>Ga0102832_1000404_pt1 | contig 76165 bp, 66 predicted proteins | sample EBPBio282013_DNA_FD_88942 | JGI IMG/M metagenome (GOLD analysis project Ga0102832, IMG submission 88942) | Wastewater treatment Type I Accumulibacter community from EBPR Bioreactor in Madison, WI, USA - Reactor 2_5/28/2013_ DNA (Illumina Assembly) | ecosystem: Engineered > Bioreactor > EBPR >...
TCCAGCGCCGAGGCCTCATCGAAGCCGACGTTGTCGGGGATGTGGTTGAGACCGTCGACCTTGAGCACCTGCTCGGGCACGATCATGTATTCGGCGAAGCCACCGTCGTACTGGTAGCCGACCGAGGTCTGGTTCTGGCAGACCTCCATCCATCCCTTGGCGCACTCGTGGCACTCGCCACACGGCACCGCAGCGATCACCTGAACCCGGTCACCGACGGCGAACCCGCCCCGCGCCTGCGCGCCGACCTCGACGACCTCCCCCGCGATCTCGTGGCCCATGATCGTCACGCCCGTGATGTTCACGTGCCCGTTGTGCAGGATCTTGACGTCGGTGCCGCAGGTGGAGCAGTTGCGCACCTTGATCTTCACCTCGGTCGGGCCGCACACCGGCTCCGGCACATCCTCCAGCCGGACGTCCTCGGGGGCATAGAACCGAAGAGCCTTCATGTCCGCGTTCTCCTTTGTCACTGGGCGACGACGCCCGAACGGGCCGCCGTTGTCTGCTTTTGTGGGTCATCTGCCCAGAAGTGTGCCCGACTCAGTCCGTTTCGTCAACGGTCCGGGCTTGACACCACAGAAACAGACCCCTATAAACGCAACCACAGATCTCCAATGAGGCAGATCCTGGCGAAAGGACCAAGCGGTGGCGAGCACCATGGCCCCCTCGGATGTGCAGCGGCCCTCCGCGCGTGTCCGCGTTCAGAAGTTCGGAACCTTCCTGAGCAGCATGATCATGCCCAACATCGGCGCGATCATCGCCTGGGGGTTCATCACGGCCCTGTTCATCCCGGACGGGCCCTTCCCCAACGCCCAGATCGCCTCGATCGTGGGCCCCAGCATCTACTTCCTGCTGCCGATCCTGATCGCCTACGCCGGCGGCAAGATCATTCACGACGTCCGCGGCGGCGTCGTCGGCGCCTTCGCGGTCATGGGCGTTATCCTGCCCACGAGCGGCACCCTGGCCGCCAGCGCCGTGGACAAGGCCGGCAACTCGATCTTCACCTGGGCCAATGGCCACGAGGCGCCGATGTTCCTGGGGGCGATGATCCTGGGCCCGCTCACCGCCTGGGTCATGAAGAAGTTCGACCAGTCCGTGCACGGCCGGGTCAAGCCCGGCTTCGAGATGCTCGTCGACAACTTCGCGGCCGGCATCATCGCCGCCGTCATGGCCATCGTCGGCATGTTCGCCCTCGCCCCGGTGGTCCTGGCGATCGTCGGAGCCCTCGGCAGCGCCGTGCAGTTCCTGGTCGACCACTCGTTGCTGCCGCTGACCTCGCTGTTCATCGAGCCGGCGAAGGTCTTCTTCCTGAACAACGCGATCAACCACGGCGTGCTGACCCCGCTGGGCATCCAGCAGGCCCAGGAGCAGGGCAAGTCGGTGCTCTTCCTGCTCGAAGCCAACCCCGGCCCCGGCCTGGGCATCCTGCTCGCCTACATGGTCTTCGGCAAGGGCACCGCCCGCGCCTCGGCCCCCGGCGCCGCGCTCGTGCACTTCTTCGGCGGCATCCACGAGATCTACTTCCCCTACGTGCTGATGAAGCCGATCCTGATCCTGGCCATGATCGCCGGCGGCATGACCGGAGTGTTCATCAACGTCCTGTTCGGCGTCGGCCTGCGCGCCCCCGCCGCCCCCGGCTCCGTCTTCGCCGTCTACATCCAGACCGCCACCGACAGCTACCTCGGCGTCACCCTCGCCATCGTCGGCTCGGCAGCCGTGACCATGGTGGTCGCCTCGCTGCTGTTGGGCTTCGGCCGGAACAAGGGTGGCGAGGACGACCTTGCGGCAGCGACGGCGGAGATGGAGGCCCTCAAGGGCAAGAAGTCGTCGGTCTCCGGGCTGCTCACGGGCGCTGCGGCGGCCGCCGGCCCCATCCACTCCATCGTGTTCGCCTGCGACGCCGGGATGGGCTCGTCCGCGATGGGCGCATCGGTGCTCCGCAAGAAGATCCAGGCCGCGGGCTTCGACGACGTGACGGTCGTGAACAAGGCGATCGCCAACCTCGGTGACGACTTCGACGTCGTGGTCTCCCACCAGGACCTGATCGACCGGGCGAAGCAGAGGACGCCGTCGGCCGTCCACGTCTCCGTCGACAACTTCATGGCGAGCCCCAAGTACGACGACGTCGTCGAGCTCGTCCGGGAGTCGCACGAGGTGGCCGGTGCTGCCGTACCCGCGGCCGTCGCCGCGGCGCCCGCACGTGCCGTCGCGGCGGAGCCGTCCGCCCCAGTGCCGCCTGCGGCCGCCGCTTCGGCCCCGCAGCGACTGGCCGAGGCCCCCTCGGGTGAGGAGGAGGCCGGCGAGGGCGTGCTGAAGCTGTCCTCGATCGTCCTGTCCGGGACGGCGACCGACCAGAGGTCGGCGATCGACGAGGCGGGCGCCCTGCTGGTCTCCGCCGGGGCGGTGGAGGACGGCTACGTCACGTCCATGCACGACCGCGAGCGGTCGGTGTCGACCTACATGGGCAACTACCTCGCCATCCCCCACGGCACCAACGAGGCGAAGGGGATGATCCGCACCTCCGCGATCTCCGTCGTCCGCTACCCGTCCGGCATCGACTGGAACGGCAACCCGGTAAAGTTCGTGATCGGCATCGCCGGCGCGAACGACGAGCACCTCGAACTGCTCAGCAAGATCGCCGAGGTGTTCCTCGACGCCGACGCGGTGAAGGCGCTGGAGAGCGCCGGCACCGCCGAAGAGATCGCAGACACGTTCAAGAAGGTGAACACCTAGATGAAGGCAGTGCACTTCGGAGCGGGAAACATCGGACGCGGGTTCGTCGGACTGTTGCTCCACCACGCCGGGTACGACCTGGTGTTCGCCGATGTCGCGGACGCGCTGATCCAGCGCCTCAAGGAGGCGGACAGCTACGAGGTGCACGAAGTCGGGGACGACCCGCGGACCCACGTGGTCCGCGGGTTCTCCGCCCTCAACTCCGCCGCCGAGCCGGAGGCCCTGACCGACGCCATCGCTTCGGCCGACATCGTCACCACCGCTGTCGGGGCGCACATCCTGAAGTTCGTGGCCCCAGCGATCGCCGCCGGCGTCGCGGCCCGCCCGGCGGGCGCGGGACGGCTGGCGGTGATGGCCTGCGAGAACGCGATCAACGGCACCGACATCCTCGCCGCCGAGGTGCGCAAGGCCTATCCGGGCACCGACCTGGACGAGCGGGTGATCTTCGCCAACACCGCCGTCGACCGCATCGTGCCCAACCAGGACCCGGCCGCCGGCCTGGACGTGACCGTCGAGAACTTCTACGAGTGGGCCATCGAGACCCCGCCGTTCGGCGACGCCCACCCCGACATCCCCGGCGTCACCTGGGTGCCCGACCTCGAGCCCTACATCGAGCGCAAGCTGTTCACGGTGAACACCGGTCACGCCACCAGCGCCTGGTTCGGCTACGCGGCCGGGATCGAGAAGATCTCCGACGCGCTCGCCGACCCCGGCGTGCTCGCCAAGGTGCGCGCGGTGCTCGTCGAGACGGCCTCGCTGATCGTCGACAAGCACGGCGTCCCTGCCGAGACGCAGGCGGCGTACGTGGAGAAGATCCTCAAGCGCTTCGCCAACCCGGCCCTGCCCGACACCACGCTCCGGGTGGGCCGGGCCCCACTGCGCAAGCTCAGCCGCAACGACCGGTTCATCAGCCCCGCCTCGCAGCTCGCCGAGCGCGGGATGGGGCACGCGGCGCTGCTCGAGGCGATCGGTGCCGGCCTGCGCTTCGACCCGTCCGACGACCCCGAGGCGGTGGAGCTCCAGGCGCTGCTCGCCACGGCGACCGCTGCCGAGGTGGTGGCCACGGTGACCGGGCTCTCGCCGGACCACCCCCTGTACGCGGGGGTGCTGGCGGTGGTCGAGGCACGGCAGGCCCGCTGAGCCCCGCTGGTAGCATTCTCCGGGCGGCTTCGGACCGATGTCCCGTCCTGTCCGTCCGCGGGAGGTACTGAATTGAGCGTGCTCGCCGAGACCCTGCTCGGTGACGGCCGCACCCTGAGCATCGTCGAGCCGACCGCCGACGACGCCCCCGCGCTGTGCGACCTGATCCGCGAGGCCTTCGGCAGCCGTCCCGTCGTCCAGCCGCCCCCGCCCGCGCTGTCCGAGACCCCGGAGCGGGTCGCAGAGGCGCTCGCCGGCGGCTTCGGTGTCCTCGCGCTCGTCGACGGTGAGCCTGCCGGCGTGGTGATCGTGAGCGTGGACGGCCCGATGGCCGGCATCCACCGGGTCTCGGTGCGCCCGTCCTTCCAGCGCCAGGGCATCGCGTCCGCCATGGTCGAGGTGGCCATCGAGGTGCTCACCGCCCGCGGCGTCGCCGCCGTCGAACTCGTCGCCCGCGAGGAGTTCCCGCAGGTGGTGGCGTGGTGGCGACGGCACGGCTTCGTCGAGGTCGACCGCATCGGCACCAGCCTCACCCTCGCGCGCCAGCTGCCCGTGCGCCGCGCAGCTGCAACAGCGGAGGACACCCAGGCGATCGGACGCCGGCTGGCCGGCGTCGTGCGCGCCGGTGACGTGATCATCGCCTCCGGCGACCTCGGCGCGGGCAAGACCACGCTCACCCAGGGGCTCGGCGAAGGGCTCGGAGTGTCCGGGGCGATCATCTCGCCGACCTTCGTGCTGTCCCGCGTCCACCCGTCGACGACGGGCGGCCCGCGCTTGGTGCACGTCGACGCGTACCGGCTCGGGTCCTTCGCCGAGCTGGAGGACCTCGACCTCGAGGTCTCCCTCGACGACTCGGTGACGCTGGTCGAGTGGGGCGCGGGGATCGCGGAGGGCCTGGGCGACGGCTACCTGGAGGTCGACATCCGGCGCACCCTCGACCCGGAGGACGAGACCCGCTGGATCTTCTTCACCCCGATCGGTGAGCGCTGGACCGCCGCCCGCGCAGAACTGGAGGCGCTATGAGCCTGGTGCTCGGCATCGACACCGCCACCGACGTGCGCGTGGGCCTTGCCCGCGACGGCGTCGTCGTCGCCCGGGAGGTGGTCGAGGACCGGCGCGCCCACGCCGAGCAGCTGCTGCCGCTGGTACGCGCGGCGCTCGCCGACGCCGGCCACACGGTGGCGGACCTCACGGCCATCGCCGTCGGCGTCGGGCCCGGGCCGTTCACCGGCCTGCGGGTCGGTGTGGCCGCGGCCCGCACGCTGGCCGAGGCCCTCGGGCTGGGAGTTCGCGGCGCGTGCAGCCTCGACGTGGTGGCGCTCGACTGGGCCGGACGCCCGGACGCCCCCGCCGGCGAGTTCGCGGTCGTGGCGGACGCCCGCCGCAAGGAGGTCTACTGGGCCCGGTACGCGGCCGACGGCTCCCGGGTGGCCGGGCCCTTCGTGACCGCGCCCGCCGAGGTCCCGGAGCTCCCGCTCTGCGGTCCGGGCGCCACGCTCACCGGACGCGAGGCCGCCGGCCCCGACGCCCTCGACGCGGGGCTCCTCGCCGCGTCCACCGACCGGCTGCCCGACGCCGGACTCGTGCCGCTCTACCTGCGCCGTCCGGACGCGGAGGTGCCGACCGCCCGCAAGTCGACCCTGCTGCAGCCGCGGCTGGCCATGATGGGGAACCGATGATCATCACGCACGCCCGTCCCGACGACCTCGCCGACATCGTCGCCCTCGAGCAGGACGGCTTCGACGCCACCGAGCAGTGGTCGGAGGCCGCCTGGGCGCAGGAGCTGGCCGCCGCCGACCGTCGCGTCCTCGCCCGGCTCGACCTGCACGCCCGGGTGATCGGCGTGGCCAGCTTCAGCTGTGTGGAGGACATGGCCGACCTGCATCGCGTGGTCGTCCGGCCGTCCGCCCGCGGCACCGGCATCGGCGCCTCCCTCGTCCGGGCCGGGCTCGAGTGGGCGTCCGCGGTCGGCGCGCGCCGGATGCTGCTCGAGGTGCGCCCGGACAACCACTCGGCGGTCGCGCTCTACCGGCGCCTCGGCTTCGAGCCGATCAGCACCCGCCGCGACTACTACGGCCCCGGCCGGGACGCGCTGGTGATGCAGGTCTCGCTGGCCGGCGACGACGCCTGGGCGGTGGTGTGCGCGTGAGCGGCCCCCTGATCCTCGGCATCGAGTCCTCCTGCGACGAGACCGGCATCGGCATCGTCCGCGGCCACGAACTGCTGGCCAACGAGGTCGCCTCCTCGGTGGAGGAGCACGTGCGCTTCGGGGGAGTCGTGCCCGAGGTGGCCAGCCGCGCACATCTCCAGGCGCTGGTGCCCACGCTGCGGCGGGCGTGCGAGACGGCCGACATCGACCTGTCCGAGGTGGACGCCATCGCGGTCACCGCCGGCCCCGGCCTGATGGGTGCCCTCGTCGTCGGGCTGACCGCGGCCAAGGCGCTCGCCGTGGCGCTCGACAAGCCCCTGTACGGGCTGAACCACCTCGTCGGCCATGTCGCCGTCGACCTGCTCGACCACGGGCCGCTGCCGCAGCCGTGCGCCGCGCTGCTGGTCTCCGGCGGTCACACCTCGCTGCTCGGCGTGAACGACATCACCGGCGACATCGTCGAGCTCGGCGCCACCATCGACGACGCCGCGGGCGAGGCCTACGACAAGGTCGCCCGGCTGCTCGGCCTGCCTTACCCCGGGGGTCCGGTGATCGACAAGGCGGCCGCCGACGGCGACCCGCACGCGATCGCGTTCCCGCGGGGGCTGACCGCGCAGAAGGACCTCGCTCGTCACCGCTTCGACTACTCGTTCTCCGGGCTGAAGACCGCGGTCTCGCGCTGGGTCGAGACCCGCAGGCGCGACGGGCTCGACGTCCCGGTCGCCGACGTGGCCGCGTCCTTCCAGGAGGCGGTCTGCGACGTGCTCACCGCCAAGGCCGTGGACGCCTGCGAGCACCTCGGCACCACCGACATCCTGCTGGGCGGGGGCGTGGCGGCGAACTCGCGGCTGCGGGCCCTGCTGGAGGAGCGCACCGCGGCTGCGGGCATCACGCTGCGGCGGCCGCGACCGGCGCTGTGCACGGACAACGGCGCGATGATGGCCGTCCTCGGCGCGGAGGTGGTGACCGCTGGCCTGCGTCCGTCGTCGCTCGACATCGGCGCGAACTCGGGCCTCCCGGTGTCCACCGTGCTGGTCTGACCGTGCCCTACACCCCGGTCGTCGGCACCCTCGGCTACCTCCTCAGCCCGGACGGGCGCCGCGTCCTGCTGGTGCACCGCACGCGGGAGGGCGACGAGCACGCGGGGAAGTGGAACGGCCTGGGCGGCAAGCTCGAGGCCGGTGAGGACGTCTACACCTGCCTGTGCCGGGAGCTCCGGGAGGAGGCGGGGATCACGGTCACCTCCGCCCGCCTGAGGGGCACGATCTCGTGGCCGGGCTTCGGCGCGGGCGGGGAGGACTGGCTCGGCTTCGTGTTCGTCGTCGACGCCTGGGAGGGCACGCCGCCGGAGAGCAACGACGACGGCCCCCTGGCCTGGCACGACCTCGACGCGCTCGGCGACCTGCCGATGTGGGAGGGCGACCGCGCCTGGCTCCCGCTGGTCTTCGGCGACGGCCCGGCGTTCCACGGCGTCATGCCGTACGTGGACGGGCGTCCCGCCGGCTGGAGCTACACCGTCGCGGGCTGAGCACTCCCACCCCTCCCCACGACGCGGTCCGGCGACTAGCGTGGATATCGATGGCTCCCGGGTACCCACAGGAGGCACCGATGACGGACGGACCACGACCGGAGCGCCCCGACTTCATGCCCCCGCCCGCCCCTGCGCCCGTGGCGTCCCCTGCGGCCGCCGGCCAGGCGCCCCGCCCGGCCAGGGCGGCTCCGGGCACGGGCTCCCTCGCCACGTCGCCGGTCGCCCCTTTCCAGCAGCAGGACGTCCTGCCGCCCGGGCCCTACAAGCACGCCCGGCGGCCACCCCGGTCGGCGCGGCCGGTGGCGGGCCGCGGATCGGTGGCGATGGGCCTGGGAGTGACCCTGGTGCTGGTGTCGGTGGCCGCGTGGCTGAGCGCGGCGATGCCCTCGATCCCGCCGTTCGTCAGTCCGGCCAGCGGTGCGGTGCTGGTGGTCCCGGTGGCCCTGCTGGTCGTGGGCGTGGTGCTGCTCTCGATCAGGCGGACGGCCCGTACCGGCGTCGGCGTCCTGCTGGGCCTGGCCCTCTCGGTGTTCGCCGCCGGCCTGCTGTGGGTCCTGATCCTGCTGCTCGGCTCGGCCGGCTGATTCCGCTCAGGCGGACGGCGGGGTGGCCTCGGCCGGCGCGATGACGCGGCGCGGGCGCCCGAGGCCGAGCCCGAGAAGGAAGCCGCCCACCAGCAGCCCCGCGCCGCCGATCAGCAGCGGCAGGGTGGCGGTCTGGACCTCGGCGCTCCGCAGGGCGTCCAGGGCGAGCCACTGCCGGTAGGAGACCCAGCCCGCCCAGACCATCCCGCCGACACCGACGAGGGCCAGCACGACGCCGACGGCAACGCTGATCGCGGACATCACCTTCATGCGCCGATCATAGGAGCGGGCGCGCCGGCCGCGGGTGCCCGGCGCTAGGTTTCTTGCCGTGGACGCCGAACTCGCACGCTGGCTGGTCTCGCCGCAGGCGGAGGCGGCCCTCGCGGAGGCGTCGTCCCAGCCCGACCCGGGCTCTCTCGCCGCGGCGACCGCGCTCCGGCGCCACTGGCCGCCGGACCAGGCGGCGGCCGTGCTCACCCAGGCGGTGCTGCGCCGGCGCGCGGTGGCGAAGTTCGGCGACCGGGCGGCCGGCCTGTTCCTCACCCCCGACGGCCTGGAGCAGGCGACTCGGGCGGACGTGGCCCGCTGGCGCGCGGACCGGTTCCGCGCCGCCGGCGCCCGGACGGTGGTCGACCTGGGCTGCGGCGTGGGTGCGGACGCCCTCGCGCTGCTCGACGCCGGTCTCGAGGTCGTGGCCGTGGAGGCGGACCCGGCGACCGCCGTCCTCGCGCAGGCGAACCTCGGCGACGGCGCGACCGTGCGGTGCGCGGACGCGGTGGACGTCGCAGACGAGCTTCTCGGCGGGGGGGCGGCCGTGTTCGCCGATCCGGCCCGGCGCACAGCCGCCGGCCGCACCTGGCGCGTGGCCGACTTCTCGCCGCCGTGGGAGTTCGTCACCGGCCTGCTGGCCGGCCGCACGGGCTGCGTGAAGGCCGCGCCGGGGCTGCCGTCCGGCTTCATCCCCGACGGCGTGGCCACCACCTGGGTGAGCCATCGCGGTGACCTGGTCGAGGCGTCGCTGTGGTCGGGGGCAGGGGAGCCGGGCGGGCGGACGGCCGTGCTGCTGCCCTCCGGCGAGCAGCTGGACGCGGGGGAGCGGCGCGACACCGCGGTCGGTCCGGTCGGCCGCTATCTCCACGAGCCCGACCCGGCCGTCATCCGGGCCGGTGCGCTCGCCACGCTGGCGGGGCTGCTCGACGCGCGGTGCCCGCAGCCCGGGATCGCCTACCTGTTCTCCGACGGTGTCGCCGCGACCCCGTTCGCCACGACCTTCGAGGTGCTCGAGGAGCACCCCTTCGACGAGGCGGGCCTGCGTCGCTGGGTGCGCGAGCACGGGATCGGCGTGCTCGAGATCAAGGTGCGCGGCCTCGACGTCGACCCCGCGGTGCTGAGGCGTCGCCTCCGGCCGAAGGGTCGTGCGGCCGCGACGCTGGTGCTCACGCCCACCCCGTCCGGCTCGCGGGCGCTGGTGGTGCGCCGGCTGATCGCCTGAGGACGTGCCTGCGTCGCGCGTCCGCGTCCCGCTTTCGTGACCCCCGGTGCCGAGGGCCAGCCTTCCCGTTCGAGGGCCAGCCCTCCCTGCCCAGGGCCAGCCCTAGCGCCGAGGGCCAGTCCCTGTGTGCTGGCCCTCGGCCGTAAGGCTGGCCCTCGACGGACGGGGCAGGGCGGGGACGGGCGGCCTCGACCTCGACCCCGCGGTGCTGAGACGTCGCCTCCGAAGGGGCCGGCCGCCGCGAGGCTGGTGCTCACACCCACCCCGTCCGGCTCGCGGGCGCTGGTGGTGCGCCGGCTGATCGCCTGAGGACGGTGCCGAGGCGGTGTGGACGCGGATCGACGGGCGCGCGAACGGGTCGCCTACGCGGTGCGCTGGAGGCTGGTGATCTCGCCGGTCTCCCTGACCGTCAGGCGCAGGCGGGTCGGCCGCCGGGCGGCGTCCAGCTCGAAGAGGGCGACGTCGTAGTGCACGTCGGTCGCCTGCTCGGTGCCGATCTCCCCGGTGTCACCCGATCCGCTCGCCGGAACGTGGACGACGATCGTCTGGATGTTGGCGTCCTGGTCGCTGAGGTACCACTCGTACGGGGCGCGGTCCGTCCCCTTCCCGCCCCAGTCGATGGTCAGCGTCGTGCGGTCGAAGGTGTAGGTGATCCGCGCGGACGGGTCGTTCACGTCCAGTTGCTGCACGGTGCCGTCCCTGCTCTGGTAGGTGGCGGCCACCCAGGTGCCGACGAGCTGGTCCTGGACCCCCGGTACGGACAAGGCGGACGACGCCGCGGGTGCCGGCGCGCCCCCGTGGTCCTGGCCGTCCTTCGACCCGCATGCGGCGAGTCCGACGATCACCGCCGCGGCGACAGGAAGGGTGAGAAGTGCGCGGAACCTGCGCGTCATGGCAGACCCCCCTCGGTCCGCGTCCGTTGGTCACCGCGCGTCCGCGCGGGCACCCCGGTTGCGTCCCCACACTATCGGCGGCCGCCCCACCCCGCCGGACTTTCCTCGCTGCGCAGGCGGCCCGCGTCCTGCGATCGACCGCCTCACCCCGTCGTGACCACCCCCGTGCCGAGGGCCAGCACCCCACTCGAGGGCCAGCCCTCGTTGCCCAGGGCCAGCCTTGGCGTCGAGGGCCCGTCCCTGTGTGCTGGCCGTCGGCCGTAAGGCTGGCCCTCGACGGAAGGGCGGGACGGGGAGGGCGGGACGGAAGGGGGCGGCGAGCGTCGGGGACGGTGCCCTGGGGGCCGTCACCGGGCGGGGACGGGCGCCGGGCGGACGATGGCTTTGGCACTCGGCTTGATCGAGTGCTAAGCCCGCGATAGATTCGCCTTAGCACTCTCGTACAGAGGGTGCCAGCCGGCCTCCGGTGGCACCGCGACGACGCCGAGGCCCTCCACCTTGACCATCACAAGGGCAGCAGCCCTGCAGAACGAAAGGGTTTTGACGTGGCAGTCACGATCAAGCCGCTCGAGGACCGCATCCTCGTCCAGCCGCTGGAGGCTGAGCAGACCACCGCTTCCGGGCTGGTCATCCCCGACACCGCCAAGGAGAAGCCGCAGGAGGGCAAGGTCCTCGCGACCGGCCCCGGTCGCATCGACGACAACGGCAACCGCATCCCGCTCGACGTCGCGGAGGGTGACGTGGTCATCTTCAGCAAGTACGGCGGCACCGAGGTGAAGTACGACGGCCAGGAGTACCTGCTCCTGAACGCCCGCGACATCCTCGCCATCGTCACCAAGTAAGGAACGTGTAGATGCCCAAGATCCTTCAGTTTGACGAGGAGGCACGGCGCTCGCTCGAGCGCGGCGTCGACATCCTCGCCAACACCGTGAAGGTGACGCTCGGCCCCAAGGGCCGGTACGTCGTCCTCGACAAGAAGTGGGGTGCGCCGACCATCACCAACGACGGCGTGACCGTCGCGAAGGAGGTCGAGCTCTCCGACCCGTTCGAGAACCTCGGCGCGCAGCTCGCCAAGGAGGTCGCCACCAAGACCAACGACGTGGCCGGTGACGGCACCACCACCGCCACCGTCCTCGCTCAGGCGCTCGTCCACGAAGGCCTGCGGGCGGTCGCGTCCGGCGCCAACCCGATCGCGCTCAAGCGCGGGATCGACGCCGCCGTCGTGGCGGTCGAGGACGAGCTTCGCCGGCTCGCCCGCGATGTCGAGACCACCGACGACATGGCCCACGTCGCCACCATCTCCGCCCGTGACGAGCAGATCGGCGCCCTGATCGCCGACGCGTTCGACAAGGTCGGCAAGGACGGCGTGATCACCGTCGACGAGTCGAACACCTTCGGCACCGAGCTCGAGTTCACCGAGGGCATGCAGTTCGACAAGGGCTACCTCTCCCCGTACTTCGTGAGCGATCCGGAGCGCATGGAGGCCGTCCTCGAGGATCCCTACATCCTGATCAACCAGGGCAAGATCTCCTCGATGAACGACCTGCTCCCCGTGCTGGAGAAGGTCATCGGCGCCGGGGGCACCCTGTTCATCGTTGCCGAGGACGTGGACGGCGAGGCGCTGTCCACCCTCGTGGTCAACAAGATCAAGGGCACCTTCACCTCGGTCGCGGTCAAGGCCCCGGCCTTCGGTGACCGTCGCAAGGCCATGCTCGAGGACATCGCGATCCTCACCGGCGGCAAGGTCGTGGCTCCCGAGGTCGGGCTCAAGCTCGACCAGGTCGGCCTGGACGTGCTCGGCCGCGCCCGTCGCATCGTGGTGACGAAGGACAACACCACGATCGTCGAGGGTGCCGGGCACGCGGCGGAGGTCACCGGTCGCGTCGCGCAGCTGCGCGCCGAGATCGAGCGCACCGACTCCGACTGGGACCGCGAGAAGCTCCAGGAGCGGGTGGCCAAGCTGGCCGGCGGCGTCTGCGTGATCAAGGTCGGCGCCGCCACCGAGGTGGAGCTCAAGGAGACCAAGCACCGCATCGAGGACGCGGTCTCCGCGACCCGCGCGGCCATCGAGGAGGGCATCGTCGCCGGTGGCGGCTCCGCCCTCGTCCACGCCTCGCGCGTGCTGGCCGACGGCCTCGGGCTGACCGGTGACGAGAAGGCCGGCGTCTCGATCGTCGCCAAGGCGGTCGGCGAGCCGCTGCGGTGGATCGCAGAGAACGGCGGCGAGCCGGGCCTGGTGATCGTGCACAAGGTGGCCGAGATGGAGCCGGGCAGCGGCTACAACGCGGCGACCGGCGAGTACGGCGACCTCGTCGCCCAGGGCGTCATCGACCCGGTCAAGGTGACCCGCTCCGCGCTGGCGAACGCCGCGTCGATCGCGTCCCTGCTGCTCACCACCGAGACTTCGGTGGTCGAGAAGCCGGCCGAGGAGGACGACGACCACGGTCACAGCCACTGAGCTGACACCCGAAGGCCCCCACCCGATCGGGTGGGGGCCTTCGTGCACCCGGACGGTGGAGGCCCTGCACCCTCCCACCGCGAGGAAGCTGGACGTTTGCTGGAGGCGACTGGCGGTTTGCTGCCGAGGCCGGCGGATCGCTGGCCGGGGCCGCCGGGCCGTTGCGACGATGGCAGCGCAGGTCCCCCACGAAAAGGAGCACGACATGAACAGGACCCTCCGTACCGGGCTGGCCACCCTGGCCTCGCTCGGCGCCGGCCTCGGCCTGGTGCTGGTGAACAGCCCGGCGGCCTCCGCGGACGAGACGCCCGCGCCCACCCCGGTGTACCGGTGCGACGGCATCGTCGCGACGATCGTCGGCACCGACGGCGCCGACACCCTCACCGGCACGCCCGCACGGGACGTGATCGTCGGCCTCGGCGGCAACGACACCATCACCGGCATGGGTGGCAACGACCTGATCTGCGCGGGGGCGGGCGACGACGTCGTCACCACCGGTGCCGGCTCCGACCGCGTCTTCGGCGGCTCCGGGCGTGACGTGATCCGGGGCGGCGGGGGACGCGACAAGCTCTTCGGCGGCTCCGGCAACGACCACCTCGTCGGCGGTGCCGGGCGCGACCGGATCTTCGGCGAGTCGGGCCGGGACCTGATCGAGGGCGGCGCGAACCTCGACCGGCTGTTCGGCGGAAGTGGCGGGGACATCGTCCGCCAGACCGCGGCCTCTGCCACCGTCCGGGCGGCCTGGTACGCGGCGTTCGGGCCGGTGCCGGTCACCCCGCCGACGGCAGGCTGACGCCGGACGGCGGACCGCTACAGCACGGCACGCAGCAGGGCGCGCCAGCCGATCAGGAACAGCGCGAGGACGGCCGCGGTCACCAGCACGAAGGTGGGCTCGGCCGTTCCGCCGCTGACGAGGCGGAGCACCACCCCGCCGATCGTGGTGATCAGCCACACGGTGATCCCCTGCACCCACCACGCGCCACGTCGCCAGCTCGCCACGAGCGAGCCGACCGTGGTGGCCATCACGAACGGCCACGCCGTCGCCCCCAGCTGCGAGAGGTCCTCACCGTGGCTCAACCGCCCGATGGCGGTGAACACGAACACCAGCACGATGTCGTAGGTGAGCGCGCGCAGGATCCGCATGCGCCGACCTTAGCGAGAATCGTCCGCAAGGAGGATCCGATCCGCCGCGGAGGATGACGTGCCGCCGGGGCCGCGGGCCCTACCGTGGCACCATGAGCGACACCCCTCCCGCCGTCGCCGGACCCCCGGCGTCCCCCGGCGAACCCCCGGTGCCGGGGATCGAGGCCATCGGGCTGAAGCGCGCGTTCGGCGCGGTGAAGGCGGTGGACGGGATGACTTTCACCGCCCCCGCCGGTGCGGTGACGGCACTGATCGGCCCCAACGGCTCGGGGAAGACGACGCTCCTCCTGCTGCTCGCCGGGCTGCTGCGTGCCGACGCCGGACGGGCCAACGTCGCGGGCTACGACCTCACCACGAACAACCTGGACGCCCGGGCACGGATCGGCTGGATGCCCGACGTCTTCGGCACCTGGGACGCGCTGACCTGCACCGAGATCCTGCGCACCTTCGCCCACGCCTACGGCATCGACCGGAGAACCAGTGGCGACCGCGTGGCGGCCATTCTCGCCAGGGTGCACCTGTCGGAGTTCGCCGAGCGCCCGGCCCGCGTGCTCAGCCGTGGCCAGAAGCAGCGGCTGGGGCTGGCCAGGGCACTCGTGCACGACCCGGAGGTGCTGCTGCTGGACGAGCCGGCCTCGGGCCTCGATCCCCGCTCGCGGATCGAGCTGAGGGACCTGCTGCGCGGGCTGGCCGCCGACGGCAAGACCGTCCTGGTCTCCTCGCACGTGCTCTCCGAGCTGGAGGAGGTGTACGACCACGCGGTCTTCGTCTCCCGAGGACGGACGGTCGACACCGCGGGACCCGCTGCCGAGCCGGTGAAGCGCGGCTGGCGCCTGGACGCCCTCGACCCGGTCGGGCTGCGGACGTTCCTGGACAACGCCGGCATCCCCTGGTCGGGGCAGGCCGGCGGCGACGTGGTCGTCCAGCTCGGTGGGTACGAGTCGGCGCGCGAGCTGATCCGTGCGGCCGTCGCCGCCGACGTCCCGCTGCACACGGTGAGCCCGGTGTCCGGACGCCTCGAGGAGACCTACCTGTCGCTGGACGAGGAGCGGATATGACCGGCTGGACCCTGAGCTGGAACGGGCTGCGCACCGTCGTCGAGCTCGAACTGAAGCAACGCGTGCGGTCGCGGCGCTGGATCTGGGCGCTCGTGGGCTGGTTCGTCGTGATCGGCCTCATCTCCTGGCTGATCGTCGCGGCGACCGACCAGGTGCGCGGTGGGGGAGCGAGCGACTACTCCGCCGGGGCGATGGCCTTCGGCATGATCACCTACTTCGTGCTCGGCATGGGCCTGCTGATCGCGCCGGCGTTCACCGCCACGTCCATCAACGGCGACCGCAGCGCCGGCACGCTGGCCACCCTCCAGGCCACGCGGCTGAGCGCGCTCGAACTGGCCACCGGCAAGCTCGTCGCCGCCTGGCTGGCGGCCGCGGTCTTTCTGGTCGTGGCGCTGCCGTTCATCGCCTGGTCGATGCTGCTGGGCAACATCTCGTTCTGGCAGGTGCTGGTCACCTTCGCCGTCGTCTTCGCCGAGGTCGCCGTGGTCTGCGCGATCGGCCTGGGCTGGTCGGCGCTGGTGTCACGACCGGCCGGGTCGACGTTCCTCACCTACTTCAGCGTGGTGGTGCTCACCGCGATCACGGTGATCGTGGTCGGCATGCTCGCGCTGCTGGTGACGCGGCCCGAGCCGGTGCGGGTGTGGGGCCTCAATCCGGCCGACGACGCCGCCTACCAGCTCGAGGTCGAGCGGTACTGGCAGGAGCACCCCGAGGGCGGGGACGAGCCGCCACCCCCGGTGACCAAGTGCACCTGGTACAACGACACCGAGTCGGTGAGCCACCTCGACCAGATCTGGTGGATCCTCGCCGCGAACCCGTTCGTCGTGGTCGCGGACGCTGCCCCGCTGCCCCCGGGCAGCGCGGCGAACCTGTCCGACTACCGGCAGCTGAACTCCGACCCGCTGGCCCTGCTGCGGTGGGGCGTGCGCCGGATGGCGATCCCGCCCGCCCTCGAACGGGACCGTTGCACCCCGCTGTACGACTCGCTGCCCGGCTACACCGTCGAGTGGGACAGCGGCGGCACCCCGCGCGTCTACACCTCCGGAGGGACGCTGGTGAACGTGTCCCCGGTGCAGGTGCAGCCGGTCAACGTGGAGAACCCGATCTGGCCGTGGGGGCTCGGTGCGAACGTGCTCCTCGGGGCGGTGTTCTTCTGGGTCGCGGTACGCCGGCTCTCCGTGCCGTACGGCACGCTGCCCAGCGGGACCCGGGTGGCCTAGGCTCCTCCGCGGGCCAGGCCCGACTCGTAGGCGACCACCACGGCCTGCACCCGGTCGCGGACGCCGAGCTTGGCCAGCACCCGCCGGACGTGGGTCTTCACGGTCGTCTCGGACAGGTAGAGGGTGGAGGAGATCTCCGCGTTCGACAGGCCGCGGGCGATCAGTTCGAGCACCTCCCGCTCGCGGTCGGTCAGCGTGGCCAGGCGCGGGTCCACCGGGTCCGGCCCCGGCGCGGACGGGTTGGCGGCGACGTGGGCGAGCAGGCGTCGGGTGGCCGACGGCGCGATCACCGCGTCGCCGGTGTGGACGGTCCGGATGGCGGCCAGCAGGTCGGCCGGCGGCGCGTTCTTCAGCAGGAACCCGGAGGCCCCCGCCGTGATCGCCGACAGCAGGTACTCGTCGAGGTCGTAGGTGGTCAGCATCACCAGCCGGGGCGGGGACGCGGCGCCGCCGGCGTCCGCGGCCTCGAGGATCCGCCGCGTCGCCTCCAGCCCGTCCATGCCGGGCATCCGCACGTCCATCAGCACGATGTCGCACGGCGTGGCCGCGACCAGCGCGATCGCCTCGGCGCCGCTGCCGGCCTGGCCGGCCACCGTCATGTCCGGCTGGGCGTCGATCACCATGGCCAGCCCGGCCCGGACGAGCTGCTGGTCGTCGACCAGGACGACGCGGATCGGCTCAGGCATCGATCGCCACCTCCTCGGGGACGGCCACCAGGGGGATCCGGGCCCGCACCCGGAAGCCGTCCTCGCCGGGTCCGGCCTCCAGCGTGCCGCCGACGAGCTCGACCCGCTCGCGCATGCCGATGAGGCCGAGGCCGAGGCCGTCCAGCGGCTCCTCGGTGCCCGGCTCCGGAGGCGTGGCGCCCCGGCCGCCGCGGTCGGTCACGGTGAGGGTGACCTCGTCGTCGGTCCAGCTGACGGCCACGATCACCTGCGCACCGTCGCCGGCGTGCTTCATCACGTTGGTCAGCGCCTCCTGGCACACGCGGTACAGCGCCAGCCGGGAGCCGGACGGCAGCGCGCTCGGCTCGCCCACCCTGATCAGCGACACCTGGAGCCCGGCCTGCCGCGCCTGCTCGACGAGCTCGTCCAGCGGTGCCTGGTCCGGCACCGGCGACAGTTCCGGGCCGGAGCCGCCGCGGAGCATGCCGAGGATGCGGCGGGTGTCGGCCAGGGCGGCGCGTCCGGTCTCTGCGATGGTGAGGAACGCGCGGCGTGACGCCGCGTCGTCCGCGACGACGTAGCTGCCGCCGTCGGCCTGGGCGATCATGATCGCCAGCGAGTGGGCGAGGACGTCGTGCATCTCGCGGACGATCCGGATGCGCTCGGCCGAGACCGCCAGTTCGGCGGCGTGCTGCTGGGCGTGCAGGGCACGGACGCGCGCCGCGCGCGCCTGGGACAGCTCCCGGCGGGAACGGCGGTGGGCCAGCGTGAGGCCCACGGCGACGGACGCCAGCACCGCGGCGACGGCCGCGAGGCAGAGTTCGAGCGGGTTCACCCGGGCTTCCTCAGGAGTGGACGACGACCTCGACCCGCTGGAACTCCTTCACGTCGGAGTACCCGGTGGTCGCCAGGGCGCGGCGCAGGGCGCCGACGAGGTTCATCGTGCCGTCGGCGATGTGGGACGGCCCGAGGAGGATCTCCTCCAGCGTCCCGATGGCGCCGAACTTGACCCGCTCGCCGCGCGGGAGCGTGGCGTGCCAGGCCTCGGGGCCCCAGTGGTAGCCGTGGCCGGGGGCCTCGGTGGCCCGCGCCAGCGGGGAGCCGACCATCACCGCGTCCGCCCCGCAGGCGATCGCCTTGGCGATGTCGCCGGAACGGCCGAGCGCGCCGTCGGCGATCACGTGCACGTACCGGCCGCCGGACTCGTCCAGGTAGTCGCGCCGCGCCTCGGCCACGTCCGCCAGTGCCGAGGCCATCGGCACCTCGACGCCCAGCACGTTGCGGGTGCGCTTGGTCGCACCGCCGCCGAAGCCGACGAGCACGCCGGCCGCGCCGGTGCGCATCAGGTGCAGCGAGGACTGGTAGGTGGCGCAGCCGCCGACGATCACCGGCACGTCGAGCTCGTAGATGAACTTCTTCAGGTTCAACGGCTCGGCGACCGCGGAGACGTGCTCGGCCGACACGGTCGTGCCGCGGATCACGAAGAAGTCCACGCCCGCCTTCTCCACGACGCCGGCGAACTCCGCGCAGGTCTGCGGCGAGAGGGAGCCGGCCACCGGCACCCCGGCCTCGCGGATCTGGTGCATGCGCTCGGTGATCAGCTCGGCCTTGATCGGATCGGCGTACACCTCCTGCATGCGCCGCGTGGCCGCGACCGGGTCGTCGATCGAGGCGAGCTGCTCCAGCAGGGGCTCCGGGTCCGCGTAGCGCGTCCACAGCCCTTCGAGGTTCAGCACGCCGAGGCCGCCCAGCCGGCCCATCGCGATCGCGGTGGCCGGGGACATCACGGAGTCCATCGGCGCGGCGACGATCGGGAAGTCGAAGGTGAGCGCGTCGATCTTCCAGGCGAGGTTCACCTCCTCGATGCCACGGGTGCGCCGCGTGGGCACGATGGCGATGTCGTCGAACCCGTACACGGGCAGGGCGCGCTTGGAGCGGCCGATCTCGATCATGGTGGTGAGCTCCCTTGCTCAGGACTTGGAGGAGTAGTTGGGTGCCTCGATCGTCATCTGGATGTCGTGGGGGTGCGACTCGCGGAGGCCGGCAGAGGTGATGCGGACGAAGCGTCCCTTCGCCTGGAGCTCGTCGATCGTGGTGGCGCCGGTGTAGAACATCGACTGCCGCAGGCCGCCGATCAGCTGGTAGGCCACCGCGGACAGCGGCCCGCGGAACGCCACCTGGCCCTCGATGCCCTCGGGGATGAGCTTGTCGTCGCTGCTGACGTCGCTCTGGAAGTAGCGGTCGCGCGAGTAGGACGTCGTGCGGCCGCGGGCGGCCATGGCCCCCAGCGACCCCATGCCGCGGTACGACTTGTACTGCTTGCCGTTGATGAAGACCAGCTCGCCGGGGCTCTCCTCGCAGCCGGCCAGCAACGAGCCCAGCATGACCGCGTTCGCGCCCGCCACGAGGGCCTTCGCGATGTCGCCGGAGTACTGGAGGCCGCCGTCGCCGATCACGGGCACTCCGGCCGGACGGCACGCCTGGGCGGCGTCCCAGATGGCGGTGACCTGGGGGACGCCGACGCCGGCGACCACGCGGGTCGTGCAGATCGAGCCGGGACCCACGCCCACCTTCACGCCGTCCGCACCGGCCTCGACCAGGGCCTTGGCTCCGGCGTAGGTGGCGACGTTGCCGCCGATGATGTCGACCTCGGCCGCCGCCGGCTCGGACTTCAGCCGGGCGATCATCTCCAGCACGCCGCGGGAGTGGCCGTGGGCGGTGTCGACGACGATCGCGTCCACGCCGGCGTCGACCAGCATCATCGCGCGCTCCCAGGCGTCGCCGAAGAAGCCGATCCCGGCACCCACGCGGAGCCGGCCCTGCGGATCCTTGCTGGCCAGCGGGTACTTGTCGGACTTCACGAAGTCCTTCAGGGTGATCAGGCCGCGCAGCCGTCCGTCCGGGTCGACCAGCGGCAGCTTCTCGATCTTGTGCTTCGCCAGCAGGCGCAGGGCCTCGTCCGACCGGATCCCGGGCCAGCCGGTGACCAGCGGCATCGCGGTCATCACCTCGCCGACGGGCCGGTTCGGGTCGTCCTCGAACCGCATGTCGCGGTTCGTCACGATGCCCAGCAGCTTCATGTCGGAGTCGACGACGGGGACGCCGGAGATGCGGAACTGGCCGCACATCTCGTCCACCTCGCCGATGGTGGCGTCCAGCGTTGTGGTGATCGGCTGGTCGATCATGCCGGCCTCGGAGCGCTTCACCCGGTCGACCTGGCCGGCCTGGTCCTCGGCGGACATGTTGCGGTGCAGGATGCCCATGCCGCCCTCGCGGGCCATGGCGATCGCCATCCGCGACTCGGTGACGGTGTCCATCGCGGAACTCAGCAGCGGGATGCGCAACTGGATGCGCTTGCTCACCCAGGTGGTCGTGTCCGCCGCGGAGGGGATCACGTCGCTCTCGTTGGGCTGGAGGAGCACGTCGTCGAAGGTGAGACCAAGGGCGGCGAAGGGCTCCGGGACGCCGGACGGGGAGAGCGGACTCGACACAGGGCACCTATCTTTCGGCGGACCGGCGGGCGGCAGGGTCCGGGTGGGACAGAGTGGTCAGTGTATCGCCGGAGGGGGAGGCTCCCGGCCGGGACCAGACCGCGGGTGCGGGCGGCGGGCCGGTGCCCCGGCTCACCCCAGAGCGGACAGCGCCTGGGCCAGCCGGGGGTGCTCGAAGGTGAAGCCGGCGGCCAGCAGGCGGGCCGGGTGCGCCCGCTGGCTGGCCAGCAGGGCCTCGTTCACGAACTCGCGACCGAACAGCAGTGACACCGCGGTCAGCGGGACGGGCAGCGGCGTCGGCCGGCGCAGGAGCCGGCCGTAGGCCCTGGTGAACTCGAGGTTGCTCACCGGGTTCGGCGAGGTGAGGTTCACCGGGCCGGTGAGGTCGGAGCCGAGCAGGAACCGGGTGGCGCGGACGTGGTCGGTGAGGCTGATCCAGGAAAGGAACTGCCGCCCGTTGCCGATGCGCCCGCCCAGCCCGAGGGCGAACAGCGGGCGCTGGAGGCCAAGGAAGCCGCCGTCGTGGGACAGCACCTGCCCGGTGCGCAGCACGGCGGTGGGGACGGGGGAGTGGGCGGCCGCGGCCTCCCAGTCGCTGACCACCTCGGCGAGGAACCCGCGGCCGGCCGGCATGGTCTCGTCGACGATCTCTGTGCCGGTGTTGCCGTAGTAGCCGATCGCGGAGCCGTTCAGCAGGCGCTGGCAGCGTCCCTCGGGGGTGAGGCTGGTGACGATCGTGAGGGTGGACGTCACGCGCGAGCGCAGGATCTCCGCCTTGCGTTCCCGCGTCCACCGGGCGCCGGCGATGGGCGCACCGGCGAAGTTCACCACGGCGTCGACGTCCTCAAGGCCCGGGCCGGCGATCCGGCCCGCGTCGGGATCCCAGTGCCGCTGGTCGGAGGAGGTCACCCGGCCGCGCACCAGGCGCACCACCTCATGGCCGTCCCGCACCAGCGCCCGCCCCAGGGCGGTGCCGATCAGTCCGGTGCTGCCGCCGATCGCTACCCGCATGCGTCCGATCCTGCCACTGCCGGCCAACCCTCCGCCGGGATCAGTTCAGGCCGTGCCAGATCGCCGTCTGGATGGCGTTCCACACGCCGAAGGTGATGGCGAAGCCGAAGACCCACCACCGTTGCCGCCGGGTGAGCGGGACGAGGCCGAGCAGGGCGAGGCTCCACGGCAGGTACCACGGGTGCAGCGCCTGGCCGAGGACGGCGATCACCAGCGACCCCCAGGCCACGAGGCTGAGCGGACGGTCGGCGAAGCGGACGCCGATCCAGGCGAGCACGGCCAGCAGCACCAGCGTCCCCACCCGGCCGGCGAGGATCAGGTAGCCGGTGTAGGAGCCCCCGGCGGACGACCACAGCAGCGCGCCGCCCTTGGCCAGCAGTGCCAGCGGCGCGGGGGTGTTCGCCAGCCCCATCAGGTCGAGCCACTCCACCCAGCCGAAGCCCAGGCCGGAGGCGAGGCTCACGGCGGCGAAGGACGCGAGGGCGACGAGGGTGGCGAGGACCGTGCGCCGTCCGAGCAGCCACAGCCGGCGCCCCAGCGGCAGGGCCGCGAGCGCCGCGGCGACCGGCAGCCCGGCGACGGCGACCACGGCCAGGCCACCCTGCTGCTTGAACGCCATGGCCACCCCGACGAGCACCGGCCCGGCGAGGAACGCCGTCCACGGGCCCGGGCGGCGGAGCACCACCCAGATCGCCGCGAGGGTGGTGGCCACCATCGGGGCGTCGTTGTGCGCCGCACCGATGAAGTGCAGCACGAGCAGGGGGTTCAGGACGCCCAGCCACACCGCGCTGCGTCGGGGCATCCCGAGCAGGGACGCGATCCGGGGCACAAGGAAGAGCATCGCCGCCACCGCCAGCAGGGCCGGCACCCGCATGGCCACCACCGACCAGTACGGGTGCGCGCCGGTGGCGGCCACCACGAGCTGGTTGAGCCGCAGCGTCAGCGGGGGGTACGCGACGCCGCTGCCCGCCCACAGCGGGTCCACCTGGTGCGCGAACGGGCCGCCCGAGGTGGCCAGGCCGACGTCGTAGGGGTTGGCGCCGGTGGAGAGCGTCCAGCCGAGGTCGGCGTAGAGGACCGCGTCCGGGCTGAGCACGGGCGGCACGAGGAGCAGGGGCAGCGACCACAGCGCGAGAGTGGTGCCGGCGTGGACCGGCGCCCGGTCGCGGGTCGGGCGGACGTGCCACCACGCCCAGGTGAGGAGCACGGTCCCGGCGATGAGCACGACCCGGTTCCACGGCAGCGGCGCGGCCAGCCCGACGGCGTTGACGGCATCCGACGGCCAGCCGTCCGGGGCGAAGGCGAACTCGGGATGGCAACTGCCCCACGCGACCAGGAGCGACCCCACGACGCCGAGCCAGACCCCGCGTGAGCGCAGGGCCGCGGCCGGTCGGACGGTCATGGTGGCTCCTGCGCGAGGGATGGGACGCGCCACCAGTGTAGGGCGGGTGCCCCGTCCGCCCGCCGGTGGCCCGGACCCGCGCTGCCGTCCACGCCCTACCGTGGGCGCGTGGACAAGGGAGATCGGCAGGCGCGCCAGATCCTCGCGCTCGCCGTGCCCGCCTTCCTGGCGCTGGTCGCCGAGCCGCTGTTCCTGCTGGCCGACACCGCCATCGTCGGCCACCTCGGCACGCCGCAGCTGGCCGGCCTCGGCGTGGCCGGCGCGATCCTGGTCACCGCCGCGGGGCTGTTCGTGTTCCTCGCCTACGGCACCACCTCGATCGTCGCGCGGCAGGTCGGTGCGGGGCACCAGCGGGCGGCTCTCGCCTCCGGGCTGGACGGGGTGTGGCTGGCGCTCCTCCTGGGCGTCCCGACCGCTGCCGGCGTCGCGCTCGCCGCCGAGCCGCTGTGCGCGGTGTTCGGGGCGTCGGCCGACGTGCTCGCGCACGCGGTCACCTACCTGCGCATCTCGTCGGCGGGCGTTCCCGGGATGCTCGTCGCGCTGGCCGCCACCGGTGCGCTGCGCGGTCTCCAGGACACCCGGACGCCGCTGGTCGCCTCCATCGGGGGGTTCGGCGGCAACGTGGTGCTCAACCTGTGGTTCGTCCTCGGCCTCGGTTGGGGGATCGCCGGCTCGGCCTGGGGGACGGTGGCCGCCCAGACCGCCATGGCCGCCGGGCTCGTGGTGGTCGTGGTGCGTCGCGCCGTGGGCCTGCGGGCGCCGCTGCGGCCCGAGCCCGGCCGCGTGCTGCGGGCCGCGGTCACCGGCGTGCCGCTCCTGGTACGGACGGTGGCGCTGCGCGCCATCCTGCTCGTCACCACCTGGGTGGCCGCGGGCCTGGGGGACGTCCCGCTGGCCGCGCACCAGGTGGCGAGCACGATCTGGACGTTCCAGGCGTTCGCGCTCGACGCGCTCGCGATCGCCGCCCAGGCGCTCACCGGCAAGGCCCTGGGAGCCGGCGACGTGGCCGGCGCCCGGTCGGCGACGGCCACCATGGTGCGCTGGGGTGGGTGGTCGGGCCTGGTGCTCGGCGTGCTCCTGGCGTCCCTGCACCGGGTGCTGCCGGTGCTGTTCACCACCGACCCCGCCGTCCGGGACGCCCTCGGCGTCGCGCTGCTGGTCGTCGGGGCGACCGGCTGGCTCTCCGGCCTGGTGTTCGTGGTGGACGGGGTGCTCATCGGCGCCGGCGACGGTCGCTGGCTGGCCGGGGCGATGGCGGCGACGTTCGCGCTCTACCTGCCGCTGGTGCTGCTGGTGCACGCAGGCACGGCACGCCTGGAGTCGCTCGGCGACCCGCTCGCCGTGGGCGTGCTGTGGGTCGTGTTCATGGCGTTCATGGCGATCCGCTGGGGCTTCCTCCGCCACCGCGTCCGCGGCGACGCCTGGCTGGTGACCGGCGCCGGCCGGTGAGGAACGCCTGCTACTCGGCCGCGATCGCCTCGTGGTGGCGGACCACTTCCGCGACCACGAAGTTCAGCCACTTCTCGGCGAATTCCGGGTCGAGGTTGGCGCCGTGCGCCAGTTCGCGCAGCCGGGCGATCTGCTGCACCTCGCGCTCGGGGTCGGCGGCCGCCAGCCCGCGCTCGCGCTTGAGGAGGCCGACCCGCTGGGTGATCTTGAACCGCTCGGCGAGCAGGCAGATGATCGCCGCGTCGAGGTTGTCGATGGAGCCGCGGAGCCGCTCGAGTTCGGGGTCGCTCTGCACGCGTTCAGCCTAGCGGGGGCCGAGCACGCCCTGCGGCAGCAACCCGAGCCTCGCCAGCGCGTAGGACAGCGCGGCGCCGACGACGAGCCCGAGCCCCAGGCGCGCGATCGTCCGCGGTTGCCACGACGTCGCAGGGATGAACCAGAACGCTCCGGCCACCACGATGCCGGCCACGCCGGCGATGATCGCGTAGAGCGGTTCCACCAGCCCGGCGATGAGCCCGATCGCCAGCCCTGCCATGGTCAAGGTGGCGGCGGCGCCGCCGACCGTGGTCTTCGGGTCGTAGGAGAGTGGGCTCATGGCAGCACTCTAGGACCGCTCAGGCGATGACGTCGCCCGGGGTCGTGTTCGCGGGAATGCCGGTCACCACGGAGTTCGGCGGCACGTCCTTCACCACGAGGGCGTTGGCGCCGATCTTGGTGCCGTCGCCGATCGTGATCGGCCCGATGATCTTGGCGCCGGCTCCCAGCAGCACGTTGTTGCCGATCGTCGGGTGGCGCTTGAACCTGCCCCGGCTGCGCCCGCCGAGGGTGACCTGGTGGTACATCAGCACGTCGTCGCCGATCTGCGCGGTCTCGCCGATCACGACGCCCATCCCGTGGTCGATGAAGAAGCGTCGCCCGATGACCGCGCCCGGGTGGATCTCGATGCCGGTGAGCCCCCTGGACCACTGCGAGAGCAGTCGGGCCAGGGGGCGCAGCGCCGGGGTGGTCGTCCACAGCCGGTGGCACAACCGGTGGATCCACACCGCGTGGATCCCGGGGTAGGTCAGCGCGACCAGCACCTTCGAGGTGGCGGCCGGGTCCTCCCGCATCGCGGTGTCGAGGTCCTCCTGGATGCGCGCCCACGCGCGTCGGGGCAGGGTCAGGTGCACTAGTCCAGTAGATCCGCGTACAGCACGGTGGACAAGTACCTCTCTCCGAAGGATGGGACGACGACCACGATGGTCTTGCCCGCGTTCTCCTCCCTGGCGGCGAGCTCGCCGGCCGCGGCGAGCGCAGCACCGGAGGAGATGCCGACCAGCAGGCCCTCCTCACGGGCGGCCCTGCGGGCCCACTCCACCGCGGTCTCGCTGGACTGCGGCAGCACCTCGTCGATCACCGACCGGTCGAGGATGTCGGGCACGAAGTTCGCCCCGATGCCCTGGATCTTGTGCGGGCCGGGCTGGCCGCCGGACAGCAGCGGGGACTCGGCCGGTTCGACGGCGACGATCCGGACCTCCGGCTTGCGCTCCTTCAGCACCTGGCCCACACCGGTGATCGTGCCGCCGGTGCCGACGCCGGCCACCACGTAGTCGACGGTGCCGTCGGTGTCGGCCCAGATCTCCTCCGCCGTGGTGCGCCGGTGGATGTCGGGGTTGGCCGGGTTGGCGAACTGGCGGGCCAGCACCGCTCCGGGGGTCTCTGCCGCGATCTGCTCCGCGCGGGCGACCGCGCCCTTCATGCCCTCCGGGCCCGGGGTGAGCACCAGCTCCGCGCCGAAGGCCCGCAGCAGCTCCCGCCGCTCCTTCGACATCGTCTCGGGCATCGTCAGGATGACCTTGTAGCCGCGCGCCGCGCCCACGAACGCGAGCGCGATCCCGGTGTTGCCCGAGGTGCCCTCCACGATCGTGCCGCCCGGCTGGAGTTCACCGGACGCCTCGGCGGCGTCGATGATCGCCACGCCGATGCGGTCCTTCACCGAGTTCGCGGGGTTGTAGAACTCCAGCTTCGCCAGCACCAGCGCGGTGCTGTCGCCGTAGAGCCGGTTGATCTTCACCAGCGGGGTGCGCCCGATGAGCCGGGTCGCGTCCTCGAAGTACGCCATGGTCGTCAGTCCGCCTTTTCTTTGTCGTGTCGTCGGTTGTTGTCGGTCAGATCCGGGCCAGCGCCTGGTCGAGGTCGGCGATCAGGTCGTCGACGTGCTCGATGCCGAGGCTGAGGCGCACCATCTCCGGGGCCACGCCGGCCGCGACCAGTTCGTCCTCGGTCAGCTGGGAGTGGGTCGTCGTCGCGTTGTGGATCGCGAGCGACTTCGCGTCCCCGATGTTCGCCAGGTGCGAGAACAGCTCCAGCGACTCGATGAAGGTCGAGCCGGCCTCGCGTCCGGCCTTCAGCCCGAAGGCCAGGATGCCGCCGTAGCCGCGCCCGGTGAAGACCCGGTCGGCCACGGCCTTGTACGGGGAGGAGTCGAGGCCCGGGTAGTTCACCCAGGCCACCTTCTCGTGGCCCTCGAGGTAGGTCGCCACGGCGAGGGCGTTGGCCGAGTGGCGCTCGAGGCGGAGGTGGAGGGTCTCCAGCCCCTGGAGGAACAGCCAGGAGTTGAACGGGGAGACCGCCGCGCCGGTGTTGCGCAGCAGCACGGTGCGCGCCCGGATGATGTAGGCGGCCGGGCCGGCGGCGTCGGTCCACACCACGCCGTGGTAGGCCGGGTCCGGCGCGGTGAGGCCGGGGAAGCGGTCGGCGTGGGCGGCCCAGTCGAAGTTCCCCGAGTCGACGATGATGCCGCCGACCGACGTCCCGTGGCCGCCGATGTACTTGGTCGCGGAGTGGACGGCGACGTCGACGCCGTGCTCGAACACCTTCGCCAGGATCGGGGTGGTGACGGTGGCGTCCACGATGAACGGCAGCCCGAGGGCGTGCGCGGCCTCGCTCCAGGCGTCGAGGTCGATCACGTTGATGGCCGGGTTGCCGATCGTCTCGCCGAACACCAGGCGGGTCCGGTCGTCGACCGCCGCCGCGAGGTCCCCGGGCTTGTTCGGGTCGACGAAGCGCACGGTCACCCCGTACTGGGGCAGGGTGTGGGCGAACAGCGCGTAGGTGCCGCCGTAGAGCGTCGACAGCGCGACGATGTTGTCACCGGCGTAGGTCAGGTTCAGCACCGCGTAGGTGATGGCCGCGGCGCCGGAGGCGGTGGCCAGGGCTCCGACGCCCCCCTCGAGCGCGGTGAGCCGGGTCTCGAACACGCTCTGGGTCGGGTTCATGATCCGGGTGTAGATGTTGCCCGGCACCCGCAGGGCGAACAGGTCGGCGGCGTGCTCGGTGTCGTCGAACACGTACGAGGTGGTCTGGTAGATCGGCACCGCGCGGGCGTTGGTGGCCGGGTCGGCCTCCTCCTGTCCGGCGTGGACGCTCAGGGTGTCGGGATGGTAGGACATGTCGCTCCTGGTTGTGCTGCGTTTGCTGGACGGCCTTCGTGGCCGCCCGAGGGCATGGGTGAGGGGTCCCGCGTGGGGATCCGATGGTGGTGTCGTCGGTGTTTCGGGCGCGGCTGGTCAGCGCATTCGACAACAGGCCATCGACGGCGCACAACAGCAACACATGGTTGCGGGGCTCGTCGAGGTCATGGCTGGAGGGTAGCGGCGCGTCCGTTGAACGGTCAACCGTGTCTTGCCATCCGAGAGCGGGCAGGCGTCCGGCGCCCCGGTGCCGCGGCCCTAGACTTCCCGCCATGAGCGCAGATCACGATCTGGTGCTGGTCGTCGACTACGGCGCCCAGTACGCCCAACTCATCGCCCGGCGGGTCCGTGAGGCGAGGGTCTACTCCGAGATCGTCCCGCACACGATGCCGGTCGCGGAGGTGCTGGCCCGCGGGCCGAAGGCGGTCATCCTCTCCGGCGGGCCCAGTTCGGTGTACGAGCCCGGCGCCCCGCAGCTGGACGCGTCCCTGCTCGCTGCCGGCGTGCCGGTCTTCGGCATCTGCTACGGCTTCATGGCGATGGCGCAGGCGCTCGGCGGGACCGTCGCCCGTACCGGCCAGCGCGAGTACGGCCGCACCCGCGTCGAGGTGCTCGCCCCGGGACGACTGCTGGAGGGCCTGCCGTCCGAGCTCACCTCCTGGATGTCCCACGGCGACGAGGTCACCGCCGCCCCGGCTGGCTTCACCGTCACCGCCCGCTCACCGCGCGCGACCGTCGCCGCCTTCGAGGACGCGGACCGCCGCCTGGCGGGCGTCCAGTGGCACCCGGAGGTGCTGCACTCCGAGCACGGCCAGCGCGTGCTGGAGCACTTCCTCTACGACCTCGCCGGCTGCCGTCCCACCTGGACGTCGGCCAACATCGCCGACGAGCAGGTCGCCCGCGTCCGGGCCGAGGTCGGGGATGCGCGCGTGCTCTGCGCCCTGTCCGGCGGCGTCGACTCCGCGGTGGCGGCGGCGATCGTCCAGCGGGCGATCGGCGACCAGCTCACGTGCGTGTTCGTCGACCACGGCCTGCTGCGTGAGGGCGAGGCCGAGCGCGTGGAGCAGGACTTCGTCGCCTCCACCGGGGTGCACCTCGTCGTCGCGAACGAGCAGGAACGGTTCCTGGGCGCGCTCGCCGGGGTGAGCGACCCGGAGGCCAAGCGCAAGATCATCGGGCGGGAGTTCATCCGGACCTTCGAGGACGCGGCGCGCCGGGTCAACGCCGAAGGGCCGATCGACTACCTCGTGCAGGGCACCCTCTACCCCGACGTGGTCGAGTCCGGGGGCGGCGAGGGCGCGGCCAACATCAAGAGCCACCACAACGTGGGCGGCCTTCCCGACGACCTCCAGTTCCGGCTCATCGAGCCGCTGCGCACCCTGTTCAAGGACGAGGTGCGCGAGGTCGGTCGCCAGCTGGGCCTCCCCGAGCACATCGTTGGCCGGCACCCGTTCCCCGGGCCCGGCCTGGGCATCCGCATCGTGGGGGCCGTGGACGCGGAGCGGCTGCGCATCCTGCGGGCCGCCGACGCGATCGTGCGGGCCGAGACCACCGCCGCCGGGCTCGACGGCGCGATCTGGCAGTTCCCCGTCGTGCTTCTGGCCGACGTCCGCTCCGTCGGCGTCCAGGGCGACGGGCGCACCTACGGGCACCCGATCGTGCTGCGCCCGGTCTCCAGCGAGGACGCGATGACCGCCGACTGGAGCCGCCTGCCCTACGACCTGCTCGAGCGGATCAGCACCCGCATCACGAACGAGGTCCCCGAGGTGAACCGGGTGGTGCTGGACGTCACCAGCAAGCCCCCGGGCACCATCGAGTGGGAGTAGGGCTCACCGGACAGCACACGAGCGGTGAGGGACGGTGGTGTCACCGCCCTCACCGCTCGTGCTGGTGTGGGTCAGCGGAAGTCGCTGTTCCCGCTGTTGGTGTTGCCGGAGTTGCCGCCGAACATCTTCTTCAGCTCGTCGAAGCCGGTCGGGCCGCCCTCCTCCAGGGGCAGGACGAGCCAGAGGGCGACGTAGATCGCGATCACGACGCCGAAGAACAGCGACAGCACGACCGTGAGGATCCGGACCAGGCCGGAGTCGATGCCCAGCGAGCGGGCCACGCCGCCGCAGACGCCGGCGATGAACTTGTCGCTCGAGGAGCGGGTGAGGGGTTGCTTCATGGTGGTTGTTTCCTTTCGTGAAATCTCTTGTGGGTGATCAGTGGGGCCGTCGGGAGAGGACGAGGATGCCGATCCCCGCGACGACCATCACGACGGGGGCGAGCATTCCGGCCAGCTGCCAGTCGACCCGTCCGTAGGCGGACCACAGGCCCAGGCCCGCCAGAACGAGGGCCAGCAGCCCGAAGGCGAAGGCGGCGCGGTCGCGGCTCATCGCGTCACGTCCAGTTCGCCGAGGTCGACGCTGGCCCTGACGTGCAGGACGGGTGCGTCAGGGTCCGCCGCCGCGTAGGTGGTGGCCCCGGAGAGGTCGAGCCCGTCACGGCTCTCGGTCCGCGTCCCGTCCGTGGTGTGCGCCTCGCCGGCCTTGACCGTCCAGTCGACGACCACCGTGACATCACTGGGCACCTGGAGGGTGAGCTGTCCTGCGCCGACGTGGACGTCCAGCGACTGGTCCCCGGCCAGCGCGAGGCCGGTCAGGTCGACGGTCAGGTCGCCGGCCGTGAGGTCGAGTTGCCTCGGCATCTGGGCACCCGAGGCGAACCGGTGCACCTGCTCGCCGACCGACGGCGGCTGCAGCCCGTGGGAGGCGACCAGGAGGTTCGCGGTGGCCACGGCCGCAACGATCGTGGCCGGCAGCAGGAGGGGAGGGCGCCCCGGGCGGGTGGACGCGAGCAGGGTGAGCCCCAGGCCCGCCAGGACGGCGGAGGCGTAGGCGAGAGGGGTGGCGGGGAACCCGGCGAGCCCGAGGAGGGTGACCGCCAGCACCGCGCCCCCGACCAGAACCAGCGCGAGCCACCACAGCCGCCAGCTGCGTCGCATCCGCGGGACGGGCACCGGCGCAGGGAGGTCGTCGTCGCGGACGGCGAGGTCGGAAGCCGGGTCGGTGTAGGGCTGCTCCCACCGCTGCGTCTGCGGCGCGGCGAGCGCCGTCGACTCGTACCCCGGCGTCTGCTGCTCGACGAGCCGCACGCGCCAGTTCTCCGCCGCGCGCTCGAACGGCGTGGGCTCGGGCGGAGGAGCGGGGACCCGCGAGCCGCGTCCGCGGAACCCGAAGAACCAGACGAGGAAGATCACCACGACAGGGCCGAGGCCGATGCCGTTGAAGCCGCCGATCGCCAGCACCACGACCGCCGTCGCGATGGTGGCGGCGACGACCGCACCGGTCGACCAGTTCCGGGTGAACGGGAGGATCCGCCGCACCGGCATCTCCGCCTGCCCGTCGCGCGGCATCAGCAGGAGGCCGGAGCCGTACGCGACGAGGCCGAGCCCGCCGAACACGCTCAGCACGACCAGCGCGATGCGCAGGAGGTTGGGGTCGAGTTGCCAGCGGCGGGCGAGGCCCGCGCACACGCCGCCCAGCATCGCGCCGTCACGGGGACGGCTGATCACGGGCAGGTTCTCTGGCACGTCTCCATTCAACGCAACCAGGGCCGCGCCGACCATGGGGGATGACCCTGAAGCCTCCCCGCATCCTCGCCCGGGGTTGCGCGGGACGCGGTGACCGCGTGCACGAAACGTTCTGTTTGATAACGATCCGGAAACGTCGCTTGACGGTGAGAGCGTTTGCAGTATTGACTTGCGGAGATCCCTCAGAGCGCTCTCATTTCTTTGCGGGCGTGGGGTCCCAGTTGATGGCATTACCGCGGGTCCATCCCGCCGCAGACGAAGGAGTCCAATGCGCTCATCCCTGATTCGGGGGGCCGCCACGGCTGCAGGTTTCGCCCTGTTGCTCGCCGGTTGCACCTCCGCCGCCCCTGCCCCGTCGGCCACGTCGGCGGCGCCCAGTGACCAGAAGGTCAGCCTGACCGTCGCGACGTTCAACGAGTTCGGCTACGACGACCTGTACGCGGAGTACATGAAGGATCACCCGAATGTGACGATCGTCCCGAAGAAGGCCGCGACCTCGAACGAGGCCCGTGAGAACTACTTCAGCAAGCTCGCTGCGGGTTCGGGCCTGAGCGACATCGAGGCGATCGAGGTCGACTGGATGCCGGATGTGATGCAGACCGCCGACAAGCTGATGGATCTGAGTGGTGATGACGTGGCCGGGCGTTGGCTGGACTGGAAGACCAAGGCGGCCACCACCACCGACGGCAAGCTGGTGGCTTTCGGCACCGACATCGGCCCGGAGGCGGTGTGCTACCGCTCGGACCTGTTCAAGAAGGCCGGCCTGCCGACCGACCGCGAAGAGGTCGCCAAGGCCCTGGGCACCACCTGGGAGGACTACTTCAACCTGGGCAAGCAGTTCGTCGCCAAGTCCGGCGGCGTGGCCTGGTTCGACTCGGCCGACGCGATCATGCAGGGCCAGATCAACCAGCTGCCGAACGCCTTCTCCTCCTCCGACACCGAAGAGGTGCTGATCCCGCTGGGGGAGAACCAGCCGGTCAAGGACATGTACACCTCGATCCTGAAGGCGTCGGTCGATGACAAGCTGTCCGCGAACCTGCAGCAGTGGCAGCCGGACTGGGTGAACGCCTTCCAGAAGGGCAAGTTCGCGACCATGCTGTGCCCGGGCTGGATGCTGGGTGTGATCGAGGGCAACGCCAAGGGTGTGGAGGGTTGGGACATCGCCAACACCTTCCCCGGTGGCGGCGGCAACTGGGGTGGCTCCTACCTGACCGTCCCGGCGCAGGGCGCGAACCAGGCTGCGGCTCGTGAGCTGGCTGCGTGGCTGACCGCTCCGGAGCAGCAGATCAAGGCGTTCAAGGCCAAGGGCACCTTCCCGAGCCAGGTCGAGGCGCTGAGCAGCCCTGACCTGCTGGGTGTGAAGAACGCGTTCTTCAACGACGCGCCGACCGGGCAGATCCTGGCCGACCGCGCCAAGGCCGTCACCGTGGTGCCGTTCAAGGGCCCGCAGTACTTCGCGGTTCGTCAGGTCGTCTCCGACGCCATCAACCGGGTCGACGTGACCAAGAAGCAGTCCGCGACCGACTCGTGGGCGCAGGCCATCAAGGAGTTCGAAGCCCTCGGCTGACCGGTCGAGCACCAACTCCGACGGTGGGGTGGGGTGCACCTGTGCACCCCACCCCACCGCCTGACCCCCGCGAAAGGTGTCAACGATGACCTGGCGTCAACGACTCGGCCGATGGGACGTCAAGAGCGCTCCCTACCTCTACATCGCACCGTTCTTCATCCTGTTCGCCCTCGTGGGCATGTTCCCGCTGCTGTACACCGGCTGGGTCGCCCTCAACAAGTGGAGCCTGATCACGGGCAACCAGGGTTTCATCGGGTTCGGCAACTTCCAGTACGTGCTGGCCCAGCCGCGGTTCTGGGACGCGGTGGTGAACACCTTCAGCATCTTCCTGCTCTCCTCGGTCCCGCAGATGATTTTGGCCATCGGGATCGCGAGCGTGCTCGACGCCAACCTGCGCGCAAAGACCTTCTGGCGGATGGGCGTCCTGGTCCCCTACGTGGTGGCGCCGGTGGCGGTGTCGCTGGTGTTCGGCCAGTTGTTCGCCGACGAGTCCGGCGTGATCAACGCCGTGTTGACCAACATCGGGCTGGACCCGATCGGTTGGCATTCGGACCGGTTGTGGTCACACGTGGCGATCGCCACGATGGTGAACTTCCGCTGGACCGGCTACAACACCTTGATCTTCCTGGCCGCGATGCAGGCGATCCCGCGGGATGTGATCGAGGCGGCTATCGTCGACGGCGCCAGCCGGTGGCAGACCTTCCTCAACGTGACCGTGCCGATGCTGCGTCCCACGATCATCTTCGTGGTGATCACCTCCACGATCGGCGGCCTGCAGATCTTCGACGAGCCGCGGATGTACGACAACTTCGGCCTCGGCGGGCCCGACCGGGAGTGGATGACGGTCACCATGTACCTCTACGAGCTGGGCTGGAACAGCCAGCGCAACCTCGGCCGATCCGCAGCGGTCGCCTGGCTGCTGTTCCTCATCATCGTCGCGTTCGCCCTGATCAACTACGCGATCACGCGCCGGATCTCCAGCGGTGACGTCCGCCCGATGCGAAAGGCGCTGGTGAAATGACCTCCGTTGCCACCACCCACCAGCTGGCCGGCAAGGGTGCCGCCCGCGCCGCGGCGCGTCGTCGCGACCGGATGGAGGGCGGCCTGCGCCGTCCCGGCTGGGTCACCTACACGCTGCTCTCGCTGGTCGTGCTGATCTCCGCGCTGCCGTTGTACTACGCGTTCCTGCTGTCCACGTCGACGGCCGGCGACATCGCCCGCAACCCGATCCCGTCGCTGGTTCCGCAGGGTCACTTCTTCGAGAACGTGAACCGGGTGCTGACCGCCGGAATCGGGTTCTGGCAGGCCATGGCCAACAGCGTGATCGTCAGTGTGGTCACGGCGGTCGCGGTGGTGTTCTTCTCCACCCTGGCCGGCTACGCGTTCGCCAAGCTGAGGTTCCGTGGCCGCAACGGGCTGCTCGCCTTCGTCATCGGGACGATGGCCGTGCCCACCCAGCTCGGTGTCATCCCGCTGTTCATCGTGATGTCGAAGCTGGGCTGGACCGGGAAGCTGATCGCGGTCATCGTGCCGGCGATGGTGACCGCGTTCGGGGTGTTCTGGATGACCCAGTACCTGTCCAGGCGCTGCCGTACGAGCTGATCGAGGCCCGCCCGCGTGGACGGCTGCTCGATGATCCGCACGTTCTGGCACGTCGCCCTGCCCGCAGCCCGCCCGGCGGCGGCGATGCTCGCCCTGTTCACTTTCGTGGGCAGCTGGACGAACTTCTTCTGGCCGTTCATCGTGCTGGGATCCTCCAACCCGACCCTGCCAGTGGCCCTCCAGCTCCTCCAGGCGTCCTACTTCAAGGACATGTCGCTGATCATGGCCGGTGTCGTCCTCGCCACCCTGCCGCTGCTGGCACTGTTCGCCGTCGCCGGACGCCACCTCGTCTCCGGCATCATGGCCGGCGCCGTCAAGGGGTGAGGGGACGGGCCGTCCGCCCTGGGCAGGCGGCCCGGGGGCGGAGGTTCGAAAGGGCGCTCCGCCCGTGGGGGCGCTTCGGTATCCTTCGCTCGATGAGCAGCCCCACCGGCTGCCCGGGGCCAGTGCAGGCTGGTTTCAGTGAGGACCACGGGCCCGAGCGGTTCAGGTGAAGGAGGCATCGGTGAGCAGGATGCTGAAGGTGGGCCACGTGGCGCCGACCCTTGAGGATGTGGCGCGGGTGGCCGGGGTGTCGCGGGCCACGGTGTCCCGGGTGGTCAATGGTGGCGAGTTGGTGGCGGAGAAGACCTCGGAGACGGTGAACCGGGTGATCGCCCAGCTGGGGTATCACCCGAATCGTGCGGCGAGGGCGCTGGTCACGCGGCGGACCGGGGCGATCGCGGTGATCGTGCCGGAGGCCGACGAGCGGGTGTTCACCGACCCGTTCTTCCCGCAGGCCTACCACGGTGCGCTGCAGGCGTTCACCGATTCCGACGTGCAGGTGGTGCTGGCCATGGCCCAGCCCGGCGACAACGCGTCCCGGATGGTGCGCTACCTGGAGTCGGGCCATGTGGACGGGGCGATCATCGTGTCCCACCACGGCCCCGGCCTGGCCCGGGCGCTGGCCCGCACGAACCAGCCGGTGGTGTTCGTCGGCGACCCGGAGACGCCCGGTCTCAGCTACGTCGACGTCGACCAGGAGACCGCGGCCCGGACCGCGACCGAGTACCTGCTGGCCCGCGGCGCACGCCGGTTGGCGATGATCACCGGCCCGATGGACATGGCCGCCGCCCGGCAGCGTGCCCGCGGCTACGAGCTGGCCATGGGCGCGGCCGGGCTCGACTCCTCGCTGCGGGCCGGCGGGGACTTCTCCACCAACGGCGGCGCCCAGGCGGCCGAGCGGCTGCTCGCCCAGGGGCGCGACTTCGACGGCCTGTTCGTCGCCAACGACCTGATGGCCGTCGGTGCGATCCGGGTGCTCACCGAGGCCGGACGGCGCGTCCCCGACGACATCCGCGTGGTCGGCTTCGACAACTCCATCGCCGCCCTCCAGACCAACCCCGGCCTGACCACCATGACCAACCCCGCCTCCGACCTGGCCAGAATGGCCGCCGAGATGCTCATCGGACTCCTCGCCGGCCAGCGACCCGACTCGCCGGTGATCCTGTCCAGCGAACTGGTGGTCCGCGGCTCGGCATGAGCGCAGGCGAAGACCGGCCCGGCCCGGTCCAGGTCCCTCCCGACGTGGCGGCAGCCGCGCCGGCGCTCCCCGCGGAGTCGTCCGTGCAGCCCCGGTCGACCCGTCCCCTCGGTGAGGCCTGGATCGGCGGGGTGTGCGCAGGACTGGCCGAGCACCTGGGCTGGTCGGTGCTGGTGGTGCGAGTGATCTTCGTCATCGCGGCGGCCCTCGGGCTCGCCGGCGTCGCGCTCTACCTCGCGTTGTGGCTCGTCATGCCCCAGCAGGCGGGCCAGCGGTCGGCGCCGGGCCTGGAGGCGGGGGCCCGCACGGGCCTGCGTCCGGGCGCCGCGGCCACGCTGACCCCGGTGGACTACGGGGTGGCCAGTGCCCTCGTGCTGCTGGGTGGGGGCCTGTTCTGGCTGCTCCAGTCGTCGGCCTGGGCGCTCCCGGCGGCGCCGCTGCTGGCGGGCGCCCTGGCCGCAGCCGGGCTGGGGATGATCTGGTGGCAGGCCGACCGCGCGTCCACCCGCGAGCTGCGCCGCGGCTCGGGCTGGCGGCGGGTGATCGCCCCGCTCCTCGTCCACTGGACGACGGTCGTGGCGGTGGTCCTCGGGCTCGCCGCACTGGCCGCTGCGGTGACGGTGGTGGTGACGACGGTGGACGGGATCGGCGAGCTCCCGCGCATGCTGCTGCTCCTCGCGCTCGCGGTCGCCGCGCTCGCGCTGGCGGCGCTGCCGTGGTTCCTGCGGGTACGAAGGGCCCTGGCGAGGGCGAGGGACGACGCGCTGGTGGCCGACGCGCGGGCCGACATGGCGGCCCACCTGCACGACTCGGTGCTCCAGACGCTGGCCCTGATCCAGCGGCAGGCGTCAGACCCGAAGGCGGTGACGGCCCTCGCGCGTCGCCAGGAGCGCGAGCTGCGCCAGTGGCTGTACGGGGAGAGCCTCGGCTCGGCAACCCTCGCCGAGGCGCTGTCCGGCGAGATCATCGACGTGGAGGACCGGCACGGCGTGGACGTCGAGCTCGTCAGCGTCGGCGACTGCGAGTTGACGCCGGAGGTGACCGCACTGGTGCGCGCGGCGCGCGAGGCGATGGTGAACGCGGCCAAGCACTCCGGCGCCGACCGGATCGACGTGTACGCGGAGGTCGATCCCGAGCTGGTGTCGGTGTACGTGCGTGACCGCGGCAACGGGTTCGACCTCGCCGCGGTGGAGGAGGACCGGATGGGCGTGCGCGGCTCGATCGTCGAGCGGGTGAAGCGCGCGGGCGGACGGGCGATAATCAGGACGGCGCCCGGCGAGGGCACCGAGGTGAGACTGGAGTTGCCACGATGAGCGAGACCGAGACCGAGCGTGCCACCCCCGCGGCCTGGCGGGTGGTGGTGGTGGACGACCACGCGATGTTCCGCAGCGGGGTGAAGCACGACATCGGCGGGCGGGTGCAGCTGGTCGGCGAGGGCGAGGACGTGCCGACGGCCGTGGCGGCGATCCTCGCCGCCGTCCCCGACGTGGTGCTCCTCGACGTCCATCTCCCCGGCGGCGGCGGGATGGAGGTCATCAAGCAGGTCGGCGCGCTCGAGCCGGGCGTGAAGTTCCTCGCGCTGTCGGTGTCGGACGCTGCCGAGGACGTCATCGGCGTGATCCGCGCGGGCGCCCGCGGCTACGTGACCAAGTCGATCTCGGCCGACGAGCTCGTCGAGGCCATCGGCAGGGTGGCGACCGGGGACGCCGTCTTCTCCCCGCGCCTGGCGGGGTTCGTGCTCGACGCGTTCTCCGGCGCGATCGACGTGGCGAGCATCGACGAGGACCTGGACCGGCTCAGCGTCCGCGAGCGCGAGGTGCTGCGGCTGATCGCGCGCGGCTACGCCTACAAGGAGGTGGCCCGGGAGCTGTTCATCTCGATCAAGACCGTCGAGACCCATGTCAGCAGCGTCCTGCGCAAGCTCCAGCTGTCGAACCGCCACCAGCTCACCCGGTGGGCCACCGACCGCAAGCTCGTCTAGTCGTCCTGCCGCGCCGCGGGCAGCAGGAGGGGACGGCCCCGGCGCGCCGGAACCGTCCCCTCCTTTCGCGCTACTTCCGCCTGGTGATCAGGGAGTAGACCCACAGGACGAGGACCGAGCCGCCGATGGCCAGCAGCCAGGACCACAGCGAGAAGAAGCCGGTGACGCCGCGGTCGAAGAGTGCGCTCCCGATCCAGCCGCCGACGACACCACCGATGAGACCGGTGACCAGGCTGGACAGCCAGCCGCCCCGTTCCTTCATGATCGACTTGGCGATGGCGCCCGCGATCAGGCCCATCAGAATCCATGCAATGAAACCCATGGGGACACCGTAGGGGCCGCCGGGTGCCGGTCCCATCGGGTGGCACCCTGAATCGTCCCGAGGTGGTCAGCGGCGCGCGATGACCCGGCCGTAGATCCACAGCACGATGACCGAGCCGAGCACGGCGAAGGCCCACGAACTGAGGGAGAAGAAGGGCAGGTCGCCGCTCCCGCTGAGCACCAGCCCGATACCGCCGCCGACCATGGTGCCCGCGAGCGCGAGCAGCGTGGTGGCGAGCCAGCCGCCCTCGACGCCCATGATCGACTTCGCGATGACCGCCGCGATCAGCCCGAGGATCAGCAACGGGAGGAAGGTCATGCCGCCACCCTAGCCATGGCGATCAAGGTCGGTGGCAGCGCTTAGGCTTGTGCAGCCATGACTGACACCCTGTTCCCCGACCTCTTCGCCGCCCCCGGGCCGGCCGCTCCCGACGACGCCGCACCGGCGCCGCGGCGCCCGCGGCTGTCGGAGGAGGAACTGCTGGCCGACCTGAACCCGCCGCAGCGCGCGGCCGTCGTCCACGCCGGGAGCCCCGTGCTGGTCGTGGCCGGCGCCGGGTCGGGCAAGACCAGGGTGCTGACCCGCCGGATCGCCCACCTGGTGAGCCAGCGCTCGGTGCACCCCGGGTCGATCCTGGCGATCACGTTCACCAACAAGGCCGCTGCGGAGATGCGGCACCGCGTGGTGGAGCTGGTGGGCAACCGGGCCAAGTTGATGTGGGTCTCCACGTTCCACTCGGCCTGCGTGCGGATCCTGCGCAGCGACGTCTCGCGCTTCGGGCTGAGCCGGACGTTCTCGATCTACGACGACACCGACGCCAAGAGGCTGATGACGCTGGTGCTCCGCGATCTCGACCTCGACCCGAAGCGCTACCCCGTCCGCGCGGTGCTCAACTGGGTGTCGACCTGCAAGAACGAGCTCGTCGACCACGAGTCGGCGCGCAGCCGGGCGGCCGAGGGCAGCACGGAGGAGACCTACGCCGAGGCGTACGCGGAGTACCAGCGGCGGCTGAAGGCGGCCAACGCGCTCGACTTCGACGACCTGATCATGACCACCGTGCACCTGCTGCAGGCCTTCCCCGACCTCCGCGAGCAGTACCGCCGTCGTTTCCGTCACGTGCTGGTGGACGAGTACCAGGACACCAACCACGCCCAGTACGCCCTGGTGAGGGAGCTCTGCGGCACGCACCCGACCGCGGCCGGCGACGGGGACGGGCCGGAGGTCGAGCCGCCGGAACTGATGGTCGTGGGCGACTCCGACCAGTCCATCTACGCCTTCCGCGGGGCGACGATCCGCAACATCCTCGACTTCGAGTCGGACTTCCCGGGTGCCCGCACGATCGTCCTCGAGCAGAACTACCGGTCCACCCAGAACATCCTGAACGCCGCGAACGCGGTGATCACCCGGAACCCGAACCGCCCGGAGAAGCGGCTGTGGTCGGACTCGGGCGACGGCGAGCTGCTGGTCGGTTATGTGGCCGACACCGAGCACGACGAGGCCCAGTTCGTTGCGGACGAGATCGACCGACTCACCGACGCCGGCACCAGCCGCCCGGGTGAGGTGGCGGTGTTCTACCGGACGAACGCGCAGTCGCGGGCGTTCGAGGAGGTCTTCATCCGGGTCGGCCTGCCGTACCGCGTGGTCGGCGGCGTGCGGTTCTACGAGCGCAGGGAGATCAGGGACGCGATCGCCTACCTCCGTGCGATCGCGAACCGTGACGACGACGTCTCCGTCCGCCGGGTGCTGAACGTGCCGAAGCGGGGGATCGGCGACCGTGCGGAGGCGATGATCGAGGCGTTCGCCGCGTCCGAGCAGCTCTCCTTCGGTGCGGCGCTCGACCGGGCCCGCGAGGCGAACGGCCTGGCCACCCGATCGCTGAACCAGATCGAGGGGTTCGCGGCCCTGCTGGCCGGCTACCGGCAGAAGGTGGCCGACGGCGTGCCCGCGGACGAGATCCTCGCCGGCATCCTGAAGGACTCCGGCTACCTCGACGAGCTCAGCCACTCCACCGACCCGCAGGACGAGAGCCGGCTGGAGAACCTGGTCGAGCTCGTCAGCGTGGCCGGTGAGTTCGTGGCGGCCGCGCACGCCGTCGACCTGCCCGCGGACGAGAGCGAGCTGGCGGCCGGTGCTCCCGAGCCCGACGATTCACTGCCCGCGTTCCTGGAGCGCATCGCCCTCGTGGCCGACTCCGACCAGATCCCCGACAACGACCCCGACGCGGCGGGCGTGGTCACGCTGATGACCCTGCACACCGCGAAGGGCCTGGAGTTCAACACGGTGTTCCTGACCGGCTTCGAGGACGGGATCTTCCCGCACCAGCGGGCGCTGGTCGACCGCAACGAGCTGGAGGAGGAGCGGCGGCTGGCCTACGTGGGCATCACCCGCGCGCGCCAGCGGCTCTACCTGACGCGGGCCACCGTCCGCTCGCAGTGGGGGGCGCCGCAGTACAACCCGGCCAGCCGGTTCACCGAGGAGATCCCCGCGCACCTGATCGACTGGCGACGCCTCGGCGTGGCCCGGACCGGCTACGCCTCCAGCGCGGCGGCCAGGACACAGCAGTCGTGGCGGTCGACGGTGGGTTTCGGGGCGCGGCCGGGGATCAAGACCGTCCCGTCCGTCGACGTGGGCGACCGGGTGCTCCACACCACCTTCGGGATGGGCACGGTCATCGCCACGTCCGGGGTCGGGGACGCCGCGAAGGCCGACGTGGACTTCGGGTCCTCAGGGGTGAAGCGGCTCTCGCTCAAGCACGCTCCGATGGAGAAGCTGTAGGGCTCAGCCCTCGGTGGGCGCCGCGGTGTACGGGTCGCCCTTCCGGTTCGCCTCCGGGTTCCAGCCGATGAACTGCATCGGGTCGGTGCCGCGGCCGTTGATGTAGGCGGAGAAGTGCAGGTGGCAGGCGGTCGACAGGCCGGTGGAACCGACGTGCCCGATCAACTGGCCCTTGTCGACCTTCTCGCCGACCGTGACCACGTAGTCGGTCATGTGGAGGTAGGCGGTCTCCACATTCTGGCCGTTGATGTCCCCGTGGTCGATCCGGACGTTGTTCCCGGACCCACCGTTGTAGCCCATCTCCGCCTTGACGACGGTGCCGGACTGGGCGGCGTAGATCGGCTGGCCGCACTTGCCGCCGATGTCATCGCCGTCGTGCAGGCGGTAGTAGTGCAGGATCGGGTGCAGCCGCATCCCGTACGGCGAGCTCACGCCGCCGGCCGTGGGCCACAGGAACTTGCTCAGGGTCTTGAGGCGGTCGATCTCCTTGGAGATCACGGTCGCCTGGCCGCTCAGCTCGGAGCTTCGGGCGGTGGCCGCCGCGCTCTCCTGGGTGTCGGTGACCTGCTCACCGCTCTGCGCGAGCTGCTGGGAGCGCTTCGCCGCGAGGTCCTCCAGCGAGGGGCCCTCGGCCGCGGTGGCCACCGTGAGGGCCGGGATGCTCGAGACGACGAGGGGGCCCTGGTCGGCGAAGGCGGTGCCGGTGGCGTTCGTGGAGGAGGCGGTGAAGGCTGAGAAGCCGGCGACCGCGATGCCCGAGACGACCACGACGGTGGCACCGCGCTTGATCAGCTGGCGGATTCCCTGGGCCGGCTTCGCAGCGGCGGGCGCCGGGGGGAGAGCGCGACGTGGCTTGTCAGGCCGCAGTCGAAGTCCGTTCACCAGTCCCCCGTCGAGTTCCCCAGTACACCGTTCGGGCCCGGTCCGGCCGGGCAGGAAGGAGCTTAGCATTTCTTAGGCTCTTTCTCAGAATCGTTCAGGATTTGGGTAGGAGATCTTCTTCGTGCCGCTTCCGGCGGGGGCTGGACGCCCTGCGTGCGCGGTGCTGGCCCTGCCTACTAGGCTCGGGACGGCAGCCGGAGCGGCGATCAACCAGGGACGGAGTCGGAGTGGATCTGTTCGAGTACCAGGCGCGGGACCTGTTCGAGGCGCACGGTGTGCCGGTGCTGGGAGGAATCACGGCGCGCACCCCCGAGGAGGCACGCGCCGCCGCCGAGCAGCTGGGGACCCCGGTCGTCGTGGTGAAGGCGCAGGTGAAGACCGGCGGGCGCGGCAAGGCCGGCGGCGTGAAGCTCGCCCGCTCGCCGCAGGAGGCTGCCGAGCGCGCGTCCGAGATCCTCGGGCTGGACATCAACGGCCACCGCGTCGAGACGGTGATGGTGGCCGAGGGTGCCGACATCGCCGAGGAGTACTACTTCTCCCTGCTGCTCGACCGCTCCACGCGCCACTACCTGGCGATGTGCTCCACCGAGGGGGGCATGGACATCGAGACGCTCGCGCGCGAGCGTCCCGACGCGCTGGTGAGGGTCGAGGTCGACCCGCTCGCCGGGCTGGACGAGACCGTCGCCCGCGAGATCGTAGACGCCGCAGGGTTCCGCGAGTCCGACCGCGATGAGCTGGTCCGCGTCCTCGTGCTGCTCGGCGAGGTGTACCGCGAGAACGACGCCACGCTGGTGGAGGTGAACCCGCTGGTGAAGACCGGGGAGGGCCGGATCGTCGCGCTGGACGCGAAGGTGACCCTCGACGACAACTCCGCCTTCCGGCACCCCGACTGGACGGCCTACGCCGACGAGTCCTCCGACGACCCGCTGGAGATCCGGGCGCGGGAGAAGCACCTCAATTACGTCAAGCTCGACGGCTCGGTGGGCATCATCGGCAACGGTGCGGGCCTGGTGATGAGCACCCTCGACGTGGTCGCCGCCGCGGGCGCCGACCTGCCCGGCCAGCCGCGCCCGGCCAACTTCCTCGACATCGGCGGCGGCGCGTCCGCCCAGGTGATGGCCAACGGCCTCGACATCATCCTGTCCGACCCGCAGGTGAAGGTGGTGTTCGTCAACGTGTTCGGGGGCATCACCGCCTGCTCCGAGGTGGCAAAGGGCATCATCGACGCCCTCGGCATGCTGGGGGAGCGGGCCACGAAGCCGATCGTGGTGAGGCTGGACGGCAACGCCGTCGAGATCGGACGACACATGCTGGCCGAGGCGGCCCACCCGCTGGTGCAGGTGTCGGAGACCATGGACGATGCGGCCCGCCGGGCCGCCGAGCTGGCCGCCGCGGCCGAGTAAGGACCCCGCACATGTCGATCTGGTTGGACCAGCGCTCCACCGTCATCGTCCAGGGCATGACCGGCTCGGAGGGACGCAAGCACACGCAGCGGATGATCGGTGCCGGCACCCGTGTCGTCGCCGGCGTGACCCCCGGCAAGGGCGGCCAGTCGGTGACCTTCGAGGAGGCGCCGGTGCCGGTGTTCGACACCGTCGCCGAGGCCAGGGAAGCCACGGGCGCGACCACGTCGGTCGTCTTCGTGCCGGCGGCCTACACCCGCCAGGCCGTCGTCGACGCCGTGGACGCCGGGCTCGACCTCACCGTCGTGATCACCGAGGGCGTCCCGGTGCGGGACACCGCGGAGTTCGTCGCGTACGCCCGCCAGTCGGGCCACACGCGCCTGATCGGCCCGAACTGCCCCGGCCTCATCTCCCCCGGGAAGTCGAACGTGGGCATCATCCCGCCCACCATCTCCGGCCCCGGGCGCATCGGCCTGGTGTCCAAGTCGGGGACGCTGACCTACCAGATGATGTTCGAGTTGCGCGACATCGGCTTCTCCACCGCCGTCGGCATCGGCGGCGACCCCGTGAACGGCAGCACCCACATTGACGCGCTCGAGGCGTTCGAGGCCGACCCGGAGACCGAGGCGATCGTGCTCATCGGTGAGATCGGCGGGGACGCGGAGGAGCGCGCGGCCGCCTACATCGCCGACCACATCACCAAGCCGGTCGTCGGCTACGTCGCGGGCTTCACCGCGCCGGTCGGCAAGACCATGGGCCACGCGGGGGCGATCGTCACCGGCTCCGCCGGCACGGCCAAGGCCAAGAAGGCGGCGCTGGAGGCCGCCGGTGTCGCCGTGGGGCGGACGCCGAGCGAGACCGCGTCCCTCATGCGCGAGATCGTCGCCGGCCTGGCCTGAGCACCCTGTCCTGGGACGGCGGGAGCACCGCTGCGCGGGTTCCAGCCGGACCGGTGGAGGGGAGGGATCAGCCCTGCGCGGCCCGCTGGCCGGCGCGCAGCGCGATGGCCTTCCACTGGCTGTCGGTGAAGTCGAAGCTGGAGCTGGGGTTGCCGAGCAGGTAGACGACCTCGTCGTCCACCGTGAGCACGGCCACGCGGTACAGCACCGTGGTGGTCTCGGTCTTCTGGCTGATCAGGAACGTCGAGCCGGCGACGGAGGAGTCGGCGTCCGCGTTCCCCTTCACCGACGGGCCGTCCTTCACGGTTGCGGTCGGCGCCCGGTCGGCGCAGCCGTTGATGTTCTTGGTGAGCTTGGCGGCCAGCTTCGTCGCGGCGTCGGGGCTGGAGAACGCGTAGGTCACCATGTCGACGCCGAAGCCGTTCGGTGCGGCGGTGTCGTCGGCGAGCAACAGCGTCCGCTGGCCCTGGGCGACGGTTCCGGTCACGGCCTCGAGGTTCATCGCCTCGCACTGGCTGCCCGGGATCACGAGGGTCGTGGACGGGTCGGTGGCCCCCCAGCGTCCTGCGCCGGCGGTGATGCGCGGCAGGTCGGCCTCGACCAGCCAGCCCTTCGGCTCGCCGGCCGGAGGCGGGACGTTGGCGGTGGTGATGCTGCTCGGGCAGGTGCCGAGCTCGTTGCCGCACTGGCGGCTGAGCGCCGTCGCGGTCGCCCGGGCCAGGTCGTCGGCCGGAACGGCGGCGTCGGTGGTGGTGATGTCGACCAGGCTCACCGAGCGTCCCGTCCGGCTCAGCAGCAGCGTGTGGAACTGGTCGGGCGTCTCGTGGGCGACGAGCCGGACGGCCATGGCGCTGTCGGCGAGGCCGCTGACGTCGTTCGCTCCGCTGATCCAGGCCGTGCCGTCCTTGCAGGTGCCGGCCTGGGTGAGCCGCAGGTCGTAGGCGGTCGTTGCGGCGGCGACGTCGGCGTAGGTGTCGACCACCTGCACGACCGAGGCGGCCGGGTTGGTGGCCGAGGTGGTCTTGCGGGACGCGGTGCGCAGGGCGTTCGGGAGGCCGGCGGCGTTCGTCGGCAGGCAGGTGGGGCGGACGCTGTCCGTCGTCCCGGTGGACTCCGTCCAGGTCTGGCCGGCCAGCGTGCCGAGGTCGGCCGTGGTGAGCAGCGGGTCGAGGGCGGAGGCGGTGGACGGGTTGGCCGTCGTGCCGCTGGACGCGCCGGAGCGCAGGGTGAGCAGCCAGACCGCCGCGGCGACGAGCAGGGCGACGACGGCGACCGAGGCGATGATGATCAGGGCCGGCCGGCTGCTGCGGTCCCGCGGGGCGGCTGCCCGGCCGGGCCGGGTGGGGCGTTCCGGGGCGTCGGGGGTGCCGGTCGCCGGCCTCTTTCCGGGGGTCGGCTCCGCGGGAGCTGCGGGGGCGGCGGCGACGGCCGCCGTGGCCGGGGCGAGGCGCGCGGTGTCCTCCCCGGTCGGCGCCGGCCGCGGCTTGCGTCCGAAGAGCCCCTTCTTGCGGGGAGGCGCTGCGGCCGGGGCGTCGTCCGGCTCGGGCGTGGGCTCGGGGGGCGCGGCCAGAGAGGCGGTGGAGGACGCCGGGGTCGCCCAGTCCGACGGCAGTGGCGCGGTGGCCACGGAGCGCGGGCCCTCCTCCGCGCCGCCGGGCCGGGGCGGGGTCGGGGTCTTCGCAGGAGCCTCCGGGACGGGTGCGGTCAGGGCGCTGCGACTGGCGGAGGCCGCCGAGGCCGGCGCGGGGATCGTCACCGGCGGCGGAGCGGTCGGCCGCGGCTGGGGAGGGAACCCGTCGATGGGGGAGAGCGGCGACGTGGCGCTCACGGCGGAGCGGCGCGGCACGTAGGTGAACTCGCTCGGCTCAGCGCTCGCGGAGAACCGCCGCCCGGCCGAGGCGGGGAGCGCCGATTCCGGCTGCGGCAGCACGGGAGCCGGCGGCGGTACCGGGGTGGTCGCCGGCACGTCCAGCGGGTCGTCCGGGCTGTCGGGGCTCGACGGGGTGAGGGCGAGCCGGCGCAGGCGGGCGGTCGAGGTCAGGGGAGAGGGCTCGTCGGGGGAGAACGCGCGGGCGAAGCGGCCACCGGACGGCGCGTCGTCGCCGTCGTCGGGGAGCGGGCCGAGCGCCCTGCGGGGCGTGGGCGAACCCTCGTCTGCCACTGCTCTACCTTGCCGTCGACGCCTGATGACCGGGCCAGTGTAGCGACGGCGGGCGTGTCCCCACGACCTTCGCAGGGCGTGTGGGTGAGCATGGACGCACCATGCCGATGCCCAGATCCAGGGACCGCCGACGGGTGAGGCTCACCGTTTCCACTGCCCGGACGGTCCGCCTGCCCACCACGCCGGACGGCCCGCCGCTGCTGCCGTGGCCCGTCGCCGCGCTCGGCGGGGGCCTGCTCGCGGGGCTCGCCGGCTCGCTTCTGGTGGCCGGCGTCCTGCTGGTCGCCTGGCTCAGCGCGATCGCGATCCCGCTGTCCACGGTGCTCGGCTTCGCCGGGGGCGTCTGGCTGCTGGCCCACGGCGGCGTCCTCGTCGTGGGCACCGACCAGCTCACGCTGGTTCCGCTCGGGCTCACCCTCGGCTTCGGCGCGCTGTGCGTCTCGGCGGGCCGGTTCGCCTACCAGCAGGGGCGCCTCGCCCACGCCGGTGAGGTGGACGGCCGGCGGCGCCGCCGCCTGTTGTGGGGGTCGGTCGGCCAGGTCGCCGCCGGCTACACGCTCTTCGCCGCGGTGCTGGCAGCGCTCGTCTCCGGCGCGGCCCAGCTGTGGCGCCCCGCCCTCGGCGCCCTGGTCGTCAGCGCGTGCGGCAGCGCGATCGGCGCCGCGCTCGCCGCGGGCCTGCGTCCCTGGGCCGCCGGACCGGACTGGCTGCGCAGGGGCGTGCGCGGAACGGCGGCCGGCGCGCTGGGCCTGGTCGCGATCGCCGGCGCGACCCTCGCCCTCGCCGTGCTGCTGGGCGAACAGCGGGTGGCGGCGCTGGAGGACCCGCTCGTCCTCGACCCCGGCGGCGTGTTCGTGTGGTCGGTCCTCGTGCTCGCGTACCTGCCCAACCTGCTGGCCTGGGTGCTGGCCTGGCTGCTGGGCGCCGGCTTCACCGTCGGCAGCGGGTCACTGGTCTCGCTGTCCACGACCCAGCTGGGCATGCTGCCGTCGCTCCCGGTGCTGGGGGCGCTCCCCCCGGTGGGTGCCGCCGATCCCTGGATGCTGGCCTGGCTCGCCGCGGGCGTGGCCGTCGGCGTCCTCGCCGGTGTCGTTGCGGTGCGCCGCGGCCGCGAGGAGACCGCCGGTGGACTGCTCGCCGCGGCCCTCGCCGGGCTCGGGACGGGACTCGTCGCGCTGGCCTGGGCCGCCGCCAGCCGGGGCGGCCTGGGCAGCCTGCGCATGGCGGAGCTCGGGCCCCGCCTGCTGGAACTGCTCGCGATCGGCGTCCCGCTGCTGCTCCTGAGCGCCTGCGCAGGCGGCATGGGGGCCTGGCTGGTGGCTCGCCGCGCCGCCGCCTGAGCCGCGTCCGCGGACGACGACCGACGCCGGGCCGGACATCCGCGTTCGGTAAGGTCTGGCCATGCCGATGCGCCTGGTGGTCCTGGTCTCGGGCTCCGGCACCCTCCTGCAGGCACTCCTCGACGCCGCGGCGTCGGGCGACCTCGACGCGCGCGTGGTCGGCGTCGGCTCCGACCGCGCGGGTGCCCCTGCCCTGGCCCGCGCGGAGGCGGCAGGCGTCCCCACCTTCGTCCACCCGCTGGCCCCCGGCGCCGACCGCGCCGCCTGGGACGCGGAGCTCACGCGGCTGGTCGCAGCCTTCGAGCCCGACCTGGTGGTGAGCGCAGGCTTCATGAAGCTGGTGGGCGCGGCGTTCCTCGCCCGGTTCGGCGGGCACATGATCAACACCCACCCGGCGCTGCTCCCGGCCTTCCCGGGCACCCACGCCGTGCGCGACGCGCTCGCCCACGGGGTGCTCGTGACGGGCTGCACGGTGTTCCAGGTCGACGCCGGCGTCGACTCCGGCGAGATCCTCGCCCAGGAACCCGTCCGCGTCCTCCCCGGAGACGACGAGGACGTCCTGCACGAACGCATCAAGACCGTCGAGCGGCGCCTGCTGGTCGACACCGTGAACCGACTGAGCCGAGGGGACAGATGACCGACCTGCTACCGATCCGCCGCGCGCTGGTGTCCGTGTACGACAAGACCGGGCTGGTCGAGCTCGGCCGGGCGCTGGCCGACGCCGGTGTCGAGATGGTGTCTACCGGGTCGACCGCGGCCACTCTGGCCGGCGCCGGGCTCGCGGTGACCCCGGTGGAACAGGTGACCGGTTTCCCCGAGTGCCTGGACGGGCGCGTCAAGACCCTGCACCCCCACATCCACGCCGGCCTGCTCGCCGACCGGCGGCTGGCGTCGCACCGCGCGCAGCTGGACGAGCTCGGCATCGCCCCGTTCGACCTGGTGGTGTCGAACCTGTACCCGTTCACGCAGACCGTGGCCTCCGGCGCCGGCCCCGACGAGTGCGTCGAGCAGATCGACATCGGCGGCCCGTCGATGGTGCGGGCCGCGGCGAAGAACCACCCGTCCGTGGCGATCATCACCTCGCCCGCCCAGTACCCGCAGCTCGTGGACGCCCTGGCGGCCGGGGGCTTCACCCTCGCCCAGCGGCAGGCGCTGGCCGCCGCGGCGTTCGTGCACACCGCCACCTACGACGTCGCGGTCGCGTCCTGGATGGGCAACGTGCTCACCGACTCCTCCGATGGCGACGGGTTCCCGGCCTGGGTGGGTGCCACCTGGGACAAGCTCGGCACGCTGCGCTACGGCGAGAACTCCCACCAGCGCGCCGCGCTGTACCGCAGCGGGTACGGCCCCGGCGGCCTGGCGACCGCCCGCCAGCTGCACGGCAAGGAGATGAGCTACAACAACTACACCGACGGCGATGCCGCGTACCGGGCGGCCTACGACTTCGCCGAACCTGCCGTCGCGGTGATCAAGCACGCCAACCCGTGCGGGATCGCGGTCGGTGCCGACATCGCGGAGGCGCACCGCAAGGCCCACGCCTGCGACCCGGTGTCGGCCTACGGCGGAGTCATCGCTGCCAACCGTCCGGTCAGCGTCGAGGCGGCACGACAGATCGCGGAGATCTTCACCGAGGTCGTGATCGCGCCCGGCTACGAGGACGGTGCCCTGGAGGTGCTCCAGGCGAAGAAGAACGTGCGCGTCCTCGAGGCGGGGCCCTACCCCGGCGGTGGCGTCGAGTTCCGTCCGGTCAGCGGAGGCCTGCTCCTGCAGGCGGCGGACCGCATCGACGCCGACGGCGACGACCCGCAGAACTGGCAGCTCGTCTCCGGGGAGCCCGCGGACGCCGCGACCCTGGCCGACCTCGTCTTCGCCTGGCGGGCGTGCCGCGCGGTGAAGTCCAACGCGATCCTGCTCGCCTCCGGCGGCGCCTCGGTCGGCGTGGGCATGGGCCAGGTCAACCGGGTGGACTCGTGCCGGCTGGCGGTCGAACGGGCCGGTGACCGTGCGGCAGGTTCCGTGGCCGCCTCCGACGCGTTCTTCCCGTTCAACGACGGGCCGGCGATCCTCATCGAGGCCGGGGTGAAGGCCATCGTTCAGCCGGGCGGGTCGGTGCGCGACGCGGACACGATTGCCGCGGCCCAGGCCGCCGGTGTCACCATGTACCTCACCGGAACCCGCCACTTCTTCCACTGAGGACCCGATGACCGCGCAGATCCTGGACGGCAGGGCCGTCGCCGATGCCATCAAGGGGGAGCTCGCCGTCCGCGTCCGGGCGCTCGCCGCGCGCGGCGTCCGTCCGGGGCTGGGGACGGTGCTCGTCGGGGACGACCCGGGCAGCCGCAGCTACGTCGCCATGAAGCACCGCGACTGCGCGGAGGTGGGCATCGAGTCGATCCGGGTGGACCTCCCGGTGGACGCGACCCCGGAGCAGGTGGCCGAGGCCATCACCGGGCTGAACGAGGACCCCGCGTGCACCGGCTACATCGTCCAGCTGCCGCTGCCGCGCCACCTCGACGAGAACGCGATGCTCGCCCTGATCGACCCCGCCAAGGACGCCGACGGCCTGCACCCGATCAACCTGGGCCGGCTGGTGCTCAACGAGCCGGGCCCGCTGCCGTGCACGCCGCGCGGCATCGTGGAGCTGCTGCGGCGGCACGGTGTGCCGCTGGCCGGCGCGGAGGTGTGCGTGATCGGGCGCGGCGTCACCGTCGGCCGTCCCCTCGGGCTCATCCTCACCCGCCGCAGCGAGAACTGCACGGTCACGCTGTGCCACACGGGGACCCGTGACCTCGCCGCCCACACGCGCGCGGCGGACATCGTCGTGGCCGCGGCCGGTGTGCCGCACATGCTGACCGCCGACATGATCGCCGAGGGTGCCGTGGTGCTCGACGTCGGCGTCAGCCGCGTGGACGGCAGGCTCACCGGCGACGTCGCACCCGACGTGGCGGCGAAGGCGTCCTGGGTGGCCCCGAACCCCGGCGGGGTGGGGCCGATGACCCGGGCCATGCTGTTGTCGAACGTCGTCGACCGGGCAGAAGAGCTCGGCCGATGACCGCGCCGGCGGACGAGCGTCCCCCCAAGAGCTTCTTCCAGCAGGTGCTGGGGCAGTGGCCGCTGGCCTCGGTGCTCGCCGGCGTCACCGCCGGGCTGGTGATCGTGGCGATGAGCCACTGGCGTGCCGGCAGCACCCTGATCGGCCTGTCGATCACCGCGGGTGGGCTGCTGCGGCTGATGCCCCAGCGGCGGGTCGGGCTGCTCGCGGTGCGCAACCGTGCGCTGGACGCCGTCGTGCTGCTCGGCATCGGCATCGGCATCACCGTGCTGGCCTGGTGGGTCCCGCCCAGCCGCTGACGTCCGGCGGTCCTCGCGCCCGGCAGAACCGGCTGCCGCCGCCGGGCGCCCGGCGCTAGGATCGGACTGGCTCGCGTCGCCAGGCCGGTCGCGGCCCCGATCACACGACACCCGGTGCCAGGCCGACCGGTTCGGGGATCCCATGACCACGCCCACCACAGCCCGTCCCATCGACCGCGCGCGCATCGCCGAGCTCACCGAGGCCGAGCAGGCCCGCCTCGACCAGCGCACCAGCGCCTCCCGCGACCTCTACGCCCGCGCCCGCGCCCACCTGTCCGGCGGCGTCGCGTCGTCCTACCAGGGACGCGACCCGTGGCCCATCTACATCGACCGCGGCGAGGGCCCGCGCATCTGGGACATCGACGGCACCGAGTACTTCGACTTCCACAACGGCTTCGGCTCGATGGTGCAGGGCCACGCCCACCCGGCGATCGGCGCGGCCATCGCCGCCCGCTACCCGCAGGGCACCCACTTCGGCTGCGCGACGCCGGACAGCATCGCCGTGGCCGCGGAGCTCTCCCGGCGCTGGGGGCTGCCGCAGTGGCGGTTCACCAACTCCGGCTCGGAGTCCACGATGGACGCCATCCGCATCGCCCGCGCCTACACGGGCCGGGACACGGTGATGAAGATCTTCGGCTCCTACCACGGCCACCACGACACGGTGATGGTGTCGATCGGCGTCGCCTACGACACCATCGGCGACCGCGAGAACCTGGCGTCGCTGCCGTACGGTGCCGGCATCCCGCAGTCGGTGGTCGACATGACCGTGGCCGTGCCGTTCAACGACGCCCCGGCCATGGAGCGGCGCATCCAGCGGCTCGCGGACGAGGGGCGCCTGCCCGCCTGCGTGATCATGGAGGCGGCCATGATGAACCTGGGCGTGGTGCTGCCCGACCCCGGCTACCTCGAGGCCGTCCGCGAGATCACCCGCCGCTACGGCATCGTGCTGATCTTCGACGAGGTCAAGACCGGCCTGTGCGTGGCGCCGGGCGGCGCCACCGAGCGGTTCGGCGTCGTCCCCGACCTGGTCACGCTGGCCAAGGCGCTGGGCGGCGGGCTGCCGTCCGGTGCCATCGGCGGCACGGCAGAGGTGATGGCGGTCGTCGAGGACGGCTCGGTCTACCAGGTGGGCACCTACAACGGGAACCCGCTGTCGATGGCGGCCGCGCGGGCCTCGCTGGAGGAGGTGCTGACGCCGGCGGCGTATGCCCACCTCGCCCGCCTCAACGACCGCATCCTCGCCGGCACCCGCGACGTGATCGCCCGCTACGACCTGCCGGGCTACGCGGTCGGCATCGGCTCCAAGGGCTGCGTGACCTTCTCGTCGTCCCCGGTGCGCGACTACGAGACGTTCAAGGCCAACCAGGACGTCGACCTGACCACGCTGACCTGGCTGTGGAACATGAACCGCGGCATCTTCGCGACGCCCGGCCGCGAGGAGGAGTGGACGCTGTCGGTGACCCACACCGACGAGGCGATCGACCACTACGTGGCCGTCTTCGACGAACTGGCGGCCGCGCTCCGCGCCTGACCCCTGGCCTCCGGCCGGGTCACCTCCGGGTGGCCCGGCCGTCGTCGTCTTGCGCTCAGGATCGCGTGTCGCTATCATGCAAGTAAGTACTTGCACACAGGAGTGGAGATGGTGACAGGAGCAGCCTCGAAGGTGCTCGACGCGGCGTCCCGGCTGTTCGCCGAGCGCGGCTACCAGGCGACGACGACCCGGGCGATCGCGGACGCGGCCGGGGTGAACGAGGTGACGGTGTTCCGCGCGTTCGGCAACAAGCAGGGCATCCTGCGGGCGATCGGGGAACGGCTGGCCGCGGCGCAGGCCGGACACGTCGCGCGCGACCTCGGTGGCGCCGACGTGCGCGCCACGCTGCGCGAACTGGCCCGCCAGGAGGTGGCGAACGGCCTGGCCGAGGGCGCCCTGGTGACCCGCCTCGCCTTCGAGGCGGGCTCGGTGGCCGAGGTGGCGGAGGTGTTCGCGGACGGCCCGAGCTCGAACCTCGACGGGCTGGCGGGCTACCTCGCCGAGGCGCAGGCCGCCGGGCGGCTGCGGGACGACGTCCCCGCCCGGACCATCGCGGAGGCCTTCTTCGCCCTGACCTCCAGCTTCGTGATCACCCGGACGGTGCTCGGCGGTGCCGTCGAGGACCCGGAGGTGCTGGACGCGACCGTGGGCGACCTGTTCGAGCTGTTCTGGAGCGGCGCTGCGCCGCGGAGCGAGGGGGAGAAGTGAGCACCGCGCACGTCCGGCTGCTGGCCGGCTACAGCGTCCTCGTGGCCCTGCTCGCCGGAACGGCCGCGGCGATCGGCATCACCCAGCGGGGCAGCGGAGCGACGGCAGAGGCGACCAGCATCCTCGGCGAGCGGTACAGCTACGCCATCGACGGCGTCTACGCGCACAACGCCGTCCGGGTCGTCGCCGAGGGCGTCGGCTGGGACGCGGTGACGCTGTTCCTCGCCGTCCCGGCCCTTCTGGTGGCAGCCGTCTTCGTGGCCCGCGGGTCGCTGCGCGCACGCCTGGCAGCGCTCGGCCTGTTCGGCTACCTGGCCTACCAGTACCTGATGTACGCGATGTTCTGGGCGGTCGGGCCGCTCTTCCCGCTGTTCGTGGTGCTCTACCCGGCCGCGCTCCTGGGCATCGCCTGGATCGTCGGGACGCTCGACACCCGGGCGCTGGCCGCGGCGGTGCGCCCGGGCTTCCCGCGGCGGACGCTCGCGGTGTTCGCCGCGGTGATGTCGGCGATGCTCGTGGTGATGTGGGTGCCCCGGATCGCCGCCGGGATCGCCGGGGACCCGGTCGGGGCCAACCTGCTGGGCACGCCGACGCTCACCGTCCAGGCCCTCGACCTGGGGCTGGTGGTGCCGCTCTCCCTCGCCACCGCCGTGCTCGTGTGGCGCCGTCACCGGGCCGGCTACGTGCTGGGTGCGCTGTTCACCGTGAAGGCGGTGACGATGGCCGGCGCGATCGTCGCCATGCTGGTCTCCGCCTGGATGGTCGAGGGGACCCTCGAGGTCGTCCCGTTCGCGATCTTCGGTGCCGTCACGGCCTTCGCCGGCGTCCTCGCTGCCCGGGTTCTGCTCGCCGTCCCCGACCGCCTCGCCGCCGTGCTGCCCGTCCCTGAGCCGGTCAGCGGCCGGTGAGCCGCGAGGCGGAGCGGGTCAGCGGAAGTCGCGCTCGTGGAACTGGCCCTCGGACGCGTCCCCGGCCACCCGGTGGGCCTCGCGCTCGCGCAGCTCGACCCGGCGGATCTTGCCCGAGATGGTCTTGGGCAGCTCGTTGACGAACTCGACGATCCGCACCCGCTGGTAGGCCGACAGGCGCTCGCGGGCGTGGGCGAAGATCTCCGCGGCCGCGTCCTGCGGACGGGCCGCGATGTCCTGCACCAGGCAGATGAACGCCTTGGGGACCGCGGCGCGCAGCGGGTCGGGGCTGGGCACGATCGCGACCTCGGTCACGTAGGGGTGCTCCAGCAGGATGGACTCCAGCTCGAAGGGGGAGATCTTGTAGTCGGAGGCCTTGAACACGTCGTCCGCCCGCCCGACGTAGGTGAGGTAGCCCTCGTCATCGGCCGAGGCGATGTCGCCGGTGTGGTAGAAGCCGTTGCGGCAGGCGTCCGCGGTCATCTCCGCGTCGTTGTGGTACCCCGCCATCAGCCCGAGGATCGGCCGGGACAGGTCGAGGCAGATCTCGCCCTCGTCCGTCCGCTGCTCCCCGGTCACCGGGTCGAGCAGGACCACCGGGTACCCGGGCATCGGGCGTCCCATCGAGCCGTCCTTGACCACCTGGCCGGGGGAGTTGCCCACGCAGCAGGTCATCTCGGTCTGGCCGAAGCCGTCGCGGATCGTCGCCCCCCAGGCGCGGCGGACCTGCGTGATCACCTCAGGGTTCAGCGGCTCGCCGGCGCCGAGGAGTTCCCGCGGCGGCGTGCCGAGCTGGGTGAGGTCGGCCTGGATGAGCATCCGCCACACGGTCGGCGGGGCGCAGAAGGTGGTGACGTCGTGGGTGTCCATCACGCGCATCAGCGCGCCGGCGTCGAAGCGCTCGTAGTTGAAGACGAACACGGTCGCCTGCGCGAGGAAGGGGGAGAAGAAGTTGCTCCAGGCGTGCTTGCCCCAGCCGGGGGAGGAGATGTTCAGGTGGACGTCTCCGGGACGGACGCCCAGCCACCACATCGTCGACAGGTGGCCCACGGGGTAGGAGACGTGGGTGTGCGCCACGAGCTTGGGGCGTGACGTGGTGCCGGAGGTGAAGTACAGCAGGCTGAGGTCGGACGCCTTCGTCGGTGCGCTCGGCGTGTACGCGGTGGGCGCCTTCTCCGACTCCGCCATCGAGACCCAGCCGGACGGGGTGCCGTCGCCGACGCCGATGCGGAGCACCTGGCGAGGCAGCCCGGCCAGGCGCGACTTCAGCGCTGTGGGCGCCACCACGACGGACGCGCCGCCGTGCTCGACGCGGTAGCCGAGGTCGGCCGACGACAGCAGGGTCGAGGTGGGGATCGCGACGGCCCGGATCTTCAGCAGCGCCAGCAGCAGCTCCCACAGCTCGATGGTGTTGTTGAGCATCACGATCACCCGGTCGCCGGCCCCCACGCCGAGGCTGCGCAGCCAGCGGGCGACCTGGTCGGAGCGCCGGGAGAGGTCGGCGTAGGTCCACGACCGGGCGGTGAGGTCCGCGGAGACGATCGTCACCGCGGGACGGTCGGGGTGCTCGCCGGCGACCACGTCGAACCACTCGGTGGCGAAGTTGAACTCGGTCAGCTCCGGCCAGCGGAAGCCGTCGACCGCGCCGCGGTAATCGGTGGCGTGGGCGAGCAGGAAGTCGCGCGCCTCACGAACGGTCTGGGTGGCGGCGGTGGCCGGGCGTCCGACGGGTGGCATGTGGATCACATCGCTTCTGCTGGAGAGGTCGCTCCCAAGCCTAAACTGCGCCTACGTAACCGTAAGTACGTTTCCACGGCCGAACGAGGGCGTACGGGCTTTCCGGTTCTGCCACGGGCGAGCGTGCGGGCCGATAGTGTCCGGACGGTTTGCCCACAGGCCCGCCCCCGCGGGCCCAGCCGAGGAGTAGAAGTGAAGCGGTCGTTGTCGCGTCGGATGTGCGTCGTCCTGGCATTGGCGGTGACTTTCCCCGGCTTCGCGCCAACGGTCGCCCGTGCTGCCGAGGACGTGTTGCGCACGCCCCTCGCCGTGTCCCCTGTGAAGACCGGCGTTCTCGCGGCGTCCGGACAGAGCCTCCTCGCCTACGCGACGTCGGCCCAGCTCAGCACGGACCGTGGGAAGACCTGGGAGCCGGCGGCCTTCGAGGACCGTGATGACCTCTGGCTCGACTCCGTCCACTCCACCAAGGCGGTGCTCACTGACTACGGCCAGCTGGTCGACGTGTTCGACCTGGCCACCAACCGGAACGTCGAGTACTCCGTTCCGGAGGAGGTGGGCGAGGTGTTCGGCGCCAGCGCAACGGTCGCCCTCACCGGCCTCTGGGACGACGGCATCAATGGCTACTGGTACTCGGCGATCGACCTCGCCACCGGCGAGGTGACCGAACTCCTCGACGACTGGTTCGACGACTGGCCGTCGGGCTACGACAGCAACGACCAGTCCCTGATCTACGGCATCGTGGGCGAACACGGTGCTGTCCTGCAGACCAACTACATCTACGACAACGTGCAGGTCGCCACGGACATCGACCCGCTGCTCCTCGACGGAGGGATGGGCGGGGACATCTTCAGGGTGAAGGGCTACGTCCCCTACGTCGGCATCGTGGGCGATCGCGTGGAGTACGTGAAGCGGGTCGACAAGGCGGTGTCGGTCTGCTCGCGCCCCCTCGACGGGATCGGGGAGACGTGCGCTCTGGTCGCCACGCTGGGTAGTGCGTCGCACAGCGTCATGGCCGACCGGTCCGGTGCTGCGATCCGCCTGGAGCTCAACGGCGTCGAGTACCTCTGGGAGAACTCCCAGCTGACGCGCGTGTCCTACGTCGGTTCCTCCGCCGTCTGGACGGGGATCGGCAACCCGGACCGGCCGCTGTTGCGCGTGTCCGCCACCTCCTCGGGGAGCATTCAGGAGGTCGCCGCCGACGGGGCGTCCACCAAGCTGTTCGACGACTTCGGCGACCCGATCTCGCCGGATTACCTCGACCTCGCAGCCGACCGGGTAGCCGGCGTCGACAAGCGACTGAACGCCTGGAGCCGTTCGCTGTCGGCCGAGGCGATCGGCCCTGAGTCGGTCTTCGGGGCCCACACCTCGAACGTGGTGCTCACTTCCGGTCGCACCGTCGTGAAGGGCGAGACCGGGCTGACCTTCTACGACCGCGGCGCCAAGAAGTCGTCGTTCGCGACCACGGGCGCCCTCGTCGACGCCAGCGGCCCGTACGCGTTGGTGAACGTGGCTGGCAAGGGCTCCATCCGCACCTCCTCGGGCGCCGTTGCCGCCACGAATCCGGTCGGCATCTTCGGCACCCGGTACGTCAGCAAGGTCGACGCCAGCCACTTCAGTGTTCTGGATGTGGCAGACCCGCAGTTCTCGGTCGGCCCCATCGAGTTGACCGCTGGCATGGGGACGTGGACTCCGTTCCAGACTCGAATGTGGGGCGATTGGGTCAGCGTCGACATGGAGCTGGGCGACGCGATCAACACCCGCGTCTACAACGTCGCGCACAACGAATGGGGCGGCTCCTACGAGAACGGCTTGGTGATCTCGCTCGGCGACGGTGTAGCTGTCGTCCGGGACCGCACCGCGGAGAAGCTCGTGTTGTGGAACTACGTCACCGACGAACGGGTCGACATCGAAGGTGACATCGCGGCGCTCGACGATGGCAACCACCTCGTCTATGCCGACGACGACGAGCTGATCGTCACCACCGTTCCGGGTGCCGGTGCTTCGGCGCCGCGCATCCTCGGCATGGTTGCGCCGTCCACGAGCTTCAACCCCAACGCGGGACCGTGGAAGGTGGACTTCGACGCCACCAAGCCGCTGGCCGAGTCCGTGCTGGAGATCAGCCACGGCACCGGCGAGGACAAGGTGATCGACAAGGTGATCACCGTCCCGGCGTCCACCGACGGCTCCCTCCGCGGCGTGAGCTGGGACGGCCGCAACGGCGACGGCGAGTGGATGGCCGACGGTGACTACGCCTGGACGCTGCGCACCGCTGTGGTCAGCGACGAGTCCCCGGCGCTGGTTGCGATCGACGGCACCTCGCCGGTCACCGGCATCGTGACGGTGAAGGCGGCGAACCTGGGCACGGCGACGGGCCCGACGCCGAAGATCTCCGACACGACCCCGACGGTCGCCCAGACCCTGACCGCGACCCCGGGTGCCTGGACGCCGGCGAACGTGCAGCTGGCCTACCAGTGGTACCGCGGCACGACCGCGATCCCGGGGGCGACCGCGCCGACCTACGCCGTGCAGCCGGCCGACGCCGGGCAGGCACTCAAGGTGAAGGTCACCGGCAGCTGCCCGGGGACGGAGTCGTTCTGCCGGGGGTACGCGACGGCGTCGAAGACCTCTGCTGCCACCTCGACGGTGGCGAAGGCGACCATCACCCCGGCGCCGGTGCCGACCCTGGACGCCACCTCCGCGGTGGTCGACACCCCGATCACGGCGACCACCGGGGTCTGGGGGCCCGATCCGGTCACCCTGTCCTTCCAGTGGTACAAGGTGAACTCGAAGGGCACGTCCTCGGCGATCAAGGGCGCCACGTCGGCCACCTTCACCCCCACCGGAGCCGAGGTCGGCTACAAGCTGAAGCTCAAGGTCACGGGCACCAGGCCGGGCTACACCACCAAGGGGGTGTACTCGGCGTTGACCGGCAAGGTGGCCACGGCGAGCTTCACCTCGGTGGCGGACCCGACGGTGACCGGCTCGGTCAAGGTCGGCATGCCGCTGGCCGCCGTTCCTGGCGCCTCCGACCCGGCCGCGAGCTACTCCTACCAGTGGTACCGCGGGACGAGCACCATCAGTGGCGCGACCGCGGCCACGTACCGCACGACGGCGACCGACCTCGGCAAGCAGATCCGGGTTCGGGTCACGTACAAGCGCTCCGGCTACGTCAGCGTCTCCCGCTACTCGGCCTTCACCGGCGCGATCGAGCCGGGGATCATCGCGGTCACGCCGAAGCTGGATGACACGACTCCGGTGGTGGGCCAGGTGCTGAGGATCACCGACGCGACCTCGATCGGGTCCTGGAATCCGTCCGATGCCACGGCGGCCTACCAGTGGTACCGCGACACCACCGCGATCCCGGGTGCGACCGAGGCGACCTACGAGGTGCAGTCCGCGGACGTCGGCAAGGCGATCAAGGTGAAGGTGACCGGGTCGAAGGACGGGTACGCCTCGGTGGCCAAGACCTCGGCGGCGTCCAGCGACGTGGCCAAGGGCACGTTCACCACGAAGCCGGTGCCGACGATCGAGGGCGAGCTGACGGTCGGCTCCACGCTGACCGCGGTGCACGGCGACTGGTCACCGGCGCCGACCTCGTTCACCTACGCCTGGTACCGGTCCGGTACCGCGATCACCGGCCAGGCCGCCAGCACCTACACGGTGGTGGCTGCCGACGCCGGCAGGACGATCACGGTGAAGGTGACCGCCGTCCGCAGCGGCTTCACGTCGGCGAGCGCGACCTCGGCAGGCGTGCTGATCCCGGCCTGATCCGGGTCAGCCGCAGGCCGGCGTGCCCCCACCGATCGTGCGGGCGCGCTGGTCGGTGCTGCCCAACCGGTAGGTGAACCCGTCGGCGAGGGTGACCACGAGGTCGTCGCCGGACGTCGACGTCGTCGCGTCCGCCCGGTCGAGGAGCGCCTCTCTCTCGGGGCGCCACTCCGTCCCCCGTGGCAGCCTCAGGCCGGCGGTGCCGGCCTCGGGCTCGACCTGCCACTGCCGGGCAACGGCCGGCCGGCCGGCGAAGGTGATCTGCAGCGCTCCCCAGCTCAGCACGGTCGCCGCGCCCTCGCAGGACGGGGCGCTCGAGGGGGCGCCCAGCGCGGTGGCGAGGGACTCCCTCGCCTCGGCGGGGGAGGTACGGCCGAGCACCACCCCACCCACTCGATCGGGGAGGACCGTCACGGACCGGCTGGGCGGCCGCGGTGCCTGGCCGGACGGGCGCGGCCGGGTCGTGCTCGGGCTCGCGTCGGCGGCCGGCGTGGACCATGACAGCGTCGGCGTGACGGTCGTGGACGACGGCAGGGGGGTGCCGGGCTGCGTGCATCCGCCGAGGGTGAGCAGGACCGACACCGCCACCACGGATCTGGTTGGCACTCCCACCGGTCGTCCTCTCCTCGCTCGATCGTCATGGTAGGGCCTCGGCGAGGAGCGCCCTGCCACCCCGGGGAGCGTCGGGTGGCCACGGACCGTGCAAGTGCCCCCGACCTTTCCCTACACGCTGAGATCGGCGGGCGGTAGCCTTCGCTTGTCGGCGGTCGATGGGGATGCGCTCGCCGGTGGGGGAATGATGCTCGCGAGCCAGCCCAACCGCTCGGGATTCGGACGCCGCTGGGTCGCCGTGGGCGTCGGCCTGCTCCTGGCCGCCGGAGCGATGGTGCCGCTGGCGACACCGGCCGCCGCGGAGGAGGACGGCGTGCCGGTAGCGACCGGTCCGCGTCCCACCCGGGTCCTCGCAGCCTCCGGCACCGACCTGGTGATCAGCGACGTGGACGTCGCGGCGGGCACCGGTCGGACGCTCATCTCGCACGACAACGGCCTGACCACCGAAGGCGTCGAGGACGTCCCGACCCGTCCGGCCGACGTGGTCGCGCGGGGGGCGGCCGCCTGGCGTGAGGGCAACACCGTCCGGCTGCTCAACCTCGCCACGGGGGACGCCGGCCAGGTGACCCTGACCGGGAGGCTGTCCGGCGTCAGCACCACCCACGCCGTGGTGGACGCCTCCGGCTTCCGCCTGGTCGACCTGGGGACGCTCGAGGAGGCGCCGCTCTCGCTGGACAATGCCCTCCGGCCCCCGTCGAACGCGATCTACCCGGGAGAGTCCTGGGTGGTCGGCGACGACGCCCTGCTGCGGCTGATCCGCTACACGTCCTCCCGCGACGGCACCTACTCCCGCTACCTCGACGTCGACCCGGTCCCGGTTGCCGGCGGCATCGGTGCCGCCCCGTTCCGGATCAGCGGCTGGGTGCCGTACCTGGGCCTCACCCGGGTGCTGGTGAACTCCGTGTCCACCCCCGCCATCGAGTACGTCGTGCACTCGGGCAGCTCGGTGAGCTACTGCACGCGCCTGCTCACCGACGCCCGGACCCTGCCGAAGGCCTCGTGCAGGAAGCTGCTCTCCACGTCGTCGTCGGTCACGACCGCGGCTGTCGGTGCCGCCCGCTACGGCGAGGTGATCGGGCTCTCGGTCAAGCGGAAGCCGTTGCTGTTCCAGGCCGGCAAGGTGGTCAAGGTCCGGACGCCCGCCGGCACCACGATCAACGAGTTCACCGGGGTGGGCGATCCGGCCCGTCCGCTGGTGCGGTCGGGGAACGATCTGGCCGCCAGCACCTACGCCGTCGACACCGCCGGTGTCCTCTCGCTGCTCTACGCCGACCTGACCGGGCCCAAGCCGCCGTCCGGCCTCGACTTGTCGGCCACCCGGCTGACGGGCCTCGACGGGCGCGAGCGGGCGCAGGGCTGGTACCGCCCGGTCGACGGGGCCGGGGTCGGCGACGAGACCCTGCTCGCCGGGGCGACCCGGGCGCTCAGGACCTCCGCTGGACGCATGGTGGCCGACACCGCCTCCGGCCTGCGCTTCTACGACCGCGACGTTCTCACCGGCACCGCGAAGGCTGTCTCCTCGCTGCAGGACGTCAGCGGGCCCTACACCTGGGTGAAGAAGGGGTCGGCGTCGACCGTCCTGCTCCCGGGCGGGACGTCGGTGGGCACGCGCGTCGCGGCGATCTTCGGCAGCCGGGTGGTGGAGTTCAACGCCGCCCGCACCGGCGGCACGCTGCGCGATCTGGTCACCGGTGTCTCGTTCAACCTCCCACCGGTCGCGGAGGACTACTCCTACGGTGCCGCGATGTTGTTCGGTGACTTCCTCGTGCTGGCCTCGACGGCCGGGGAGGCCCAGCTCGTCGAGGCGTGGCAGGTCACCCCGGACCACCTCGGTGACCTGATCGGGTCGGCGCAGTCCGCCTGGCCGGTGGCGATGGGCGACGGTGTCGTCGTCCTGTTCAACTCCAACACCGGGTACTACCACCCCTGGCCGCTCACCGACGACTTCAACGCAGCGCAGGATGGCTCCCAGCCGATCCTGGACGCCGCCGCAGACGTGGCGCCGGCCGTGGACGGCGACGCCACCCTGGTCTACTCCACGGGCACCCGGCTGCTGACCGTCGACCTGACCAGCTACCACGACGTGGCGCTGGTCGCCGACACCGAGGCCCGCGTCCTCGGCTCCGTGGCGCCGGCCCGGTTCGAGGTCAACGCCACCTGGACCCTCGACCTCGACCTCACCAAGGCCGTCGACGCGGGGAAGGTCGAGATCCTGGACGGCACCGGCGCGGTCGTGCGGACGATCACCACCCCGGCCTCCACGGACGGGTCGCTGCGCGCCATCTCCTGGGACGCGATGACGGACCTGGCCGAGGTGGCCCCCGACGGGATCTACACCTGGCGCTACGTCGCCGACTCCGCCGACGGCACCGGTGCGGTCACCACCGTCGCCGGCGACGCCACCCCCACCGGCACCGTCACCCTGTTCACCACCCCGGTGAAGGCCGGTACGCAGAAGGTCGCCGGCACGCCGCGGGTGGGGGCCACCGTCAGCGCGTCGGGCACGTGGACGCCCCCGCTGCTCACGATGGGCTACCGCTGGTTCCGCTCCGGCGTCCCGATCGACGGGGCGACCGCTGCCCGCTACACGATCGTCCCGGACGACCTCGGCAAGACCCTCGCGGTCGAGGTCACAGGCACGAGCCGCCGGGGCAGCGTCGTCACGGTGATGTCGACGAACAGCGCCAGGGTGGCCGCCGGCCGGTTCGCGATTCCCACGCCGAAGCTGACCGGGACCGCCGCCGTCGGCCAGTCGCTGGTCCTGGTGCGCGGTGACTGGAGCCCCGAACCCGCCTACGCCTACGAGTGGTACCGCGGGACCACCCGGATCACCGGCCTGGACCCCCTCGCCACGTCCTACGAGCTGACCGCGGCGGACAAGGGCAGGAAGATCCGGGTGAAGGTGGTCGGCAGCGCGCCCGGCTACACCACGGCCTCCGCCTACACCGCCTACTCACCGACGGTGGTCGCCTGATCCGGAGAAACGACGTGGGCGCCGGCACCCCCGAGAGGTGCCGGCGCCCACGGGCGTTCTGGCTCAGATCAGGCCGAGTTCCTTCACGGCGTCGCGCTCGTCGACCAGCTCGGCGACCGAGGCGTCGATCTTCGCGCGGCTGAACTCGTTGAGCTCCAGGCCCTGGACGATCTCGTACGTGCCGTTCTTGACCACGCAGGGGAACGAGGAGATGAGGCCCTCGGGGACGCCGTAGGAGCCGTCCGACGGCACCGACATCGAGACCCAGTCGCCCTCGGGCGTGCCGAGCACCCAGTCGTGCATGTGCTCGACGGTGGCGTTCGCGGCGGAGGCGGCCGAGGAGGAGCCCCGGGCGGCGATGATCGCTGCGCCGCGCTTGGCCACGGTCGGGATGAAGTCGTTCTCGAGCCAGGCCTGATCGTTGATCAGCTCGGCGGCGTTCCGGCCGTCGACGTCGGCGTGGAACAGGTCGGGGTACTGGCTGGCGGAGTGGTTGCCCCAGATCGTCATGTGCTTCACCGAGGTCACCGCGACCCCGGTCTTCTTGGCCACCTGGCTGATCGCGCGGTTGTGGTCGAGCCGGGTGAGGGCGTTGAAGCGGTCGTTGGGGATGTCGGGGGCGTTGTTCATCGCGATCAGCGCGTTGGTGTTCGCCGGGTTGCCGGTGATCAGCACCTTGATGTCGTCGGCGGCGACCTTGTTCAGGGCCTTGCCCTGGGCGGTGAAGATGGCGCCGTTGGCGCTGAGCAGGTCGGCCCGCTCCATGCCGGCGGTGCGGGGACGGGCGCCGACGAGCATGGCGAGGTTGACGCCGTCGAAGACCTTCTCCGCGTCGTCGCCGATCTCGACCTTGCTCAGCAGCGGGAACGCGCAGTCGTCCAGCTCCATCACGACGCCCTCGAGCGCCTTCAGGGCCGGGGTGATCTCGAGCAGGCGGAGCTCGACGGGCTGGTCGGGCCCGAGCAGCGCGCCGCTGGCGATGCGGAACAGCAGGCTGTAGCAGATCTGGCCGGCTGCGCCGGTGACAGCTACCTTGACGGGGGTCTGGCTCACGATGGGCTCCTCGATGAGTGTGATGCAGGGTACGAGTCGCATCCGACGCTAGCAGTTGGCGACGCGTCCGGGAGCACGCTTCCAGCCCCTGCCGCGGCCGCTGGGAATTGGTGCAGTCGGCCGGTGCGGGGCGGGAGCCTGCGCGCCCGCGCGGGTGCGCCCGCGTGCGCGGGGAATGGGGGAGCAACCGCCGGGCGCGCGACCGGGCGGGGCGCGGGATGGTACCGTCGCGGAAGGTTGACCGTGTCCGCCCAGGCGGCCACGACAGACGGGAGCGGGAATGGCGCGAGCGCCCCACGCCAGGACGCGCGGGCGGCGGCACGCCGCCCGGGTGACGGCTGCGCTCGGCGTCCTCGCGCTCGCCCTCACCGGGCTGGTGCCGGCGCCCGCCGCCTCCGCCGAGGACGGGACGGACCTCCGCGTCGACCTGCCGGAGACCACGTCGCTGCCCGTCGTCGTCGCCGCCTCCGGCGAGGGAGTGCTGCTGGACGTCAGTCAGGGAGCCACGCCGCGCTACCGCGCCACCACCGACGACGGCGCCACCTTCACCACCCCGGACGACCGCGGGCTCACCGACGGCCGCCTCACCACCGCGCGGGACGGCCGGCTCGTCAGCGTCGTCCCCGGTGACGGGGACGGGACGACCTCGAGCGTCTACACCTACGACTTCGCCACCGGCACCACCGCCGACCCGGTCACCGTGCCTGCGGCCGACCTGCTGACCGCCGACGACCGCACGGCGGTGTTCGCCGACGACACCGGTGCCTACCAGGCGTTCGATCTGGCCACCGGCGAACAGCGGGCGCTGGCCTACGCCCCGCAGCTGCCCGAGGAGGACGTGGCGGTGTCCCTCGGCGGGGGCACGTCCGCGCTGATGGTCCAGACGATGTCCACCGCGTCCGGCCTGGCCGCGACCGGCTACCTCGACCTCGTCCCGCTCGACGGCAGCGCCGGCCCGGGCCGGGTTGCCGTCCCCGGGCTCGTCTCCGCCGTCATCCGCGGCGACCAGGTCGTGTACGCCCAGGCCGCGACGACGTCCACCGGCTCGCAGAGCCTGTGCTTCCGTGCCCTCGGGACGTGGCTGGACGTCCCGTCGTGCCGCATGCTCAAGGTGGCCGGCCTGCGCGACCAGCGCTACGTCGGCGTCGACCTGGCCGCCGGCCCGGACTGGGCCCTGTGGTCCATCTCCTCCGACGCCGGGACGGCGTCCTGGGTCGTGGCCGGCACGACGAGCGCGGCCGAGCCGGTGTCCGTGCAGGCGACGGAGGAGACCGAGCTGTCCTGGGTCGGCGACCCCGGGCGTCCGGTGGCCGTGGTGCCCGACGGCGACCCCGGCTTCGTCGGGTCGGTCGCGGACGACGGGTTCATCAGCAAGCGCTTCGGGTTCCCGGGCACGCCGGTGGTGGAGAGCGTGCTCGAACTCACGCCCGACCGGGTCACCGGCCTCGACAACCGCCCCACCGTGACCACGGAGGACTACCAGGCCTGGCAGCGCAGCGTGTCGGCCACCGCGATCGGCGAGGAGCAGACGCCGTTCCCGCGCGGGCTCGACGTCGGCACCTCCGGGGCGCGGACGCTGCTCGACGACGGCACCAAGCTGCGGCTCTATGACCGCGGCGACTACGTGCGCAGCCTGTCCCCGGGCACGTACGGGTCGCTGCCGGGCCTGATCAGCGGCCCCTACTTCCCGGCCTACGCGCTGTCGTACCAGCAGGCCCTGTCGGTGGACGGGAAGGTGCTCAAGACCGCCACCCTGCGTGGCCTGTTCGGCTCGCTCGTCCTCGTCCGCACCAACGCCAAGCTGGGCCGCTACGACGTGGTGGACCTCGCCGGCGGCCCGTCGGTGCGGGTGAACGTCCCGGTCGCGTACCGCGTGCAGGGGTTCAGCCTGGGCGGCCTGTGGGGCGACTGGGCGTTCGGGTACACCTTCGACTCCAGCGGCGTGCCCTGGACGCTGGCGATCAACTACCGCACCGACGAGGTGTACAGCCGCTACGGGCTGCCGGTCGACTACGGCAACGGCTTCGTCGTGGTGAAGTACGCCGACACCGCGGAGGACGGCTCGGACGTGCTGGGCCTCGAGGTGTGGAACCCGGCCACCGGCCAGGCCGAGACGATCCCCGACACCGACTGGGACCAGGTCGTCACCGACGGCACCGCACGGCTGGCGTACTCCACCTCTTCCGAGCTGGTGCTGCGCACCCTCGACGTGGTTCCCACCTCCGCCCCCCGTCTGCTCGGGGCCTTCGCCCCGGCCAGCCTGAACCTGATCACGGCCGCCCGGTCGTGGCCGCTCGAACTCGACACCACCAAGGCCGTCGAGGCCGGCACGCTGACCATCACCGACGCGGACGGCGAGGTCGTCCGCACCCTCGCCACCGAGGCCGGACCGGACGGCTCCGTCCGTGGCGTCGCCTGGGACGGCCGTGACGAGGACGGCGAGGACGTGCCGGTCGGCGACTACACGTGGCAGCTGGTCGCGGCGGCCACCGACGGCAGCGGCAACGTCGTGGGCGTGGACGGTGCGTCCGACCTCGGCGAGGAGGCGGACGGGACCAACGGCGTGGCCGGGACGATCCACGTCATCCGCGAGTACCTCGGCACGATCGCCGGCGCGACCCCCACGATCTCCGGCACCGCGAAGGTCGACCGGACGCTGACCGCCCGGCCGGGCACCTGGACGCCGGGGGGCACGTCGCTGAGCTACCAGTGGTACCGCACGACCAGCAAGGGCACGACCGCCATCGACGCGGCCGTGACGGCCACCTACAAGGTGACGTCCACCGACGTCGGCGCCCGGCTCAGCGTGAAGGTCACCGGCCAGCTCGAAGGCTGGAAGCCGACGGCGAAGACGTCCGCGAAGACCTCCACCGTGGTGAAGGCGAGCTTCACCCAGACGCCGACCCCGGCCATCGACGACCGGACCCCGACGGTCGGCGACACCGTCAACGCGTTCCCCGGCACCTGGGAGCCGGCCCCGGTCGGGCTCTCCTACACCTGGTACAAGGTGTCGTCCTCGGGCAAGTCGTACGTCCTGCCCGGCAGCGGGCCGTCCTACGAGGTGAAGGCGACAGACGCGAAGTACCGGCTGAAGGTGAAAGTGACCGGGACGAAGGCCGGCTACACGACCACCAGCCGTACCTCGAAGCTCACCTCCGCGGTGGCGAAGGCCTGAGCCGGACGCCCGAGGGGCGGGACGTCCCCGGGCGAAGGACTGCGCGGGCCGTCCCCGCGGTGGTACCTTTCGCGCCAGGACCGTGCGCTGGGGGTGTGCACGGCACGGGGGGACAACGCCATGGCACTGGAGCGTGCAGTCAGGCAGCATTCACGAACTCACGGCCGCAGGGTGGCCGCGGCGATGGGCGCGTTTGCGCTCGCCGTGGCCGGGCTCGCGGTCTCCGCGGCGCCGGCCCGGGCCGAGGACCCGACGAAGGTCCCGCTGACGACCCACTCCGTCCCGGCCGCCCTGATGGGGCTGGTCGACGGGGTGCTGGTGACCGCGAGCGATGAGGGCGGGACGCACGTCCGTGCCCCGGGGGGCGGCTGGGACACCACCGACCTCGACCGCTCGCTGCGCCCTGCGGACGTCACTTACCTCGACCACGGGACGCTCGTGGCGCTGGCCGGCGACACCGTCGAGGTGCTCGACACGGCGAACAACCTGGTGAACCCGGTCGAGGTGGGCGAGGGGCTGTGGACGGCCAACGCCACCACCGCCGTCCGGGTCGCCGGCTGGGAGAACGGGAACGTCGAGGCGTGGGGAGTGGATTTGGCCACGTGGGACGCACGGGCGCTCGACTGGCCGCTGAACGGCGGCCTCCCGACCGGCGCCCTCGAGGACACCAGCGGCCTCGGCCAGGGCTGGATCTCCCACGACGCCTGGGTCGCCCCGATGATCTACCTGACCGCCGCCAACAAGCTCGTCGCGACGGACCTGGACGTGATCCCGCTGGTCGAGGGCCTGGACGCCTACTCCGTGCGGCTCACCGGGGCCACGGTGCTGTGGGCGGACCAGACGGCCGGGCAGCCGCTGCGCTACGTCGCGCTCGCGGGCACCACCCTGCGCTCGTGCACGGTGGCCACGGCCACGGCGACGCCGTCCTGCGTGACCATGAAGACGAAGGTGAAGACGCGTCCGTCCGTGCACGCCTTCGGCGGCGTTCTGGGCCTCACGATCGGCTCGACGTCCTACCTGTGGCAGGCGGGCAAGCTGGTCACGGTGACCGGGATCCCCCGCGGGACCACGGCGGCGTTCACCGGCGGCGGCGTCGGCGACGCCACGCTGCGCCCGATGCTGGCGGCCCGCGGCTCCAAGCCCGGCTTCTACACCGTGAGCACGAAGGGCAAGGCCACCCGGACGGTGACCGCCGTCGTCGAGGCCGTCACAGAGCGCAGCCTCGACCTCGGTGCCGGCTGGCTGGTGGGCACGGACAACGCGGGCAGCGAACGGGCGTGGATGCGCTCGCTGGCCGACGGCACGATCGGCACCGAGAAGGTGCTGACCACCAAGGGCAGGCAGGTGCGCACCAGCGGCGACCGCGTGGCGGTCAACGGCAAGGACGGGCTGTGGTTCTACCGCGGTGGCACCCGGACGGCGACGTTCAAGGCCGTGCCGGCCCTGCTCTCGCTGAGCGGCCCGTACGCCCTGATCAGGGAGAAGAACGGCACGGCGACGCTGCGCACCGAGTCGCGGGTCGTCGCCACCGGCATCATCGGGGCGATCGCGCAGTTCGGCAGCTACGTCGCCCAGCTCGACGAGGCCGCCGGGACGGTCACCGTGCGTGACTGGGCCGGTGGCACCGGCGTCCCGGTCGGGGACCCGCGACCCTTCGAGCCCGCGTACGGCGACCTGGTGGCCGCCGGGCTGTGGGGGGACTGGCTGATGCTGGGCTACGAGGACTACGACCTCGACACCGACACCACCACGCCCCGGGTCGTGGTCTCTAGCGTCCTCCAGCCAGACGTCAGCTACGGGCCGAGGAACTACTACGCGCCGGTCCTGGGCGACAACGTGGTCGCGGCCGTCGACGAGACCGGTCACGGCGTGGTCTGGGACTTCCGGTTCGGTGGCACGTCGCCGTCGTTCGCCCCGATCGGCGGCCCGGCGATCAGCTCGTCGGGCTTCCTCTCCTACACCACCGAGTACGACGAGCTCTGGGTCACCTCCCTCGGCGGCTCCGCCGGCGGACTGGGCCAGGCCCGGGCGCTGGCGGTGAGCGCCGGTCCGGCCTCCGGCGCGGCCAGCTTCCGCGCCTACGACGGGTGGCGCGTCCCGTGGAAGGTCTCGGTCGAGGCGACGAAGGCCCTCGACGCCGGCACCCTCCGGATCCGCCTCAACGGCACGGTGATCGCCGAGCGTCCCACCGTGGCCTCGGCCACCGGCACCATCACCGGCACCTGGGACGGGATCGATGACACCCAGGGCAGGCCCGCCGACACCTCTGCTCCCGACCTTGCCTACACCTGGGAGCTGGACGTCGACGCCACCGACCAGACCGGCCCGCTGACGTCGATCAGCGGCGACGCGATCGGTGGGGACCTCACGGTGGAGAACGACACGATGCCCTACCCCCTGGCGACGCCGAAGATCACCGACACGACGCCCGTCGTGGGGCAGGAACTGGGGATCGTTGCGGTGCCGCACGCGCCGGATGCGGTGTTCGGCTACACGTGGCGGCGCGGGAGCACCGTCGTCGGGCACGACGCCACCTACGTCGTCACCCCGGCCGACCTGGGCAAGAAGCTCAGCGTTCGGGTGGTCGCGATCGGCGACATCTACACCGAGGTCGTCAAGACCTCCGCGTCGACCTCGGCCGTCGGCAAGGGCACGTTCACGCCCGCGACCGTGGCGTTCAGCCGCGAGACCCCGGTGGCGGGCGTCCCCGTGACAGCCAGCGGCACGGGCTGGGTGCCGAGCCCGGCGACGCCGGCCTACACCTGGTACCGGCTGGGACCCCGCAACACGTCCACGAAGGTCGGTACCGGCGACACCTACACGCCGAAGGTCTCCGACATCGGGCACCTGCTGAAGGTGGTCGTCACCGCGAAGGCGCCCGGCTACAAGGACAGGTCGGTGAGCGGGGTCACCGCGAACCCCGTCTCGATCGGGTAGCCCATCCGGGGACTGCCCAACCGAAACCCTCCCCCGTAGCCTTGTTGACTGGGGGAACCGCTCGTCGCAGCACACCGACCGGCCTGGCGGGGTCGAGAAGGGAGCGACGATGCGGTCTTCGGCGTACCGGCGAACGGGTGCCGCCCTGGCGGCGTCCGTGCTGGTTGTGAGCCTGCTGCCGTCCGCGTCCGTGCAGGCCGAAGAGGTTTCGGAGTGGCGCACCCCGCTGACGCGGGTCCCTCAGCCCACCCAGGTGGTGGCCGCCTCCGGTGATTCCGTCCTGGCCTGGGTGCACCACGCCTACCGGCTCTCCACCGACGGCGGCGCGTCCTGGCGCGAGGTCGATCCCGGGCTGGACCCCTGGTTCGCCGGCACAGCGGACTTCGTCGAGGATGGCCACGCCGCGGTGGCCACGGACGAGGGCGTGACCGTCGTCGACCTGGCCACCGGGACGGGCACCACCGCGAGCCTCGCGCCCCTGGCGCTCGCCCCCGCCGCACAGCCGGTTGCCGCCACGTCCGACCGTGACGCGCTGCTGCGCGACGGCGACCGGGTCGTGGTCAGCCACCTCGAGGGCGGGTCGTTCGGACCTCCCGCCGCCGTCGGCTCACAGGACCTCCCCACCCCGTCCGCGTCGGCCTCGCAGGAGGTCGGCTGGTCGATCGACCACCACTTCGGGTACCGCACCGTGATCCACCGGACGCGCGGCGCGAAGGTCACCGCCACCGATATCGACCCGTTCGCCCTCGGCGGCGGGGCGGGCCCGTCGGCGTTCCGGGTGACCGGCGCCCTGCTCCACCTGCGCGCGCTGGACGGGACGCGGCTCGAGTACGTCACCCGCAGCGGTACCGCCGTGTCGCGCTGCGTTCGCGACGTCGCCCGCGGGGCGAACTCCTGCCGCGTTCTGCGGCGCGTGCCCACCTCGCACGCTCCCGTGATCGTGCAGAAGCAGGGGACGGTGCTCCTGCTCCAGGACCGCAAGGCCTGGTACGCCTGCGACACGGCGTCCGGGGGCTGCACGCTGAAGTCCATCCCGCTGAAGGGGAAGGTGCTCAACACCCAGTACGACGCGGTCGGCGACCCGAGCCGGCCGCTGGTGAGCGTGGCGGCCGGAGGGCTCGACCCGTTCTACGCGGTCGCCCCCGGGCCGGTGCTCGTCAAGCGGTTCGACCCGCTGGTCGCGAAGGCGTCCGTGGTCGGGCTGAGCATGGGCGTGAACCGGCTGGTCGGCTGGGACGACCGCCTCGGCGGCGCGGTCTGGCAACGTCCGCTCGGGGACGGCATCGGGGCGGAGAAGCGCCTCGCCGACCGGGCGGAGGCCGCGCTCGCGTCCGCCGGACGGACCGCGGTGGCCACCGCCTCGGGGGTCGCCTTCTACGACCGCTCGACCGCCGTCTCCCGCGGCTTGGCGGTGAACGCCCTGCTCGGGTTCAGCGGGCCGTACGCCCTGCTCGACCGGGGCTCCGGCTGGTTCGACCTCAGCGGCTACGCCGGCGTCCCCATGGGCAGCTACGTGCGCACTCCCGGGTACGTGCGGGCGATCTTCGGCACGCGCGTGCTCGGCGGCACCGACTGCCTCCAGGGCTCCGCGATGTGCACCGGCAGCGGGGACGGGGAGACCACCCTCGTCGTCACCGACCTGCTCGATGCCACCTATCGCCGCCCGATCCCGCTCCCCGACGGCGTCGACGCCCGCACCAGCCACGTGCAGGCGGCGTTCCTGTGGGGCGACCGCGTCGCGGCGAGCTTCACCTCCGCCGATCCCGGCACCGGCGAGACCACCGTGCGGTCGGCGGTGTACGACCTGGTCGTCGGCACCTGGGGAGACCTCCAGGACGCGCGGCTGCTCGGCCTCGGCGACGGCTACGCCGTGCGGGAGGACGGCGACGGGCTGAGCGCCTGGGACTACGTCACCGGCGAGACCTACCGGCTCTCCGACACCGACGGCGGCACGACCGTGACTGCCGGCTCCGACACCCTCGCCTACGCCAACGACGACGAGATCGTGGTGCGGCGGATCCCCGGTGCAGGGACGTCCGCACCGCGGGTGCTCGGAGTCGTGGCCCCGGCGGGCTGCAACGCGTGGGACTGCGCGTGGGCGCCCCAGTTCGACCTCACGAAGGCGCTCGACGCGGGGCAGGTCGTGATCCGCGACCCCCAGGGCGAGGTGGTCCGGACGCTGCGCACGGCCGCGACCACGGACGGGTCCGTCCGCGGCGTCACCTGGGACGGCCGGTCCGACACCGGCGCGTTCGTGGTCGCCGGAGACTACCGGTGGCAGCTGGTCGTGGCGGCGGCGGACGGCAGCGGCACCGCCACCGGTGTCGACGGCACCTCCGTGCCGGGCGGCACGATCGCGGTCACCCGGACCCACCTCGGCACGGTGGCACTCAGCAAGGTCGCCGTCTCCGACACGACGCCCGCCGTCGACCAGGAACTGATCGCCGACGTGGTCCTGCGTCCCGCCGACGCCGACCTCACCTACACGTGGTACTCCGGCTCGGCGGTGGTCAGCACGGGGGCGGGCGAGGCCTACGCGTCCTACCGCGTGCAGCCGACCGACCTGGGCCGCCGCCTGAAGGTCGTGGTGTCGGCCGAGCGGGAGGGCACGTACCCCGCCACCCGGGGGTCGGCGAGGACGAAACCGGTCGCGGCAGCGCGGTTCGCCGACGTGGCCGCGCCGGTGCTCGCCGTCGACGGCAACAGCGTGCGTGCCACCGTCCCGGACTGGGCACCGGCGGCCACCCTCGCGCTGCAGTGGTACCGCCTCGTCCCGGGCAGGGCGTCGGTGAAGATCGGCACCGGGCCGGACTACACCCTTCTCGCCGCCGACAACGGGGCACGACTGAAGCTGGTGGTCACGGGCAGCCGTCCCGGCTACCGGACGGCGACCGCGTCCGCGACGACCGAGGCCGTGTCCTTCGTGCCGTAGTCGTCCCGGGACGTCACCCCTCGGCGCAGGCCAGGATCGCGCCGCCGGAGAGCGTGTCGGGACGGGTCGCGCCGGCCGGTCCCGACCAGGACAGGTGGCGGCGGGTCAGCGTCACCGTCCGCCGCCCGTCCGCGGTGTCGGTCTCCACGTCGGGCAGGCGCTCCAGGGTGGCGAAGGCCGGACGCCAGGCCAGACCGTCGGCCAGCCGCACGCCTTCGGGGATCCGGGCGAGGTCGACCGTCCAGCCCACCACCACCGCTGCGCCGCCGCTGCTGCCGTAGCGCACGGTGAGCCCGGGCCAGGAGTGGTCCACGACGGCCAGCTGGCTGCGATCGTCCGCGGACTCGCACAGCTGGGGGTCGGCCACCTTGGCCCTGCCCAGCTTCGCGACCAGCATCGGGTTCACCTCCGCCACCCCGGCCCGTCGGAGCTGCCGGCCGCCGATGGAGGTGCCGCTGAGCACGATCGGGCCCTGCGAGGTGGCGCCACCCGAGGGTGACGGCGACCCTGTGGCTGCCGTCGGGGAAGACGTCGTGGGCGTGGCGGTGGCAGCAGGGGCAGTGGTGCCCGCGGGCGCCGTCCCCGTCCCCACCGTGGCACCGGGCGCGGGCGTCGGAGCCGGCGTCGTGCAGCCGGCCAGCGTCCACGCCGCGGCCAGGGCCAGGGCGACGATCCGGTTCCTCATGGTCCTCCACGGTGCGTCCCGGCGCTGCGGTCGCCGGTGCCGCCCACCGTAGCCGGTGCATCGCAACGTTCGGGCGCATTCGTGGGCGGGTCGTGCAGGGCAGGGCGGGCGGCGCAGGGGTTCGCTGTGGCGCGAGTCCGGGTGGCCGCGTCGATGCCGGGCCAAGTGACCGTCGCGGGATCGGCGGACGGGGTGCGCCGGCGGCCGGGCTAGTCTGGCCGACATGCGCCTGATCCTCGTCCGCCACGGCCGCACGGCCTCCAACGTCGACTTCCTCCTGGACACCGCCGAGCCCGGCGCCGACCTCGACGAGGGCGGGCTGGCCCAGGCCGCGGCCCTGGTAGAGCGCCTGTCGCACCACGAGATCGAGGCGGTCTTCGCCTCCACCCTGGTGCGCACGCAGCAGACCGCCCGGCCAGTGGCCGCGGCGCGCGGGCTCGAGCTCGAGGTGCTGCCCGGACTGCGTGAGATCTCGGCCGGTGACGACGAGCTGTCCGCCGACGCGACCCGCTACATCACCACGCTGATCGCGTGGGGCAAGGGCGACCCGGACGCCCGCATTCCCGGCGGGGAGAACGCACACGAGTTCTTCGCCCGCTTCGATGACGCCATCGGCCGGATCGCCGACGCGGGCCGCGAGGTGGTGATGGTCGTCAGCCACGGCGCAGCCCTGCGCGTGTGGTCGATGGCCCGCGTGGCGGGCTTCGCCGAGGCCCTCGGACGCGCTCATCTGGACAACACCGGCGTGATCGTCGTCGACGGGTCCCCCGAGGACGGCTGGCAGCTGGCCGAGCTGATCGGCGTCCGGCACTTCGAGGACCCGGCGACCGGAGAGGTCGTCGAACTCACGGCCGAGAGGATCGACCCCGTCGAGTGAGGCGGGCCACTGCCGTGGCCTTCGTCGCGGCGGCGGTCAGCTGAAGATGACCGTGCGGCCGCCGTCCAGCAGGACGCGGTGCTCGGCGAACAGCTTCACGGCCTCGGTGAGCGTCCGGCTCTCCTGCTCCTGGCCCATGGCCACGAGCTCCGGCACCTCCATCGTGTGGTCCACGCGTCGCACGTTCTGCTCGATGATCGGGCCCTCGTCCAGGTCGGACGTGACGAAGTGCGCGGTCGCGCCGATCAGCTTCACGCCCCGGGAGTGCGCCTGCCGGTAGGGGTTCGCGCCCTTGAAGCCGGGCAGGAACGAGTGGTGGATGTTGATCGCGCGGCCCTCGAGCGCTTCGCACAGTTCCGGGGAGAGGATCTGCATGTAGCGGGCCAGCACCACCAGTTCGATGTCGTGCTCGGCCACCACGTCGAGGATGTGCTTCTCGACGGCGGCCTTGGTGTCGGCGTTCACGGCGTGCACCTCGAAAGGGACGCCGTAGAACTTGGCGAGGTCGCCCAGGTCGGGGTGGTTGGCGATGATCAGCGGGATGGTGATCGGCAGGTGCCCGGAGCGGGTCCGGAACAGCAGGTCGTTGAGGCAGTGGCCCGCCCGGGACGCGAGGACGAGCGTGCGCCGGCGGCGTCCCACGTAGTCGAGCACCCATTCCGCGCCCAGGGAGTCCGCGATCGCCGTGAAGTCGCGCTCGAAGTGCGAGCGGTCGAAGCCGGACTGGACCTGCACCCGCATGAAGAAGCGGCCGGACTCGGTGGAGGTGAACTGCTGCAGCTCGGTGATGTTGCCCCGGGCCTCGACGATCGCACCGGTCACCTGGTGCACGATCCCGGGACGGTCCGGGCACGACAGGGTGAGGAGCCAGTGGGTCGAGTCGATCACGGCTGACAGGGTAGCGTCCCGCGTCCCCGCCCCGGCGTCGGCGTCCGCTCGCCGCGTCCCGGTGGCTTCGCTACGTGACGTTCGTTTCGCTACGCGAGGTCAGGCAGCGGGCTGAACCACGCGTAGCGAG
>Ga0102832_1000405_pt1 | contig 76154 bp, 73 predicted proteins | sample EBPBio282013_DNA_FD_88942 | JGI IMG/M metagenome (GOLD analysis project Ga0102832, IMG submission 88942) | Wastewater treatment Type I Accumulibacter community from EBPR Bioreactor in Madison, WI, USA - Reactor 2_5/28/2013_ DNA (Illumina Assembly) | ecosystem: Engineered > Bioreactor > EBPR >...
AGGCAGCGTAAGAGCCAGACACCAGGTGCTCAGGAATCCAACCACCGCGTGAGCGGCAGCAACACCCTGACACTGACCTGCAGCGTAACCCTCGCGCGGAGTCCGGTTTGGCGACACGATTGCCCCATGGGATCCAAGACGCGCCCGAAGCTCGACACCGAGCTGTACGAGGCCGAGATGACGAAGCTGCAGGCCGAACTCGTCGAGATGCAGGAGTGGATGCGCACCAGTGGCAACCGGCTGGTGGTGATCTTCGAGGGCCGCGACGCCGCCGGCAAGGGCGGGGCGATCAAGCGGATCATGGAGTACCTCAACCCGCGCGTCGCCCGGATCGTCGCGCTGCCCGCCCCCACCGAGCGGGAGCGGACGCAGTGGTACTTCCAGCGCTACATCGAGCACCTCCCCGCGGCGGGCGAGATCCGGCTGTTCGACCGCTCCTGGTACAACCGGGCCGGCGTCGAGCGGGTGATGGGCTACTGCACGCCCGCCGAGTACCAGCGCTTCCTGCGCCAGTGCCCGATCTTCGAGCAGATGCTGGCCGAGGACGGGATCATGCTGCGCAAGTACTGGTTCTCGGTGTCGGGCAAGGAGCAGGAGAAGCGGTTCCGCTCCCGCCTCACCGACCCGATGCGACGCTGGAAGCTCTCCCCCACCGACCTGGAGTCGCTGACCCGCTGGGAGGACTACAGCCGTGCCAAGGACGAGATGTTCGTCCACACCGACCTGCCCGGGAACCACTGGCGGGTGGTCGAGGCCGAGGACAAGAAGCGGGCGCGGCTGAACATGATCGCCGACCTGCTCGCGTCCGTCCCGTACGAGAAGGTGGAGCGGCCCGACCTCGAGCTGCCCAAGCGCCCACGCTCCACCGGGTACCGGCGCACCGAGCGTGACCTCCAGCACTACGTCCCCGACCACGCCGGCACGCTGGACGGGTCGACGCCGGCCGTCAAGTACGGCGACCCGGAGGACGCCGACTGGCCGACGCCGCCCCCGTCCGGTCCGGTGGCGGCCCCGCTTCAGGAGGAACGCGCGGACGACTGAGGCCCGGAGGTGCCGAGGGCGGGCGCGTACTCCCGGAACTCCGCCACCCACTGGGCTCCGGTCCACAGGTTCAGCCGGCCCGGGATCCCGGCCGGCGAGGGGTAGTAGCCGGGGGCGTCGAGGTTCGGGTCGGGCGCGGCCTTGACCTCGCCGTTGGCGGTGAGCTGCCACGTGCCGCGGTAGTCCCAGCGTGGGGCGGTCGACTCGCCGCGGGACGACTCGGCGATCGGCAGCGTGATGTAGCCGGCGTCCAGTTCCTGCCACTTGCGCCGTTCCAGCAACCGGGGGAATCCGAAGAACCAGGCGGCGAGCAACCCCGCCAGGACCATCACCGCGGGGGTCCCGCCGATGGTCGACATCGGGACGATCAGGAGGAACAGGACGCCGACGCCGATGAAGAGCACCTTCGCGTGCAGCGTGGCGGCCAGCCCGGGAAGGGCCGTGGGAGGAGCGGACGGCGGGAGCCTCACCAGGCCGGCGTCGAGCGCGGCCCGGTAGCCGTCGCACATCCGCGGCGGACGCTCGCCCCAGTCGATGCCGAGGTCCCACAGCGCCCTGTCGGGCAGCACCTGGATCCAGCTGTCGTCGTCGCCGGTCGCCGCCGGCTCGATCAGGTGCCAGCGTCCGAGCTGTTCGGCGATGTTGTACGGCGTGACCCACGCCGGAGACCGGACCAGCATCGCGCGGCCCGAGCCGCCCGCCTCGAGGAAGGCGCGCGCGGCCTCCTCGGGCGTCTCCCCGGACGCCCGCGCGCCCGACCCGCTCACCACGTACACGCGTACACCCTGCCGTGTCGGGACGCTCGGCGTGCGGCTTTCGTGGAGATGAGCGAGCTACTCGGTGCAGTCCTGGTCGAGGGACTGGATGGTGAGCTCGATGACCTCGTCGTCGTGCACGTAGATGCGGTAGTAGGCCTTCGCGTTGCCCGGCGCCTTCACGTAGCCGACGCCGTAGTTGTCCTTGCGGTACCCCTTCCAGGAGGGGTAGGCGGCCCGCACCTCGGCGGTCGTCGAGCCGAGCGCGACGCCCTCCGGCGTGGCCACCCCGGGCATCGCGCCGATGATCACCAGGCGTCCGGTGTTCACGGAGAAGAACAGCTTGCCCGCCAGGTCGTCGTTGTCGACCGGGTCGGCGCCGACGAGGCGTCCGTCCTTCGACTCGCCGCACGTGCCGGCCGAGCCGGTCACCCCGGCGACCAGGCCGGTCGCCACCGCCTGGCGCTTCGTCACGCCGAGCGCCAGGGTGCCGAACCCCTTCGGCCCGAGGGTCGGGGTCTCCGGCGTGGACGAGGTCGGCGACGCCGAGGGCGAGGCCGAGGACGCCGGGGCGGACGGCGAGGCAGACCCGCTGGGAGCCTGCACGTTGACCGTGATGCACCCCGTGAGCAGGAGCGGCAGGACCAGGGCGCCGAGGCCCGTCATGCGTTGGTATCCCCCCAGTTGCATGGCGGTCAGTCTGCCGCTGCGGGAGGCGTCCACACAATGGCGCAGACCCGGAAACCCCGGCGCCGGGGTCAGAGCACCGAGCCGGGCGTGTACGCGGCCCCGTCCGGGTGCCGCGCGGCCAGCTGGGCGACGCGGACCGCGATGGTGTCGACCTGGTCGCGGGCCGAGCCGGTGAGCTCCAGCGGATCCACCACGACCGCGGCCAGCTGCTCACGGGTCAGCCCGAGGCGCGGGTCGGCGGCGAGGCGGGAGTACAGGTCGTTCGTGGACGCGCCCGCGCGCATCGCCAGCGCGACCGCGACCGCGTGCTCCTTGATCGCCTCGTGCGCGGCCTCGCGTCCCACACCCGCCCGGACGGCGGCCATCAGCACCTTCGTGGTGGTGAGGAACGGCAGGAAGCGCTGCAGCTCGGCCTCGATGACCGCGGGGAACGCGCCGAACTCGTCCAGCACCGTGAGGAACGTCTCGAACAGGCCGTCGAGGGCGTAGCAGGCGTCCGGCAGCGCGACCCGGCGTACCACCGAGCAGGACACGTCGCCCTCGTTCCACTGCATCCCGGCGAGCTCGCCGGCCATGGACGCGTAGCCGCGCAGCACGACCATCAGGCCGTTCACCCGCTCGCAGGAACGGGTGTTCATCTTGTGCGGCATCGCCGACGAGCCGACCTGGCCCTCGGCGAAGCCCTCGGTGACCAGTTCCTGCCCGGCCATCAGCCGGATCGTGGTGGCCAGGCTGGACGGCGCGGCCGCCACCTGCACCAGTGCCGACAGCACGTCGTAGTCGAGCGAGCGCGGGTACACCTGGCCGGTCGCGGTGAACACCCCGCCGAAGCCGAGGTGGCCGGCCACGCGCTGCTCGAGCCGGTCGAGCTTGGCCGCGTCCCCGCCGAGCAGGTCGAGCATGTCCTGGGCGGTGCCCATCGGACCCTTGATGCCGCGCGCCGGGTAGCGGCGGACGAGCTCGTCCACCCGGTCGAAGGCCACCAGCAGCTCGTCGGCGGCGCTGGCGAAGCGCTTGCCGAGCGTGGTGGTCTGGGCGGCCACGTTGTGCGAGCGTCCGGCCATCGGCAGGTCGCGGTACTGCACGGCCAGCCGGGCGAGGTTCACCAGCACGGTGACGATGCGCTCGCGGACCAGTTCGAGGGAGCTCAGCAGCTGGCGCTGCTCGATGTTCTCGGTGAGGTCGCGGCTGGTCATGCCCTTGTGTACGTGCTCGTGGCCGGCGAGGGCGTTGAACTCCTCGATCCGGGCCTTCACGTCGTGGCGGGTGATGCGCTCCCGGGCGTCGATCGCGGCCAGGTCGACGTGGGTCAGCACGCGCTCGTAGTCGGCGATCACCGCGTCCGGGTCGTCCCCGCCGAAGTCGACGCCGAGTTCGGCCTGGGCGCGCAGGACGGCCACCCACAGCTTCCGCTCCGCGACGATCTTGGCCTCAGGCGACCAGATCTCGCGCATCGCCGGGGACGCATACCGCGTAGCCAGGACGTCCGGGATCATCGCTCCCCCCTAGCCGAGTTGTCAGAAACTGGAGACGCCAGAGCGCCCTGAGATTCTGACAAGTCGGAGGGGGAGGCGGCCTTGAGGGCGATGTCGGTGCGGAAGAAGCCTCCCGGCAGGTCGATCAGCGCGACCTTGGCGTAGGCGGCGTCGCGCGCCTCGGCGAGCGTCGCGCCGGTGCCCACGACGGTCAGGACGCGGCCCCCCGCGCTGACCAGGCGTCCGTCGGCGTCCCGGGCGGTGCCAGCGTGGAAGACGCCGTCGGTGTCGGCGCCGGTGATCGGGTCACCGGTGCGCGGCGCCTCCGGGTAGCCGGACGCGGCCACGACCACGCCCACCGCGGCGCCGCTCCCCCATTCCAAGGGCGCGTGGCCGCCGAGCGCGCCGGTGGCGGCCGCGTGCAGCACCCCGTACAGCGGCGTCTCCAGCCGGGTCAGCAGCGGCTGGGTCTCCGGGTCGCCGAAGCGGCAGTTGAACTCGACCACCCGCAGCCCGCGCGAGGTCAGCGCCAGGCCGGCGTACACCAGCCCGACGAACGGGGTGCCGCGGCGGCGCAGCTCGTCGACGGTGGGCTGGACCACCGTCCGCACCACCTCGTCGGTCAGCCCGGCCGGCGCCCACGGCAGCGGCGTGTAGGCGCCCATCCCGCCGGTGTTGGGCCCGGCGTCGTCGTCGCCGACGCGCTTGAAGTCCTGCGCGGGCTCGAACGGCAGCACGTGCTCACCGTCCGACAGCGCGAACAGGCTCACCTCGGGACCGTCGAGGAATTCCTCGATGATCACCCGGCGGCAACTCGCGGCGTGCCGGATCGCGGCGTCCCGGTCGGACGTGACGATCACGCCCTTGCCGGCGGCCAGCCCGTCGTCCTTCACCACGTAGGGCGGGCCGAACTCGTCGAGGGCCGCGACGACCTCGCCCATGTCGAGGCAGAGCCGGGCATCGGCGGTAGGGACGCCCGCGGCCTCCATGATCTCCTTGGCGAACGCCTTGCTGCCCTCGAGCCGGGCGGCCTCCGCGCTGGGCCCGAACACCGGGATGCCGCGCTCGCGCACCGCGTCCGCCACCCCGGCGACCAGCGGCGCCTCGGGCCCGACGACCACCAGGTCGGCGCCCAGGGCGACGGCCAGGTCGGCGACGGCGTCGCCGTCGAAGGGGTCGACCGGGTGGTTCGTGCCCACGCTCGCGGTGCCCGGGTTGCCGGGCGCGACGTGGACGGCCACCTCCGGGTCGCGCGCCAGGGCCCAGGCCAGAGCGTGTTCGCGTCCACCGGATCCGATCACCAACACGGTCTGCGTCACGGCCGGAATCCTACCGAGGCCCGTCGGGCACGGACTCCCGCGTCCGCCCGGGAGCGCCGGCGCCTCGATCGTGACCGGAACGTAATCGGAAAGACTGTTTATGGTTAGAGTCTTTTCGGTAAGCTTGTTGGCGGTCGCGACGAGGCGGCCCCCGTGAGCGAGGAGTCGCAAAATCGTGAAGAAGTTCTCCCTGGCTATCACCGCAGCCGCCATGTCGGTGTCGCTGGCCCTGACCGGTTGCACGTCCAGCACCCAACCGAGCGCCAGCACCTCCGGGAGCTCGGGCACCAGCCCGAAAGCCTCCGTCCTGAGGGTCTGGGCCGGCAGCACGACCCCGATCACCGTCGACTTCAACCCCTTCCACGTCGACACCGCCCTGTACGGCACCTACGGCCAGATCTACGAGCCGCTGTTCTTCTTCAACCAGCTCTCCTCCGACGCCCCGGTGCCGATGCTCGGCGAGAGCTACGAGTACAGCGCCGACGGCAAGACCGTCACGATCAAGATCAAGCCGGACGTGAAGTGGAGCGACGGCCAGCCGCTCACCGCCGACGACGTCGTCTTCACCATGGGCTACGGCCCGAACAAGACCGACAAGCTGGTCTCGGCCACCGCGTCCGACGCCACCACCGTGATGCTGAAGTACAGCTCGCCGCAGTTCACCTCCGCCTCGCAGCTGCTGGGCTCGACGATGATCGTGCCCAAGCACGTCTGGTCGAAGGTCACCAACTACATGAAGGAGACCAACGACGAGCCGGTCGGCTCCGGCGCGTACGTGGTGAAGACCACCTCGGACGCCTCGTACACGCTGACGGCGAACCCCGACTACCGCGACGGCGCCCCGCCGATCACCGACGTGCAGTACCTGGGACTCGACTCCAACCAGTCCGGCCAGGACATGCTGACCACCGGCCAGATCGACTGGACCGGCATGTTCGTCGCCAACCCCGACACAGTCACCGCCGGCGGCGCCATCTCCACGATGAACCAGCAGCAGGACCCGACGACCATCATCACCTGCTCCGACGCCTCCAAGGGCTGCAAGGGCGCCCAGACCGACCCGGCCGTCCGGCAGGCGCTGAACGTCGCGATCGACCGTCCGGCGATGGCCGAGAAGGCGTGGGCCGGCCTGGTCGGCGAGGCCAACCCGGCCTTCCTCCTGCTGCCCCGCGACCAGCAGTGGCTGACCGACACGAACCTGGCCACCAGCCCGCAGGCGCCGGACGCCGCCAAGGCCGGCCAGATCCTCGAGGCCGCCGGCTACACCAAGGATGACAAGGGCTTTTACGGTCGCGATGGCAAGGAGATCTCGCTCGACCTGTTCTCCCCCGACGGCTGGACCGACTACAACGACGCGGCCAAACTGATCTCCGAGGCCGCCGGCAAGGCGGGCATCAAGGTCACCGCCCGCACCGTGTCCGAGGCCGAGTACTGGACGCCCGTCACCAACGGCGACTTCCAGCTCGCGATGTACGGCCTGACCCAGTCCGTCGTGGCTGACCCGTTCAGCAACTACGACCAGTACTTCTCCGGCAAGTCGACCGCCAAGGTGGGCGACGCCCCGACCCGTGGCCAGAACTACTCCCGCTACTCCAACGCGGCCGTGGACGCGGCCGTCGAGGCGGCGGGCGCCACGAACGACCCGGCGGTGAAGAAGGCCGAGTACGCCAAGATCCAGGCGCAGATCGCCACCGACCTGCCCTACATCCCGGTGGTGCTCAACGCGTCCCAGGCGTTCTTCAACACCAAGTCGTTCACCGGCTGGCCGTCTGAGGACAACCTGTACGCCGACCCGCTGCCGTACCTGTCGGTCGCCCCGGCGATCGTCCTGCTCAACCTCAAGCCCGTGGCCTGAGGCCCGTGCCGCCGGAGGAGCAACTCATGGGGTTCTACCTGCGGCGGATCGCCTTCTACCTCGTCACTCTCTGGGCAGCGATCTCGCTGAACTTCCTGCTGCCCAGGATGATGCCGGGCGATCCCGCCGCGATCATGATCGGCAAGCTGCGCCGCGCCAGCGGCGGCCGTGAACTGAGCGAGGAGACCATCAAGGACATCTACGCGCTGCTGGGCGCCGACAAGGGCACGTCGATGTGGGACCAGTACCTCGCGTACTGGGCCCGGCTCCTGCAGGGTGACCTCGGGTTGTCCTCCACCCGCTACCCGTACCCGGTCGCCACCCTCATCGGCAACGCCCTGCCCTGGACGTTGCTGATGGTGGGGGCGGCCACGGTGATCTCGTTCGCGCTCGGCATCGTGATCGGCGCCTGGGTGGGCTGGAAGCGCGGCACCTGGCTCGACCAGCTGGTGCCGGCCACGTCCCTGCTCCAGTCGATCCCGTACTTCTGGCTCGCGCTGGTGCTGGTCGCCGTGTTCTCCGTCCAACTGGGCTGGTTGCCGATCGTCGGCGCCTACGACCCGTTCAGCTTCCCGTCCGGGCCGGAGTGGACGCCGGAGTTCATGCTGAGCGCGCTGAAGCACGCCTTCCTGCCCGCGCTCACGATCGTGATCTCCTCGGTCGGCGGGTGGCTGCTGGGCATGCGCAACATGATGGTGTCGACGATGAGCGAGGACTACGTGCTGACCGCCGAGGCGAAGGGCCTCAAGCCTGGACGCATCCGCGACCGGTACGCCGCCCGCAACGCCGCCATCCCCAGCCTGGCCGGGTTCAGCATCGCGCTCGGCTTCGTGGTGGCCGGCTCGATCGTCACCGAGCAGGTGTTCAGCTACCCCGGCATCGGCAAGCTGATGATCCAGTCGGTGCAGGGCCTGGACTACACGCTGATGCAGGGCGTGTTCCTGGTGATCACGCTGACCGTGCTGGCCGCGAACTTCCTGATGGACCTGTTCTACGGCCTCATCGACCCGCGGGTGCGCAGCCATGGCTGACCGCTTCGCGAGCATCCGCTTCCTGATGCCCCGCTGGTCGGGCAAGCTCGTCGTCGGCCTGGTGATGGTCGGGCTGATCACCGCCTTCGGGCTGATCGCCCCGCTGTTCGCGCCCGACCCGCGCGACTCCGGGAACAAGGGCCTGCGGCCGCCGTCCGCCGAGCACTGGCTGGGCACCACCAAGCTGGGCTACGACGTGTTCGCCCAACTCGCCACCGGCACCCAGGGCTCGCTCTACGTGGGCCTGGTCGGCGGCCTCACCGCGATGCTGCTGGCCATCGTGTTCGGCATCCTGGCCGGCTACTTCGGCGGCTGGCTGGACGAGGTGCTGATGCTGGCCACCAACATCATGCTGGTCATCCCCGGGCTGCCGCTGGTGATGGTGATCGCGGCCTACGTCCAGAACACCGAGGGCCTGGGCGACTTCGCCCGCAGCTCCACGCTGGTCGCGCTGATCCTCGGCATCACCGGCTGGGCCGGCTCGGCGGTGGTGCTGCGCGCACAGGCCCGCTCACTGCGGACGCGGGAGTACGTGGCCGCCGCCCGCGTGGCCGGTGAGGGCGGGCTGCGGATCATCTTCGTCGAGATCCTGCCGAACCTGGTGCCGCTGATCGCCGCCCAGCTGATCTTCGGCGTGATGGCGGCCGTGCTCGGCGAGGCCGGCCTGAGCTATCTGGGCCTCGGCCCGACCAACTCGATCACGCTCGGCACGATGCTGAACGACGCCCAGACCGGGCAGGCGGTCGGTTCGCGGGCGTGGTGGTGGTTCGTGCCGCCGGGAGCGATGATCGCCCTGCTCGGCACCGGCCTGTCTCTGATCAACTTCGCCATCGACGAGATCGTCAACCCCAAACTGCGGCTCGCCCCGCAGGCCGCGCGCCGCCAACGCAGGGCCGCGAAGGAAGGCGGCCTCGCCGGAGGAGGTGCGTACGCATGAGCCAGCCGCTCCCCACCCGGCCGACGGGGATCCCGGGTCGAGCCCGGGAGGACCGGGTCACCACGCCGACGCCGGTCCTGACCGCGCGCAACGTGTCCATCACGTACGCGGTGAAGCCGCCGGTGGACGCCGTCCGCGACGTCTCGCTCACCCTCAACAAGGGCGAGATCCTCGGCCTGGCCGGCGAGTCGGGCTGCGGCAAGACCACGCTGGCCTACGGCATCAACCGGCTGCTGAAGGCGCCGGCGGTGATGACGTCCGGCGAGGTCGTCTTCCACGACCCGGCCGGCGACATCGACGTCACCCGGCTCTCCGGGGACGCCCTGCGGCGCTACCGCTGGGACAAGGTGTCGATGGTCTTCCAGGGCTCAATGAATTCCCTCAACCCGGTGATGAGCGTGCGACGCCAGTTGCACGACGTGTTCACCACCCACCGTCCCGGCATGGGCCGCGCCGAACGCGAGCAGCGATGCGCGGAACTGCTGCGGTTGGTCGGGGTCGACCCGAGACGGATGTCGAGCTTCGCCCACGAGCTGTCCGGCGGCATGCGGCAGCGCGTGATGATCGCGATGGCACTCGCGCTCGACCCGAAAGTGATGATCATGGACGAGCCCACCACGGCCCTCGACGTGGTCGTGCAGCGCGGCATCATCCGCGAGATCATGCGGCTGCGCGAACGGCTCGGCTTCGCCGTGGTGTTCATCACGCACGACCTGCCGCTGCTGATCGAGATCAGCGACCGGATCGCGATCATGCGGGACGGGCGGATCATCGAGGAGAACCTCGCCGAGGAGATCTACCGCCATCCGGTCGAGCCCTACACCAAACAGTTGCTGTCCAGCTTCCCCAGCCTCACCGGGGACCGCGGCGGCTTCGTCCGGGGAGGTGCGGCATGAGCGCAGGCAGCCTCGAGGTGCGCAACCTGAGCAAGGACTTCCGGCTGCGCAGCGGCCTGAAGGTCAGCGTCCTGCACGCGGTCTCGGACGTGTCGTTCACCGTCCAGCCCGGACGCACGGTCGCGCTGGTCGGCGAGAGCGGCTCGGGCAAGTCCACGATCGCCCGGATCATCGCCCGGCTGGAGACCGCGACCAGCGGCGACGTCCTGCTGGACGGGACGCCGAGCCCCGACCGGGGGGCCGCCCTGGGCGCGTACCGCCGGCAGGTGCAGATGGTGTTCCAGGACCCGTTCGCCTCGCTCAACCCGTTCCACACCATCGCCCACCACATCGAGCGGCCGCTGCGGCTGCACCACCCCGGCCTGGGTGCGGCCGAGGCCCGCGTCCGCACGATCGACCTCCTCGAACGGGTGGCGCTCACCCCCGGTGAGACCTACCTGAACCGGCGCCCGCACGAACTGTCCGGCGGGCAGCGGCAGCGGGTCGCGATCGCACGGGCGCTCGCCCCGGGCGCGCGGTTCATCGTCGCCGACGAGCCGGTCTCGATGCTCGACGTGTCGATCCGGGTGGAGGTCCTCACCCTGCTGGCCGACCTCCAGCGCACCGAGAACCTGGGCGTGCTCTACATCACCCACGACCTGGCGACCGCGCGACACTTCTCCGACGAGATCCTGGTCATGTTGCGTGGGAAGATCGTCGAGCGGGGTCCCGCCGACGAGGTGATCCTGAACCCGCAGCACGAATACACCAGGGCTTTGCGCGAAGCCGCGGCCGACCCCGACCGGCTCGGCCAGCTGCGCGATGAGGTCAGACGAGAGTCGGAGGGGGCGCGATGACCGATCCCGGGACGCCCACGTGGCTGCGCACCCACAACGACCGCACCGCCTTCCGGCTGATGCTCCAGCACGGGCCGCTGAGCCGCTCGCAGCTCGGCGAGTTGTCGGGCATGTCCAAGCCCACCGCCGGGCAGATGATCTCCCGGCTGGAGCGGCTGGGGCTGGTCGCGGCGGCCGGCGAGGTGACCGGCGCCCGCGGCCCGAACGCGGTCGCGTACGGCGTGCGCCAGGACTCGCTGCGGGGCGTGGCGATCAACATCGGCGACGGCGAATTCGCCGCCGTGGTGGTCGACCCCACCGACGCCGTCCACCCGGTGGCGACGGTGCGCGGGGCGTCCGACCGCTCCCCCGTCCGCGACGTGACGGACGCCGTCGCGGCGGCCTGCGCGGCGGCCGGCGTCCGTGCCGACTCGGTGAGCGCCGTGGCGATCGGGGTGCAGGCGGCGTTCGACCGCGCGTCCGACCGGCTGTCGTTCACCAACACGCTGCCCGGCTGGCCCGAGCGCGGCGCCCGCGCGCTGCTGGTCGCCCGGACCGGGCTCGACGTGGCCATCGAGAACGACGTCAACCTGGCCACGCTGGCCGAGGGCGCGACCACCGGGCTCACCGGCTTCGCCTACCTGTGGCTCGGGTCCGGCCTCGGCGCCGGGTTCCTGACCGGCGGCGTGCTGCACCGCGGCGCGTCCGGGTCGGCCGGTGAGATCGGCTACCTCGAGGTGCCGCGCTCGGCCGCGGCGATCGACCCGGAGGCCGTGGACTTCACCGACCTGGTCGGCGGCCCCGCCCTGGTCGACCTGCTCGGGGCCGGCTCGTTCGCCGAGGCCGTCGCCGCCCTGCCGGGCAACGAACCGGCCCTGGCCGCCCTGGCCGAGCGCATCGCGATGGTCGTCGAGACCCTGGCCGCGGTCACCGACCCGGCGCTGGTCGTGCTCGGCGGCCCCACCGGGCTGGCCGGCGGCGAACGCCTCGCCGCGCTCGTGCAGGAGCGCGTCGCCGCCCGCCGTCCGCTGCCGGTCCTGGCCGGTCGCGCCGGCGACCAGCCGGTGCTGCTGGGGGCGCGGCGGCAACTGCTCGGCACCATCCGCCAACGACTCGAGGCGACGATCTCGGTATGAGGAAGGACACCTGATGAAACTCGCCATCGTGGGGGGCGGCTCGACCTACACCCCCGAACTCATCGACGGCTTCGCGCGGTTCCGCGACACACTGCCCCTCGACGAGGTGCACCTGGTCGACCCCGACCCGGAACGACTGCGGCTGGTCTCCGGGGTGGCCGGACGCATGCTCGCGCGCGCCGGTCACCCGGCGAAGGTGGTCGGCACGAACGACCTCGTCGCGGGCGTCGAGGGCGCGGACGCGGTGCTGGTGCAGCTGCGGATCGGCGGGCAGGAGGCCCGGCGGGCCGACGAGACCTGGCCGCACGAGGTGCACTGCATCGGGCAGGAGACGACCGGGCCGGGCGGCTTCGCCAAGGCGCTGAGGACGGTGCCGGTCATGCTCGACATCGCCGAGCAGGTACGCCGCCACGCCAAACCTGACGCCTGGATCATCGACTTCACCAACCCGGTCGGCATCGTCACCCGGGCCCTGCTGGAGGCCGGCCACCGGGCAGTCGGGCTGTGCAACGTGGCGATCGGCTTCCAGCGGCGGTTCGCCGCCGTCCTCGGCGTCGACCACGAGCTGGTCAGCCTCGACCACGCCGGCCTGAACCACCTCACCTGGGAGCGGGCGATCCGGGTGGACGGCCGCGACGTCCTGCCCGAACTGCTGGCCGAGCGGCTGGGCGACATCGCCGAGGAGGTCGACCTGCCCCCGTCCCTGCTCGCGCAGCTGGGCATGGTGCCGTCCTACTACCTGCACTACTACTACTCCCACGACGCTGAGCTGGCGCGCCAGCTCAGCGAGCCGACCCGCGCCGAGGCCGTGCAGGCGATCGAGCGAGAGTTGCTCGCCGTGTACGCCGACCCGAGCGTCGACACCAAGCCGGAGGCGTTGGAGCGCCGCGGCGGAGCGTTCTACTCCGAGGCGGCGGTCGAGCTGATGCTGGCCATGCGCGGCCTGCCGGGCCCGGCCCGGGTGGTCAACCTGCGCAACGACGGGACGCTGCCGTTCCTGCCCGACGACCACGTGGTCGAGGTGCCGGCCCGGTTCACCGACGGACGTTTCGTGGCCGAGCCGGTCGCGCCGCTGGCCGACGACGTGGCCGGCCTGGTGGCAGCGGTCGCCGGCTACGAGCGACTCGCGCTGGACGCCGCCGTCCACGGCGGGCGCGACCGGGTGGTGCGGGCGATGCGGGCGCACCCGCTGGTGCTCCAGGACGACCGGGCCGAGCGGCTCACCGACCTGCTGCTCGCCGCCAACGCGAAGTTCCTGCCATGGGCCTGAACCCGGTGGTCGTCGCCGTCGACGGCGGCGGCTCGAAGACGGACGCGGTCGCGCTCACCCTCGACGGGGAGGTCGCCGGACGGAGCCGCGGGCCGGGCAGCAGCCCGCAGTACAGCGGGGTCGCCCCCTCGGTGGCCCTGGTCGACCGGCTGGTGCGCGAGGCGTCCGACGGCCGCGAGGTGCGCCACACCGGGCTGTACCTGTCCGGGCTCGACCTGCCGTCGGAGGTGAGCGCGTACCGTGACGCCGTATCCGGCCTGGGCTGGGCCGCGCAGGGCCTCGTGGTCGAGAACGACCTGTTCGCGCTGCTGCGGGCCGGCACCGAGTCTCCGGACGCGGTCGCGGTGATCTGCGGCACCGGCATGAACGCGGTCGGCGTCCGGGCGGACGGCGCGACCGCCCGCTTCCTGGCCGTCGGCGCGATCTCCGGGGACTGGGGTGGCGGCCACGGCCTCGGCGTCGAGGCGCTGTTCCACGCCGCCCGGGACGTGGACGGCCGCGGGCCGCACACGCTGCTTACCGGGGCGATCAGCACCGAGTTCGGGATGCCCGTCCCGGCGCTCACCGAGAAGCTGCACCTGGGCGAGCTGCCGGACGCGGAACTGGCCCGGCTGGCGCCGGCGGTCTTCAGCGCAGCGGCGGCCGGCGACGAGGTCGCCGGCGACCTGGTCGACCGGCAGGCCGACGAGGTGGTGGCGTACGTCCGCGCGTGCCTCACCCGGCTCGACATGCTCGACCGTCCGGTGCCGGTGGTGCTGGGCGGCGGTGTGCTGCGCGCGCGACATGCCCGGCTCGAGCAGCGCGCCGCGGCCGGGATCGCCGCGATCGCGCCGTCCGCACGGTTGCTGGTGCTCGACCATCCGCCGATCCTCGGGGCGGCGCTACTGGCCCTGGCCTCCGCGGGGGCCGGCCCGGAGGCGATCGCCCGGGCACGGACCGCGCTCAGCTGAACGGCGTCCGTCCTACGGGGCCCAGCGACCCATCGCCGGGAACAGCAGGACGCCCGCCAGTACCAGCACGGCGAGGGTCACCATTAGCCGCCAGGAGACCTTGCCGGTGCGGGAGTCGAACCGGCTCGCCACGATGGCGACCACGGTCAGCGCGAGGTTGACCAGGATCATCAGCGCACCCAGCCAGTAGATGCGACCCTCCACCTGCACCCACGAGATGTAGGCGATGGTGAGCAGGCACGAGGTGACGCCCAGGAAGTACAGCACCAGCTCCGCCCACCACGGAGTGGGCGTCGGCCGCTTCGCCGGGCGTTTCGGCATCAGAGCAGGTCGTGCAGCATGACCACCTGCTCGCGCGAGGGGCCGACGCCGATGCCGGAGATCCGGCAGCCGACGAGCTCCTCGAGCCGGCGGACGTAGGCCCGGGTGGCGGCCGGGAACTCCTCGAACGTGCGGCAGCCCGAGATGTCCTCGGTCCAGCCGTCGAGGTACTCGTACACCGGCACCGCATGGTGGAAGTCGGTCTGGGTCATCGGCAGCACGTCGGTACGGACGCCGTTCACCTCGTACGCCACGCAGACCGGGATCTTCTCCCAGCCGGTGAGGATGTCGAGCTTGGTGAGGAACAGGTCGGTGAACGCGTTGGCGGTCACCGCCGCCTCGACGACGAGCGCGTCGAACCAGCCGCAGCGACGGTTGCGTCCGGTGGTGGTGCCGAACTCGGCGCCGTCGGTGCGCAGCTTGTCACCGTCCGCGTCCAGCAGTTCGGTGGGGAACGGGCCCTCGCCGACGCGGGTGGTGTAGGCCTTCATGATGCCGATGGTGCGGTCGATCCGGGTGGGCCCGACGCCCGCGCCGGTGCAGGCGCCGGCCGCGATCGGGTTCGACGACGTGACGTAGGGGTAGGTGCCGTGGTCGACGTCGAGGTGGTGGGCCTGGGCGCCCTCGAAGAGCACCACCTGGTCGGCGTCGAGCGCGTCGTTGAGGACGCGGACGACGTCGGTGACCATCGGGCGCAGGCGCTCGACGTGAGCCAGCAGCTCCTCGGCGACCTCGGCCGGCTCGATGGCGCGGCGGTTGTACACCTTCACCAGCAGGTGGTTCTTCTGCTCGAGCGCGGCCTCCACCTTCTGGGTGAGGATCGAGGCGTCGAACAGGTCCTGCACCCGGATGCCGAGGCGGTTGATCTTGTCGGAGTAGGCCGGGCCGATGCCGCGTCCGGTGGTGCCGATGCAACGGTTGCCGAGGAAGCGCTCGGTGACCTTGTCCATCACCTTGTGGTACGAGGCGATGATGTGGGCGTTGGCCGAGACGAGCAGCTTGGAGGTGTCGACGCCGCGGGCCTCCAGCCCGTCGATCTCCTCGAACAGCACGTCGAGGTCGATGACCACGCCGTTGGCGATCACCGGGGTGCTGTTGGGGCTGAGGATCCCGGACGGGAGCAGGTGCAGCGCGTACTTCTCGCCGTTCACCACGAGGGTGTGCCCGGCGTTGTTCCCACCGGAGTAACGGACGGTGTAGTCGACGCGGTCACCGAGCTGGTCGGTGGCCTTGCCCTTGCCCTCGTCGCCCCACTGCGCGCCGACGACCACGATTCCCGGCATGGTCTGCCCCTCTTCGTCAGGAAAGCCCGCGGCAACGCCGGGCGGGCTCTTGCGACCTCACCCTACCGGTTCGGCCGGGGGCGTCCGGGCGGGCACCGAGGCGCGGGAGGCTCAGCCGAGCAGCCCGGCGAGGTGCGGCCAGCCGAAGGTGAGGACGACGGACACCACCACGTTGACGAACGTGACGAGCCAGAACACCAGTTGGAAGCTGGACTTGCGGTTCTTGTGGCGCAGGAACTGTTGGGCGAGGACGCCGCCCGGCCACCCACCCAGCAGCGCCGCGGTCTGGAGCGCGGCCTCCCGCGTCCGCCAGCCACCGGCGACGGCCGCGCGCTTGTCGGCGGCATAGGCGACGAAGGTGGCCAGGCTCATCGCCGCGTACCAGACCGGCACCCAGCCGCTGACGCCGAGCATGTGGACGGCGACGGCGACCCAGGCGGCGAAGGCGGCCACGATGCCCAGGGCGAGCCATTCGACCCGCCCGCGGTGGGCGCTCGGCGGGCTCGGTGGCCGGCCCGGGACGTGCAACGGGAACACCCGGGTGGCCGCCACCGCGCACGGGCGTCCGTTGTCGTCGGCGCCGAGTTCGAACTCGATGAAGTCGCCCTGCTGCGGGCGTCCGCGGGCGCCCTCGAACGCGGAGATGTGGACGAAGGTGCGCCGGCCCCCGGCCTCGAGGAAGCCGAAGCCGCGCTCATCGTTCCAGTCGGCCAGCACGCCCGTCCGGCGGCCGGCGCGACTGTTCACGGCTTCGATCGTGCCATGCCGGGTACGCAGAACGCACTGGATCGTCGCCGTCGTGGACAACCCGGGCGCCCCCGGCCATCCACAGGGCGAATCGCGTCGGGTGGGCCTGTGGACGGGTGACGCGCGCCGGGGTCGGCTGCCGAGGTTGAGGGCGTGCACCCGACGATTGAGGCGATCCTGGAGCAGCAGGGAGTCATCGCGGCAGCCGAACACCCCCCGGCTGCGGTCGTCGCTGCACAAACTCAGGCAGCGCGGACTGCTCGAGAACCCCCTGCCCGGCGTCCTCACCCGCGCCGGGGGCGACGTGGGGATCGGGTGGCTGCGCGCGGTGTGCGCCTGGTCGGCGCCGGACGGCGTCCTGCACGGCCGGTCGGCGGCGAGCCTGTGGCTCCCCGAACTCGACGGCCCGGTGGTCGTTCGCCGAACTCCGCCTCCACCGCATCCTGCGCGACGCCGGCATCACCGGCTGGGTGGCGAACCGGCCCCTCGACGTACGGGGCACCCGGCTGTTCCCTGACGTCCGCTTCCGCGCCCGCCGCCTCATCCTCGAGTTCGACGGACGCGAGGCGCACCTCGCGGCGGCCCAGTTCCTGTCCGACCGGGAGCGGTGGAACCTGCTCGAGGCGGCCGGCTACCACGTGTTGCGCTTCGGCTGGGAGCACCTCGACCAGCCCGGCTACGTCGCCCGGACCGTTCGCCGCGCGTACCGCCACGCCGCGTCGGCCTGGCGGTTACGCGATTCGCCCTGGATCAGTGCACGTGTGGCCCGATCGGGCCGGGGACGACCCGATCGGGTGCAGATCGGGTCGCCCGGAACGTAGAACGGCCCGGGCGCGAGCCCGGGCCGTTCGTCAGTCGTTCGCTCAGCCGACGGTCTTGCCGACGCTGCGCAGGTACTCGCAGGCCTCGAGGACCCGCTTGGCCATGCCGGCCTCGGCCGACTTGCCCCACGCTCGGGGGTCGTAGGCCTTCTTGTTGCCGACCTCGCCGTCGACCTTCAGCACGCCGTCGTAGTTGCGGAACATGTGGTCCGCAACCGGGCGGGTGAACGCGTACTGGGTGTCGGTGTCGATGTTCATCTTCACGACGCCGTAGTCGACCGCGTCCGAGATCTCCTGCGGGGTGGAACCGGAGCCGCCGTGGAACACCAGGTCGAACGGCTTCTCCTTACCGTACTTGGCGCCGACGGCGTCCTGGATCTCCTTGAGCACCGCGGGACGCAGCTTGACCGAGCCCGGCTTGTACACGCCGTGCACGTTGCCGAAGGTCAGCGCCACGATGTAGCGGCCCTTCTCGCCCAGGCCGAGCATCTCCACAGTGGCCAGGCCGTCCTCGACGGTGGTGTAGAGCTTGTCGTTGATCTCGGCGGCGACGCCGTCCTCCTCGCCACCGACCACACCGACCTCGATCTCCAGGATCTGGCGGGCCTTGCTGGTGAGCGCGAGCAGCTCGTCGGCAATGGTCAGGTTCTCGGCCATCGGCACGGCGGAGCCGTCCCACATGTGCGACTGGAACAGCGGCTCGAGGCCACGGTCGACGCGCTCCTGCGAGATCGCGATGAGCGGCTTGACGTAGGTGTCCAGCTTCTCCTTCTGGCAGTGGTCGGTGTGCAGGACCACGTTGATCGGGTAGTTCTTGGCGACCACGTGCGCGTACTCGGCCAGCGCGACCGCACCGGTGACCATGTTCTTGATGGTCGGGCCCGAGGCGTACTCGGCGCCACCGGTGCTCACCTGGATGATGCCGTCCGAACCGGCCTCGGCGAAACCGGCCAGCGCGGCGTTGATGGACTGCGAAGACGTGATGTTGATCGCCGGGAAGGCGAACTTGCCGGTCTTCGCGGCGTCCAGCATCTCGGCGTACTTCTCAGGACTAGCAATGGGCATCTCTTAAGGGCCTCTCTGACGAATGACAGCGCCCGCGACCGTGCGGCCGCCGAGCGGACGACTCCAGTCTCTCAAAGTTCGACGCGCGTTGGCGCACGCGTTCGAGATTGGACGGCCGAGCGGGGACCGGCGCCGGATGTGTCAGTCGAGCCGGGACAGGTCGAGCCACGCGCGGCCCGACGACAGCACCCGGACGGCGGTGTCGAGGGTGGCCGGCATCGTGTCGGTGTAGTCCAGCGGCACCCTGGCCGCGCGCTTGTCGCGGGCGGTGGTCACCAGCGACATGGACGCACCCAGCGTCCCGGGCCGCACCACCACCGAGCCGACCTCCGGCCACGGCAGCCACTGCTGGCCGACCAGCATCCCGTCGCGGTTGAGCCCGATCGCCAGCCCCGCCCGGGCCACCCCGGCGTCGGCGCGGACGCGGACGAGCCGGATCACACCGAAGAGGATCGAGACCAGGCCGGACGCGAGCGAGACCCCGAGGATCCACGGCGCCCACGAGCCGAACTGCTGCGGCCACAGGTACCAGGCGCCCGCGGTGATGCCGAGGCTCACGACCATCGAGCCGATCCGCCACCACACGGTGTTGCGGGCGCGGGCGAACTCACGGGCCGCCACGTCCGCCCGGTAGTAGACCCCGTACTCGTCGCTCATCGCCGCCCATCCTAGGCGGACGGGTCACCCCGACGGCTGGGTGGGAAGGAACCGTCCGCCCGGTTGGACCAAAAGGGGACAGTCCCCTTTTGGTCCGCTCACCCTGCCGGCGGCCACTGGAGCGCCCAGTGGTACATCGCTATCGCGGCGGCGGCGCCGGCGTTCAGCGAGCGGGTCGACCCGTACTGCGTGATCGCCACCACCTGCGCACACCCGGCGACCATCTCCGGCGTCAGGCCCGGGCCTTCCGAGCCGAACACCAGGCAGCAGTGCTCGGGCAGGCGCGCCTGCTCCAGCGGCACCGAGCCGGGCAGGTTGTCGACCGCGACCGGCGTCACCCCGTGCTCGTCGAGCCAGCCGAACAGGGCGGCCTCGTCGGCGTGGTGGTGCACGTGCAGGTAGCGGTCGGTGACCATCGCGCCGCGCCGGTTCCAGCGGCGGCGTCCGACGATGTGCACCGCCGACACGTTGAACGCGTTGGCCGTGCGCACGATCGAGCCGATGTTGAAGTCGTGCTCCCAGTTCTGGATCGCGACGTGCAGGGGCGAGCGGCGGGTGTCGAGATCGGCGACGATCGCCTCGACGCTGAGGTAGCGGTAGGCGTCCACCACGTTGCGCCGGTCCCCCTCGGCGAGGAGCTGCGGGTCGAGGCGCGGGTCGTCCGGCCAGGGCTGCGGGTGCGGGCCGACGCCCGGACTGCTCACAGCTGCCACCTCGTCCTCGCTCAGGTGGGCCATGGCGGTCACGGTACCCTGAGTGATCGTGAACGTCCTCCTCCAGCTCGCCCTCGTGCCGCTCCTGCTCCCGGACTGGCTCGACCCCGAGTACCTGCTGACCGCTCTGGGCAACTGGGCCCTGTGGGGCGCCGCCTTCATCATCTTCATCGAGTGCGCGATCTTCCCGGTGCTGCCGGGCGACTCACTGCTGTTCGCGGTCGGACTGTTCATCGCCAACGACGCACCGATCATCCACTTCGGCACGCTGGGCAAGCCGGCGGTGCTGACGATCTCGATCCTGGTGCTCGTGACGGCCGCGGTGCTCGGCAACGTGGTCGGCTACTGGGTGGGCAAGAAGATCTCGCCGTGGCTGTTCAAGCCACGTCCGGGGTTCATCGGGAAGGTGTTCTCGCAGCGCCACCTCGACCAGACGCACGACTTCTTCGAGCGCTACGGCTCGAAGGCCCTGGTGATGGGACGGTTCGTGCCGTTCGTCCGCACGTTCGTCACCATGGTCGCCGGGGCGGCCGGGATGAGCTTCCGCACCTTCATCACCTGGACGGGGATCGGCGCGGTCGTCTGGGCCGCCGGCGTCACGCTGCTCGGCTACTTCCTCGGCACCATCGACTTCATCCGCAACAACATCGACGCCGTGCTGGTCGCGATCGTGCTGGTGTCGGTGATCCCGATGCTCATCGAGGCCTGGCTCCACCGGCGCCGCAAGGCCGCCGAGGTCGTCGAACCCTGAGCGTCAAGCGGGCCGGCATCGGCTGGATGCCCGGGCAGGCGGACACCCGGCCCCCGGCCGGGCAGACCGAGCTGGACGCCGCGGTCGAGGCGCTCGCCGGACGCCGCGTGGTCGCCCTCACCGGCGCCGGCTTCTCCACCGACTCCGGCCTCCCCGACTACCGGGGCCCGGACGCGCGTCCGCGCAACCCGATGACCTACGACCAGTTCGTCGGCAGCGCCGACTACCGGCGCCACTACTGGGCGCGCAACCACCTGGGCTGGCACCACATGCATGCCACGGAGCCCAATGAGGGTCACTACGCGCTGGCACGGCTCGAACGGGCCGACGCGGTGGCCGGCGTGATCACCCAGAACGTCGACCGGCTGCACCAGCGGGCGGGGTCGCGCCGGGTGGTGGACCTGCACGGCCACTACCAGGTGGTGCGCTGCCTGTCCTGCGGGTGGACGTGCACCCGGGCGGAACTCGACGACCGGCTGACCGCGCTCAACCCGGGGTTCCTCGACCGGGTCAGCGAGCTGGGCGACATCGAGGTGGCCCCGGACGCCGACATGGTGCTGGCCAGCACGGCCGGGTTCGTGGTGGCCGACTGCCCGGTCTGCGGCGGCATCCTCAAGCCGGACATCGTGTTCTTCGGCGAGTCGGTACCGGCGGACCGGGTACGCGCGGCGTCCGACCTGGTGGACGCGGCCGGCGCCCTGCTGGTGGCGGGCACGTCGCTGGCGGTGATGTCGGGGCTGCGGCACGTGCGGCAGGCGTCCCGGCGCGGGCTGCCGATCGTGCTGGTGAACCGCGGGCTGACCCGCGGCGACGAGCTGGCGGACGTCCGGCTCAACGCCGGCACCAGCGAGACGCTGACGTACCTCGAACGCCGGCTGGCGCCGAACGCGTCCTGACGTCCTCGTGACGGCCCGGCGCTCGTCGGGGAGACTGGGGCGATGACCACGATCATCTCCACCCTGTTCACCTCGCTCGACGGCGTGGCCGAGGTCGACCCGGCCTGGCACTTCCCCTACTTCGACGAGAACATGGGCGCCGCCGTCACCGAGGACTACGAGGGCACGGACGTGCTGCTGCTCGGCCGCGTGACCTACGACAGCTTCGCCGGGGCCTGGCCGGATCGGGAGTCGGCCGGCGAGGTCGACGCCCTGTTCGCCAAGCAGCTCGGCGACATGCCCAAGGTGGTGGCGACCCGAGGGAGCCAGGAGCTGGGTTGGCGCAATGCCCGACGCACCGACGACCTACTGGCGACGGTGGCCGAGTTGCGCGAGCAGCCGGGCGTGGCCAAGGTGCTGGTGCCCGGCTCGCTCTCGATCGTGCGGCAGCTGCTCGCCGCCGGCCAGCTCGACGAACTGCGCCTGCTCGTGCACCCGGTCGCGGCGCGGCACGGCGAGCGGCTGTTCACCGAGGACGCCGCGGCCCAGCCGCTCACGTTGCTGAGTTCGGCGGTGTTCCCGACCGGCGTCGTCCGGCTGGTGTACGCCCCCGGCGAGTTCCCGAACGCAGCGACCTACGACGACGTCACCGAGCACGTGCCCGGGGCGGACGCGGCGGAGTAGCCCCACGCGCCGTTACTGCTGCGGCGGCTGCTGGTAGGTCGGCGGCTGGTAGGTCGGCGGCTGCGGCGCGGCGCCCTGCTGCGGCGGCTGTTGGGCCTGGGGGGCCTGGGCAGGCGGGGCGTAGGTCGGCGGCTGGGGCGTGGTGAACTCCCCGGGGGCCGGCGCGGCCGGGTTCGACTGCGGGTAGGCCTGCGGGTTCGGCAAGGCGGACGGCGTGGCGCCGGCGGCGAGCTGGTCGTTGGTCGGCTCGGGCGCACCCTGCGGACGGTCGCTGATCTCGCCGAAGCTCACGTGCGGCGCCTGGCGGACGGCCGCGTCGTTGACCTCGAAGTAGGTGGCCTTCTCGAACTTGAACATGCCGGCCAGGATGTTGGACGGGAACGACTCGACCTGGGTGTTGTAGTTGCGCACGTTCGCGTTGTAGAAGCGGCGTCCGGCGGCGATCCGGTCCTCGGTGGCGGTCAACTCACGCTGGAGTTCGAGGAAGTTCACGTTGCTCTTCAGCTCGGGGTACGCCTCGACGCTCACCAGCAGGTTGCGGACCGCTCCGCTCAGCTGCTCCTCGACCTGCGCCCGCTCCTGGGTGACGGCGCCACCGCCGGCCTGGGCGAGGGCGGCAGCCTGGTTGCGCAGCCGGGTGACGCCTTCGAGGGTGTTGCGCTCGTGGGCGGCGTAGGCGCGCACGGTCTCGACCAGGTTCGGGATGAGGTCGTAGCGCCGGTTCAGCTCGACGTCGATCTGGCGCCAGGACTCCTGGATCAGGTTCCGGGAGCGGACGAACCCGTTGTAGAGCCCCACCGCGTAGAACCCGACGACGACGACGATGAGCAGCAGGATCAGCAAGAACCATTCCATCTTCAGGATTCCCCATTCGGATTGAGAGACCGGCCGAGCCCAGCCTAACCACCGTCCCCGACGCTGGCGAGGTTCGCCGCATCTTCAGGTCCCGGTGGCGCTGCTCCGGCCCTTCGTTGACGCTCGCTGGCGCTCGATCCCCAGGGATCGTGGGCGAGGGCCCCGACCGCTACAGGCCGAGGTCGGCGAGGCCGACGGCGTAGCGGTACGGCACGCCGGCAGCCTCGATCAGTTCCTTCGCGCCGGTGCTGCGGTCGACGATGACGGCGACGCCGACCACCTCCGCCCCGGCCTCGCGGACGGCGTCCACGGCGGTCATCACCGAGCCGCCGGTGGTGGAGGTGTCCTCGACCACGAGCACCCGGCGTCCGGCCACCTCGGAGCCCTCGATCCGGCGCTGCAGGCCGTGCGCCTTGGACTCCTTGCGCACGACGAACGCGTCCAGGCGTCCGCCGTTGCGGGCGGCGTGGTGCAGCATCGCCACGGCCACCGGGTCGGCACCGAGGGTGAGGCCCCCGACGGCGTCGAAGTCCCAGTCGGCGACCAGGTCGGTCATCACCTCACCCACCAGCGGTGCGGCGACGCCGTCCAGCGTCACCCGGCGCAGGTCGACGTAGTAGTCGGCCTCCTTGCCGGAGGCGAGGGTGACCCGTCCCCGCACCACCGCGAGGGTCTGGATCTGGTCGATGAGCTCGTCACGCGCTGCCATGGCAGAACCGTACCGGCCGCCCCCTTCGCCGACTTGTCAGAATCTCAGGTCGCTCTGGCGACCTGAGATTCTGACAAGTCGGCGGGTGGGGTCACGAGAACCAGCCACGGCTCCAGGCCGGGGACGGGGAACCCTCGGCATCGGCGTCGGTGAAGGGTTCGGCGCAACCGATCCAGCGGGTGAGTTCGCGGCCGGAGAGCAGGCGGTAGGGGAAGGCGGCCCGCGCGATCCGGCGCACCAGGGCGTCGACCGGGACCTCGGCGCCGGCCGCGGCGACCAGATTGCCGAAGCGGCGACCCTTCCAGACCGGCACCTCGGCGCTCACCGCGACGTGGTCGAAACAGGCGTCGAACGCGGCCAGGCAGCGCCGCGCCCAGGCGAACGGGGCCGAATCGGTCAGGTTCATCACCACCAGGCCGCCGCCGCGCAGCACCCGTCCGAGCTCGGTGAAGAACTCGACCGTGGCCAGTTCGGCCGGCACGCTCGCGCCCGCGAAGGCGTCCACGATCACGGTGTCCGCGCACCCGGACGGCAGCTGCGCGGCGCCCGAGCGCCCGTCCACCGGACGCACCTTGATGCCGGAGTTGCGCGGCAGCGGGAGCTTCGCCCGCACCTGCTCGGTCAGCGCCTCGTCCGGCTCGAGCACCACCTGCGCGGTGCGCGGACGCCGGGCCTCCACGTAGCGGGGCAGGGTGAGCCCGCCGCCGCCGATGTGGATCACCCGCACCCGCTCGCTCGGCGGGCGGGCCAGAACGGTCTCCTCCAGCACCTCGGCGATGCGTTGCACGTATTCGAACTCGAGCCGGAGCGGGTCGGACGGGTCCACCCAGGACTGCTCGGTGTGCCCGTTGACCACCAGGAACGCGCGCCGGTCGTCCGGCGCCGGGACCAGGTGGCTCATGGCAGGAGCATAGGTCGTGTGTTCGGGCTGGTTGCCGCCCGACGCCGCCACTAGGGTTGCGCGCAAGGCTGGTCAAGACAGATCACGTTTCTCGCAGGTGGAGCAATGTCGAACAACACCCAACCCCCGTCCGGACCCGGACCGGAGCAGCCCGACGAGTTGTCGGCACCACCGACCGGAGCGGGCGATTTCCCGAGCGAGCCGACCCAGCAGCTCCCGCAGCCCGGCACGGCGGAGCCCACCCAGCCGTTGCCGATGCAACCGCCGCAGCCCGTCCCCGGGCAGCCGGGCGGCCCGCAGCCTGGCAACCCGGCCATGGGCTCCTACTCCAGCGGCGGGGTGCAGCCCGGCTACCCGGGCGCCGGACCCGGCGACCCGCAGTACCCGGGCCAGCCCTACCCCGGGCAGCCGTACCCGGGCCAGCCGTACCCGGGGCAGCCGGTTCCCGGCCAGCAGGTCCCGCCGCCGTACCAGGGCCAGGCAGCCGGCGCCTACACCGGCGCGCCGTCCGAGCCCTACCCCGGGCAGCAGTACCCGAGCCAGCCCTATCCCGGCCAGCCGTACCCGGGGCAGCAGTACCCGGGGCAGGCGTACCCGGGCCAGCCGGGCCAGCCGCAGCCGCCGTACGGAACCCCGCCGCGCAAGTCCAGCAAAGTGCCGATCATCATCGGCGCCGTTGTCGGTGTGCTGCTCCTGGGCCTGATCGCCGCGTTCGCGCTGGGCGGCCTCGGCAAGAGCCCGACCGCGCGTCCCAGCACGGGCGTCACCACCGGGCCGACCGGCGCCAGCGTCCCGCCCCCACAGCCGGCGGACGCGGCCGGAGCCGTGGAGGGCTTCCTGCAGGCGCTGTCGCAGGGGGACGCGGACACCGCGCTCGCCTACGCCGCCACCCCGCCCGTCGACTCCTCGATGCTCACCCGGGAGGTGCTGGCGGCGTCCCTGCTGCGGGCGCCGATCAGCGACATCCGGGTCCAGGCCGGGTCGGGCGCAGGCAACTCCGACATCATCTCGGCCAGCTACAAGGTCGGTGACCGCGTCGTGGACGCGTCCTTCCCGGTCGTGAAGGACGGCTCGGACTGGCGGCTCGAGGAGGTCGCGGCCAGCGTCGACCTGTCGGGAGTACCGACCGACCTGCTCACGCTCGCCCTCAACGGCGTCCCGCTGACCAGCACCAGCGCCACCCTGTTCCCGGGCAGTTACGTGGTCACGACGAGTGACGAGCGCTTCAAGGTCAGCCACGGCAGCTTCCTGGTCGAGTCGACCTCGGACGCTCCCGACACCTACTCGATGCAGGTCGCGCTCAGCTCGACCGGCATCGCGAAGGTGCGGTCCGCCGCCCAGAAGAAGCTCAACTCCTGCCTGAAGGCCCGCTCGCTCTCCCCGAAGGGCTGCGGGTTCGGCACGTACCTGCCCGGCAACAACAAGCCGCGAAACTCCAGCATCCGCTGGCAGGTCACCAAGAACGCGACCGCGATGAAGAAGCTGAAGCCGAAGACGGACGCCAGCAACCCCACCGTGGTGCGGGCCAACGTCAACGTCCAGGTCAAGGTGAACCTGAGTTCGACCAACGGCCGCCGCTGGTACGGCTACAGCGCGATCTACCAGGTGCAGGGCGACCTCTCCGGATCCGGGGTGAAGGTCACGTTCTACGGCTGAGAGAAGTTGGGGACGGTTCGATCCGTTCCGACTCTGTGGACGGCGCGGGCCGCCCTGCGTACTGTGAACGTCATGACGGGCACCCAGCCGGGGTGGTACCCCGACCCGACACGACGACACGAGTTGCGCTACTGGGACGGTGGGGCCTGGACACCCCACGTCGCCACCACCGGCCAGACCTCCACCGATCCGCTGGACGGCGGGCCGGTGGCGCAGGGCAACACCGACCCCCAGCCGGCCGGCGGCCAGGAGCGGCGGGTGCTCCTGGACACGCAGGTCCGGACCGGCTTCACGCACCGACGCCTGTTCGTCGACGAGCAGGCGATCTGGGACGGCAGCGACGCCCACCCGTTCGACGGCGTCACCGCGATCAGCTTCTCTTCGACCCGGGTCAGTGCCGCCGGGGCGAGCAACATGCTCTACAAGGTGCACCTGTGGCGCGGCAAGAAGCGGGAGACGATCACCTTCGAGGGCGGCGGCACCGAGGAGCGCGCGGCCTACGAGGCCCTCACGAAAGCTGTCCTCGACCGGGTCGGGAAGCCGATCCTCGCCGACCTCGTCGCGGCGGTGGACCGCGGTGAAGAGGTCGAGCTCGCCGGGTGGACCCTGTCGCTCGCCGGCGCCCGACAGGGGAAGAAGTCCTTCCCGTGGAGCGCCGACGTGCGGTTCCAGCCCGACCAGCAGGGGTTCTTCACCGTCTTCGCGACCGTCCCGGGACAGAAGGAGGAGCGCATCGGCCTGCACGGTGCCGACAGCCCCAACGGCGCCCTTGTGCCGATCGTCTTCAACGTCCTCGCCTCGCGGGGTTCCTGAGGCTACCTCCGTCCGCCGCGGCACACCGTTGCCCGTGGACGCGGCAGCGCACTCAGCCGCGTCGGCCGCCGACGGCCAGCCAGGCCAGGTCGTCGAAGCCGGCCGAGCCAGCGTGCTCGTGCGTGCATGCGAAGCGGTTGTTCCGGATGTCCTGGGCGACCGCGTCGATCTTCGCCCGAATGCCATCGACCGCCGCAACCTTCACCCGCTCACGCTCGCTCCTCCCCTTCTGGTCGAGGTTGCGGATCTCGATGGCGTCCGCCGATTCGCCCGTCAGCTCCCGGTAGCCGAGCGCGTAGGTGTACAGCTGGTCCCAGGTCACGTCGGTGGCCTGTGAGTGCTCGGTCGACTTGAAGTCGACGATGGACGTCTCGCCGGTGTCCAGCTTGGTGATGAGGTCGATGCGGCCGTTCACAGTGACGCCGGGCGACACCTGCACCTGGATCTGTTTCTCGGAGTGGATCGTGCGGGTCAGGTCGTCGCCATGGAGCCGGAAATATCGCTCGATCGCTGTGACCGCCGACTTCTGCAGTTGCTCGCGCAGGGCCGGGTAGGCGTACGGAGTGTGCAGGTGTCGGTCCACCAACTCCGCCGCTTCCGACGGCCCCGGGACGTCTCCGTCGATCGCCCGCTTGTGCATCTCGGCCAGCGCGTCGTGCAGGCCCTTGCCGTAGCCGAGCGCCTCGTGGATCGGCGGGTTGAACCCGTACATGAACCGCAGCTTGAACTGGTAGGGACAGTCGAACAGGTATTTCAGCTCCGAGAAGGAGATCTCGACCTTGGCGGTCTCGATCCGCGGCGTCGGAGCCAGGCGCTGGAGGTCCGGAAGGCCCTCGTCCCGCGTGGAGACCCAGGCCGACTGGGTGACGTGCCGGAAGAAGTCGGACCGGTTCCGCTGCTGCTGGTTGTCGGCGATCGGCGCGTAGGTCGCGTACAGGTACTTCTTCGCGCGCGTCACCGCCACGTAGAACAGGCGGGTCTCCTCGGACCTCGTGCCCCGGTAACGGTCTCCGTTCGGCACGGCTTCGATGGGCAGGACGTGGAACACGTTGCGCCCGCCCTGGCGCCGGCTGGGGAACCGGTTGGCGCGGAGACACGGGACGAACACGGCCGGCCACTGCATGCCCTTGGCCCGATGGACGGTCGAGATCGTCACAGCGTCGGGTGTGGCGTACCCGGAGTCCTCGTCGGCCTCCTCGTAGTAGTCGGGCGCCTGGAAGCGCAAGAAGCCTGCGAATCCCTCGTACTTCGATCGCGGGGACGACGAGAAGTGGATCGCCTCGAAGTCGGAGATGACCTGGGAGAACTTGCCCAGCTGGTACATCACGAGTTCGGCCCGCTCCGGGCTGCCCGGGATCGTGTCCTCACGGATCCCGAGCGTCTCCAGGAGGTCCAGATAGAGCCGCTGGATGTTGTAGGTGCCCCAGCGCTCACCACTGTCGAACCGCTTCGCCTTGTCGAGCATCGCCAGCGCCCTCGGGAACAGGGCGGGGTCGGGAAGAAGGTTGGCGGCCTGCCACAACCCGAGCAGCGCGCCGGCGTCGATCTCGTCCGTCACGTACTGGAAGAGCGCGACCACGGCCACGATCTCGTCGGCGTCGAACAGCCGCGCCAGGCCCTTGACGAGGTAGGGAATGCCCCGCCCCTTGAACTCGTGACGAGCGCGTCCGCGTCCTTCACCGTCCGGAACAGGACGGCACAGTCCGACCAGGACAGCCCGCGCGGCGCGCTTCCCGGGTCGTCGGCGAACGGAACGCCTCGAAGTTCGAGAATCCGGTCGGCGATCCACGCGGCCTCGCCCTGCGGATCATCGAACGACAACGCCAGCAGGTCGCCACGTTGCCACTGCTGATGCGAGGCGTACTCCATCCCCTTCTCGAGCCGCTCGGCATCGGGTATCAGTTCGGCGATGCTGCGACCGAGAGCGACGACCCCTTTGCTCGAACGGAAGTTCTCCGACAGTTCGATCTGCCGCACGTCCGAGTGGTTGCCGGCGAAGGCGAGGATGTTCCGGACCTCGCTGCCACGCCACTGGTAGATCGTCTGGTCGTCGTCGCCGACCACGCAGAGATTGGCCCCGAACCGGACGAGCGCGGCCACCAGCCGCTCCTGCAGCGGGTTCACGTCCTGGTACTCGTCGACCACCACATACTTCACGTGGTCGCGGACGTGTCGCAGCACCGCTTGGGTGGGGCGGTCAGGGTCGTCCTCGTCGGACTCCAGGTAGGCCACCGCGGTCGCGACCATCGTGGTGTAGTCGAAGTAGTTCCGTTTGGCGATCATCTGCAGGTACGAGTCGAGGCTGTCGTTCACCCCGTCCGGGACAGCCTCCTGGTCGACGGCGTCCTCCTGCAGGATCGACAGCGCCCGCGCGTACAGCCGGGAGTCCTTCCACCGGCTGAGCGTCCCCCCAGCGAGCAGCGGGCAGGACGTCAGCCCCGACTCCTTGCTGTTGCGATCGATCAGCAGCCGCTGCGTGATGTCGGTCAGCACACCGAACTTGAAAGCCGCCGGGACGAAGGTCTGCAACAGGTCGAGGCAGAAGCCATGCATCGTGCCGATGTACATCTCGGCCATGCCGAGGACCTCGCCGTGCTCCGCACCGACGATCGTGTGGATGCGTTCGGCAAGCTCGGCGGCGGCCTTCTCGGTGAAGGTGAAGGCGACGACGTTCCCGGGCGCGACCCCGGGCTCGGCCAGGATCCGCGAGATCCGCTGCGAGATCACCTGGGTCTTGCCGGAACCCGCGCACGCGATCAATTGCAGGGGACGGGAGAGTTCCGAGATCGCGTCCTGCTGGGCGGGCGTGTAGGTGACCACGGCAGCATCCTGCCCGATCACACTGACACCACTTGCCTTCATCCACTCCGTACGTACAATGGGTGTACGCATAGGGAGGCTCGCCATGGCAGAACCGCTGGCCGAATCCAGGCAAGCAAGGACCAGCCGAATCAATCTGCGGGCAACGCGGCGTCAGGAGGAACTCCTGCGCCGTGCCGCCGAGGCGACCGACCACACGGTCACCGACTTCGTACTCGACAGCGCCGTCGACCGTGCCGAGCGGGTGCTCGCCGACCTGCGCTGGTTCACCGTGACCGAGGAGCAGTACACCGAGTTCCTGCGGCTGCTCGACGCACCTCTGCCGTCGACGGAGAAGTTCGACCGCCTGTTCTCCCGGCCGTCGCCGTTCACTGCGCCGGAATGAACCTGCCCCCGCCGCGCAGGCTCCAGCGTTCGGACGACCGGACGGGCTTCCACAGCGGCGTTACTGAACTTGACGAGTGGCTCGTAACGTACGCGTGGCAGAATCAACAGGCGGGAAACGCGGTCACTTACGTGGTCAGCGACCGTGATCGGGTGGCCGGTTACTACGCGATCGCCATGGCAGCTGTCGCCCGGTCAGCCGCCCCCGAGCCGCTACAGAAGGGTCGCCCATCGCAGATCCCTTGCATCCTCCTGGCCCGGCTGGCCGTGGACGTCACCTACACCCGCCGGGGCTTCGGCTGGGGACTGCTCAGGGATGCGCTGGCTCGGTCGGTCCAGCTGAGCGGAAGCATCGGCGCGGCCGCTGTTCTCGTCCACTGCCAGGACGATGAGGCGCGGAGGTTCTACCTGCACCACGGCGACTTCCTGCCGTCACCCGCCAACGACCTTCACCTCATGATTCCGATCCGGGCGCTTGATCGCTACCTGGGATAGGAGGGCAGAGACTTCGATCGGCTGTCCTACAAGTGCCGTACAATCGAAGCATGGCAGCGAACACCAAGTCCCGCCGGCTCGAGGCGAGGCTCGAACCGGCGATCGACGACCTGATCACCGAGGCCGCGCGCACGCTCGGCCAGTCCCGTTCGGAGTTCATCGTGCGAGCTGCGCGGGAGTCGGCCGAGCGAGTGTTGGCCCGCGCCGACGTCACGATCATGTCCGCGCGCCAGTTCGACGTGCTGGTCGCGAGCCTCGACGAACCGGAGCCGCTGGAGAAGCTCGCCCGGGCCGCAGCGGCCCCGCGCCCCTATCGCCGCGGATGACCGACTGGGTCTCGTCCAGAATCAGCCCCGCCCACGAGCTCGACCGTTTCGACTGCGGACGGGAACCCCTCAACCACTGGCTGCGGGAGTTCGCCCTGCGGGCGGACAGCCAGGCAACCGCACGCACCATCGTCTGGACTCGTCCGGACGATCCGGCGGTGATCGCGTACTACTCCGTTGCACCTACCGAACTGCGCCGGGAAAGGCTGGCCCGCAGTGCCCACGGCGGCCACTCGGTCATTCCCGGCTACCTCCTGGCACGGCTGGCGCTCGACCGCGGCGTGCAGGGACGCGGGCTGGGGACGTACCTGCTGCTCGACGCGGTCGAACTGGTTGTTGCTGCCAGCACGACCGGCGGCGGCCGGCTCCTCGTCGTGGACGCCATCGATGACGCAGCCGCCGCCTTCTACCGCGCGCACGGCTTCACTCCGATTACCGGAACCCCCCCGCCTCTACGCACGCATCAGCTCACTGCGGGCAATGCTCCACTCCTGACGGATCTGGATCAGCAGTCGCTGGTCTGGAGATTGGTCAGGTGTTTGCCGATGTAGCCGATGTAGATCTTGCCGGTTCCGGCTGTGTCGTCGTAATAGTGCATGCGCGGTGCGAACGTGTCCTGATGGGTGGGTCGGAAGTGCGCCTCCATCAGGACCCGACCGTCGGGACTCACGGGGGTCGGAACGGGAAGCACTCGCTCATTCCGCCAAGCGTCTCTGGACAGCACCGACTCACTCTCCTTCGGCGCATGCCGGGTTGGAGAGCACTTCTTGCCGGTGACCCGATCGTCGGTCAGGTACATGTGAACGCTGCCGCGGAAGCCGGCCTGCCATTGCCCGACGTAGTCGTAGAGCACCTGGACATACTCCCAAAAGGCATTCGTGTAGCGGCCAACCTGATCCCGCTTCTGGACCTCCTCGACAGCACCGAGGTCGCCGGTGAACTCGACTCGGGCGAATGCCTGGTGCTGCTCGCCGGAGCCAGCGGTCAGCATCTCGACCAACTCGCTGATGCTCGACGGCGCTGTCCAGGCGACATCCCGATCCGGCGTGGTGTATGCGTCGTCGTACTGGCCAGCGGCCACCAACCGCGACTGAAGAAACTCCACCTTGCGTCGGAGGTCTGTGGCGTCGTCCTGAGCCTCTGCGAGTTCCAGTTCAAGGCCATCGCGATCACCCTGAAGTTCGCTCCGAGCATCTCGCTCCTGCGACAGTGCATCCTCAAGCGAGGCGGCTTCTTCAAGCATGGTTTCGGCTGTGGCGACTTGCTTCGCGATGTAGGAGTCGAGCTCGTCGAGGTCGGTCTCCTTGAGCTCTGCATCGCGTCTGAGCCATCTGGCGACGACCTGCCGGACCCGGTCGAGCAGGGACGATCGCCTGGGGGCAGGCGCAACCTCTGCGACAAGGGCGGCAGTGGCACGCTGTTCGATCAGTTCGTCGCGTCCGAGTCTCGCCAGCGCCTCCGTGACCATCGCTACGCTGCGGCGGACGTCCGCGGGCAGCGGACGCTGGAGCAGTGCCCCTCGGGTCTGGATCGCATAGGCCGCCTGAAGCGCGCCGGAGACCCCGCGCCCATGGATCGCACGGGCGAAGGACGCCGGGCTGAGTACCCGATGGCGACGCCCGTCCCACGGATCGTCGAGATCGACCGCGGGAAGGAAGGTGCGCACACGGCCCGGCTCGATCTGGTGGGAGGAGGGCAGTTGGTCATTGAGTGCCTGAGCGGCCTCTTGGGTGAGGAAGAATACTGCCGCCACGCCGACGACCTTGGCGGTCAGCTGCCTGATGCGGTCCCGCAGGCTGGCGTCGTACTCGCGCCCCAGTGATGTCGCAACGATGACCGACACTGAGCGCCCCTCATCAACGATGGCGTCGAATACCTCGTCGACGTCGTCGGCGTTCACCAGTAAGGGTTCGGAGGTGACCCGAGCTTGACCGTCGAATACCGCCTCACGTTCGAGCAACTGACGCACGATTCGCGGCGGGTCAACCTCGCCCGGTGCATCCGGATCATCGGCGCGTCGAGCCTCGATGACCAGTGTGTCGGAGCGGTGACCACCTGATGGGAAGTCGATGGCGGTGAGCTGCACTTCCCAGGTGCCGGTCGACGTGAGTTCCGTCCATCGCAGGAGGAGTCGCCTGCTGTTGTCCTCCGATCGATCAACCCGGGCGGCTGCAAGCGTCTGGTGCTCGCCGAAGTGGTGGATGCCCGGCCCAAAGAACCGGCCGGATTCCAGGTCGTTGCGATACTTCCGCCCAATCTTGGGCGCGAGCCACGTCTCCACCTCCTGCTCGGCAAGACGGATCGAGTCGGTACCTGCGGGCAGTCGCAGGATGGTGCGGTACGGGAGTGGCACTGTCAGCTCACCTCGAGAACCTTCATGACTTCGTCGCCGTAGTCGTTGATCACCTTCACCGCGATCTTTCCGGACGCGGGTCGGTCGAAGTGCTGGGACGTGTCGCTGTAGAGCGTGGCCCAGGCGTCGGGGTCGATCTCGGCCTTCAGGGCCGTCTTCAGCTTCTTGTACGGGTCACCGCCGCCGGTGAAGTAGCAGTGGCGGACGAAGAACGACTCCTCGTTGTAGTCGGTGTCGATCATCCACAGCGCGATCTGCTCGATGCCGGCGCTGCGGGTGGCGCCCGTGGTCGGGTCGTACACGTCGACGCCGTGCAGCGTCACTGTGTGGGTGCCGTCGGGGAAGGTGCGGACGTGGAGGTCGGGCTCGCCGAACACCGTGAACAGGTTGCCCGCCTTCGTGTTCTTCAATTCCCCCATCAGCAGGTCGGCGTTCATCCGCACCAGCAGCACCTGGGTGCGGCCGAGGTGACGCTCGCCGGCCACCCTCGCGAAGCCCTCGTCGGCCACTTCGACGGTCCTCCCGTCGTTCTCGAGGACGCCGGTCGCCTTCGGGTCGAACGCGAATCCCAGCACCGCCACCAACTCGATGCCCGCCGCGATCGCCTCCTTCGCCGCGCTCTTGATGTACGCCGGGCTCACCGTGCCGTACTGCGGACCCAGCGCGATCGCCACCTTCGCCGGTGCACCGTCCTCGCCGTCGCGACGCTCCCCGATCGCCTGCAGGTACTGCCCGGGATACGGCTCCACCGTCGCGAACTCCAGCCGCTCGGCCTTCCGGCCGTTCTGGATGCCCGCCGTCTGCAGACGCTCCAGCACTGAGGCCTCGAAGCTCGCGTCATCGACGTCTGTCGGCTCCGGCTCGGCCTCCACCTCCTCGAAGCTGAGCGAGCGGTGCGGGGACAGGCTCTCCACCGTGAACGGCCCGGACACCCGGATCTTGTTCTTGTCCTCGAACGGCTTGTCGTAGAGCAGTTCGTAGTCGGCGTACCGCTTGATCGCCGCGTCGATCTCTGCCCGGCTCATGCCTTCGCGGATGTCCGGGTTGTTCGCGATCGACTTCAAGGTGATGTGCTGGACGCGCTCGTAGACGAACCCGTGCCGAATGTCACCGTTCGTGGACGCCCGCGGCAGCGGTTTGCCGACCAGTTCCTGCTCCTTCTGCACGCCGGCCGGGGAGTCGGCGAGCAGGTAGTACGGGTACTTCGCGCCCATCAGCCGTTGCCGGGCCAAGGCCAGCGCAACCCGGGACGTATCGATCGTGATCCAGCGTCTGCCCCACTGCTCGGCCACGAACGCGGTCGTGCCCGAGCCGCAGGTGGGGTCGACGACGAGATCGCCGGGGTCGGTGCACATCAGCATGCACCGCTGAACGACCTTGGACACGGTCTGCACAACATAGGTCTTCTCATCCACGAACCCAGCCTGGGTCGTGTCTACCCAGATGTTCGAGATCGGCTGAACGGCGAAGTCGTCAAAGAACCGCGCATAGCGAACTTGATTCGTGCTTGCGATCACCCTGCCGGCAGTCGCGAGGCGGCGCATGCCCTCGGGGTGGGTCTTCCAATGGCCGTTCGCGCCAGGAGAGTAGGTTCGCCCACCGAATTCGAATGCACTTGGGGCTCCCGTTGGCCCCTGCGATACCAGGTTGTCAAGCATGTACAGGCGACCCGCAGGCAATGGTGATTCGCCGGACCGCTCCTGCTTCGTCAAGGGACGTCGCTGGCCGTCGTGGTCAACGAAATTGAAACCCCAACCGCCAGTGGCCTTCGGCTCCTTCGGCAAGAAGATCTGCCGGTACTTCAGCGCGTCATACGCCTTGGCGTACCAGATGACCGTGTCGGCTACCGACCCGACGTATTGCGCTGTCTGAGAGCTGGTCGTGAGGAACGAAATCTCGCTCACGAAGTTCCCCGCGCCAAGAACCTCGTCGAGCAGCGCCCGTACGAGGTGCACGTTCTCGTCCCCGATCTGCACGAAGACGCTGCCCGACTCAGTGAGCAGGTCGCGGGCCACGACGAGCCGGTCACGCAGGTAGGCCAGGTAGGAGTGGATGCCGAGCTCCCAGGTGTCCCGGAAGGCCTTGATCTGCTCGGCTTCCCGAACCGCATCAGCGAGGTTGCCGTCCTTCACGTCCCGCTTTCGCGCGGACACCTGCCAGTTGGAGCCGAACTTGATGCCGTAGGGCGGGTCGATGTAGATCATCTGCACCTTGCCGCGCAGGCCTTCGCGCTCGGCGAGGGAGCCCATCACCTGCAGGGAGTCGCCGAGGATCATCCGGTTCTTCCAGCTCTCCTGGTGCTGGTAGAACTCCACCTGCGACACCTCGTCCAGCTCGTCGTAGCTGTCGAACAGGGTTAGTTCGGGCTCGGGTTGTCCCTCGGCTGCGGTCTTCCGCAGGTTCTCGATCAGCACGCGAGGGTCGATCTTCTCCTGGATGTAGATCGGCGGGGCGTCCACGACCAGGTCCTCGCGGTCCTGGGCGTCCTTGCCCTTCCAGACCAGCTGCGGGTCGAGGCTGGGGTCGCGCGGGTACAGCAGCGGCTCCCGCGCGTCGTCGGCGATCCCGTAGGCGGCCACTGCGTCCGCGGTCGGATTGTTCACCCGTTTGTCGGGGTGGACGTAGGAGCCGACGTGGGCGGGTCCGTTCGACTTCTTCGCTCGGGGCATGGCTTCAGTTCTCCGTTGTCGAGGCCGGGCCGACGTGCGCGAGCAGCCCGGAGTTCAGCAGGTCGTAGTCGCCGATGATCGGCTCGTCGCGCACCAGCGAGCGGATGGCCGCGCGCAGCACCGCGTCCGCGTCGTCCACCCCGGCCTTGCCCAGCTCGAGGTAGCCCCACCGGCCGAACCCGCCGTGGTTGTTCACCGCGACGCACCAGCTGTCGCGGGCCGTCCGAGCCTTCTCCCTGGTTGGCCCGGGGCTCTTCTGCGTCCCGGACACCTCCACGATCAGGCACCGCTCGATGGCCGGGTCGACGGCCTCGGCGCACGCCTTCGGCGACAGCCTGAGCAGGAAGTCCGGCCAGTACACGTGCGGGATGCCCTTGTGCACATAGGGGATCTCGAAGCCCAGGTGGTCGTTCTTCACGTAGCTGGTGAGCAGCCCGGCCGCAGCGAGCTTCTCGCAGGCCCGGGCCAGCGTCCGCTCCCACTCGTTGCCGTCCTTGCCGTCGAGGGTGACGTTGTTGACGTGCGAGTACTCGGTCGGTTCGACCTTCTTGCGGGTGCGGAAGCCGACCACCTTCGTGGACGACGAGGGGACGCCGGCACGCAGGATCGGGCGCAGCCGGGGACGGCGGGCGTCCTCACCCTCCAACCGGGTGATCGCGTTGTGGATGGCCTCCGCGGCCAGCTGCTGCGGCTCGGTGAGGCACAGGTAGCCCAGGTCGTAGCCCGGCCCGAGGTGCACCCTGGACGCGAGGTATGCCTTGGTGAACTCAACCAGCCGCGGGAACAGCCACGGCCGCGCGTCGCCCTGGCTGGTGAAGAAGGTGCTCAGCACCCGGCTGGCGATCTCGAAGGCGATCTGCTGCGGCCGGGCTGTCTTGATGCCCTCGATCCGCTCGGGCTGGCCGACGATGCCCTCAGACTGCACCCAGCTCGGCACCACGGCGTTGTCGATGGTGATCGCCTCGGCGTCCGCGGGGTCGAAGACCAGCTCGACGTCGGGGATCTCGACCCGGTAGCCGCTGAGCACGGGGAAGGTGATCTTCAGGTGCTCGCGGTCGGTCAGTGCCATCACGTCGACGCTGGGCTCCGGCGGCTTCCCCGGCGGCAGTGGCTTGTCGGACGGGATGAACGCGAACGGGATGCCGTAGACGTTCGAGTACTCGGCGGCGAAGAACTGGGTGTCCGGCTCGGGCACGTAGAAGCGACGGCGCAAGCCGCGTCCGACCACCTGCTCGCACAGCAGCTGCGAGCCGAACGCCCGGATGCCGAGGATGTGGCTGACCGTGTTCGCGTCCCAGCCCTCGGTGAGCATGGCCACGCTCACCACGCACCGCACCTGCTCGCCCAGCTTGCCGCGCTTGCCGACGGTGTTCATCACCTCGCGCAGGATGTCGGCGTCGGTGAGCTTGTCCGCGTCCGCGCCCGGGTTGGCCTCCCGGTAGGCGCGCTCAAAGGCCTCGATCTCCTCCTCCGCGGCCTTCCGGAACTCGAGCTTGAGCGCTTCTCCGGACTCGAGTTGACGGGAGTCGACGAGGATCGTCCGCGGTCGGGCCAGCGGCTGGTCGTTCATCACGTTGCTGAACAGCTCCAGGCGTCCGGCGGCGTGCCTGGTCTGCTCGCCGGCGGTGATGTCGTAGCCGGCGATCCAGTCGTGGATCAGCTTCGAGACGTGGGTGTTGGGCGAGACCACGATCATCACCGGCGGCGGCTCGCCGGCGTCCTTGAGTCGTTCCTCCCAGTCGTGGAACGACTTCTCGTAGCTGGAGTAGAGGCTGCGCAGGGCGCCCTCCAGGGCGGTCGGCATCACCCAGGTGCCGGGATCCGGCGGGGCGGCCTTGGCCGACTTCGGCCAGTTCGGGTCGTCCTTGACTTGGTCGTAGAGGTGCAGGTAGCTGACCTGGGCCTGCTTGGCGTCGTCGTCGACGGGAAGCCGCGGGATCTTCACGATGCCGGACTCGATGGCGTCCATCAGGGAGAAGTCGCAGACCGTCCACGGGAAGATCAGGCCCTCGCTCCAGCCGGAGCCCTTCAGGTAGAACGGGGTCGCTGACAGGTCGTAGACGGTCTTCACGCCGGCGTAGCGCTTGAGGTACTGCAGGCCCTTGAACCAGACGGTGGCGTCGCGGTTCTCGTCCTTCATGTCGGCGTCGGGAGCGCTCAGGTCAGCGTCCTCGCGCTCCGTGGTGTTCTGCTGGTAGCAGTGGTGCGCCTCGTCGTTGAGGACGATGATCTCGCCCTTGCCACCGCCCAGTCCGCGCAGTACCCGGGTGACGATGGCCTGCGGGGTTTCGACGAACGGGTCCTGGGCGATCGCCTTGCCACCGAGCAGCAGCTTGCGAGTGTTGGCCGAGACGCCCTTGACCTCGCGGGACAGCTTCGGCAGGAACTGGTGGTAGTTGACGATCTCGATCTGCGCCTGGCCGAGTTGCTGGCGCAGGTCCGGGGGCACGAGGCCGCGGAGGTCGTAGTAGTTGTCCGGGTCCTCGGGCTGCAGCACCCGCAGCCGGTCGCGGATGGTGATGCCTGGGGTGACGACGAGGAAGCGCTTGGTGAACCGGGCGTCGTTCGGGCTGGCGATCTTGTTCAGCACCTGCCACGCGATCAGCATCGCCATCACCACGGTCTTGCCGGTGCCGGTGGCGAGCTTGAGCGCCACCCGCGGCAGGCCGGCGTTGTGGGTGTCGTTGGCGTCGGTGAGGATCTCGCGCCAGTCGACGCCGGAGAGGCTGGGCGTGTAGTCGCGGCGTCCGACGACCTCAGCGAGGAAGATCGCGGTCTCCGCCGCCTCGCGCTGGGCGAAGAGGATGCGGTTCTCCCGCTCGGGGTCGGCCCAGTGGTTGAGCAGCTTGCGGGAGATCGGGCTCACCCGCTGGTAGCCGCGCTGACGCCAGATGCCGACCTCCTGGCGCAGCTGGTCGATGGCGTCGTTGCGGGTGATTCGCTCGTTGGTGACCTCAAGTCCGTCGAACAGGGCGTCCTGGCCCTTGGTCGCCTTGCCCTTCTTCGGCTTGGGCACGGGAATGAAGAACTCGCTCGGGCGGCGTCCGGGCTTCAGCTCTCCGGTCGGGCCGTTCGGGCCGATCTCGAAGTACTGGGACGGCTCCTCGTAGGGCGAGTTGATCACGGGGTTGGCCAGAGCGTCCGTGCTCATACCTTCGAACTCCTAGCCAGTTTGGGGGGTCAACTGATGCCCAACCTATTGTGCTTTTCTTGGGAGCGCAGCCGGACGCCCCGTTTCCGGACTCGCACCAGGTCGAGAATGGTTGCGTCTCGGACTTGTATTCGAACAGGTGTTCGTATAAACTGGGGCGATGAAGCACGGAGTCCTCACCACCGCCGATCTGGCGAGCTGGGTCGACGCCCTGCCCACGCTCGCAGCCGACGTGCCCGATGCCGAGCGCATCGACCGAATCCGGCTGCTCGAGAACGTCAAGGGCGCGATCGCGGCTGCCCAGGCGCGGGAAGCCGTCGCACTGAAGCGGTCGGTGGTCGCGGCCGAGGCCGAGCGGGGCGTGCCCTCCCGAAAGCGCGGACGCGGAGTCGCCGCGCAGGTCGCCTCGCCCGGCGCGAGTCACCGCACCGCGGCGATCGGCTGATGGGTCTGGCCGAAGCGCTCCTCCGCGAGTTGCCTGGCACGATGACCGCGCTCACCAAGGGCGAGATCAGCGAATGGCGGGCGACCCTGGTGTGCCGGGAGACCGCCTGCCTGACCGTCCGCGACCGACGCGAGGTCGACCGAAGGCTCGCCGCCAGCCTGCCGACACTGTCCGACAAGCAGGTGGCGGCGTCCGCCCGCAGGCTCGGTTACGCGCTGGATCCCCACTCGATCGTCGAACGTGCGTCCCGGGCGGTCGAGGATCGCCGCGTCACCATCCGTCCCGCGCCGGACACGATGGCCGTCATCTCGGCCGTTCTCCCGGTCGTGCAGGGCGTTGCGGTGTACGCGGCGCTCACCCGCGCGGCCGACGCCGCCCGCGCAAGCGGCGACCCGCGCAGTCAGGCACAGGTGATGGCCGACACTCTGGTCGCCCGCGCCACCGGACAGGCCGAGGCCGACCAGGTTCCCGTCGAGGTCCAGGTCGTCATGACCGACGCGACCCTGTTCGCGGGCGCGAACACACCGGCCGAGATCGTCGGGTACGGACCCCTCCCGGCCGGGATCGCCCGCTACCTGCTGGCGAGACTCCACCCAGAGACGGCGTTGTGGCTGCGGCGGCTGTACACCGAACCGCGCACCGGTCGGCTGGTGGCGATGGAGTCGAAGCGCCGGCGATTCCCGAAGGCGATGCGTCGATTCTTCCTGGCCCGCGACCAGCTGTGCCGGACGCCGTGGTGCGGCGCCCCGATCCGGCACGCCGATCACGTCCGTCCGGTTCACTGGGGAGGGCCGACCAGCCTCGCGAACGGCCAGGGACTCTGCGAGCGCTGCAACCAGCTCAAGGAAGCCGATCAGTGGGTCGCCTCGGCGGGCCCGGACGGGTGCGTCGTCACGAGCACCCCGACGGGCCACCACTACCAGAGCCTGCCGCCACCACGGCTCGGCGAGCTGCTGCGCTTCGAGATCCCGCGGGAACCGGTCCAGGCTGCCTGAGCGCTGCGTCAGGCAGCCATCCGCGCCTGCGCCGGCATTGCCCAATGCATTGGGCTGACTCTCGCCGAGCCGGCCGACATCGTGAGGGCCATGCCCGTGGACGCCGCCAAGCTCGAATGGGCGGCCAGGCAGCTGGGCGACAAAGTGGTCGAACTGCGACGACGGACCGGGCTCACCCAGGAGAAGCTCGCCGAGGCGTCCGGCGTGTCACGCAACCAGATCCAGAACATCGAGCACTCGCGGAACAACACCAAGGATGCGGGCACGGGCCGCTACGGTCGCGGCAACCCGAGGCTCGACACCGTCTTCCAACTCGCCGAAGCACTCGGCGTTCCGGTGGCTGTGCTCATCGACCCGGACACACCACTCCCCGAGTGACCAGTCCGCCGTCCACCGGTCAGGAGGCGGCGGGAATGTCCACCAGGACCAGGCCGGTGCCCTCGCCGTCCAGGTCGAAGCGGACGGTGTCCCCGTCGTCGATCGTGCCGGCGAGCACCTGCTTGGCCAGCGCGTCCTCGATCGTGGTCTGCACCAGCCGCTTGAGCGGACGGGCGCCGTAGACCGGGTCGAAGCCGGTGAGCGCGAGCCAGTCCTTGCCGGCCTGGCTGACCTCGACGGTGATCCGGCGATCGGCCAGCCGGGCGTTGAGCCGGTGCAGCTGGATGTCGACGATCCGGGTGAGTTCCTCGGTGCCCAGCGGGTCGAAGATCACGATCTCGTCGAGCCTGTTCAGGAACTCCGGCTTGAACGCCTGCCGCACGACCCCCATCACGGCCTCGCGCTTGGTCTCGGCGTTCAGGCTCGGGTCGGCCATGAACTGCGAGCCCAGGTTGCTGGTCATGATCAGGATCACGTTGCGGAAGTCGACCGTCCGGCCCTGGCCGTCGGTGAGCCGGCCGTCGTCAAGCACCTGGAGCAGGATGTTGAACACCTCGGGGTGCGCCTTCTCCACCTCGTCGAGTAGTACGACGGAGTACGGACGCCGCCGCACCGCCTCGGTGAGCTGGCCGCCCTCCTCGTAGCCGATGTAGCCGGGAGGGGCACCCACGAGCCGCGAGACGGTGTGCTTCTCGCCGTACTCGCTCATGTCGATGCGCACCATCGCGTGCTCGTCGTCGAACAGGAACTCCGCCAGCGACTTGGCCAGCTCGGTCTTGCCGACGCCGGTCGGGCCGAGGAACAGGAACGACCCGGTGGGCCGGTTGGGGTCGGAGATGCCGGCGCGCGAACGACGGACGGCGTCCGCCACCGCCTGCACGGCCTGCCGTTGCCCGATCAGCCGCTCGGCGAGGTGCTCCTCCATGTTCAGCAGCTTCTCGCTCTCGCCCTGCAGCATCTTGCCCACAGGGATGCCCGTCCAGGCCGACACCACCTCGGCGATGTCGGTGGCCGACACCTCCTCGCTCACCATCGGCTTGACGCTGTTCTCGTCCTCGGTGGCGCGGTCGAGTTCGGCCTCCAGGGCCGGGATGCGCGCGTACAGGATCTCGGACGCCTTGGTCAGGTCGCCCTCGCGCTGCGCCTTCTCGGCCTCGATGCGCAGCCGGTCGATGTGCTCCTTGACCTCGCCGACCCGGTTCAGGCCGGACTTCTCGGCCTCCCAGCGCGCCTCGAGCCCGCGGAGCTCCTCCTTGGCGTCGGCCAGCGCGGCGGTCAGGCGGGCGTAGCGCTCACGGGAGTTGGCGTCCTCCTCCTTCTCCAGCGCGAACGCCTGCATGGTCATGCGGTCGATGTCGCGGCGCAGCTGGTCGATCTCCTCCGGGGAGGAGTCGATCTCCATGCGCAGCCGCGACGCCGCCTCGTCGATCAGGTCGATGGCCTTGTCCGGCAGCTGCCTGGAGGTGATGTACCGGTTCGACAGGGACGCCGCCGCGACCAGCGCGGAGTCGGTGATCCGCACCTTGTGGTGGGCCTCGTAGCGCTGCCGCAGCCCGCGCAGGATCGCGATCGTGTCCTCCACGCTCGGCTCCCCCACGAACACCTGCTGGAACCGGCGCTCCAACGCCGGGTCCTTCTCGATGCGCTCGCGGTACTCGTCAAGCGTGGTGGCGCCGATCATGCGCAGCTCGCCGCGGGCCAGCATGGGCTTGAGCATGTTCCCGGCGTCCATGGACGAGTCGCCGCTGGCACCCGCCCCGACGACGGTGTGCAGCTCGTCGATGAAGGTGATGATGCGGCCCTCGGCGTCCCGGATCTCGTTGAGAACGGCCTTCAGCCGCTCCTCGAACTCGCCGCGGTACTTCGCGCCGGCGACCATCGAGGCCAGGTCGAGCGAGACCACGCGACGGTCGCGCAGCGAGTCGGGCACGTCACCGGCCACCACCCGCTGGGCGAGGCCCTCGACGACCGCGGTCTTGCCGACGCCGGGCTCGCCGATCAGCACGGGGTTGTTCTTGGTGCGCCGGGCCAGCACCTGGACGACGCGCCGGATCTCGGAGTCGCGTCCGATCACCGGGTCGAGCCTGCCTTCCCGGGCCCGGGCGGTGAGGTCGACGGAGTACTTGTCGAGCGCGGACTGCGCGCCCTCGTCCTCGGTGGACGTGACGCGCTTGGTGCCGCGCAGGCTCGCGAAGGCCTCGCTCAGTGCCTCGACGGTCACGCCGAGGTCGTTGAGGATCTTGCGGGCGTCGGTCTGCACGGCGGCGAGACCGAGCAGCAGGTGCTCGGTCGCGACGAAGGAGTCGCCCATCTGCTGGGCACGGGTCTCGGCGTCGGCGAGGACGCGGGCGAGCCCGCCGGAGATGGACGGCTGCGTCACCGACGACCCCTGCGCGGAGGGGAGCCGGGTGATCGCGCCGCGCGCGGCGGCGTCCACGACCTGCGGGTCGGCGCCGACGGCGGTCAGCAGCGGCGCGACGGCGTTCTCGGGGGTCAGCAACAGCGCGTGCAGCAGGTGCACGGGTTCGGCGCTGGGGTTGCCGTTGGTGAGGGCGGTTCGGAGGGCCGCGGACACGACGTCGCGGCTACGGGTGGTCAGCTTCTCGGTATCCATGAAGGGTTCGTCTTCTTTCGACAGGCAAAGTTGAGTTCACCAGACTCAACTACGACAGCCCTCAACCTATTCCGTGTAGAGCCCCGTGAGAACCCCCATTCTCGGGCGAATCCGGGACCGCGTCGAGCGTCCGGCCAGGGGTCAGGCCACGGCCTCCCGGGCCGGAGCGACGGCGCCGCGCCTGGCGCGTCCCCACGGCCCGAGGGCGGTGGCTGCGGCCCCGGCCAGCAGCAGGACGCCGGCCACGATGCCGATGTTGTCGACGACCTGCTGCCACGGCGCGTAGGTCAGCTCGACCAGGTCGCCGCTGGGCAGCCACATGAACGGGGCCACCGCCACCCAGACCGCGTAGCCCAGGCCGAACCAGCGCAGGTAGCCCGGCAGTTCGCGCGCCTGCCACAGCACGACGGCGAGCGGCACCACCCACACGTAGTGGTGGGACCACGAGATCGGCGACCCGAGCAGGCTGGTCAGGCCGGCCAGGCAGATCGCCAGCGGCACCTCCCCCACCTTGTGCATCACCACCGCGGCGAAGATCCCCAGCAGCACCACCAGGACGCTGAGCACCAGCCCGCCGCGGCTCGGTTCGCCGGTCAGTCGGTTCCACAGGCCCATCACCGACTGGTTGGACGCGAACGGGATGCCCGAGTTGAGCCCCGAGTCGCCGGACGCCAGCTTGAGCCAGTACTCCAGCGACGCGGTCGGGAGCAGCAGGAAGCCGATCGCCGTCGCGGTCAGGAAGGACGCGAACGCGACCAGGCCGGCCTTGCGGCGTCCGGCGAAGAAGTTGTACGCCGCGACCACGGCCGGCGTGAGCTTGATGGCGGCGGCCAAACCGACCAGCCAGCCCTCCGGCAGCAGCCGGCGCCGGAACAGGCGCGGGCCGGGCATCGAGTCGAGCACCGCCGCGGCAACCAGGAAGATCGCGAGCTGGCCGAAGCCGAGGGTGTCGCGCACCGGCTGCACCAGCAGGATCGCCGCGGTCGTCGCCAGGCTGAGCCGCCACCCGCTGAAGCCGAGCCGGTACAGCACGGCGGCGAGCGCGGCCGTACACAGCACCAGCCAGAGCACGCAGGCGACCAGGAACGGGATGCCGGCGAACGGCACGGTGAGCAGGGCCGCGAACCCCGGGTAGATCCAGGGCAGCTGGCCCTGCGCGTCGAAGATGTCGCCGCCGGTCAGCACCAGGCGACCCACCCGCTGGTAGACCCCGAGGTCCATCATGTTGGGCGCCCACGGCCACAGCGTGCTGCCGGGGATCTGGACGCCGGCGACGTAGAGGGCGGCGAGGACCGGAACCAGGGCCAGTGCGATCCGCACCGCCCACGTTCGAAGCTGCCTGCCCATCCTCACCTCTCGTCCGGCCGCCCGGTCGCCGACGCCTCCGGCCGCCCGGTCACCTCTCGTCCGACCGCCGCACAGCCTACCGACCCGCACGCTGTGGGTTGGGCCGCGTGCTCGCCGCCGAACTCACAGCGTGCGAGGGTCGAGGCGGTGCTGCATCAGGACGACCTGGTACGGGTTCCAGGTCGAGAGCGTGTAGCGCAGCACCACCTCGTCGCCGTCGGCCTCGGCGTCGAAGAGGTACGGCGCGTAGGCGGCGCCCGTGCCGCGGGCCTGGGCGCGGAAGACGCGGTCGCCCACCTCGTCGTCGGCGGCGGACTTGATGAAGCGGGTGTGCGGGTCGAGAGCCATGCCGGTCGTGACCCAGTCGAGCAGCCGCGTCCGGGTCGACCAGGGCCCCTGCGGCAGGGCGGCGGTGCGCAGCGCGACGGCGAGCCCGATCGGGTCCTCCGGCGCCGAATCGGTCAGCATCACGTAGCGGCCCAGCGCCGGCACCCACCGCACCGACAGCTCGCCGATCGCGGCCGGGGCGAACAGCGGACGGGCGTCGCGCTCGGCGTCCGACCAGTCGTCGCCCGCCCAGTACCGCACCCCCGCCTCACGGACGCCGGCCCCGGCGCCCAGCGCCGCCAGCGCCGCCTGGTCGAGCAGCGCCAGCCGGGGTTCGGACGCCCGGTAGGGCCCCGTCCCCCACACCAGCAGCACCTCGCCGTCGGTGCCGCAGCCGGGCACGGCGGCCGCCGGCCGAAGCTGCACGGAGACGTTGACGAAGTGCCGCTCGCTGAACGCGCCGACCACCTCGAACGCCACCGGACGCCGCCGCGCGGCCGGGTCGACCCGCAGCGTGGGGTCGACCGCCCGGGCGAGCACCGAACGTCCCATCACCCGGTGGCGGCGGAAGTGGTTGGAGCTGAAGAACACGAACAGTTCGCCGCCGGCCGAGAACCCGTCCAGCGGGACGTCGTACTCGCGCATGGTGACCCGCCCGGCCCGGCGTCCGACCAGCTTCAGCGGCGACCCGTGGAACCGGACGCCCGGCAGCCCGGACGGGAGCAGCCCGGGAGCGACCGGCCCGTCGGGCACGACCTCGGCGATCGCGTCCCGGGTGGCCAGCCACGGCCGTCGGCTCCAGTGGGTGTCGCCGAACAGCAGGAACGTCCGGCCGGCGTGGTCGACCCGTACCCCCAGATCGGTGCCGCGCACGCCCGCGGTCGCCTGCGACGACGACAGCGTCGGCGCGCGCCGGCCCCAGGGCGTCGGGGTCGCGTCCACGTCGCCGGTGACCTGCGCGAGCTTCACCGACTCGGTCGGGGCCACCGCGAACGTCTCGTCCGAACAGAGCCGCAGGCACGAGTCGCGCTCCCAGGCATCGTCGGGGCCGGCCACCCAGCCGAAGACCGAGCCGTCCTCGTCGGCGAGCGCATAGCCCCGCCCCGCCGCCACGGTCGTCGCCACCGCGCGCACGTGTCGCGATTCCGCCGCCAGATGCGCACCGAACCCCTCAGCCGTCACGTCTGGGGCATCGAGCGGCGAAATCGCGACACCGGTCTGCTCCCAGCCGCCCGCACGCCACTCGTAGACCGCCGGGCCGCCCGCCTCCGGCACCGTCGCGAGGAGCCGCCGTCCCCGCCGCGCGAGCCTCCCGGGGCCGGTCGCCGCAGCACTGACCGTCCCCAGCCGCACCCACGGCCGGTCCGGACGGACCAGTTCGCGGCGGTAGTGATCGAGCCGCTCGCCGGTGAGCACCACCGCGTCCAGGTGCGACCACGGCCAGGGCCCGCCGACGAGGCTCGCCGGCCCGATCACGGGAGACCCGAGCACGGGAGGCATCACGCCGCCTCCGGCCGGGCCCGTTCCGGCTCGCGGACGGGCGGTGCGTCACCAGCAGCCGAACCCGGCAGCCCCAGCACCGCCAGCGCCACCAGGCTGAGCGAAATCAACGCCTCGGGCCAGCGCAGCCAGTCCGGCGCTGTGTCGTCGAAACCCATCAGCGGCGTGTTCACGAGGTAGGCGAGCCACAGGACCACGCCGGCCACGCGCGCCCACCGCGGCCCGCCGCGCACCAGGTAGAGGGCGGCCAGCGGCGCCCACACCAGGTGGTGCGGCCAGCTGATCGGGCTGATCACCGCGGACAGCACGCCGACCACCAGGATCGCGGCGAGTTCCTCACCGCGCCGATGGTGCCGCACGGCCCGCCGGAACGCGAGGACGCACACCACGGCACCGAGCCCCAGCCAGACCAGGGTCAGCGCGGTCCCGGTGAGCCCGGCGTGGCTGAGCAGCCCGAGCAGGGACGCGTTGCGGCGCGCCGAGGCCTCGCCGACCCGTCCGGTGCGCAGGACGAGGTCGGTCCAGTACTGCAGCGAGTCCGCCGGGAGCAGCAACCACGCCACACCCGTTGCGGCGGCGAACCCGAGGCCCAGGTTGCGCGCGGCCCGCCACTGCCGCGTGAGCAGGTAGTACGGCAGGAACACCAGCGGGATCAACTTCACCGCGGCCGCCACCCCGGTCAGCACCCCCCGCCACCGCGCGGGCACGACGACGTCGGCCACCACCAGCAGCACCATCACCAGGCTGACCTGCCCGATCGAGATGCCGTGGCTCACCGGCTCGCTCACCACCAGAGCGGACGCGGCCACGCCGATCGTCGGCCACGACGAGCCTCCGGCCCCGGGGACCAGCCGCACCACGATCGCCGCCAGCGCGACGCAGGAGGCGAGCTGCACCAGCGACCAGACCAGCAGCGCGGCCGACAGCGGCAGCACGCCGATCCAGGCCAGGAACACCCCGGCGAACGGCGGATAGGTGAAGCCCAGGTCCTGCGCGGTGTGCCCGGTGAGCAGGAAGTCGTACAGGCTGCCGCCCTCCAGCATCGACTGCACCGAGCCGCGGTAGACCATGAAGTCGGTGTTCTCCCCGGACGCCACCGCGGCCGCGGCGAGGAAGCCAGCCCACAGGACGCCGAGGGTGACGGCGAGCGCGGCGGCGAACAGCCACCACCGCTGCCGGCCGACCGTCTCAGCCATGGACGGACGCGGTCCCGTTGAGGGCGTCCCGCGCCCGGCGACCCGGCAGCAGGCCGAACCCGAGCACCAGCAGCACGGCCAGCGACGGCAGTTCGACCCCCACGCCCAGCAGGGTGCCGACGGTGCCCGCCGGGTAGTCGTCGAACCACGGGTAGCCGAGGAAGATCACGAAGAGCACGATGCCGAGGGCCAGTGGCAGGCGCCCGCGCAGCAGCAGGTACCAGGCGGCGGCCAGCACCAGCCACAGCTGGTGGTGCGGCCACGAGATCGGCGACACCGCCACCGACAGCGCGCCGACGGCGAGGGTGGCGGCGAGCAGGTTCCCCGCGCGCAGGTGCTGCGCGGCCCGCCAGTACGCCAGCGCCGCGACGGCAGCGGCGACCGCCAGCCAGACCAGGGTGACCGGGGCGCCGTCCGGCAGTTGCCGGGCGAGCGTGCCGAGCAGCGACTTGTTGACGGTGGAGTCGGTGCGTCCGACCCGTCCGGTCTGCCACAGCTTGTCGGTCCAGTACGCGATGGACGCGGCCGGCAGCACGGCGAAGGCGAGGCCGGTGGCCGCGGCGAAAGCGCCGAGGCAGACCGCGGCCTGCCGCCACTGCCGGGTGATCAGGTAGTAGGGCAGGAACACCAGCGGCGTCAGCTTGATCGCGCCGGCCAGGCCGACCAGCGCGCCCTGCCAGCGCCGCGGCAGCAGGTGGTCGCACAGCGCCAGGGCCACCACGAACAGGCTCACCTGGCCGACGACCAGGTTGTGCAGGAACGGGTAGCTGGCCATCACCGGGATCGACAACCCGGCCACCCACGCGACCCGGGACGCGCGCCGCGGCGACGGCCCGAGCCGGGAATCGCCGTCCTTTACCGCCTGGCGGACCAGCACGTACAGGCACCAGATCAGGACGGCGAAGGTGAGGATCGTCCAGACCACCTTGGCCGGCACCGAGTCGAGCAGCGCGAACGGCGTCAGCAGGATGGCCGAGAACGGCGGGTAGGTGAACCCCAGCCCGTGCACGGTGGGGTGGGTGTAGGTGTAGTCGTACAGGTCGCCGCCGGCGAACGCGTAGTTGATCGCGCCCCGGTAGATGTCGAGGTCACCCAGGATGCCCGCGGTGCCGGCGGAACTGATCAGCCCGACCACGAGCAGGACGGCCACCACCGCGGCCACGCTCATCAGCGCTGCGGCGAGGATGCGCGTCCGCTGCTCGGCGGTCACGGCAGTGGACACGGCGCTCTGCCTCTCACGTGGGGGTCGGTCAAGGCTAACCGAACCCTCGGACGTCCGTCTGTTCCCCGTGCGGGGACACCTCACCCCGACTTGTCAGAATCTGGAACCGCTGGAGCGGTCGGAGATTCTGACAAGTCGGGGGCGGGTGGGTGGGTCGGTGTACTACGCGGCGGTCGGATCGGTAGAGACCGCGGCACCCCCGCAAGCCGTGAGTTGGGCGGCGATGTCGCGGCCCAACCCACAGCTTGTGGAAGAAGCAGCCCGGGCGGTGGCTCTCCGCCAAGAGCGCACCGCCCGAGTGGAACCCTGGGAGCACCGTGTTTCCCCTCACGCAGCACGTTCCGGCCTCGGCCGGGGGCCCCCCTCAATTCGGACCGGATGCCTGCCCTGTGCCGTCTCGAAAGTGCCGCGAACAGTGTTCTCGGATTCCGCTACAAGTGGTAGCACCATTTGTGAGACGATGCAAGCAGGTCCTTCTCTAAGGAGGTGCCCGTGAGTACGCGGGCAGAGCGGCGAGACACCACGGAAGCCGCCATTCTCACCGTTGCACGCAGGCTGCTCGCCGAGGGCGGGCTTGAGGCGCTGACCGTCCGCGGGGTCGCTCGCGAGCTGTCGGTGGCTCCGTCAGGCCTGTACCGGTACGTGCGGAGCAGGCAGGAATTGGTGGGCCTGCTGATCTCCCACGCCTACGCCGACCTCGCCGACGAGGTGGAGGCGGCGCACGACGACGTCGCGCCCGAGGACCTTCGCGGACGCTGGCGCGCCTTCGCCTACGCCCTGCGCGCGTGGATGCTCGCGCACCCGCACGACTGGATGCTGATCCAGGGCATCCCGATCCCGGGCTACCAGGCGCCGGCCGATCCGGCCGTGCTCCCGACGATGCGGCTGCACCTGCTGCTCATCCGGCTCGGTGCGGACGCCGAGGCGGCCGGGGTGTGCCCCCACGTGTCGGCGTCCGGTTCCGCGCCCGCGATCCCGGGTCTGCCGTCGCTGCTCGCCCTCAGCGGCCTCCAGATCTCGGAGCAGACCGCGCTCGCCGGGATGGCCGGCTGGCACCTGCTGGGCGGGGTGTTGTACTCCGAGGTCTTCCAGCTCGCCGGCAACGAGCTGACCGACCACGACCGGTACTACGACGCCATGGTCGCCGCGAGCGAGCGGCTGATCTTCGGCGACGCCCCCGACGACTGAACCCGACCGGGCCGGACGCGAGCCGGCCCGGTCACCCCGATGAGAGGACTCTCACCGGGCACTCCTTCGCGCTTCACCCGGGATTGGTGGACTCGGTGTCACCGCAGAATCGCGAAGAAGGGAAATGTCATGAGGATCAACCGTTCCACCGTAGTCTGGGCCGTCACCGGCGCCCTCGGGATCTCCGTCCTGGGAGGTGCGGCGACCGCGATGGCCGAGACCACCCCCACCCCGACCCCGTCCAGCAGCGTGACCACGAGCGCCCCGACGGACACCACCGCCACGCCGGACAGCACCACCACGCCGGACAGCACCACCACGAGCCCGACGACGACCACGCCCACGGTGACCGTGGACACCGCCCCCACGGCGAACACGCCGAACACCCCCAACACGGCCAACACCCCGAACACCCCCAACACCCCCAACTCGCCGAACACTGCCGCCTCCGCACCGAGCGCCGGTTCGGCAGACTGAACGGGTGTCCGCACCCGAGCAGGTGGCGGCCCTCCTCCGCTCCACAGCGGCGGAGGGCCTGCTGCACGCCGCGCTGACCGCGGGGAACGTCGAGCTCCCCGGGTTCCGCGCGCGGCTGGTGAACTGGCAGTTCCGTCCCCGGGCGGAGGTCTGCGCGGGCTACGAGGTGACCTACGAGACGCCGGCCGGAGTGGTGCAGGAACACCTGTTCGCCACCAGCGCCGAGGTCGGCCCACCGGCCGCGACGCTCGTCCGCGACGGGCTGAGGGTGGACGTGTGGCGCCACCCCGACGACCCCCGGCTCCCCGGCCTGGCCGCCGCCTGCGACCCCGCGACCGTGATGAGCTGGCTCGGCCGGACGCCGGAGGTGTTCGACCTGACCCTGCTCGGCTACCGCCCGCTGCGCCGCGCGGTGCTGCGGGCGACCGCGGACGGGGCCCCCTCCTTCCTGAAGGTGGCACGACCTGACCGGGCCGACGCCCTCGTCGAGCGCCAGACCCTGCTCGCCCGGGCGGACCTGACCGCGCCCGTGCTGGCCCGCCCGGCCCCGGGCGTCGTGCTGACGGCGGCCGTCCCCGGCCGCCCGCTGTCACACCACCTCGCCGGGGACGCGACCACGGCTCCGTCCGCGGCCGACCTCGTCGCCCTCCTCGACCGGCTGCCCGCGTCGGTGGCCGACCTCCCCCGCCGTCCGGCCTGGTCGGAGCGCCTCGGCTTCCACAGCGCCGCGGCGGCCGAGCGGCTGCCGGGGTCGAGCAGTCGGCTGGCCACCCTCGCCGAGCGCCTCCCGTCGATCCTGGACGCCGCGCCCGTCGGTCCCCTCGTGCCCACGCACGGTGACTTCTACGAGGCGAACATCCTGGTCGATGGGCCGCGGCTGTGGGTGATCGACCTCGACGCCGTCGGCCCCGGCCGCCGCGAGGACGACCTGGCCTGCCTGCTCGCCCACCTCGCGGTCCTCCCCGGGCTGGCGCCGGACACCTACGCGTGCGTCCCGGCCGTCGTCGAGGCCTGGGCCGAGGACTTCGCTCGCCGGGTGGACGCCTCCGCGCTGGCCGCCCGGGTGGCGGCGGTGCTGGTGAGCCTGGTCGCCGGTGGCGTCGACGACCAGGCCGAACACCGGCTCGACCTCGCCGAGGAGTGGGCGGCCCGCGCCGGATGAGAGAACCCTCATCCGCGAAGCCTTCCGCCCCGGCCGGGCCCGTGGTTACCGTGGAGAGGACGAAGGAGGACCGATGGGGATGTCGGCAGGGACCACCGCCTGGGTGGTGTCCGGTGCCATCGGCGTGGTCGCGTTCACCGGCGGCATGATCGCCAGCCAGGGCACCGCCGTCCCGGCCGCGCCGAAGCCCGCGGTGACCGTGTCGCCCGGCCCGTCCGCCGGCCCAACGGTCACTCCGTCGAACTCCACCCGGCCCACGACGAGCGCCACCGCCCGCCCGACGACCGACGACGACAGCCCGTCCCCGGTGTCGCCCCCGAGCGCGGAGACCCCCGACGACTGAGACCCCGGAGCCGGCGTCCTAGCTGAGCCGGTACCCCATGCCCCGCACGGTCTCGAAGTAGTCCGCGCCGAGCTTGCGACGCAGGTAGCGGACGTACACGTCCACCACGTTCGAGCCGGGATCGAAGTCGTAGCCCCACGCCCCGGAGAGCAGTTGCTCGCGGCTGAGCACCATCCCCGGGTTGCGCAGGAACATCTCGGCGAGCGTGAACTCCCGCGCGGTCAGGTCCACCGAGCGACCCGCCACCGACGCCCGCCGGGTGCGCAGGTCGAGGGACAGGTCGCCGTGGGCCAGCACCATCGGCTGATCGCTCCCGCTGTCGGGACGCAGCCGCACCTGGATGCGCGCCAGCAACTCCTCGAACGCGAACGGCTTGGGCATGTAGTCGTCGGCCCCCGACTGCAGCCCGGTGACGCGGTCGGCGACCGAGGAGCGGGCGGTGAGCATGATCACCGGGACGGCCGACCCCTGCCCGCGCAGCCGGGCGAGCACCTCGAAACCGTCGATGTCGGGCAGGCCCACGTCGAGCACCACCAGGTCGACCGGCTCCGTCAGCGCGAGCGACACCGCCGCCTCGCCCGACGGCTCGACCAGCGTGGTGAACCCGGCCGACCGCAGCCCCTTGGCGATGAACGCCGCGATGCGTGGTTCGTCCTCGACGATCAGGATCTGGCTCACCGCTCCCCCGTTTCCCGCACCGGCAGCACCATGCTGATCCGGCTCCCCATCCCCGGGACCGACTCGATCGCGACGCGCCCCGAGTGGGCGGCAGCGATGGCGGCGACGATCGCCAGCCCCAGCCCGGAGCCGCCGCCGGTTCCCCTCTCGAAGCGCTGCAGGACCCGCTCGCGGTCGGCCTCCTCGATGCCGACGCCCTGGTCGCGCACCCACAGGTGCAGCCCGTCCTGATCGACGCGGCTGCCCACCCCGATCTCGCTGCCTTCGGCGGAGAAGCGGACGGCGTTGGCCGCGAGCTGCAGCCACGCCTGCGCGACCCGCTGCGGGTCCAGCACGACCTCGGCCTCGGCGAGGTTGTCCAGAACCCAGCGCCGCGGCCCGAGGGCGGCGGCCTTGGCCAGCGTCTCGTCGGTCAGGCGCGCGACGTCGGTGGCCGCGGGCTGCATGAACTCGGCCCGCTCGGCCTTCGCCAGCGCCAGCAGGTCGTCCACCAGCCGGCGCATGCGGTCGACCTCGTCGACCAGCAGGGTGCGGGTGGCGTCCACGTCCTCGGGGTCGGCGGGGTCCATCAGTTCGAGGTGGCCGCGCATGATCGTCAGCGGCGTCCGCAGTTCGTGCCCGACGTCGTCCAGCAGTGCGCGCTGTGCGCCCACCGCGCCCTCGAGGCGGTCCAGCATGCCGTTGAAGGTGGTACCGAGCGCCGACAGGTCGTCCGAACCACGCACCGGGATGCGCGTGGCCAGGTCGGTCTCGGAGATCTCCGCCGCGGTCCGCCGCATCCAGGTGATCGGTTCCAGCAGCCGTCCGACCAGCAGCCAGATCAGCAGGCCGACCAGCAGCAACGACCCGGCGGCGACCAGCAGGAAGCTGCGGGACACCTCTCCCAGGAGACGCTCCTCGGCGCCGAAGTCGACGGCCCTGACCAGCGCGCCGCCGACTTCGCCCTCGCCGAAGCTGACCGGGACCACGAGGTAGCGGTAGTCGCGCAACGGGGTGGACAGGCTGCCCTGGACGATGGTGGGGGAACCGGCGAGTCCGAGCATCGCCTGGCTGAAGTCGTGGTCGTCCTCGAGCCGCAGTTCGACGGCGTCCTGCGCGGCCCAGCGCACTCGGCCGTCCACGATGCCGAGCACGCCTTCGGACGAGGCGAGGACGGCGCGCTGCACGGCCACCCGGAGCAGCGGCTCAGCACCGGCGAAGGCCGCGCCGGTCTGCGGATCGAGGCCCTCGGTGGCGAGGGTGCGGAACTCGTCGGCGACCCGGCCGAGGTCGGCGGCGACCCGCTCCTCGGTGAGCGCGTGGCCGCGGTTGTACACCAGGACGCCCGACATCAGCAGAGCGATGCCGGTGAGGATGACGACCGCGGAGATCACCCGGGCGCGCACGCTCCAGACCGGACGGAGCAGCGGACGCGGATGCGACATCCCCCCAGTCTGCCCGAGCGTGGACGGCCGGCCCAGCCTGTGGCCGGCCGCCTTCGGTCAGTTGCCTTCGGCCCCGGGCGCGGCGGGCAGGGCCAGCGGGCGTCCGGCGCGGGCGCGTCCGATGTGCACCGGGCCGCCGGCCTCCGCCGTGAACAGGCGGGCGTTGTCCGGCACCAGCTGGAGTTCGTGGACCACCGCGGCGAGCCGGGCGACCTGCTGGTGCAGGACGTCGAGCTCGGCCTCGAGCGCCAGGATGCGGCGGACGCCCTCGAGGTTGATGCCCTCACCCTGGGACAGGTACTGGATGTGCCGCAGCTTGGCGATGTCACGCAGCGAGTAGCGGCGGCCGCGCCCGCGGGCACGGCCGGGCACCACCAGACCCAGTCGGTCGTAGCCGCGCAGGGTCTGGGGGTGCATCTCGGCCAGCTGGGCGGCGACGGAGATCACGAAGATCGGGGCGTCGGCGTCCAGCCGGTCGGGCAGCTGGGAACTCATCGCTGGTTCCCGAGCAGGTGGGCCCGCGGATCACCGCTGCCGGACAGGTTCTGGAACTCGCTCAGCGCCGCCTTCGCCTCGTCCGTGAGCTGCTTGGGCACCTCGATCTCGACGGTGACCAGCAGGTCGCCGTCGGCGGCGCCACCCTTCACGCCACGGCCGCGGACGCGGAACGTCCGTCCGTTGGGCGTGCCGGCGGGCACCTTCAGCCGCACCGAGCCGCCGTCGATGGTCGGCACCTGGATCTGCGCGCCCAGGGCGGCCTCGGCGAACGTCACCGGCACCGTGAGGGTGAGGTGTTCGCCCTTGCGGCCGAACAGCTTGTGCGGACGCACGTGCACCAGCACGTACAGGTCACCGGACGCGCCGGAGTTCTCCCCGGCGCCGCCCTTGCCCTTGATCCGGATCCGCTGGCCGTCGCTGACGCCCGGCGGGATCCGCACCTGCATGGTGCGGGTCGACTGGCTGCGTCCGCTGCCGTGGCAGGTCGGGCAGGGGTCCTCGACCACCATCCCGCGACCGCGGCACTCGCGGCACGGCTCGGTGACGGCGAACACCCCGCCGGAGTTGGACGTCTGCATGCCGCTGCCCTGGCAGGCCCAGCACACGGTGGGCTGGGTGCCGGGGCGTGCCCCGGTGCCGTGGCACGTGCTGCACGCCGCGTCCGAACTGGTCTGCATGGTGACCGTCGCGCCGGCGAGGGCGTCGGCGAAGTCGATCGTCACCTCGCCCTCGATGTCGGCGCCGCGACGCGGGCCCCGCGCGGTGCGCCGGGTGGTCGTGGTGCCGCCACCGAAGAGGTTGCCGAAGATGTCGCCGAACCCGGCGTCCCCGGCCCCCCGGAACAGGTCCTCGGCGGAGGCGCCGCCTTGACCGGAACCGGGGAAGCGGAAGCCCCCGCCGCCGAACAGGCTGCGGGCCTCGTCGTACTCCTTGCGCTTGTCCGGGTCGGAGAGCACCGAGTTCGCCTCGGAGACCTCCTTGAACCGCGCCTCGGCGCCGGCGTTGTCCTTGTTCTGGTCGGGGTGCAGCTCCCGGGCCAGCTTCCGGAACGCCTTCTTGATCTCCTCCGGCTTGGCGTCCTTGGAGACGCCGAGCACCTTGTAGTAATCCTTCTCGAGCCAATCCTTGGTACTCATCACGCCTCCTCTCGGGCTACTCGGGGTTGGCCACGCCCACGCGGGCGGGACGCAGGATGCGGTCGTTCAGCCGCACGCCGCGCTGCATCACCGCCGAGATGGTGGCCACGGTGACCTCCCCCTCGTACGGCATCTCCATCAGCGCCTCGTGCACCTGGGGGTCGAACTCCTCGCCGACCTCGCCGAAGGTCTCCAGCCCGTACTTGGCGGTGATCTTCTCGAGTTCGTCGGCGACGAGCTTGAACCCGCCGACCAGTTCGGAGTGCTCGCGCGCGGCCTCGACGCTGTCCAGGACGGGCAGCAGGTCGAGCACGACGGACTCGATCCCGCCCTGCCGGGACAGCGCCCGGTCGCGGTCGACGCGCTTCTTGTAGTTGGAGTATTCGGCGTGGAGCCGCTGCAGGTCGCCCGTCCGCTCGTCCACGAGCTCCTGCAGCTCGGCGACCTTGGCGTCCAGGATCGGCGACCCTGCGGACGCGGCCTTGGCCTCCAGCGGCTCCTCGGCACCGTCCCCTCCGGCCTCTCCCTCGGGCACGAAGCCCGAGGGGTCGGCCGGCGACAAGGGCTCCTCAGGGAGCGTGTTGTCGGAGTCGGTCACTTGTCCTTGCCGTCCTCGTCCACGATCTCGGCGTCGACGACGTCGTCATCCTCACTCGCCTGATCGGCGCCGGGCTGCGGGGCCGCCTCGGGCTCCTGCTTGGCCTGCGCGGCGGCGTACATCGCCTGGCCCATGGTGGCGGCCTTGGTGTTCAGGTCGTCCATGGCGGCCTTGACCGCGTCGTTGTCGTCGGTCTTGAGGGCTTCCTTCAGCTTGTCGAGGGCCTCGACCACCGGAGCCTTCGTCTCCTCGGGCAGGGTCTCGGCGTTGTCGGCGATCAGCTTCTCGGTGCGGAACGCCAGGGCGTCCGCCTCGTTGCGCATCTCGACGGCCTCGCGACGCTTGTGGTCCTCCTCGGCGTGCGCCTCGGCCTCACGGACCATCCGGTCGATGTCCTCGCGGTTGAGCGCGGACCCGCCGGTCACCGTCATGGACTGCTCCTTGCCGGTGGCCATGTCCTTGGCGTGGACGTGGACGATGCCGTTGGCGTCGATGTCGAACGCGACCTCGATCTGCGGGACGCCGCGCGGGGCGGGCATCAGGCCGGTCAGCTCGAAGTTGCCCAGGCTCTTGTTGTCCCGGGCGAAGTCACGCTCGCCCTGGTACACCTGGATCATCACCGACGGCTGGCTGTCCTCCGCGGTCGTGAACACCTCCGAGCGCTTGGTCGGGATGGTGGTGTTCTTCTCGATGATGCGGGTCATCACGCCGCCCTTGGTCTCGATGCCGAGGCTCAGCGGGGTGACGTCGAGCAGCAGCACGTCCTTCACTTCGCCCTTCAGCACACCGGCCTGCAGGGACGCGCCCAGGGCCACGACCTCGTCGGGGTTGACGCCCTTGTGGGGCTCCTTGCCGCCGGTCAGCTCCTTGACCAGGTCGACGACCGCCGGCATGCGGGTGGACCCGCCGACCAGGATCACGAAGTCGATCTTGGACACCGAGGTGTTCGCGTCCGCGATGACGGAGTTGAACGGCGCACGGCAGCGGTCGAGCAGGTCCTGCGTGAGGCGCTGGAACTCGGCCCGGGTGAGCTTCTCGTCCAGGTGCAGCGGGCCGTCGGCGCCGGCCGTGATGTAGGGCAGGTTGATGGACGTCTCCTGCGCGCTGGACAGTTCGATCTTGGCGCGCTCGGCAGCCTCCTGGAGGCGCTGGCGGGCCATCTTGTCCTTGCCCAGGTCGATGCCGTTCTTGTTCTTGAACTGGGTCACCAGCCAGTCGACGATGCGCTGGTCCCAGTCGTCGCCGCCGAGGCGGTTGTCGCCCTTGGTCGCCTTCACCTCGAAGACGCCCTCGGCGATCTCCAGCAGCGAGACGTCGAACGTGCCGCCGCCGAGGTCGAAGACCAGGATGGTCTGCTCGAGGTGGCCCTTGTCGAGGCCGTAGGCCAGCGCCGCGGCGGTGGGCTCGTTGATGATGCGGTCGACCACCAGGCCGGCGATCTCACCGGCTTCCTTGGTGGCCTGGCGCTCGGCGTCGCCGAAGTACGCCGGGACGGTGATCACCGCGTTGGTGACCGGCTCGCCGAGGTACGCCTCGGCGTCGCGCTTCAGCTTCATCAGGATGCGGGCGCTGATCTCCTGCGCAGTGTACTTCTTGCCGTCGACGTCGACCGTCCAGTCGGTGCCCATGTGGCGCTTGACCGAACGGATGGTGCGATCGACGTTGGTGACCGCCTGACGCTTGGCGACCTCGCCGACGAGGACTTCGCCGCTCTTGGTGAAAGCGACGACGGACGGGGTGGTCCGGGAGCCCTCGGCGTTGGGGATCACGGTGGGCTCGCCGCCTTCGAGGACGGCGACGACAGAGTTGGTGGTGCCGAGGTCGATACCGACTGCTCGTGCCATTGTTTACTACCTCCGGTTGTGTCTTGGACGGGTTGAGCCTAGCACGCTCAATTCCGTGGTTGAGTTCACCAGGCTCAACTATGGGGCAGCTGTACGTATTCCCGGTTCCGCCGATGAATCTCCCCGTCCCCTCCTCGCCACCGAAACGTCCCCTCGCCACCGGAATTCCGGGCGCGAGGGGACACTTCGGGCGCGAAGTGGACGGCTGGGACGGGTGGGACGCTCAGACGGTGGCGGCGAGCATGGCCTGGGTGAGCTGCACGATGACCGGGAACGAGTGCCACAGCTGGTGGCCGAGGCCCTCGACGGTGATCGTGGGGCCGGGCACACCCTTGTCGGACAGGACGCCGTCCAGCCGGTCGTAGTCGGCTTGGCGGCACAGCGAGCTGCGCGAGCCGCGCACCAGCGCGCAGCGGGCGAGCTCGACGTCGTCCAGCCCGGTGAGCAGGGCCTGGGTGGCCAGCACCTGGCCGATCGCGATCAGGTCGACCGGCGAGTACCGCACCGACGGCTCGCGCCGCTGCAGCGCGCGGGCGTTCATCACCCACTCGTGGCTGCGGTTCGTGGCCAGCGCGGTGGGCATCCGTCCGAGGTCGGCGAGGTTGTGCGCCTGGAGGGACGCGAGGTTGCGCGAGGTGATCGCCACCGGCTCCACCAGGTTGAGGCCCTCGATCGGCCCCCACTCCCCCAGCACCGGCAGCGCGGCCACCGCCAGCGAACACCCGGTGGAGTAGCCGAGCACCTCGAGGTTCTCGGTGCCGGTCACGCCGCCGACCTCGAGCGCCTCCTCGAGGTAGGCCAGGTTCAGCTCGGCCCACGGCTCGATCCGTCCACGCATCATCTCGGCGCGCACCGCGCGCGGGATCGGGTCGCCGAAGCGGCTCATGCCGGGGATCTCGGTGACCACCACGGTCAGCGAGGTGGCGTCGGCGAGGTGCGCGCACTTGGCGATCTCCCACGGCCCCAGCGAGGTGTTGAAGCCCGGGAAGTACAGCAGCGTGCCGGTCGGCTCCGGCGGCGTGGCGACCAGCGCGTCGAGCGGCGAGCGCCGATCGGGACGCAGCGTGTGCTGGCGCACCTGGACGGCCGGACGGGCGAGGACGGCCCGGGGGTCGACGGCGATCCGGACCTGGGGCCTGTACGCGTCGTCCACGCCACGATCGTAGCCAGCACGGACCCCGTGCGGGATTCGCCCGAGCGGACGGCCGGGGGCGAGAATGTCGGCATGCACGCCGTGGTCTTCGACATGGACGGGACGCTCACCGACACCGAGCACGTCTGGGACGTGGTCCGCCGCGGGCTCGCCGAGGCGGACGGACGCCCGTGGCCGGCCGACGCCACGCGGGCGATGATGGGCATGTCCACCCCGGAGTGGTCGGCGTACCTCAGCGACGTGGTCGGCCTGCACGGTGACGCCGCGGACGCCGGCCGGCGCACCCTGGCCGCGATGGCCGACCACTACGAGAGCGGCATCGACCTGATGCCCGGGGCCGCCGAAGCCGTCCGCCGGATGGCTGCGCGCTGGCCGGTCGGCCTGGCGAGTTCCTCGCCGCGGCTGCTGATCGACGCCGCCGTCCACGCGATGGGCCTGGACGGGGTCTTCGGCGCCGTCCTGAGCACCGAGGCGCTGGACGCCGGCAAGCCCGCCCCCGACGTCTACCTGGGGGTGTGCCGACAGTTGGGCGTCGAACCCACGGACGCCGTGGCGGTCGAGGACGCCCACAACGGCATCCTGTCCGCGGCCGCCGCCGGGCTGGCCGTGGTCGCGATCCCGCCGCACTTCCACCCACCGCCCGCCAGCACGCTGGCGCTGGCCGACGCCGTCCTGGACTCCCTCGCCGACCTGACGCCCGAACTGGTCGAGCGCATCCTGGCCGACCGGGCGGCGGGCGGCCGATGAACACCGTGGACGCCGTGTTGCGCCGCTCCCTGCTGGCGCTGTCCGGGAGCGCCCGGATCAAGGCGCTGGCCCTGCGCCTGCCGCTGACCGCTGCCGTGGTGTCCCGGTTCGTCCCCGGCGAGACCGTCGAGGAGTGCCTGGCCGCGGTGCGCGCCCTGGCCGCCGACGGCCTGCGGGCCAGCATCGACTTCCTCGGCGAGGACACCACCTCCCCCGAGCAGGCCGCCGCCGTCCGCGACGCCTACCTGGGGGTGCTCGCACGGCTCGCCGACGAGGGCCTGGCCGACACCGCCGAGGTGTCGATCAAGCTGACCGCCCTGGGCCTGGGCCTGCCCGGCGGGCGCGACCTGGCCCTTGCGCACGCGCGGGAGATCTGCGCGGCCGCCGCGGCCGCGGGCACCACCGTCACCGTCGACGCCGAGGACCACACCACCACCGACACCACGCTGGGCATCCTGGCCGAGCTGCGCCGCGACCACCCGGACGCCGGCGGGGTCGTCCAGGCCTACCTGCACCGGACGCTGGACGACTGCTCGCTGCTGGCCGGCCCGGGCTCCCGGGTGCGGCTGTGCAAGGGCGCGTACAACGAGCCGGTCGAGGTCGCCCACCAGTCGCGGGAGGAGGTGTCGGCGAGCTACGTCGCCTGCGCGCGCATCCTGCTGGCCGGCGACGGCTACCCGATGCTCGCCACCCATGACCCGGAGATGATCGCCGCGGTCGGCGAGCTCGCCGCCCAGCACGGACGCGACCCCGGCAGCTACGAGTACCAGATGCTCTACGGCATCCGCGCCGACGAGCAACGCCGGCTGGCCGCCGGCGGCCAGACCGTCCGCATCTACGTGCCGTTCGGCACCGACTGGTGGGGCTACTTCATCCGCCGCCTGGCCGAGCGTCCGGCCAACGTGGCGTTCTTCCTGCGGGCCCTGATCGGCCGCTGAACAGGCGGCCAAGCGCCTACAGCGTGCCCTTGCGCAGCAGGTAGCAGGCGAACGGCAGGGTCTCCCCGGTGCGGACGGTGACGAACGCGTCGCTGGCCGCGGCGTAGAACCCGTCGTGGCGGCACAGGCCGGACTCGCTGACCTCCATGCCCTCGGCCCGGCGCCACAGCACCCGGGCGTCCGCGGTGGCCGGCGACTCCTCCGCCTCGTCGGTCAGCATGTGGCGGACGGCCGGGCCGTCGTAGCGGTCCAGCGGCAGCACGCTCAGGACGGCCGCCAGCGCGTCCTGCACCCGCGTGGTGGGCAGCTCGACCACCCGGCCACCGTGCGAGTGCGCGGGGAAGTTGCGGTCGACGATCGCGACCGTGTCGCCGTGGCCCATCGCGGCCAGCGCGACCAGCAGGTCGGGCACCAGCAGCGGGTCGAGCCCCTTCAGCATCAGGACGTCCTGGCCCCGACCAGCGCCGCCTCCGCCAGTTCGACGAGCCGGGCGGGGGCGGAGTCGGCGTGCCGCTCGAGGACCAGCGTCCGCGCCACCCGCAGCACGCCGCGGGCCGCCCCCTCGCGCAGGTTCGGCGGCAGCGACTCGATGTCGCGGGTCTTGGCCGCGCCGATGATCCGCCGCGACATCTTGGCCGCGGCGAACAGCCACGCCTCCGACCGCCAGGTCGCCAGCAGCCCGGCCAGGAAGTCGTCGTCCCACACCCGCGGGTCGCGCCGGGACGGCCAGCGCCGGCGGAACTCCGCCTCGAACGCGTCCCAGGTCTGCGGCACCAGGGCCAGGCACCACCGGGCCCGGTCGTCCTCACCGAGCGCGTAGGCGCGGGCGGCCGCGATCACGTAGTTGGCGAACAGTGCGCCGAGGTCGAACGCGACCGGCCCGTAGAACGCGAACTCGGAGTCGAACGCCTTCACGCTGTCGCAGACGGTCGTGCCGTCCGGCCGGCGGACCATCACCGACCCGGTGTGCAGGTCGCCGTGCAGCAGCGCCTCGGCCTTCGTCATGAACGCCCACTTGGCCTCGCCCATCGCCTGCTTCATCGCGGCGTCGGCCTGGAACGCGGCCACGTCCGGGCCGTTGGCCTCCAGCCAGGCGTTGCGGTCCGACCCGGCGACCGGCTCGGTGAACACCAGGTCCTCGGTGATCGTGCACAGCTGCGGGTTCAGAGCGGCCCCGACGGCCGCCGCCAGCTCCTCGCGCTCCATGGCGAACGCCGAGGTGCCGAACGCGACGCTGCCGACGTAGCGGCCCATCGCCGCGGCCGCGCCGTCGCTGCGTCCGCCGTTGATCAGGTCCGCGCGCCACACGACGTGGTCGGACAGGTCCTCCATCGCGATGATGAACCGGTCGGGGTCGTAGGCGAACACCTCGGGCAGCAGTTCCGGGGTGAGCGCGTGGTGGGCGCGCAGCGAGTCCACCTCGTGCCGGGCGCGATCGGGGGTCATCGGCCACCCCTCCCCGACCATGCGGACGTAGGGCAGCGCCTGCTTCAGGCACATGCCGCGCCCGGAGGCGTCCGTGGTGAGGAAGACGAGGTTCAGGTTGCCGTCGCCGACCTCGCGGATGCCGACCAGCTGGTCGGGGTCGATCCGGGCGGCCAGGTCGGGGTGCGACCGGATGTAGTCGGCCACCGTCTGCTCGGTGAGGAACTCGTAGTCAGCCATGTCACTTCTTCTTCGTCGGGTGGACCGGTCCGCCGCCTCAGGTGGCGGGGGTGAACCGGACCTTCTTGCGGGACATCGTGTAGGAGAACAGCAGCGCGACCAGCAGGACGAGGCCCTTCGCGGTGTCCTGGTAGTAGTACTGGAAGCCCTTCATGGTCAGGCCGGTGAGCACGATGCTGACCAGCAGGGCGCCGAGGATCGTGCCCCACGCGTTCGGCTTGCCCGCGCCGAGGACGGACGTGCCGACGAGCGCCACCGCCACCGCCTCCAGGAGGCTGGACGCTCCCGCGTTCACGTCGCCCTGGCCGATGCGCGACACCAGGATCAGGCCGCCGACCGCCGCGAAACTGCTGGTCAGCACGTAGGCGAGGCCGCGGTAGAAGCCGACCCGGACGCCGGAGAGCCGCGCGGCCTCGGGGTTCGCGCCGACCGCGTACATCAGCCGGCCCCACTTGGTGCGGGAGAGGAAGAACCAGCTCACGACGGCGAGCACCAGCATGATGACCACCGGCAGCGGCACCGGGCCGAGCGTGCCGCGGTCGAGCAGCAGGAACGACTCGGTGAACTTGCCCGGGGCGACCGAGCCGTCGCGCAGCACCATGCCGGCCGACACCGACTGGCCGTCCACCGGGATCAGCTTCACGCCCTGGATGACGAACATCATCGCGAGCGTGGCCAGCAGGTCGGGGATCTTGCAGTAGACGATCAGGAACGCGTTGATCAGGCCGACCAGCAGGCCGACGAGGACCACGACGGCCGCGGCGGTGGTGCCGGTCATGTTGTAGAAGACCATCGTCATCGCGGCCATCTGCACGGCCAGCCCGGCCTGCGACCCGATCGACATGTCCATGCCGCCGACGACCATCGAGAACGTCATGCCCAGGCCCAGGATCGCGGTGACCGAGGCGTACTTGAGCATCGCGAACAGCGACGCCGAGGTCGCGAACGCCGGCTCGCTGGCCGCGAAGTACACGAACAGGATCACGGTGACCGCGACGAAGCCGTACTTCACCACCGCGTCCTGGGTGCGCATCCAGGGGGTCAGCTCGTCCCCGCCGGTCGGCGACGGCGCCTTCCTGGGCGTGCTGGTCTCGGTCCCGGTCATCGTGATCCCACCTCCGACATGCTCGTCATGATTGCGTCCGCGTCGACCTCCGTGGCCCGGCTGTCGAGGGTCACCACACCCTCGACCATCACCAGGATGCGGTCGGCCACTTCCCTGATCTCCTCGACGTCGGAGGAGAACACCACCACGCACGCCCCACCGGACGCGGCGTCGCGCGCCTTCTCCGACAGGTCGTGGCGGGCCCCGATGTCCACCCCGCGGAAGGGTTCGTCCATCAGGATGATCCGCGGGTCGCCGCTCATCCAGCGCCCCACGACCACCTTCTGCTGGTTGCCGCCGGACAGCGCGTCCACTGGCTGGTCCGGCCCGGTGGTGACCACGCCGAAGTCGGCGATCACGCTGCGGGCGCGCTTGCGCTCGGCCCGGAAGTTGATCAGGCCCATCGGGCTGACCCGGCCGAGGAACGGCAGGGTGACCGTGCGGGCGAGGTTCCAGCCGGGCAGCATCGCCTCGGTCGACCGGTTCTCCGGCACTAGGAAGATCCGCCGGCGGACGCCGTCCCCGGCGCGACGCGGACGGAACGGCTGGCCGTCGAGCAGCATGGTGCCGGCGTGGAAGCGGTCCACGCCGAAGATGCCGCGGGCCAGCTCGGACTTGCCGGCGCCCAGCAGGCCGACGACCCCGGTGACCTCGCCGTAGTTGAGGTCGAGGTCGATCGGCGCCGAGCGCTTCAGCAGCTGGACGCCCCGCAGCTGGATCGCGACGGTGTCGCCACGCAGGTGGTTGGCGCGCTCGACCTCGACGGCGACCTGCTCGCCGAGCATCGACCGCACGCCCTTGGCCATGTCGAGCGGCGCGGACTGGCGGTCCTTGATCAGGCCGTCGCGCAGGACGACCAGCCGGTCGGCGAGGAACTGGATCTCGCTGAGGTGGTGGGAGACGTAGAGGATGGCCACGCCCTGGTCGCGCATGCGTCCGATGAGCTCGAACAGCCGCTCGGTCTCGGCCTGCGACAGCGTGGACGTGGGTTCGTCGAGGACGAGCACCCGGGGCGCCTTCACCAGGGCCCGCGCGAGCACCAGCAGCTGGGCGTCGGCGATGCCGAGCTCGAAGGCGTCGGACAGCAGCTTGGCGTCCGACCACTCCAGGTCGAGGGTGGCGGCCGTCGCGCGCGCCTTCGGCAGCAGCTTGCGCAGCGACCCGACCGGCGGCAGCCCGCCCTGGACGAGCTCCTCGAACAGCAGGTTCTCCGCGACGGTCAGGCCGGGGACGATGCTCTCGTCGATGCGCTGGTGGACGGTGTGGACGCCGTTGTGGGCGGCGGACAGCGGCGAGGTGATCTCGACCGGTTGCCCGTCGACCAGGATCTCGCCGGCGCTGCGTTCGTAGACGCCGGCGAGGATCTTGATCAGGGTGGACTTGCCGGCGCCGTTGGCGCCCAGCAGGGCGGTCACCTTGCCCGGTTCGAGCTCGAGGGTGACCCCCTTCAGGACCTGGTTGGCACCGAAGGACTTCTCGATCCCGCGGAGCTCCAGGGCGTACGGGCCTGTGGCCTGCTCACCACTGCTCATGTGTGCATTCCTTCCTGTACGCCCCGGAGCCGCCGGTCTCGGTGGGTCAGAACTTGATCGACGGGATCCAGGCCGCCGAGGCGGTCTCGGAGATGTTCAGCGACGGCTCGGCCGCGCGCAGGTCGTCCATGTTCTTGATGTTCTTCTCACGCAGCATCTTCTGGGTCACCAGGATCGGCGGGAACTCGACGTTCTTGGTGTTCAGCTGGCCGGCCAGGTCGAGCGCGAGCACCCGGGTGACGGCCGCACCGATCGCGTTCGGGTCGGTCGCGCCGGTGGCCACCCACGAGCTGCCCTCGGCGGTCATCAGCTCGATGTCGGCGGTGGAGATGTCCGCGCCGTACACCTTGACCTTGTCCTTCATGTTGGCCTGGTCGAGGGCCGACAGCGTGGCCTTGGTCAACTCGTCGTACGGGGCGTAGATCGCCGCGACGTCCTTGTTGGCCTGGAGGGCGTTGTAGACCATCGGCGCGGTGTCGGTGGCGGTGGACGTCGTGTACTTGCCGGTGAAGAACTTCTGCGTCCAGTTGTTGTCCTTCTTGTACTGCTCCCAGACCGTGTTGCGACGGTCGAGCGGGGCGATACCGAGGACGTTCACGTAGCCCACGTTCTGGTCCTTGCCGATGTCGGCGAGCATCTGGTCGAGCACCAGCGAGGCCATCTTGGCGTCCGACTGCTGGGTCTGGACGGCGTCCGGCGAGCACTTCTGGATCTCGACGTCGTAGATGACGACCTTGATGCCGGCCGCGAGCGCCTTGTTCACGCCGGGGCACAGGGTGTCGGCGTAGCCGTGGCGGACGATGATGCCCTTGGCGCCGGAGGCGATCGCCTGGTCGAGCTGGGAGGCCTGGGTGGCGTTGTCGCCCTGGGCGTCGTAGACCGACAGCTTCATCTTCAGCGCCGCGGCCTGGAGCTTGGTGCCGTTGAGGTACTGCTGGAAGTAGTCGCCCTGCCCGGTGTTCTGGACGATCGCGACCGACACCTCCCCGGAGTCGAACGGCGCCGGCATGGCGGCGGTCGCCTGGACGGTCTGGCCGCCCTCGGCGTTCGGGTTGGTGGACGGGGCGGTGGTGCCGCCCTGCGAACATGCGGAGACGGCGATCATGGTCAGACCCAGGAACGCGGCCGCGGCAGCCTTGCGCGGTGTGAACATCAACAGCTTCCCTTCAGGACGGGCGGGAGTCGGTGCTCCCGCTTCGATTCAGTCGTGGTGGATTTCGGGTGTGTCAACCCGCGATGCGGGCCAGGAGCCGTGGGTCCGGATCGCGATCCGGTTCCACGACGCCGTGTTCGGTGACGATGGCGGAGATGAGGTCCTGCGGGGTGACGTCGAACGCCGGGTTGAACCCGGCCGCCCCGAGCGGGGCGGTGCGGACGCCGTGGAACGTGAGGACCTCCTCGTCGTCGCGGAGTTCGATCTCGATGTCGTCGCCGGAGGCCGTGGCCAGGTCGACGGTCGAGGACGGTGCGGCGACGACGAACGGGATGCCGGCGCGGGCGGCGGCGAGGGCGAGGGCGACCGACCCGACCTTGTTGGCGCTGTCGCCGTTGGCGGCGATGCGGTCGGCGCCGATGATCGCGACGTCGACCAGGCCGCGCAGGATCGTGCTGGACGCGGCCCCGTCCGCCTCGACGACGTGCGGGATGCGGTCCTGGGTGAGCTCCCAGCTCGTAAGGCGGGAGCCCTGGAGCAGGGGCCGGGTCTCGTCGGCGTAGACCAGTTCGAGGGCGCCCCGGTCGTGGAGTTCGTGGATGATCCCGTAGGCGGTGCCCCAGGCGGTGGTGGCCAGAGCCCCGGTGTTGCAGTGGGTGACGACCCGTACCTTCTGCTTGCCGGTGCGGGCCAGGATCCAGTCGGCGCCGATCACCGAGAGCGCGCGGTTGGCCGCCTCGTCCTCGGCGATGATCTGCTTCGCGCGGGCCAGCACCGCGTCCGCGCCGTCGGCGGCCAGCGGCCAGACTTGGTCGACGCCCCAGGCGAGGTTCACCGCGGTGGGCCGGGCCTGGCGGACGACGTCCACCGCTTTGGCGAGCTGGTCGGCCGTCCAGTTCTCCCGGACGCCCTGCGCCATCGCGACGACGACACCGAGGGCACCGACCGCGCCAAGGGCGGGCGCGCCACGGACCGCGAGGCTCTTGATCGCGGCCACGAGCGCGTCGACCGTGCTCACGTCGAGGTACACCTCCGACGACGGGAGCTGTGTCTGGTCGATCAACCGGACCACTCCGGCCTCGTCCACCCACTCAACTGCGCGAACCATGCTCACATCCTTCGAACTGCGTTGTCCGACCAGTGGCCCGAACAGTAGTTACATGTCAAACAACGTGTCAACAGTTGTTAGCCAACCGTTATCGATGGTTGTAGAGTCATGCCGACCGACGAGGAGGTGCCCATGGCGCAACGCGCAACGCTCGTGTCCCGGGTCTCGGAAGACCTGCGCACAGAGCTCGCCGCCGGCACCCGTCCGCCGGGCTCCCGGCTCCCCGCCGAGGCGCAGCTCGCCGAACACTTCGCGGTCTCCCGCCCCACCATCCGCGCCGCGCTGCGCGAGCTGGAGGCGATGGGCCTGGTCCGCACCCAGCACGGCGTCGGGACCTTCGTGGTGGAGCGTCCTACCGTCCGGGCGGGTCTGGAACGCCTCGATTCGATCACCGACTCCATCCGCGCGATGGGGCGCCAGCCCGGCATGATCTACGCCAGCCGGACGATCCGCCACGTGCTGCCCGAGGAGGCCGGCACGATGGGCGTCTCCGGCGAGGCAAAGGTGCTGGAACTACGGCGGACGATCACCGCCGACGGTGAGGTCATGGCCTACTCCTACGACCTCGTACCCGAGCAGATCCTGCCCGAGGGGTTCGACGTGGACACCCTGTCGGGCTCGCTGTTCCGCTTCTTCCGCGCCGTGCTCGGCATCGACCCGCACCACGGCCTGGCCGAGGTGCACGCCGTCCACTCCGAGCACGTCGGCTGGGGGCCCGAGGCCCCCGCGCACAACCTCTTCGTGATGCTCAAGCAGCTGCACTTCGACAGTGCGAACCAGCTGCTGATGTACTCGCGCACCTACTTCATCGAGGGTCGCTACAACTTCACGATCTACCGCAACGGGCTCTGAGCCCGGCCCTGGGTCCCCCTCGCCGCCGGGCGGCGTGCGCTGCCCCGCGTCCGGGACCGTCGCCGCTGTTGACAGTACCCCCGGTGGGTAACTAACTTGTCAGACAACATCACCGACAGATCTGACCACGATGGGGTGTTCGCATGACCAGCGACGGCGCTGAGAACCTCGACCTGGCCGCACTCGTCCAGGCCTCCCGCGCGCTGGGCGCGGACCCGGCACTGGTCCTCCACGGCGGCGGCAACAGCTCGGTGAAGTCCGTGGTGACCGACATCACCGGACGCGACGTCCCCGTGCTCTACATCAAGGGCAGCGGCCACGACCTGGCCACGATCACCGCCGCCGGCTTCGCCCCGCTGCGGCTGGAGGCGGTGCAACGGCTGCTGCCGCCGGTGGTCGTCGGCGACGACCGCCTGCTGAACGAGCTGCGCTGCGCGCTGCTCGACGCGTCCGCCCCCGACCCGTCGGTGGAGACGCTGCTGCACGCCCTGCTGCCCGACCCCGCCGTGCTGCACTCCCACTCCGACGCGGTGCTCACCCTGGGCAACAGCGCCGACGGGGCAGCGCGGGTGCGGGACGCGCTGGGCCAGCAGTGCGTGGTCGTCGACTACGCGATGCCCGGCCCCGACCTGGTGGCAGCCTGCCACCGCGCGTGGCAGGAGCGCCGCGGCACCGAGATCGGGATCGTGGTGCTCGGCCACGGGCTGTTCACCGTGGGCGCGACGCCCGCCGAGGCGCTCGAGCGCCATCTCGAGGTCGTGGCTGCCGCCGCGGCGGCCCTCGGCGCGGCCCCTGCCCCGCGTCCCGCCGTGCCGCCGGCGACCACGGCCACGCCGGCAGAGCTGGCCGCCTTCCGCGGCCGGCTCTGCCGCCTGGCCGGGCAGGCGCTGGTGGTCCGGCGCGACACGTCCGACGCCGTGCGGGCGTTCATCGCCGACCCCGACCTGCTCGCCGCGTCCCAGGCCGGCCCGCTCACCCCCGACCACGCCACCTGGACCAAGCCCACCCCGCTGGTCGGCCAGGACCTCGACGCGTTCGCCGACGCCTACCGCGGCTACGTCGAGGCGAACCGGCACCACCGTGGCGCCGACCTGGTCCCGCTCGACCCCGCCCCGCGCGTCGTCCTCGACCCCGCCCTCGGGATGCTGACCGCCGGTCGGATGCCCGCGGAGGCGTCCGCGGTCGGCGAGATCTACCGGCACACGATGACCGCGATCGAGCGGGCCACCGCGCTCGGCGGCTACCGGCCGGCGAGCCCCGCCCACGTCTTCGACCTGGAGTACTGGCACTTCCAGCAGCAGAAGCTCGCCCGGTCGGCCCGGGACGGCGACCTGACCGGCCAGGTCGCGCTGGTGACCGGTGCGGCGTCGGGGATCGGACGCGGCTGCGCGGCGCAACTGCTCGAGGCGGGCGCCTGCGTCGTCGGCTGGGACCTCTCCCCCAGCGTGGCTCAGACCTTCGACGACCCGCGCTACCTCGGCCTCCAGCTCGACGTGACCGATCCGGAGGCGGTGGCCGCTGCGCTCGCGCGCGGCATCGACGCGTTCGGCGGCCTCGACATCCTCGTGGTGGCCGCGGGGATCTTCCCGACCAGCGCCAACCTCGGCGAGCTGACCGCCGCGGCCTGGCGTCGCACGATGTCGGTCAACGTCGACGCCGTCATGGAGCTGTACGGCCAGGCCCATCCCCTGCTCACCGCGGGCTACCCGTACGGCCGGGTCGCGCTGATCGCGTCCAAGAACGTGGCCGCGCCGGGCCCGGGGGCGGCGGCGTACTCCTCGTCCAAGGCCGCGGTGACCCAGCTCACCCGGGTGGCGGCGCTGGAGTGGGCGGGCGAAGGCATCCGGGTGAACATGGTGCACCCCGACGCGGTGTTCGACACCGGCCTGTGGACCCCGGACCTGCTCGCGGCCCGCGCCGAGCACTACGGCATGAGCGTCGAGGCGTACAAGCGGCGCAACCTGCTGCACGCCGAGATCACCAGCGCCGCGGTGGGACGGCTGGTCCGCGAGCTCTGCACCGAGACCTTCGCGTGCACGACCGGCGCGCAGATCCCCATCGACGGCGGCAACGAACGCGTCATCTGAGAGAGGAACCCCCCATGCAATCCGGACGACTGGACGGCGTCCCCCCGCGCAACGGCGACTGGGGACCGGCCTACGTGGTGCAGGGCCCCAGCAGCGACATCGGCGTGCTGGTGCTGCGCCCCGGCGACGAGATGGCCAACCACCTGCACCACCACTGCGACGAGTCGTTCGTGGTGCTGGAGGGCACCGCGACGCTCTGGGTGGACGCCGTCGCGTCGTACTCCCTCACCCCCGGGGACGTGTACCGCTGCGCGCCCGGCGAACTGCACTACTTCGTCAACGACTCCGACCAGCTCTTCCGGATGGTGTTCATCAAGTCCCCGGCCAGCCCGGGCGACACCGTGACCATCCCCTGGCACCCGGGCGACCCGGTGCCGACGCCGCCCGCCGACAACAACTGAAAGGGACGACAGACATGGCAGACCTCGAGGGCAACCTCAACGCGAAGGACTGGGGGCTCGACAGCCCGCAGCGCTCGTGGGACTTCCCGGTGAAGGGCGCGGGGCAGCTCGACTTCGGCATGCGCCACCGCCTCGCCCGCATCTTCGGCGCGGACGGGCACACCGCGATGCTCGCCTTCGACCACGGCTACTTCCAGGGCCCGACCAGCGGGCTGGAGCGGATCGACCTGAGCATCGTCCCGCTCGCCCCGTACGCGGACGCCCTGATGGCGACCCGCGGCATCATCCGCTCGGTGATCCCGTCCTCGGTGACCAACGCCCTGGTCGTGCGGGCGTCCGGCGGGCCGTCGGTGTTGAAGGAGCTGTCCAACGAGCGGGTCGCGATGCAGATGGCGGACGCCGCCCGCATCGACGCCGCCGCGGTCGCCGTCCAGGTGTTCATCGGCGGCGAGTTCGAGACCCAGTCGATCGCGAACCTCAACGAGCAGATCGACGCCGGCCTCGCCTACGGCATCCCGGTGCTGGGCGTGACCGCGGTGGGCAAGGAGCTCACCCGGGACGCGCGCTACCTCGGCCTGGCCACCCGGATCATCGCCGAGTTCGGTGCCCAGCTGGTCAAGACCTACTACGTGGAGGAGGGCTTCGAGCAGGTGGTGGCCGGGTGCCCGGTGCCGATCATCATGGCCGGCGGCAAGAAGCTGCCCAGCCTCGACGCCCTCACGATGGCGTTCCGGGCGATGGACGCAGGCGCGGCCGGCGTCGACATGGGCCGCAACATCTTCCAGCGCACCGACCCGACCGCGATGATCCGGGCCGTCCGCGGCATCGTCCACGACGGCCTGCGGCCCGAGGAGGCGCACGCGCTGTACCAGGAGCTGTCGAGCGGTGCGGACGACTGAGCTGGAGTCGGCCCGGCTGGCCGTCTGCGAGGTCGGCCGGGCCATGTGGGAACGCCGGCTGGTGGCCGCCAACGACGGCAACATCTCGGTGCGGGTCGACGACCTGGTCGTCTGCACCCCCACCGGGGTGAGCAAGGGCTTCCTGGTGCCGGGCGAGCTGGCGGTGCTCGGGCTGGACGGCGAACTCGTCTCCGGCGACCTGCCGCCGTCGTCGGAGGTGAAGATGCACCTGCGCGTCTACGAGCTCGATGACACCGCGCGGGCGGTCGTCCATGCGCATCCGCTGTTCGCCACGATGGCGGCCGTCCAGGGCCGCGAGCTGGAGTGCCGGATGCTGCCCGAGACCATCGTGACGATGCCGAGGGTGCCGCTGGCGCCGTACGCCACCCCGTCCACCACGGCGGTGCCGGACTCGATCAGCCCGTTCGTCGCCGACTACCGCGCCTGCCTGCTGGAGAACCACGGCGCGCTCACCTGGGGCCCCGACCTGATGTCGACCTACCTGGCGATGGAGCGGCTGGAGTACACCGCCGAACTGCTCTGGCGGCTCGACGCGTCCGGTGGCGGCCGCGACCTCCCCGACGACGAGATCGCCCGGATCCGGGATCTCTTCGGCTGCTGACCCCCCCCCCCGAATTGAAAGGGGGACAGTCCCCTTTCATTTCGCCCGGCCCGCTCTTCTGCGGCTCTTGGTAGAACCACGCCTGCCGCCGGAGCGTCCCGCGGGGCTACCTTGGCCGGTGACCAGGAGGTGGCCATGGAGCCGGTGGCCGGCGCCCGGACCTTCGCGACGTCCGGGGAGGCGTACGACGCCTTCATGGGACGCTACTCGCGTCCGCTGGCCGCGGAGTTCGCCACGTTCGCCGGGGTCGCGGACGGAGACCGCGCCCTCGACGTCGGGTGCGGCCCGGGCGCGCTGACCACCGAGCTGGTCGGACGCCTGGGCGTCGCCGACGTGGCCGCGTGCGACCCGTCCCCGCCGTTCGTGGCGGCCTGCGCCGAGCGCAACCCCGGCGTCGACGTCCGGCCCGGCTCCGCCGAGCAGCTGCCGTTCGGGGACGCGGCGTTCGACCTCGCCCTCGCCCAGCTGGTGCTGCACTTCGTGTCCGACCCGCCGCGGGCGGCGGCCGAGATGACGCGGGTGGCCCGGCCCGGCGGGACGATCGCGGCGTGCGTCTGGGACTTCGGCAAGGAGATGCGGCTGCTACGCACCTTCTGGGACGCGGCCCTCAGCCTCGACCCTGATGCCCCCGACGAGGATCGCGTGCTCAGGTTCGGCCGCCCCGGCGAACTCAGCCAGTGGCTGGCCGACGCCGGCCTGGGCCACATCGTGGAGGCCGAGCTCACCGTGCACACCACCTACGGCGGCTTCGACGAGCTCTGGGGTGGCTTCGAGGCCGGCATCGGGCCGGCCGGAAGCTACTGCCTCGCGCTGCCCACCGACCACCGCGGCGCCCTGCGCGACGCGCTCCTCGAACGCCTGGGTTCGCCGACCGGCCCGTTCACCCTGGACGCCGTGGCCCGGGCCGCGAAGGGCGTCCGCTGACGCCACGGACGCGAGCCGTCCGTGCTCAGTCCGCTGCGGCCGCCCGGTCCAGCCCGGCCCGCAGGTCGGCGACGAGGTCGTCCGCATCCTCGACCCCGACGCTCAGCCGCAGCATGCCGTCGGTGATGCCGGCCGCCGCGCGCACTTCCGGCGGCATCGAGGCGTGCGTCATGGTCGCCGAGTGCGAGACCAGCGACTCCACCCCGCCCAGGCTCTCGGCCAGGCAGAAGCAGTCCAGGCCCTCCACCAGCGCGCGGACGGCGGCCTCGCTGCCCACGTCGAAGGTGACGATCGCGCCGAACCCGTCCATCTGGCGCGCGGCCAGCTCGTGCTGCGGATGCGTCGGCAGGCCCGGGTAGTGCACGGCGGCGACCGCCGGGTGTCCGGCGAGCAGCTCGACGATCGCGGACGCGTTGCGCTGCGCGGCCGCCATTCGCAGGTGCAGCGTGCGCAGCCCGCGCAGGGCCAGGTAGGAGTCGAACGCGCCGCCGGTCAGGCCGAGGGTGTTCGCCCACCAGGCCAGCTCGTCCACCAGTTCGCCGGACGCGGCCACGACCACCCCGGCCACCACGTCGCTGTGGCCGTTCAGGTACTTGGTCGCCGAGTGCACCACCACGTCCGCCCCGAACTCCAGCGGACGTTGCACGGCAGGGCTGGCGAACGTGTTGTCCACCACCACCCGGGCGCCGGCGGCGTGCGCGGCGGCGCTCACCGCGGCCAGATCGGTGATGCGCAGCAGCGGGTTGGACGGCGTCTCGAGCCAGACCACGTCGGCGTCGCCCACGGACGCCGGCCCGTCCGGGCCGGTGAAGTCGGCCAGCCGCAGGCGCAGCCGTCCGGTGCGTTCGAGAGCGTCGAACAGCCGCCACGACCCGCCGTAGGCGTCGAACGGCGCGACCAGCGTGCCGCCGGCGGGCACCAGCGCGAGCACGGCCGCGGTCACCGCCGCCATGCCGGACGCGGTGACCACTCCACCCGCGCCGCCCTCCAGGTCGGCGATGGCGTCGGCCAGCACCGAGCGGGTCGGGTTGCCCGCGCGGCTGTAGTCGTAGGCGCCCGGCTGGTCGAAGCCGCTGAACGCGTAGGTGGTGGACATGAACACCGGTGGCACCACCGCGCCGTGTGCCGGATCGGTGTTGATCCCGGCACGGACTGCCCTCGTCCGCGGGTGGTTGGTGCTCATGCCCGCAGACCCTACCAACCCGCAGTTGCCGCACCGCGGGGGTGCTGGTGCTCGGATGGCTGCCGGGGTAGCGTCCCGCTTATGAAGATCGAGGACATCATCCGCAAGAAGGGCGCGACGGTGGTGACCATCGTCCCGACCGCCACGGTCGCCGAGCTGGTCGAGCTGCTCGGCACGCACAACATCGGCGCGGTCGTGGTGAGCGAGGACGGCGAGCGCATCAGCGGCATCGTCAGCGAGCGCGACGTGGTGCGCCACCTCGGGGCCGAGGGTGCCGCGGTGCTCACCGAACTGGTCTCGACGATCATGACCGCGGACGTGAAGACCTGCGCCGCCGAGGACAGCCTGGAGTCCACCGCCCAGACCATGACCTACGGCCGCTTCCGCCACCTGCCGGTCGTCCAGGACGGCAAGCTGACCGCCATCATCTCGATCGGCGACGTGGTGAAGCACCGCATCGACCAGCTGACCGACGAGCGCAACCACCTGCTTGAGTACCTCCACAACTGACCCCGCCGATCCGGCGGACGCCCCGGCCGAGGCCGCCCTGCGCGCTGCCGGGGTGGCGTACCGGCTGGTCCGGCACGAGCGGGTCGGCTCGCTCGCCGAGGCCGCCGGGCTGCGGGGCGTCACCCCGGCCGACATCATCAAGACCATGGTGGTGCGCCGCGGGGAGGACGACTACCTGTTCGTCCTGGTGCCCGGCGATCGCGAGATCGCGTGGCCCAAACTGCGCGCGCACCTGGGCGTGAGCCGGCTGTCGATGCCGGACGCCGCCACCGCCCTCGAGGTCACCGGCTACGTGCGCGGCACCATCACCCCGTTCGGCGCCCGCACTGCCTGGCCCGTGATCGCGGACGCGAGCGTCGCCGGCCGCACCATCTCCCTCGGCGCCGGCGAGCACGGCGCCAGCGTCTCCGTGGACGCGGACGCCGCCCTCGCCGCCCTCGGCGGGGAACTGGCCGACATCTGCGACCCCGTCACCCCGTAGTCCACCCCCCTCTCCTGCGCACTGCCGAACGCTCGCTTGCTAAATAACCCGAATCCCGGATATTGTTTTCATAACGGATCACACCTCCACCGATCCGACCGCCGCGTAGTACACCGAAACACCCGCCCCCGACTTGTCAGAATCTGCGGCCGCTCCAGCGGTTCCAGATTCTGACAAGTCGGCGGGTGGGGGACAGGAAGAGA
>Ga0102832_1000411_pt1 | contig 75509 bp, 70 predicted proteins | sample EBPBio282013_DNA_FD_88942 | JGI IMG/M metagenome (GOLD analysis project Ga0102832, IMG submission 88942) | Wastewater treatment Type I Accumulibacter community from EBPR Bioreactor in Madison, WI, USA - Reactor 2_5/28/2013_ DNA (Illumina Assembly) | ecosystem: Engineered > Bioreactor > EBPR >...
GATGCGCTCCTGCAGCCGCGCCACGGTCTCGGCCAGGCGCTGCGCGTCCACCGGCTTCACCAGGTAGTCGAGCACGCCCTGCGCGAAGGCCTGCACGGCGTAGCGCTCGAAAGCCGTCACGAACACCAGGTGGGCGCGCCGGCCGATGTGGCGCGCCGCTTCGATGCCGCTCATCGCCGGCATGTGCACGTCGAGGAAGCAGATGGTGGGCCGCAGGCGCTCGAACTGCTCGACGGCCTCGCGGCCGTTGCGGGCCAGCGCCACGACCTGCAGTTCGGGCCAGGCCGTGGCCAGCAACTCGGCCAACTCCTCGCGCAGCCGGGGCTCGTCGTCGGCAATCAGCGCCGAAGGCATCACCTGGCCTCCGCGCGGCGCGCCGGGAACTCGGCCTCGGCCACCGTGCCGCGGGGTTGCGCGGCCGTCAGCCTGACGTGGGCCTCGTCACCGAAGGCCAGCGCCAGCCGTTCGCGCAGGTTGGCCAGGCCCGTGCCGCTGCCGCCGGCCGGCCGTGGCTGCAGGCCCAGGCCGCTGTCGGCCACGCGCACCTGCACCCGCTGCGCGCACAGCGCCACCTGCACGTCGACCGTGCCGCCGGTCTCGCTGGGGTCGATGCCGTGCTTGATGGCGTTCTCGACCAGCGTGAGCAGCAGCATCGGCGGGCAATGCAGCGCCAGCGCGGCCGGCTCGATGGTCACCGTGTAGCGCAGCCGGTCCGGCATGCGCATGCGCATCAGTTCGAGGTAGGCGCCCACGGTCTGCGCTTCTTGCGCCAGCGTCGGTTGCTGGCCGTCGAGCCGGGGCACCGCCGCGCGCAGGTAGGTGATCAGGCTGTCGAGCATGGCCGCCGCATCGGCCGAGCCGGACTTGCGCACCAGCGCACGGATGTTGGCCAGCGTGTTGAACAGAAAGTGCGGCTCGACGTGCGCCTGCAAGAGCTTCAGCCGCGCGTCGAGCGCCTTGCGCTCCAGTTCACTGCCGCGCAACTGGAAGGCCAGCGCCTGCTCGCGCGCGAAGGCTTCGCTGCGACGCAGCAGCGCGCCCAGCGCGATCCACGGCCCCAGCAGAATGCCCATGAAGCTGGTGATGGCCAAACCTTCGAGATACCCGGATCCCAGCGACAAGACGTCCAGCGTGCCGGTGGTGACGGCGTAGCTCAGGTAGACGGCCGGCGGCATCATCACCACCACGGCCGTGAGCTGCAGGATCCAGCGCGGCGCCCACGCGGGCAGGCGGCGCGGCCACTGGTCCAGCAGGCCATAGAGCAGCACCGCCAGCGCGACGATCAGGCCGCAACGGATCAGCCACACCGAGAGCGCGGTCTCGGACGTGAGCGTGCGCGCCAGCGCCCACAGCACGCTGACAACGAGCCACAAGCGCAGCCGCGGCCACGACACCAGATGGCGCCAATCGGATGGGCCCGGCGCGCGAAGATCGATGGCGGAAGTCACGGTCCGGCGGGGTGCTGAAGCGGCGAGCGCTGAAACGGCTGCGCACTGTAGCGCGCCGCTTGGCCCGGCCATCGCCCCATCGCGACGGGAGACGCTGGCGGACCGCCAAGCGGCGCCCCGCGGCGACGAAGCGCGTTGCGGACAGCGCAGCCCAGCGCGCGTTGCCGAACGCCGGCGCACGCCGCCGCGCGCCGCCGCGCCGCCGCGCGCCGTTCGGCGCATTTCGTCGATGCCCGTCGTCGCCCGAGCCGCCATCGCCGTCGCTCGTCGGTCGCCCGCTTGGCGCCGGCGCTCACGATCGGCACAGTCGCTGCCCAAGGCATCGGCAACGGCGCCGAGCGCGGTCACGACCAACTTGCAGGCATCCAACACCATGGGCTCCGATCAACGACTCGAACTGCCACCCGTCGCGATGTGGCGCATCCACCTGCTGCGCCTGGCCTACCTGCTGATGGCCGGCGTCATGGGCTTCTTCGTCTGGCAACAGGTGCTGTTCGAGATCGGCCCTTGGCCGGCACCGCGCGTCGCCGCCAAGTCGATGCTGGCCGCGCTGGCCTTGCTCAGCGTGCTGGGCCTGAAGTACCCGCTGCAGATGCTGCCGATCATGCTGCTCGAGGTCTTGTGGAAGACCGTGGCGATCGTGCTCATCATCCTGCCGGCCTGGCTGGGGGGCCGCATGACGCCCGAGCAATACGTGCTGTTCACCGAGTGCATCGGCATCGTCTTGGTCTACCTCGTGATGCCCTGGCGCTACGTCTGGGCACGCTACGTCCGCCATCCGGGCGAGCCGTGGCTGCAGCCGCGGGCGCAAGCGCCGCTGTCGAAGCAGCCGTCGCGGTGACGTTGCGGTCATACGCAAAGCGCGGTCCGGGGACGAGCCGTGGGCGCGGAGCACCGCGCTCGAGCGCCGGATCAACCGCGACAACGGCATGCCGCTGGCGTCGGCGCTGGCCTTCCAGGCGCTGGCCGTCCGTCAGCGGACCAGCCTGACTCGCTTGATCGAGGAGGGTCTGCAGTTGCGCCTGCGCGCGACGACCGATGCAGCCAGTCGCGGTCCTGTTCACCTGCCGGCATTCAAGGGTCGTGGCGGCTTGGCGAAGGGCGTCGACCCGCTAAGCAACAAGGCACTGCTCGACGCCCTCGGCGACGACGCCTGACCGGGGCCCGCTCGCACGCTGCCAGTTCACCTTGCTCGCGCCATCAGGCGATCCGGCCGGAAGGTCCTCGCCGCTGTGCTTGGGCAAGCGCCCCGCCGCCCGCCATAACGCCGCGCTATGCGGCCAGACAGAAGCCGTCTTGGCACCTCGCGGGGGCTGCGCGTAAGTTTCGCGCCGTCCCGAACCACCCCCGCGAGGAGCCGCCCTTGAGCATTGCCATCGCCGCGCGCCTGCGGCGCGTCAAGCCTTCACCCAGCAGCGCGGCCACCGACCGCCTGGCCGAACTGCGCCGCGAAGGGCGCGACATCGTCAGCCTGCTGGTCGGCGAACCCGACTTCGACACGCCGGCGCCGATCCGCCGCGCGGCCATCGAGGCCATCGAAGGCGGCCAGACGCGCTACACGCAGACCGCCGGCACGCTGGCGCTGCGCCAGGCGGTCGCGGCCAAGCTGCAGCGCGAGAACGGCCTCGCCTACGCGCCCGGGCAGATCATCGTCACCGTCGGCGCCAAGCACGCCATCTTCAACGCGCTGTCGGTCACGGTCGAAGCGGGCAGCGAGGTCATCATCCCGGCGCCCTACTGGGTGTCGTACCCCGACATGGTGCTGGCCTGCGGCGGCGAGCCGGTGATCGTGCCCTGCGCCGAGTCCGATGGCTTCCTGTTGACGGCCGCCGCGCTGGAGGCGGCGATCACGCCGCGCACGCGTTGGCTGATCCTCAATTCGCCCAGCAACCCCACCGGCGCGGCCTACGGCGCCGCCCAGCTTCGCGCACTGGCCGACGTGCTGCTGCGCCACCCGCAGGTGGCGGTGCTGACCGACGACATCTACGAGCACATCCGCTTCGGCGCGCCCGAAAGCCCGCACCTCGCGGCGATCGAGCCGGCGCTGCTCGCGCGCACCCTGGTCGTCAACGGCGTGTCCAAGACCTATGCGATGACGGGCTGGCGCATCGGCTATGCCGCCGGCCCGGCGGCGCTGATCGCGGCGATGGACATGATCCAGTCGCAGTCGACGAGTTGCGCCTGCTCGGTCAGCCAGGCCGCGGCGCTGGCCGCGCTGCAGGGCGGCATGGACTTCCTGCCGGACTGGGTGGCCACCTACCGGGCGCGGCGCGACCGCGCGCTGGCGCTCGTCAACGCCATCCCCGGCCTGCGCTGCAGCGCCCCGGAAGGCGCGTTCTATCTCTTCGTCCACTGCGGCGGGCTGATCGGCCGGCGCACCGCCGCCGGCCGGCAGCTAACCACCGACCTGGACGTCTCACTGTTCCTGCTGGAAGACGCCCGCGTCGCGGCGATCGCCGGCACCTGCTACGGCCTGTCGCCGTACCTGCGGCTGTCGATCGCGACCGGCATCGACGTGATCGAGGAAGCCTGCCGCCGCATGGCCGCGGCCATCGCCCGCCTGGCCGATTGACGGCCGCCAAGGCGTCCACCACGGCCGGGGTAAACCCGCAATCAAGATCCTTGATACCTCGAAGCGCAACTCGTATTGGTCGGCGAACAACCGCCTTCCTATGATCGTTTCACCTCTTCCACCCCAAGCCCCGGAGTCCTCGATGTCCACCAGAACGATTGTTCGGCGCGCCCTGCTCGCGGCCTGCGGCGCGGCCGCGCTGACGGCGATGACGGCGCTGCCGGCCACGGCGCAGGAGGTCTACAAGATCGGCCTCGTCAGCCCCTTGAGCGGCGCCAACGCGCGCTACGGCGCCTTCGCCAACAAGGGCGCCAACCTGGCGGCCAAGGAGATCAATGCCGCCGGCGGGGTGCAGGGCCGCAAGCTGGAGTTCGTCAGCGGCGACAGCCAGTGCGTGCCGGCCGAAGGGGTGTCGGCCACCAAGCGCATGATCAGCTTCGACAAGCTGCCCATCATCATCGGCGACATTTGCAGTTCGGTCACGCTCGCGATGCAGCCGCTGGCCGAGGAAGCGGGCGTGCTGCTCGTCAACGCCGCGTCGTCGAACCCGATGATCACCTACAAGGCGGGCGTCGGCGGCTTCAAGTGGACCTTCCGCAACTACCCCACCGACGAGGGCCGCGCCGCCATCGTGCTGGAGCACGCGGTCAAGAACCGCGGCCTGAAGACCTTCGCCGTGCTGTCGGTGGACAGCGACTACGGCCGCGGCGCCATCAACTTCACCAAGAAATACCTGCCGCGCTACCCCGACGCCAAGATCCTGAGCGAGGACTACTACAAGGACTCGGAGACCGACTTCCGCCCGGTGCTCAGCAAGATCCGCAACTCGGGCGCGCAGGCCATCCTGATGTACGGCCAGGCCGACACGACGCCCATCGTCGCGCGCCAGATGCTGGAGATGGGCCTGGCCGGCAAGGTGGTGCTGGTCGGCAACGGCGAGTTCAACACCGCCAAGACCATCGCCGCGGCGCCGTCGGTGCTGAACGGCTCGATCGAGGCGGCCGCCTGGCTGCCCGAGTGGACCAGCGCGCGCAGCCAGAAGTTCGTCGACGACTACAAGAAGGCCTACGGCGGCGAGATGCCCAACAACCACGCCTACACGCACTGGGAGACCACGCACCTCGTCGCCGCGGCCATCAAGGCGGCCGCCAGCCTGAAGCCCGAGGACGTGCGCAACGCGCTGGCCAAGATCAAGTACGACAGCGCGATGGGCCCGGTCACCTTCGACGACCACCACCAGGCCGTGCTGCCGATGGTGCTGCTGGAAGTGGCCGACGGCAAGCCGGTGATCCGCAGCGCCATCGCCGTCAAGGTCGACTACCCCAAGTGACGGCCTGAAGCACCGCGCAGGACGGCACCGCCATGGGCAGCTTCATCCTCGAGCAGATCGTCAACGGCGTGATCACCGGCTCGATGTACGCGCTGGTGGCCGCCGGCATGACGATGATCTTCGGCGTGCTGCGGGCCATCAACTTCGCTCACGGCGAGTACTACATGCTCGGCACCTTCGGCGCCTGGCTGGTGATCTCCAAGCTCGACGCGCCGTATGCCGTGTCCATCGTCGCCGGCGTGGCCATCGCGGCGCTGATCGCCGCGCTCATCGGCCGCCTGGTCATGCAGCGCCTGGTGGGCGCGCCGTTCCAGGCCGGCGTGCTGGCCACCATCGGCGTCTCGCTGATCCTGCAGAACGCGGTGATCCTGGCCTTCGGCGGCGGCTACAAGGTGTTCGAAGGCGGCTGGATCGAGCCGGTGCAGATCGGCAGCTTCGGCATGGCGCAGCAGCGCATCGTGCTGGTCGTCACCGCGCTGGCGGTCTTCGCCGGCCTCGAATGGATGGTGCGCAAGACGCGCATGGGCAAGGCCATCCGCGCCGTGTCGCAGAACATCGAGTGCTGCCACGTCAACGGCATCGACGTCGAATCGGTCGTGCGCCGCACTTTCCTGCTGGGCACGGCGCTGGCCGCGCTGTCGGGCGTGCTCACCGCGCCGGTCAACGTCAGCGTCTACGGCGGCATGGGCGAGTCGATCACGCTCAAGACCTTCGCGGTGATCGTGATGGGCGGCATGGGCAACGTGCGCGGCACGCTGATCGCCGGCATCCTGCTCGGCGTGGTGGAGGCGCTGGTCTCCGGCCTGATCGGGCTGCAGTACCGCGATTCGGTCGGCTTCGTGGCGCTGCTGCTGATGCTGATGTTCCGGCCGCACGGCCTGTTCACCCAAAAGGCCCGGTTTTGAAAGCGTCCACCATGTCCGTCACGCTCGACACCCCGCACGCGCCGCCGCCGCGGCTGCCCGCCGTGCGCTGGGGCACCGCCGCGCTGGCGTTGGCCGCGCTGGCGCTGGCGCCGCTGTTCCTGGGCAACTACTACCTGCACGCGCTGATCATCGCGATGATCTTCCTGCTGCCGGCGCACGGGCTGAACCTGATCCTCGGCTACACCGGCATGCTGTCGCTGGCGCAAGGCGTCTTCTTCGGGCTGGGCGCCTACACCTCGGCGCTGTTGGCGATGCACTTCGGCACGCCCTTCGTCGTCAACCTGTTCGCGGCGGCCGCCGTGGCGGCGCTGATCGCGCTGCCGCTGGGCATTCCGGCGCTGCGGCTGCGCGCCACCTCGTTCGTGATGTGCACGCTGGGCTTCGTCGTCATCGCGCAGACGGTGGCCAAGAACTGGACCGACCTGACCCGCGGCGACATGGGGCTATCGGGCCTGGCGCGGCCGCGCATCGGCGACATCGTGATCAGCCAGATCCCGCAGTATTTCTACCTGATCCTGGCGGTGGCGGTGCTGGCGATGCTGGCCTTCATCGCGCTGATCCGCTCGCCCGCCGGGCGCTGCATGGTGGCCATCCGCGACAACGAGACGCTGGCCGAGTCGCTGGGCATCCCGACCTGGACCTACAAGCTGGTCGTCTTCATGCTCAGCGCGGCCTTCGCCGGCCTCGGCGGCAGCCTGTACGCGCACTACGAGACCGTCGTCAGCCCGCTGGTGTTCCAGATGTACTACTCGAACACCATCCTCATCATCGTGCTGGGCGGCGGCGTCGGCCGGGTGCCGGGCGCCATCATCGGCAGCTTCCTGTTCGTGGCGGTCACCGAGGCGCTGCGCATCACGCCGGAGCTGCGGCTCATCATTTACGGCTTCGTGCTGCTGCTGCTGGTGTTCATGTTCCCGCAGGGCCTGGCGCCGCTGGTCGAGCGCGGCACCGAATGGCTGGCGCGGCTGGGGCGCAAGGCATGAACGCGGCGGCAGAACCCATCCTGCGCGTGCAGGGCCTGCGAAAGAACTACGGCGGCGTGCCGGCGCTGCAGGGCGTGGACCTCGAGGTCGCGCGCGGCGAGGTCTGCGGCCTCATCGGGCCCAACGGTTCAGGCAAGTCAACGCTGTTCGACTGCTGCACCGGTCTGCAGAAGAGCGACGGCGGGCGCGTCGTGCTCAAGGGCACCGACATCACCGGCTGGGCGATGAACCGCATCGCCCGCGAAGGCCGGCTGCTGCGCAGCTTCCAGAAGACCGTGGTCTTCCCGACCATGGACTGCGAGGAGAACCTCGTGCTGGCCGGCCAGATGGCGCGCTTTCCGGGCGTGGCGTCGACCTTCTCGATCGGCCGCGCCTCGCGCCGGCGCGTGGCGGCGCTGCGCGAACGCGCGCGCGAGTTGATCGAGGTGTCGGGCCTCTCGCGCGTGGCGCACCTGCCGGCGGGCAACCTGTCCGGCGGCCAGCAGAAGCTGCTGCAGTTCGCGTCGATGCTGATGCCCGAGCCCGAGATCGTGCTGCTCGACGAGCCGCTGGCCGGCATCAACCCGATCCTGATCGAGCGCGTGATCCAGTGCATCGAATCGGCCAACCGCCAGTTCGGCATCACCTTCCTGATCATCGAGCACAACACCGACGTGCTGATGAACCTGAGCCACCGCGTGATCGTGCTGCACCAGGGCCAGAAGCTGGCCGACGACACGCCCGCGGCCATCGTGCGCAACCCTCAAGTGGTGGAGGCCTACCTTGGCGGCTGAACTCGTCATCCACCAGCTGCGCGCCGGCTACGGCCACCTGGACATCCTGCACGACGTGAGCCTGACCGTGAAGCACGGCGAGTTCGTCGCGCTGCTCGGGCCCAACGGCGCCGGCAAGTCGACGCTGCTGAAAACGCTGTACGGCATGACCACGCACAAGGGCGGCACGATCACCTGGCAGGGCCGCGAGATCGCCGGCGCGAAGCCGCGCGATTTCCTGTCGCAGGGCTTCGGCTACGTGCCGCAGGGGCGCTGCAACTTCCCCACGATGTCGGTCGACGAGAACCTGGAGATGGCCGCCTACACGCTGAAGGACGGCGACATCGAAGGCGAGCGCCGCTACGTCTACGAGCTGTTCCCGATCCTGCACAAGCGCCGCCACGAATTCGCCGGCAACCTGTCGGGCGGCGAGCAGCAACTGCTGGAGATGGCGATGGCCGTGCTGCGGCGGCCGCAGATCCTGCTCGTCGACGAGCCTTCGGTCGGCTTGTCGCCGCAGGCCATCACGCTGGTCTTCAACGAACTCAAGCGCCTGCACCAGGGCGGCCGCACCATCTTGCTGGTCGAGCAGAACACCCGCAAGGCGATTGAGGCCGCCGAGCGCGCCGTCGTGCTGCGCCTGGGCAAGGTGATCTGGGACAGCCCCGCCGGCGACGTGAGCCACGCCGACCTGGGCGAGCTGTTCATGACCGGCCGCGTGCAGGAACGCGCCGCCGCCGGCACGCCGCACGGCATCCACTGACCAAGGACCTCTTCGAGCATGAAACTCGCCTTCGACACCGGCGGCACGTTCACCGACTTCGCCTTCTCCGACGACGACGGCAGCATCGTGCTGCACAAGGTGCTGAGCACGCCCGACGCGCCGGCGCGCGCCGTGCTGCAGGGCATCGACGAGATCCTGGCCAAGGTGCGTCGCGGCCAGGCCGCGCGCGCCGGCGAAGGCGCGCTGCAGATCCTGGGCGCCACCACCGTGGTGACCAACGCCGTACTGGAGCGCAAGGGCGTCAGCACCGCGTTCATCACGACCGACGGCTTCCAGGACATGCTGCGCATCCGCACCGAAGGCCGCTACGACTTGTACGACCTGCGCATCCAGTACCCCGAGCCGCTGGTGCCGCGCGACCGCTGCTTCGGCGTGGTGGAGCGCATCAGCGCCGGCGGCGAGGTGGTGACGCCGCTCGACGAGGCCTCGGTCCGCGCAGTGGCCGCGCAGCTCGTCGCGCAAGGCATCCGCTCGGTGGCGGTGTGCCTGCTGCACGCCTACAAGTACCCGCAGCACGAGCAGCGCATCGCCGAGCTGCTGGCCGAATGGGCGCCGGGGGTCTCGGTCTCGCTGTCGTCCAGCGTCTGCCCCGAGGTGCGCGAGTACGACCGCGCCTCCACCACCGTGGCCAACGCCTACACGCGGCCGATGATGGTGCAGCACGTGGACCACCTGGAACGCGAGCTGGGCGCGCGCGGCGTGGCCGGCCAGCTGCTGTGGATGACCTCCAGCGGCGGCGTGGTGCCCAGCGCCAGCGCCGCGCGCACGCCGGTGCGGCTGATCGAATCGGGGCCGGCCGCCGGCGCGGTGGCGGCGGCGGGCTACGCCGGCGCCGCCGGCGAGGCCAGCGTGCTGTCGTTCGACATGGGCGGCACCACCGCCAAGCTGTGCCTGATCCCCGACGGGCAGCCGCAGATCGCCAACGAGCTGGAGGTGGCGCGCCACGAACGCTTCCGCAAGGGCAGCGGCTTTCCGCTGAAGATCCAGTCGATCCACATGATCGAGATCGGCGCCGGCGGCGGCAGCATCGCCTCGCGCACGCGGCTGGGCACGCTGCAGGTGGGCCCGCGCAGCGCGGCGGCGGCGCCGGGGCCGGCCTGCTATGGCCGCGGCGGCAGCGAGCCGACGGTGACCGATGCCGATCTGCTGCTGGGTTACTTGAACGAACACTCGTTCCTCGGCGGCGACTTCGCGCTCGACCGCAGCGCCGCGGTGCGCGCGATGGCGCGGCTGGCCGACGAGCTGGGCATCTCGGCCGAGCGCTGCGCCTTCGGCATCCACGACATGGTCAACGAGAGCATGGCCGAGGCTGCCGCGATGCAGGCCACCGACAGCGGCGTCGACCCGCGCGCGCTGCCGCTCATCGCCTTCGGCGGCGCCGGCCCGGTGCATGCGTACGGCGTGGCGCGCAAGCTCGGCATCCGCAAGGTGATCTGCCCGCTGGGCGCCGGCGTCACCTCGGCCATCGGCCTGCTCGGCGCGCCGGTGGCGGCCGACCTGGCCACCAGCGCGCCGATGGCCGTCTCGCGCTGGAACGCCGCGCAGGTGCAAGCCCTGCTGGCCACGCTGGCCGCGCAAGGGCGCGAGGTGGTGGCCGCCAGCGGCGTGGCGCCGGCGGCGATCGGCGTCAGCTACACCGTCGACATGCGCCACGTCGGTCAGGGCCACGAGATCTCGGTCGCGCTGCCGGCGGGCGACCCCGGCGATCGCGCCTTCCTGGACGAGCTGCTGCAGCGCTTCCACGATGCCTACGTGCGGCTGTACGGGCGCAACGTGTCGGGCACCGATGCCGAGGTCATCACCTGGCGCGTGCGCGCCAGCGGCCCGAAGGACGAGGTCTCGGTCGCCAGCATGCGCGGCCGGGCGCAAGCCGTTCGCAACCCCCGCAAGGGCAGCCGCCCGGTGTTCTTCGCCGAGGCCGGCGGCTTCGTCGACACCCCCGTCTACGACCACTACGCGCTGGCGCCCGGCGTCGTGGTGCAGGGCCCGGCCATCGTCGAACAGCGCGAGTCGACGGTGGTCGTGGGCCCCGGCGCCAGCGCCTCGCTGGACGCCCGCTTCAACCTCATCATGCTGCTGGAGGCAAAGCCATGACCGTCGACTTCGACGACCCCATCACGCTGCAGGTGATGTGGGACCGCCTGGTCTTCATCGCCGACCAGGCCGATTCGGCGCTCGGCCGCACCGCGTTCTCGCCCATCGTGCGCGAGAACCACGACTACGTGACCGTGCTGCTCGACGCCGAAGGCCGCGCGCTGGCGCAGTGCACCTGGTCGATCCCGGTGTTCATCACCTCGCTGCCGATGGCGGCGCAGAACCACTTCCTGCCGGCCTTCCCGCCGGCGACGCTGCAGCCCGGCGACGTGCTGGCCACCAACGACCCGGCCATCGGCACCGGCCACCTGCCCGACATGGTGATGCTGACGCCGATCTTCCGCGGCGGCCGCATCGTCGCCTACGCCGGCAGCATTGCGCACCTGCCCGACATCGGCGGCCGCCCGCAAAGCCCCGACTCGACCGACATGTTCGAGGAAGGCATCCGCATCCCGATGTTGAAGCTGTACAAGGCCGGCGTGCCGAATGCCGACGTCTTCGCGGTCATCGAGGCCAGCGTGCGCCTGCCGGCTGAGGTGCGCGGCGACATCCAGAGCATGGTGGCCGCCAACGAGGTGATGAGCCGGGAGCTGTCGCGCTTCATGGACGAGTACGGCCTCGACGACGTGCAGGCGCTGGGCCGGGCGATCCACGGCCGATCCGAAGCGCACATGCGCAAGGCCATCGCCGCCTGGCCGCCAGGCAGCTACAAGGCCGAGGTGACGATCGACGGCTTCGAGAGTGACGTCAAGCTGTGCGTGGACGTGCAGGTGCGCGGCGACGCCATCCACGTCGACTACGCCGGCACCTCGCCCGAGGTGGCGCGCGGCATCAACGTGGTGCCGCACTACCGCGTGGCGCACACGGTGTATGCGCTGAAGTGCCTGCTCGACCCCGACACGCCGAACAACGAAGGCTGCATGCTGCCGATCACCGACGACGCGCCGCTCGGCACCATCCTCAACCCGCACCCGCATGCCGCGGGCGCCGCGCGCAACCTGGTCGGCCACGTGATCCCGAGCCTGATCTTCCGCGCGCTGCAAGGCGTGGTGCCCGACCGCGTGAAGGGCGACAGCGGCGGGGCGCCGATCTGGGGCATCAACTGCCAGGGCCACACCGCCGACGGCCGCGCCTACGGCAGCGCGCAAAACTTCCACGGCGGGCAAGGCGGCCGCTCGACGCTGGACGGGCTGGACACCTTGAGCTTTCCGTCCAACTGCAAGGTCACGCCGATCGAGATGTACGAGCTGGCGGTGCCGGTGCTGACCGAGCGCAAGGAGCTGATCCCCGATTCCGGCGGCGCCGGCAAGTACCGCGGCGGCCTGGGGCAGCGCGGCGTTCTGCGCAACCTGTCGGACCGGCCGATGAACGTCTACCTGTCCACCGAACGCGTCAAGCACCCGTGCTTCGGCGTCGTCGGCGGCCACGACGGCACGCGCGGCGCGGTGCGGCTGAACGGCGAGACGGTGTTCCCGAAAGGCAAGCTGACGCTCAACCCAGGCGACCGGCTGGAGCTGGAACTGCCCGGCGGCGGCGGCTGGGGCAACCCGCTGCAGCGCCCGCGCGAACTGGTCGAGAACGACCTCCGCCAGGGCCTGGTGAGCGCGCAGCAGGCGCAGGCCGTGTACGGCTGGACGGGAGCCTGAGGCGATGGCCGCGCTCGACGGACAGGTGGCGCTGGTCACCGGCGGCGGCACCGGCATCGGCCGTGCCACGGCGCTGCGGCTGGCAGCCGAAGGCGCGCGCGTGGTCGTCACCGGCCGCCGGCCGGCGCCGCTGGAGGCGGTGGCCGCCGAGGTCCGCGCCGGCGGCGGCCAGGCCTGGGCGCGGCCCGCGCACCTGGAAGACCGCGACGCGCTGCGCGCGCTGGTGCACGGCATCGAGCGCGACCTCGGCCCGGTGGACATCCTGGTCAACAACGCCGGCGCGTCCAGCCGCGTGCGCAACCTGCTGTGGGTCGACGCCGACGACTGGGACGCCACCCTCGCCGTCAACCTGAACGCCGTCTACGTGCTGATCCAGGCCGTGCTGCCGGCCATGCTGGCCAAGGGCGGCGGCACGGTGGTCACGGTGTCGTCGCTGGCGGCGCTGCGGCCGGGCCTGCTGGGCGGCGCGCCCTATGGCGCGGCCAAGGCGGCGGTGAGCAACCTGATGAGCTTTGTGCACGCCACCTTCCGCAACCAGAACATCCGCTCGACAACCATCCTGCCGGGCGAGGTGAACACGCCCATCATGGACACGCGCGTGCGGCCGCCGACGGCCGAAGAGCGCGAGCGCATGGTCGACCCCGACGACGTGGCGCGCGCCATCGCGCTGGTCTGCACGCTGCCGGCGCGCACGACCATCGAGCAACTGGTCATCAGCCCCACCTTCGCCCGCGACCAGGGGCCGGACGGCGAGATCAGCCGCTGGCTGGGCGCCCCCGACGGCTGGCCCGGCAAACCCAAGTGAACCCGTTATGAGCAAGACCTTGAAAGACCGGCTGGCCGGCGGCGCGAGCGTGCTGATGGTCAACCCCAACCACGTCTCGGCGACGCTGTGCGAAAAGCTGGTGCGATCCGGCGCCGACGCGGTGTTCATCGACTGCGAGCACGGCCTGCCCGGCTTCGAAGACATCCACCACATGGCCAAGGCCGCGCGCCATGCCGGCGGCTTCGGCATCGTGCGGCCGCAGAACCAGGAGCGCTCGATGATCACGCGCTGCCTGAATGCCGGCGCCGACGGCCTGATGGTGCCGCTGATCCACACCGCCGCCATCGCGCGCGAGGTCGTGCATCACTTCCGCTATGCCGTGCCCGACGACCACGCGAACCGGCTGCTGGTCGGCATGGTCGAATCGGTGGAGGCGGTGTCCAACCTCGACGCCATCCTGGCGGTGGACGGCATCGACGTGTTCTTCGTCGGCCCCGGCGACCTGTCGCAATCGATGGGCCACTCGCCCAACGTGCCCCCCGGCGGCCGCCGCGCGCAGGCGGTGCTGGACATGGTGGACGACACGCTGCGGCGCATTCGCGCGGCCGGCAGACTGGCCGGCACGCTGGCGGTGAAGCAGGACGTGGCGCACCTGGTGGCGCAGGGCGCGCAGCTCATCTACTACCACGCCGACCCCTTCGTCGCCGACGGCGTGCAGCTGATGCGCCAGCTGTCGCAGCCGGCGCGCTGATTCAGGCGGGCACCGGCGGCGGCAGCCGCGTGCCCACGCAGTGGCCCGAGCCGACGAAAGCCGCCACCACCTGCGCCAGCTCGGCCTTCACGGCCTGCGCCGCCGGCGTCAGGCTCAGGTGGTCGGAGACGCACAGCGACACCGTCGTCTGCAGTTCGGGCTCGACCACGCGGCGCACCACCGGCGGCGCGCGGCCGCTGAAGCTGGCCGCCAGCGCCCAGGGCAGCACCGTGGCGCCGAGGCCCGATTCGATCGCCTCGCGCAGCGTGGCGGCCGACTCGATCTCGGCCGCCACGCGCGGCGTCAGCCGCGCCTGCGCGAAGGCGGCGTCGACCAGGCGCCGCAGGTAGTGCGTGCGCCCGGGCAGCAGCAGGTTCATGCCGGCGAGCTGTGCGAGCGCGACCGACTCGTCGCAGCCGGCGGGCAGCACGGTGTCGGGCGGGGCGATCAGGAACAGCTGTTCGACCAGCATCGGCTGCAGCGCCACGCCCTTGATGCGGGTCGGCGCATAGATCAGCGCCATGTCCATGCGGCCGGCCATCACCATCTCGCTGAGCACGAGGCCGAAGTTGTCGTTGATGAAGAGCTGCACCTCGGGGTACTTCTCGCGCACCGCCTGCAGCAAGGGCGTCGACAGGATCGAGGTGGTGCTGTAGGTCGCCAGCCCGACCGACACCGTGCCCGCCAGGCTGCTGCCGCGGCCGGCCACGTCGCGCTCGGCCTGCTCCAGCTGCTGCAGCAGCAGCGTGGCATGGCGGTACAGCTCGTGCCCCGCCGCGGTGGGCGTGACGCCGGCATTCGAGCGCAGCAGCAGGCGCTGGCGGAAGTGCTTCTCCAGCGAGGCGATCTGGTGGCTGAGCGCCGGCTGCGCCAGCTGCAGCCGGGCCGCCGCCGCCGACAGGCTGCTGGCGTCGACCGCGGCGACGAAGCTGCGCAGCGTCTTGAAGTTGACCGACATCGGGCGATTGTCGGCGAGTGCCGCTGGGGCCGGCCCACAATGGCGGCTCGAATCCGGCGTCCGCCGCCGGCATCGCACCGAGCCCCGCCGTGAACCTCAGGCGCCTGAAGTACTTCATCAAGATCGTCGACGTCGGCAGCCTGACGCAGGCCGCCGAGGTGCTGCACATCGCGCAGCCGGCGCTCAGCCAGCAGATCGCCACGCTGGAAGGCGAGTTCGGCCAGCAGCTGCTGCTGCGCACCAGCCGCGGCGTCAGCCCGACCGAGGCCGGGCGCGTGCTGTACCGCCATGCGCAGCAGATCCTGCGCCAGGTGGAACAAGCGCGCGCCGACGTGCGGGCTTCGGGCCGCGCGCTGACGGGCCAGGTCTCGGTGGGGCTGGCCTCGGGCACGGCGGCCTCGGCGCTGGCGCTGCCGCTGCTCAAGGCCGTGCGCTCGCGCCACCCCGAGGTGGTGCTGTATCTCAACGAAAGCCTCGGCTCGACGCTGTGCGAGCTGGTCGGCAATGGGCGCATGGACATGGCCGTGCTCTACGGCGGCCGCAGCCTGGTGCAAGGCCTGAGCTTCGAGCCCTTGCTGACCGAGGAACTGGTGCTGGTCGCCCCCGCGGCTTTGCTGGGCGGCCGCGACCCGGTGCGCCTGGCCGAACTGCGCGACATCGAACTGCTGCTGCCGCGTTCGCACAACTACCTGCGGCGCTACGTCGACGAGGCCTTCGCCGGCCAGCAGATGGTGCCGCGCGTGGTGGCCGAGATCGAGTCGGCGGCCACGCTGTCGGCGGCCGTCGGCAACGGCGTGGGCGCCACGGTGCTGCCGGCGTCGGCCGCGCAGGCGGTGGCGGCCGCCGTGCAGGCGCGCCTTTGCCGCATCGTCGACCCCAGCATCGAGGTGCCGCTGGTGCTGTGCACGTCCGACCGGCCGGCGCTGTCGGAGCCGGCCCAGGCGGTGCGCGCCATCGTGCTGGAGCTGGTGGCCGAACTGGCGCCCGACGGCCGGCCGCTCGACGACGACTGACACGCCGCGCCCCGCCACGGCGCCGCCCGCCACGGGCGCCATAAGCCGCGCGTATCGCCACAGAGCGAATTCGTCTTGGCCCGAAGCGGCGGCCGCACCTAGAGTGCGCCCACGTTTGCCGCGCCACGCCCGCCATGCCCGAACCGATCCTGATCACGCGCTCCACCTTCGCCGACATTCCCGGCCGCCTGCGCCAGCACTTCGCGGTCGACGACAACCCGGCCGACGAAATCTGGCCCGCGGCCGAGCTGGTGCGCCGCCTGCAAGGCAAGGCCGGCGTGATGAGCACGGGCAGCGAGCGCATCGACGCCGCGCTGCTGGACGCCTGCCCGCAGTTGCGCGCCGTCTGCAATGTCGGCGTGGGCATCAACCACATCGACGTGGCGGCCTGCACGGCGCGCCGCGTGCTGGTGACCAACACGCCCGAGGTGCTGACCGAGACCACCGCCGACCTCGGCTTCGCGCTGATGATGGCCGCGGCGCGTCGCTTGGGCGAAGCCGAGCGCGCGCTGCGCCACGGCGAGTGGACCAAGACCGGCATCCACGACCACTTTGCCGGTGCCGACGTGCACGGCGCGACCCTGGCCATCCTGGGCATGGGCCGCATCGGCCAGGCCATCGCGCGGCGCGGCGCCCTGGGCTTCGGGATGCGGGTGATCTACCACAACCGCTCGCGGCTGCAGGCCGACGCCGAAGCCGCGGTCAACGCCCGTTATGTCGACAAGGCCACGCTGCTGCGCGAGGCCGACCACCTGGTGCTGGTGCTGCCGTATTCGCCGGCCGCGCACCACGCCATCGGCGCGGCCGAGCTGCGGCAGATGAAGCCAACGGCCACGCTGACCAACATCGCGCGCGGCGGCATCGTCGACGACGCGGCGCTGGCCGAGGCCTTGCGCCGCGGCACCATCGCTGCTGCGGGGCTGGACGTCTTCGAAGGCGAGCCGGCCGTCCATCCGGCCTTGCTCGACCTGCCTAACGTCGTTCTCACGCCGCACATCGGCAGCGCCTCGCTGCCGGCGCGGCACGCGATGGCGGCGCTGGCCGCGCGCAACCTCATCGCCGCGCTGGGCCACGGCCCCGAGGCCGGCAGCCCGCCCACGCCCGTCAACCCCGAGGTGCTGAATGGAGCCCCCACGCTCGCTTCGCTCGCTGCCCCGGTCCCAGCAGGGAGCCCTGCGGGTCCTGGGACGCTCAGGTCCTTCGGAACGGCCGGGCGGTACTGAGGTGAGCGGCACCAAGCTGCTGGTGATGGGCGTGGCCGGCTGCGGCAATTCCACGCTGGCCGGCGAGCTGGCGCGCGCGCTGGGCGCGGTGCTGATCGAAGGCGACGACCATCACCTGCCGCAAAGCCGCGACAAGATGCGCCGCGGCATCGCCTTGCAGGACGCCGACCGCGAGCCCTGGCTGGGCCGGCTGGGCGACCTGCTGGCGGGCGAGCCGGGCGCCGCGGTGCTGAGCTGCTCGGCGCTGAAGCGCCGCTACCGCGAGCGGCTGCGCACCGCGGTGCCGGCGCTGCGCACGGTGTTCATCGACATCACGGTCGAGCAGTCGCATGCGCGCGTCTCCGCCCGGCCCGGGCACGTGTTCCCGCCCGAACTGGTGCGCAGCCAGTTCGAGGCATTGGAGCCGCCCCCCGGCGAGCCCCACGTGCTGACGCTGGCGGCGCATGATGCGCTGCCCGACCAGGTGCGGCAGGTGCTGCGCTGGCTGCGCGGCATGCACGATCTTCGAGAGGCCTCATGAACCCCCAGATCCAATCGCTCTTCGACCTCAGCGGCCGCGTCGCGCTGGTCACCGGCTCCAGCGCCGGCATCGGCCACACGCTGGCGCGCGGGCTGGCCGCGGCCGGCGCCAAGGTCATCGTCAACGGCCGCGACGCCGGCAAGCTGCACGAAGCCGCGGCGCGGCTGCGCGACCAGGGCGCCACGGTCGTCACCGCCGCCTTCGACGTGACCGACGCCGAGGCCGTGGACGCCGCCGTCTTGCGGCTGGAAGCCGAGGTCGGCGCCATCGACATCCTCGTCAACAACGCCGGCGTGCAGCGCCGCGCGCCGCTGGAGGACTTTCCGCGCGCGCAATGGCGCGAGCTGATGCAGACCAACCTCGACAGCGTGTTCTACGTCGGCCAGGCGGTGGCGCGCGCGATGATCCCGCGCCGGCGCGGCAAGATCATCAACGTGTGCTCGGTGCAAAGCGAGCTGGGCCGCCCGAGCATCGCGCCCTACGCCGCCAGCAAGGGCGCGGTGAAGATGCTCACCAAGGGCATGGCCATCGACTGGGGCCCGCACGGCTTGCAGGTCAACGGCCTGGGCCCGGGCTACTTCGAGACCGAGCTGACCGAGGCGCTGGTCAAGAACGAAGAGTTCACGCGCTGGCTGGTGGGGCGCACGCCGTCGCGCCGCTGGGGCGATGTCGACGACCTGATCGGCGCCGCCGTGTTCCTGGCCAGCGATGCGTCCAACTTCGTCAACGGCCACGTGCTGTACGTCGACGGCGGCGTGACCGCCACGCTTTAATTTCAGCTCCGAAGGCCGCCATGCAAGCCTTGATCATCCACGCCGCCGGCGACCTGCGCATCGAAGACGTCGAGACGCCGCCGCTCGGCCCCGGCCAGTTGCAGGCGCGCGTGCGCTTCGGCGGCATCTGCGGCTCGGACCTGCATTACTACCAGCACGGCGGCTTCGGCACAGTGCGCGTGCGGGAGCCGATGGTGCTGGGCCACGAGATCGCCGGCACCGTGGAGGCGGTGGGCGCGCACGTGGCCGGCTTCGCGCCCGGCGACCGCGTGGCCATCAGCCCCAGCCGGCCCTGCGGCCACTGCCGCTACTGCCAGCAAGGCCTGCAGAACCATTGCCTGGACATGCGCTACTACGGCAGCGCGATGCGCACGCCGCACGTGCAGGGCGCGTTCCGCCAGCGCATCGTTTGCGAGGCCGCGCAGGCGCACAAGCTGGCCGCATCGGTCAGCGATGCCGAGGGCGCGCTGGCCGAGCCGCTGTCGGTGGCGCTGCACGCGGTGCAGCGCGCCGGCCCGCTGCTCGGCCGGCGCGTGCTGGTCACCGGCTGCGGGCCGATCGGCGCGCTGATCGTCATCGCCGCGCGGCGCGCCGGCGCGGCGCACATCACCGCCACCGACGTCGGCGACTTCGCGCTGCGCGCCGCGCTGAAGGTCGGCGCCGACGAAGCGATCAACGTCGCGGCGCGGCCCGACGGCCTGGCGCCGTACACGGCCGACAAAGGCAGCTTCGACGTGCTGTTCGAGGCCAGCGGCAACCAGCGCGCGCTGGTCGGCGCCTTCGACGCGCTGCGCCCGCGCGGCATCATCGTGCAGGTGGGGCTGGGCGGCGAGATGACGCTGCCCGTCAACGCCATCGTCGCCAAGGAGTTCGACCTGCGCGGCGCCTTCCGCTTCCACGAGGAGTTCGCGGTCGCGGTGGAGCTGCTGAACAAGGGGCTGGTCGACGTCAAGCCGCTGGTCTCGGCCACGCTGCCCTACCGCGACGCCGGCCGCGCCTTCGCGCTGGCGGCCGACCGCTCGCAGGCGATGAAGGTGCTGCTGGACTTCGAGTAAGGCCGGCGCCTGCCGCGGCCGCAAAGGCCGCGAAGGCCGCGATGGCCACGCTGATGGCCGGCCTGGGCCGGGCCGCGCCGCCCGCATCGATGGGTCTTGCGATATATTCGCCGGAACACATCGAGGGCGTGCAGTCCATGGAGCACCCGCCGTTTCGTCCCGCCTTGCTGCCGGCCGCCGCCACCTGGGTGGGCGAGACCGTCATCCCGTTCAACGACGAGCCGGCCGCCGTGGCGCCGGCGGCCGAAGCCTCGGCCGCGCGGCTGCGCCTGCGCGACATGGACGCGCACCTGCACTGCTCGATCATCGGCACCTGCCTGTCCACCGCCGAGCTGCGCAAGCTGATGGCGCGCTTCATCGGCGTCGAGGGCTTGAGCGACCTCGACGTGCACCACGAGGCGGTGCGCCTGGCCTCGCTCGACGCCGAGGTGGCGCGCGCGCTGCACAAGGCGCTGGACCGCCGGCACGACAGCGGCGTGGCCCGCTTCGCCACGGCGCGCGATGCCCAGGCGCTGGGCCGCTTGTGGCAGCAGGCGCTGGCCGCCGGCGAAGTGCCGGCCGCCTACTGGGCCTTGCTGACGCACCGCCGCGCGACGCCCGAGCTGCGCCAGCGCGCCTTCGGCGACGTGCACATGCTGTCGCACCTGGTGGGCGCGGCCAACCGTGCCGACATCCGCCGCCTGGCGGCGCTGTCGAAAGAAAACGGCGAGCTGAAGGACCGCGCCGATGCGCAGCAGGAGAAGATCGCCCGGCTGCAGGACGAACGCGAGCAAGACCGCGCCGCGCGCGCTGCCGCCGAGCAGCGCTGCAGCCATTTGGAATTGCAGTTAGCCCACGCCGCCGCCGCGCTGCCCGCCGCCAACGAAGCCGCCTACGACGGCCTGGCGCGCAGCGTGGCGCTGCAGACGCGCCGCCGCGAGGAAGCCGAAAGCCGCGTGCGCGCGCTGGCCGCCGAGGTCGAGCGGCTCGAAGCCGAGCGGGCCGCCGCGCTGAACCAGGCCGCCGAACTGGCGCGCGAGCTGGCGGCGTCGGAGGCGGCGCTGCATTCGCGCAGCGCCGATGGCGACGACGGCACCGCCCCGGCGCTAGCCCAGGCCCTGGCCGAGGCCTTGCACGGCCGCGCGCTGCTCTACGTCGGCGGCCGGCCCAGTTCCAGCGCGGCGATCCGCGACCTCGTGCTGCGCCACGGCGGCGAATTCCAGCGCCACGACGGCGGGATCGAAGAGCGCAAGGGCCTGCTGGCCGCGGCGCTGGCGCGCGCCTCGCTGGTGGCGTTTCCGGTCGACTGCATCGACCACGATTCGGCGCTGGCGCTCAAGCGCGCCTGCCTGCGCCAATCGGTGCCCTTCCTGCCGCTGCGCACGGCCAGCGTGGCCAGCTTCGCCGCCGCCGTGGCCGCCTGGGCGCGGCCGCCGGTGCCGCCGCCGCCGCCGGCCTGCGGCTGCGGCGGGCCTTGTCTGCGGCACGGGTAGCGCGCGGCCGCCAGCGGCATAACATGCGGGCCGGCCGGGCACGCCGTGTCCGGCCGCCTGCCTTGCCACGACCGTCGAGCCACCCTCCATGAACATCCTGCGTCTGGCCGCCAAGGCCTTGCTTCTGGCCATGGCCACGTCAGCGTCGGCCCAGGGCGGCGCGGGTGCCGCGGGTGCTGGTGGTGCCGCGAGCACGCCAGCGCCCGCGCGCGACGTGCGCTACGTCGTCATCCACGCCCCGGGCCCGAGCTGGGACCGCACGAAGAACCTGTTCGAGCAGGCGGGCGTGCAGGCGCACATCGATCACTACCGCCAGCTCCACGCCGCCGGCAAGCTGGACTTCGGCGGGCCTTACCTCGACGCCGCCGGCGGCGGCATGATGATTCCCGCGGCCGGCCTTTCCGAAGACGAGATCAAGGCTTTCGCGCTGGCCGACCCCTCCGTGCGCGCCGGCTTGCTGCGCGCCGAGGTACGGCCCTGGATGATCGGCATGCGCAAGTAGCGCCCGCTGGCAACGACCGAGGCTGCCGCCATCATGTGCAGAAACATCAGAACGCTGTTCAACTTCGAGCCGCCGGCCACCGAATTGGAGATCCGCGACGCGTCGCTGCAGTTCGTGCGCAAGCTCAGCGGCTTCAACCTGCCGTCCAAGGCCAACGAGCAGGCCTTCGAGCGCGCCGTCGAGCAGGTGGCCGAGGCGGCGCGCGAACTCATCGCCGGGCTGGTCACCGCGGCGCCGCCGAAGAACCGCGAGGCCGAGGCGCAGCGCGCGCGCGAGCGGTCCGCGCTGCGGTTCACGCGCTAGGGCCGACCACGAGCGGCGCCGGCGGCGCCCGCCTAACGCAGCCGTTCGATGTACCGATACAGCGTGCTGCGATGGATGCCCAGCGCGCGCGCGGCCGCTGCGACGTTGCCCTTGGCCTCGTCCAGCGCGCGCCGCACGGCCTGGTGGGTCAGCGTCGACAGCGGCGCGGCCGCCGCATCGGACGATGACGACGGCGGCGGCGGCCGCTCGTCGCGCGCGGCGAGCGGCAGCTCGTCGGCCTGGATCTCGGCGCCCGGCTCGGCCAGCGCCACCGCGGCGCGCAGCGTGGCGGCCAGTTCGCGCACGTTGCCGGGCCAGGGATGGCGGTCCAGCCGGTCCAGCGCGGATGCCGACAGGCTGATGCCCTGGGCTTCGGCGCCCAGCTCGCGCAGCAGCATGGCGATCAGCGTCCGGCGGTCGTCGCGCTCGCGCAGCGGCGGCAGATGCACCTCGTAGCCGCGCAGCCGGTACAGCAAGTCGTCGCGGAAGCCCCCTTCGCGCGCCAGCGCCGCCAGGTCGCGGTGCGTGGCGCAGACCAGCGCGAAGTCGACTTCCTGATCGCGGCCGCTGCCCAGCGGGCGCACACGGCGGGTCTCCAGCACGCGCAGCAGCCGGGCCTGCAGCGACAGCGGCATGTCGCCGATTTCGTCGAGGAAGAGCACGCCGCCGTGCGCCTCGCGGATGCGGCCGCTGCTGCCGCCGCGGCGGGCGCCGGTGAAGGCGCCTTCTTCGTAGCCGAACAGTTCGGCCTCGATCAGCGTCTCGGGAATCGCCGCGCAGTTGACGGCCACCATCGGCTTGGCGGCGCGGCGGCTGCCTTCGTGCAGGCGGCGCGCGAACACGTCCTTGCCGCTGCCGGTTTCGCCGCTGATCAGCACCGACAGCCCGGCGTCGAAGACGCGCCGCGCGCGCGCCAGCAGCGCGGCCAGCGCGTCGGGCGGCGGCGCCAGTGTTGCTGCCTCCGCCGCCACCCGCGGCGCGGCCGGCGGCGCGCGCCAGGCGGTGCGGCGCGGCGCATCCACCGCCACCGCCCAGGTCGGCTGGCCGTGGCGCGTCAACAGCCCGGGGCGGTCGCGCAGCGTGGCCCAGCGCTGGCCGAACAGCGCCTCGACCGGCTGGTCCAGCCAGGTCGACCAGCCGCCGGGCATCAGTTCGGCGGCGGCGCGGTTGAGGCCGACGATGCGACCGTCGGCCACCGACAGCAGCCCTTCGCGCGGCGTGCCCAGGAAACCGGCGCGCCAGTGGAAGTGCACCAGTTCCTCGTCGTGCCCGGCGCGGTGGTGCTGCAGCAGCATGCGGTGCTCGACCTGCGCCGCCGCCATGCGCACCAGGCCCAGCGCGTGGATGTCGATCTGCACCGATTCGCCCGAGATGTCGAGCACGCCGGCCAGGTCGCCGCGCGCCGAGAGGATGGGCGCCGCGGCGCAGCCGATCGACGCGTTCTCGGGCAGCAGGTGCTCGGCGCCCAGCACCATCACCGGCGCGCGCTCGACCAGCGCGGTGCCGATGGCGTTGGTGCCGCGGCGCGTCTCCGACCAGTCGACGCCGGGCTCCAGCGCGATGCGGCGCGCCTTGGGCAGGAAGCCGGGGCAGCCGATCTCTTCGAGGATCAGCCCGCTCGCGTCCGACAGGATCACCACGCAGCCGCCGCCGACCACGTGCTCGGCCAGCGCGTCCAGCTCGGGCTGGGCGCAGCGCAGCAGCAGCTCGGCGGCGTCACGGCGTGCCGACAGCGCGCCGCGCGGCAGCGGCTCGGCCGGCGGCACGTCGGCCGCCACGCCGACGCAGCGCGACCACGAGCGCCGGATGTGCGGCGCCAGACGCTCGTCGGGCGCCAGGGCGCCTTCCAGCAATTGCTGGCGCGCGCGCGCCAGTTCGCTGACGCTGCTGACCGGCATGGGCATGTCGTTTGTCTCCTGCGGCGGCGGCCTGTCGCGCTTTGCGACAGCTGTCGCGACACGGCGCCGCGACACGGGTCGACATATTCTGACGGATATGTCGAACCCGCACGGGGAAATCGCTGGTCGCCACGGCCCCGGCGGGCGGCGGCATCGTACCCGGGAATCCACCGACGCCCGCTGGCGCGCCGGTTGCGACGCCTCAGCGGCGGCGGCACAGGTGATGGCGCCCTCAACCCTCAGGAGAAGACATGGACATGCTCGAGCCCGGCAAATTCGGCACCCCCGTCGCGTTCAAGAAGCGCTACGCCAACTACATCGGCGGCGAATGGTCGGCGCCGGCAAAGGGCCAGTACTTCGAGAACATCACGCCGGTCACCGGCAAGGCCTTCTGCGAGGTGCCGCGCTCGACGGCCGAAGACGTCGAGCACGCGCTCGACGCGGCGCACAAGGCCAAGGGCGCGTGGGGCCGCACGTCGCCGGCCGCGCGCGCGGCCATCCTCAACAGAATAGCCGACCGCATGGAGGCCAGCCTGCCGATGCTGGCCGCCGCCGAGACCTGGGACAACGGCAAGCCGATCCGCGAGACGACGGCGGCCGACCTGCCGCTGGCCGTGGACCATCTGCGTTATTTCGCGTCGGCCGTGCGCGCGCAGGAAGGCGGCATCAGCGAGATCGACGACGAGACCTACGCCTACCACTACCACGAGCCGATCGGCGTGGTCGGGCAGATCATCCCCTGGAACTTCCCGCTGCTGATGGCGATCTGGAAGCTCGCGCCGGCGCTGGCCGCCGGCAACTGCGTGGTGCTCAAGCCCGCCGAGCAGACGCCGGTGTCCATCCTCGTGCTGCTGGAATTGGTGGCCGACCTGCTGCCGCCGGGCGTGCTCAACGTCGTCAACGGCTTCGGGCTGGAAGCCGGCAAGCCGCTGGCCAGCAGCAACCGCATCGGCAAGATCGCCTTCACCGGCGAGACCACCACCGGCCGGCTGATCATGCAGTACGCCAGCCAGAACCTGATTCCCGTCACGCTGGAACTGGGCGGCAAGTCGCCCAACATCTTCTTCGAAGACGTGATGGCGAAGGACGACGGTTTCCTGGACAAGGCGCTGGAAGGCTTTGCGATGTTCGCGCTGAACCAGGGCGAGGTGTGCACCTGCCCGAGCCGCGCGCTGGTGCACGAGTCGATCTACGAGCGCTTCATGGAAAAGGCCGTCAAGCGCGTGGCCGCCATCAAGCAGGGCAACCCGCTGGACGCCGCCACGATGATCGGCGCGCAGGCCTCCAGCGAGCAGCTGGAGAAGATCCTGTCGTACCTGGACATCGGCCGCCAGGAAGGCGCCAAGGTGCTGATCGGCGGCGAGCGCAACATGCTCGACGGCGACCTGAAAGGCGGCTACTACGTCAAGCCGACGGTGTTTGCCGGCCACAACAAGATGCGCATCTTCCAGGAAGAGATCTTCGGCCCGGTGGTCTCGGTGACGACCTTCAAGACCGAGGAAGAAGCGCTGGCCATCGCCAACGAGACGCTGTATGGCCTGGGCGCCGGCGTCTGGAGCCGCGACGGCAACCGCGCCTTCCGCATGGGCCGCGGCATCCAGGCCGGCCGCGTGTGGACCAACTGCTACCACCACTATCCGGCGCACGCGGCCTTCGGCGGCTACAAGCAAAGCGGCATCGGGCGCGAGAACCACAAGATGATGCTCGACCACTACCAGCAGACCAAGAACCTGCTGGTCAGCTACAGCGAGAAGCCGCTGGGCTTCTTCTGAGCGGGTGGAGCCGCGCTCGTGACCGCGCCCGTGCTACGCGTGACCGCCACCGAGGCGGCGCTGGCCCTTATCGCCCGGCTGTCGGCGGAGCACGGGCTCGTGCTCTTCCACCAGTCGGGCGGCTGCTGCGACGGCAGCGCGCCGATGTGCTTTCCGCGCAACGAGTTCATGGTCGGCGACCACGACCGGCTGCTCGGCCGCATCGGCGGCGCGCCGTTCTACATCAGCGGGCCGCAGTTCGAGTACTGGCAGCACACGCAGCTGATCATCGACGTGGTACCCGGCCGCGGCGGCATGTTCTCGCTGGAAGGCCGCGAGGGGGTGCGCTTCCTCACCCGTTCGCGGCTGTTCAGCGACGACGAGTCGGCCGCGCTGGCGCAGCAGCAGCCGGACGGGCCGCCGCGCGGGGCGGCGGAACCGTCCGCATGACCTCAGGTCGCCGCCAGCTTGGCGCTGACCAGCCGGTTCAGGCTGACGCCCTGCTCGCTGGCCTGCAGCGCCAGCCGGCGGTGTTGCTCGGGCGGAATGCGCACGCGGAACTCGCCGCTGTAGTGCCGCTCGGCAATGGGCACCGGCACCGCCTCGCCGCCGGCCTGCAGGTCCGCCACGACGGCAGCCACCGTGTCGCGAATGCCTGCCAGCGCATCCTGCGGCGTGGTCGCCAGCCACGACAGCGACGGGAACTCCGCGCACAGCCCGATGTGCTCGCCGTCTTCGGCAGACCAGGTGACGCGATAGGTGTAATGGTCGACGTTCATCGTTGCATTCCTTCCAGCTTGTCGATGGCCTGCAACACCTGCCGCACTTGATAGGCCTTGGCGCGGCCCTTGTCGTTCTGGATGTTCACGCGCGGATCGCCCGGCCACGGCGTCTTGTAGATCGCATGGCTGGTGCCACGCTGGCGAGCCGCGCCGAAGTAGTGCTCGCACACCCGCTGCAGGTCCGCGAAGCGCACCGCAGCCGGCGCGTGTCGCATGCGCTCGATGATTTCAGGCACATTCGCCACTCGCGAACGGTACCACTATTGGCACCACCGCGCAGGGGGCGCCCAACCGCCGCCGGCGGCCGTATTCACGAACGCACGAACGCGATGCTGCCTGGGACGCAACCCTTCAGCGCGGGCGCTTGCGTCTTCAACGCCCGCGCTGCAAATAGCCCCGCGCGAAGTCGACGAACCAGTCGATGCTTTCCGGCTGCGCCAGCGCGTCGCGCTTGACCACTTTGTCCAGCGGCTGGCCGAGCAGCAGCTTCTTGATCGGCAGCTCCAGCTTCTTGCCGGTGATGGTGCGCGGGATCGCGGCCACGGGCACGATCTCGTCGGGCACGTGGCGGGCCGACAGGTCCTGGCGCAGCGCCTGCTTGATGCGCGCCGCCAGCGCCTCGTCCAGCACCTGGTCGCCGCGCAACTGCACGAACAGCGCCATCCACGACGGCCGGCCCAGGTACTCCAGGTCGACCACCAGGCTGTCCAGCACCTCGTCGATCTGCTCGACCACGCGGTACAGCTCGGCCGTCCCCATGCGCACGCCCTGGCGGTTGATGGTGGCATCCGACCGGCCGTAGATCACGCCGCCCACGGCTTGCGGCCGCGGCACCAGGCGCAGCCAGTCGCCATGGCGCCAGACGGGGTTGCCGTCGGCGTCGCTGAAGGTGTCGAAGTAGCTGTCGCGGTAGCGGCTGCCGTCGGCGTCGCCCCAGAAGTACAGCGGCATCGACGGCAGCGGCCGCGTGCAGACCAGTTCGCCCACCTCGTCGACCACCGGCCGTCCTTCGTCGTTCCAGGCCTGCACCGCGGCACCCAGCGTGCGGCACTGCATCTCGCCCAGGTAGACCGGCAGCGTCGGCAGGCCGACCAGGAAGCCACCGGCGAGGTCGGTGCCGCCGGACACCACGTTCAGCCACAGCTCGGGCTTGACCGCCTCGTACAGCCAGCGGCAGGCCTCGGGTGCCAGCGGCGAGCCGGTGGCGCCCACGGTCTGCAGCGCGCTCAAGTCGGCCAGTTCGCGCGGCACGATGCCGGCCTTCAGCGCCGCCTGGTGGATGGCGGCGCCGGCGCCGAAATACTGCACCCGCGTGCGGCCGGCCAGCTTCCACAAATGGCCCCAGTCGGGCTGCGCGCCGGCGCCGGTGACGCTGCCGTCGTACAGCACCAGCGTGGCGCCGCCCAGCAGGCTGAGCACGTGCGCGTTCCACACCATCCACGAGGTGTTGACGGCCCACAGCACGCGGTCGCCGGGGTGCAGGTCGTTGTGCAGCACCATGTTGACCATGCCGTTGGCGAGGATGCCGCCATGCCCGTGCACGATGGGCTTGGGCAGCCCCGTGGTGCCCGACGAGTACAGGATCCACAGCGGATGGTCGGCCGGCAGCGGCAACGGCTGCAGATTGGCGGCCGCCGCATCCGCCGAACTTGCGGGCCAGGCCACGCAGCGCCGCGCCTGCGCCTGCGGCGGCGCTTCGGCCTGCGCGTCGAGGTGGCCGAGCCACAACACCGCCTGCACGCTGGGCAGGCCGGCCAGGATTTCGTCCAACGCCGCGCGGCGGTCGAAGGGCTTGCCGCCGAAGCGGTAGCCGTCCACCGCGATCAGCAGCTTGGGCGTGATCTGCCGAAACCGGTCGCCCACGCTGAGCGGCCCCATGTCGGGCGCGCACAGCGACCACACGGCGCCCAGGCTGGCCGCCGCCAGGAAGGCGGCCACCGTCTGCGGAATGTTCGGCAGGTAGCCGACCACGCGGTCGCCGGGCTGCACGCCGCAATCGCGCAGCACCTGGGCGACGGCCGCCACCTGGCGCAGCAGCTCGGGCCACGACCACTCGCCGCTGCCGCCGGCCTCGCTCTCGTAGACGATCGCCGGGCCCGGCCGCGCCGCGTGGCGCAGCACCTGTTGCACGAGGTTGACCCGCGCGCCGGGGAACCACTGCACGTCGGGCATGCGGCTGCCGCTGCACATGCGCTGCGGCGGCGGATCGAAGGGCAGCTCGAAGAACTCCAGCACCGCGCCCCAGAAAGCCTCGGGCTCGTCGACCGACCACTGCCAAAGCGGCTCGTAGCCGTCGAAGGCCAGCCCGCGCTCGCGCTGCAGCCAGGCTTCGAACGCGGTGATCACGGCGGCGGCGCGGCGCTGCGGGCTGGGTGTCCACAGCGGTTGGGCGGTTGCGGGCTGGGCGGGCTCGGTCATGGGGGCGGAGTATCGAACTTCCTACAATGCCGCGGTCGCCGGCGCTGTTGCCGGCGGCATGCGTTCTCAGGGCGGGGTGGAAGTCCCCACCGGCGGTATCCGCGGTCTTCGGTCCGCGGGAGCCCGCGAGCGCTCCGGTTGTCCCTTGGCCATCGGAGGTCAGCAGACCTGGTGCGATGCCAGGGCCGACGGTCACAGTCCGGATGAAAGAGAAACGCATCGGCGCGCGGCCGCCTTCCATTCGTGGAGGGCGGCGCGTGCCGGCGCGCGCCCTGATTTGTGCGTTCTCCAACCTTCGAGGAAACCATGAATCAGATCACTCCCCTGCCCTTCGCCGCGGCGCACACCGCCCGCGGCCGGCCGCTGCGCATTGCGGTGGTCTGCGCCAACTGGCACCGCGAGATCGTCCACCGCGCCCGCGACGCGCTGCTGCAGGAGCTGCAGCGCCACGGCGTCGGCGCCGACCAGGTGGACTGCCACGAGGTGCCCGGCGCCTTCGAGATCCCGCTGCACGCGCAGCGCCTGGCGCGCGCCGGCGCGCACGACGCCATCGTGGCCTGCGCGCTGGTGGTGGACGGCGGCATCTACCGCCACGACTACGTGGCGCACGCGGTGATCGACGCGCTGATGCGCGTGCAGCTCGAGCACGACGTGCCGGTGTTCTCTGCCGTGCTGACGCCGCAGGCCTTCCACGAGCACGTTGACCACCACAGCTTCTTTGGCGCGCATTTCGAGAAGAAGGGCGTCGAGGCGGCGCACGCCTGCCTGGGCCAGTTGGCGGCGCTGCAGCAACTGGCGGCCTGAAGCCTGGTGGCATCAAGCTTGGTGGCATCAAGCGCGGTGGCATCAAGCACAGTGGCATCCAGCGCGCTGGCATGAAGCGCGGCGGCATGAGGTATGGTGCGTCCGCCATGCACCGTGCCGCCCGATCGCCCATGCGCCGCAGCCTGCCGCTCGCCGGCGCGCTGCTGCTGCTGCTGGCCGGCTGCATCGTCGTGCCGCGCAGCACCCAGGTCTACGACCCGCAGTGCCGCGCCTACGTCAAGCAGATGGTGCTGGAGGCCGAGGTCATCGGCATCATCGGCAACTGCAACAACGACGGCTGCGCGGTGATGCTGGCGTCGATGGGCATCGTCTCTGCCGCCAGCGCGGTGGTCTCTGGCAGCGTGGCGGTGATCGGCAACATCGTCTACTGGGCCGAGCGCCAGGGGCGCTGCCCGCCGCCCGACCCGGCGGCGCCGGCTTACCTGCCGCCGCCCGCAGCCTCGGCGCCGCTGCCGCGGCCGCCGGTGGTGCCGGGCCTGGTGCCCTCGCCGTCGACCTGAGCGCGCCGGCGCCGGCCCCACCGCCACGCCGTTACCGCGCCCGCCGCGCAAGCCCTGCGCTACGATCGGCGCCCTTCCCGGCTGCCCTTTTCGCCCCACCATGCAAGTCGTCTGCCTCGACCTCGAAGGCGTGCTCGTGCCCGAGATCTGGATCGCCTTCGCCGAGCGCACCGGCATCTCCGACTTCCGCCGCACCACGCGCGACGAGCCCGACTACGACAAGCTGATGCGCTGGCGGCTGGGGCTGCTGAAGCAGCACCAGCTCAAGCTGGCCGACATCCAGGCCGTGGTCGCCGGCATGGCGCCGATGGACGGCGCGAAAGACTTCCTCGACACGCTGCGCAGCCGCTACCAGGTGATCATCCTCTCCGACACCTTCTACGAGTTCGCCGACCCGCTGATGCGCCAGCTCGGCCGGCCCACGCTGTTCTGCCACCGGCTGATCGCCGATGCCGAAGGTTATGTCGCCGAGTACCGGCTGCGCCAGCCCGACCAGAAGCGCCAGGCCGTCAACGCGCTGAAGAGCCTGAACTACCAGGTCATCGCCGCCGGCGATTCGTACAACGACACCGCGATGCTGGGCGCCGCCGACGCCGGCTTTTTGATGCACGCGCCGCCGAAGATCGTGGCCGAGTTCCCGCAGTTCCCGCTGAACAACAGCTACCCCGAGCTGCTGGCCTCGATCGACGCCGCCGCGGCGCGGCTGCGCGGCTGACCAATCCGCCATGGCCTCGCGCTCGCGCATCGAGCTGCTGGCGCCGGCGCGCGACGCGGCGATCGGCATCGAGGCCATCAACCACGGCGCCGACGCCATCTACATTGGCGGCCCCGCCTTCGGCGCGCGCGAGAAGGCCGGCAACCCGGTGGCCGAGATCGCCCGCCTGGCCGCGCATGCGCACCGTTATCACGCGCGCGTCTTCGTCACCCACAACACCATCCTGCGCGACGACGAGCTGGAAGCCGGCCGCCGCCTGGCCTGGCAGTTGTACGAAGCGGGCGTCGACGCGCTGATCGTGCAGGACATGGGGCTGCTGGAGCTGGACCTGCCGCCCATCCAGCTGCACGCCAGCACGCAGACCGACATCCGCACGCCGCAGAAGGCGCGCTTCCTGCAGGACGTGGGCTTCGCACAGATAGTGCTGGCGCGCGAGCTGACGCTGGAGCAGATCGGCGCCATCGCCGCCGAGGTGCAGCGCGCGACGCTGGAGTTCTTCATCCACGGCGCCTTGTGCGTGGCCTACAGCGGCAACTGCTACATCAGCCACGCGCACACCGGGCGCAGCGCCAACCGCGGCAGCTGCAGCCAGGAATGCCGGCTGCCCTACACGGTGGAAGACGCGCAGGGCCGCATCGTCGCCCACGACAAGCATGTGCTGAGCCTGAAGGACAACGACCAGAGCGCCAACCTGCAGGCGCTGGTGGACGCCGGCATCCGCAGCTTCAAGATCGAGGGCCGCTACAAAGACATGGCGACGGTGAAGAACGTCACCGCGCATTACCGGCAGTTGTTCGACCGCCTGCTCGAAGGCCGCAGCGATGGCTTGCGCGCCGCCAGCAGCGGCCGCACGCGCCACTGGTTCGTGCCCGACCCCGAGCAAGGCTTCAACCGCGGCGGCACCGACTACTTCGTCAACGGCCGCCGCGACGACATCGGCGCCTTCGACAGCCCCAAGCACGCCGGCCGGCCCGTTGGCCACGTCACGCGCATCGGCGCCGACCACTTCGAGCTGCAGGCCGACGATGCCGCCACCGTGCTGAACAACGGCGACGCACTGACCTGGTGGGACCGCCAGGGCGAGTTGCAAGGCGTGCCCATCAACGTGGCGCAGCGCCTGGGCGGCAGCGGCTGGCGGCTTTCCCCCAACGCGCCCATCCAGTCGCTGAAGGACCTGCGGCGCGACGCCGCGATCAGCCGCAACCGCGACCGCGGCTGGGAGCGCACGCTGGAAAAGCCCTCGGCCGAACGGCGCATCGGCGTCACGCTGCGCTTGTCGGAGACGTCCGACGGCTTCGCGCTGTCGCTGCGCGACGACGACGGCCACGCCGCCGAGGCACGCACCGTCCACCCGCACCAGCCGGCGCAGAACGTGGCGCGCGCCGGGAGCGGCTTGCGTGAACAGTTGGGCAAGCTGGGCGGCACGCTGTTCGAGGCGCATGCCGTCGAGCTGGCGCTGGCGCAGCCCTGGTTCCTGCCCGCCGCCGTGGTCAATGCGCTGCGGCGCGACGCGGTGGCGGCGCTGGAAGCGGCGCGCGCCGCGGCCTATCGGCGATTGCAGCCGCTGCCCGCCGTGCAGCCGCCCGTGCCCTACCCCGACGACACGCTGAGCTACCTGGCCAACGTCTACAACCACCGCGCCGCGGCCTTCTACGCCAAGCACGGCGTCAAGGTCATCGACGCCGCCTACGAAAGCCACGAGCAGACCGGCGAGGTGAGCCTGATGATCACCAAGCACTGCGTGCGCTACAGCTTGAGCCTGTGCCCCAAGCAGGCCAAGGGCGTGATCGGCGTGCAAGGCACCGTGCGCGCCGAGCCGCTGACGCTGGTCAACGGCAACGAGCGGCTGACGCTGCGCTTCGACTGCAAGCCTTGCGAGATGCACGTGGTCGGCAAGCTGCGCAAGCGCGTGCTGAAGGAGGCCGCCGCGGTGCCGATGGCCTTCTATCGCACGCGGCCGGCGGCGGCGCAGCGCAAGGCCTGATGGCCGCGGCGTCGTCGCTGCCGCTGTTCGACATCGATGGCGGCATACCGCCGGCACCGCCAACGGCCGAAGCGCTGGACCTCGCCGCGCAACTGCAAGCGCGCTGGGGCGGCCGTTGCCGGCTGGGCACCTCGTCCTGGCACTTCCCCGGCTGGCAAGGCCTGGTCTGGCGCGACGCGCATGCCGAGAGCGACCTCAGCAAGCGCGGCCTGCCCGCCTACGCGCAGCATCCGCTGCTGCGCACCGTCAGCCTCGACCGCGCCTTCTACCGCCTGCAAACCCGCGACGACTACGCCCGCGTGGCGCTGCAGGTGCCGGCCGACTTCCGCTTCGTCGTCAAGGCGCCGGCGCTGCTGACCGACGCCACCGTGCGCGAGACCGGCAGCGGCAAGCCGCAAGCGCTGAACCCGCAGTTTCTGGACCCGACGTTGGCCACGGCCGGGTGCATCGAGCCCGCGCTGCAAGGCCTGGGCGACCAGCTGGGCGTGATGGTCTTCCAGCTCTCGCCGCTGCCGCCGCACTGGCTGCAGGGCCGCGGCCGGCCGCTGCTGGCCGCGCTGGACGAACTGTGGCCGCCGGTGATGGCCGCGCTGCAAGGCCGCGCGCTGGCAGCGCTGGAAGTGCGCGACGCCGCGCTGCTGACGCCCGAACTGGCCGACCAACTGAAGGCGCATGGCGTGCGTTATGCGCTGGGCCTGCACAGCCGCCTGCCGGTGGCCGCCGACCAGTTGCCCATGCTGCGCCGCGGCTGGCCCGGCGACCTGGTGTGCCGCTGGAACCTGCAGCGCGGTTTGCGCTACACGCAGGCGAAGCAGGCCTGGGAGCCGTTCGACCAGCTGCAGGCGCCCGACCCCGTCAGCCGCGCCGAACTGGCCCGCGTGGCGCGCGCCACGCTCGACGCCGGCCGCAGCGCCTTCATCACCATCAACAACAAGGCCGAGGGTTCGGCGCCGCTGTCCGTGCTGGCGCTGGCGCGCGAACTGGTGGCACCGGCGGCGGCGCCGGCGGCGGCCGTTACTGCGGCTTGAGCCCGCGCGCGTCCATCACCTGGCGCGCCAGGTCGGGGCGGTCGGTCACCAACCCGTCGACGCCGAGGTCGATCAGCCGCCCCATCGCCGCCGGGTCGTTGACGGTCCAGGCCAGCACCTTCAGGCCCAGCTCGTGCGCTTCCTTCAGCTTGGCGGCGTCGAGGTCGTTGAAGTGCACCGACCACACGCTGCCGCCGGCGGCCTTGATCATGCGCGGCACCGAGCCGTATTGCCGGTAGCCGAAGCCGGCGGTCCACGGCGAAGCTAGCCCCGCATCGGCCTGCACGTTGTCCAGCCAGCGCTGCTGCGCCGTCAGGTACACCGTGGGCACCTGCGGCGCCAGCTTCTGCACCGCCTGCAGGCCGCGCCAGTCGAACGACAAAATCTGCACCCGGCCCAGCATGCCGGCGCGCTGGATCTCGTCGACCAGCAGGCGCGCGAACTCATCGGGCGGCCGCGTCGCGTCGGGCTTGTTCGGGTCGGTCTTGATCTCGATGGCGAAGCGCAGCTTGTCGTTGCCGCTCTTCTTCACCATCTCGAACAGATCGGCCAGCCGCGGCACCCGCGTGCCGTCCACCGCCACCTGGTCGGGATACGGCTTGCCATAGTTGGAACCGGGCTTCAGGCGGCCGACGTCATAACGCTGCAGCTGAGACCACGTGAGCGTGCTGATCGGCGCGCTGGCCTGCTCCAGCCACTGGCCGCGCTCGTCGCGCGTGACGGCGGGGTTGAGCGCCAGGTCGTGGTGGACCACCAGCACGCCGTCGGCGGTGATCGCGATGTCCAGCTCCAGCGTGCTGACACCGTGGCGCATGCCGGTCTCGAAGGCCGGCAGCGTGTTCTCCGGCGCCAGGCCACGCGCGCCGCGGTGGCCTTGCAGGTCCAGCGCGCCGGCCGGCAGGCCGAGGGCGCACAGCGCCAGCGCGGCGGCGGCGCGCTTCCAGTTCAGGAGGTTCAGCAGGTTCGTCATGGCGCGCGAGACTACCGCGTCCGGCGCCCTGCGTACACTGCGCGGCCCCGCAACCGGACCCTGACTTCTTCGCATGTTCAAGAACGCCCTCGTCTACCGCATCGAACACTGGCAGCCGCCGCCGCTGGCCGAGCTGGAAGAGCGCCTGGCACGCGGCCGCTTCGTCGCCTGCGGCGCCACGCAGCCCGAGTCGGCCGGCTGGGTGGCGCCGCGCGGCAATGCCAACGCGGCGCTGGCCGAGAGCGTGGGCGGGCAATGGGTGTTCAAGCTGTGCGTCGAGACCAAGGCCGTGCCCGGCAGCGTGGTCAAGCTGGAGCTGCAAGCCAAGGCCGACGCGCTGGAGCAGGAACTGGGCCGCCGTCCCAAGGGCAAGCAGTTGCGCGAGTTGAAAGAGGCCGTGGTGCACGCGCTGCTGCCGCGCGCCTTTCCCAAGCGGGCGGAACTGCCGATCTGGCTGGACGCCGCGGCCGGCTTCGTCTGGGTGGGCAGCGGCAACGCCAAGCGCGCCGACGCCGCGGTGACGCGATTGATCGAGCTGCTAGGCGGCGGCCTGAAGCTGGGCCTGCTGCAGACCGCCGTGTCGCCCGCCGGTGCGATGGCCGCGTGGCTGGCCGAGAAGGAAGCGCCGCCGGGCTTCACGATCGACCGCGACTGCGAGCTCAAGCAGCCCGACAGCGAGAAGGCCACCGTGCGCTATGCGCGCCACACGCTGGACATCGACGAGGTGGCCCAGCACATCCGCGAGGGCAAGCGCCCCACGCAGCTGGCGCTGACCTGGAACGGCCGCGTGTCTTTCGTGCTGACCGACGCGTTGACGCTGAAGAAGATCGAACTGCTCGACGTGGTGCTGGAAGGCGCGGGCCGCGACGCTACTTCAGCGCAGGCGAGCGCCGACGACGCCTTCGACGCCGACGTGGCGCTGGCCACCGGCGAGCTGCGGCAGCTGCTGCCGGCGCTGATCGAGGCGCTGGGCGGCGTGCAGCAGCCGGGTTGACGGCGGCCTGGCGATACTTTGATCAATTGATTAAAGTAGGCGCCATGCTCTTCGTCTTCCACCTCCTCGACCGGCCGGGCGCCGCGGAACTGCGCCAGCGCGTGCGGCCGCAGCACAAGGCCTACCTGGCCGAGATGGCCGAGCGCATCGCCTTCGCCGGGCCGCTGACCGCCGACGACGGCGTGACGATGATCGGCAGCCTGCTGGCGATCGAGTTCAACGGCCGCGCCGCCGCCGAGCGCTGGCTGGCCGACGAGCCCTTCACCCGCGCCGGCGTCTACCAGCACGTGTCGGTGCTGCCGTTTTGCAACCTGTGGCCGCAGAAGACCGGCTTCCCGCCCAACTGAGGATGACGGCGATGCCCGACGACTCCAAGGCCCGCGCTTCGACCGCTGTCGACGCCAAGATCGACGTCACAATCGACGCCACGATCAACGGCCAGCGCGTCTCGCCGCAGCAGGTCCAGCAATGGGAGCTGGGTCGTGCCCGCGCCGTGCTGCCCAAGCTCAGTCGGCTGCTCGGCCAGCCGGCGGCCGACGACGGGCCGATGGGCGACCTGGCGCGGCTGCGCGCCGAACTGCTCGCGCTCAAGGAGCAGTGCGGCCGCGAGCGCCTGCGCCAGACCTTGGGCGGCCGCATGCGCGTGTCGGCATGGTCGACCAAGGCCGCGCTGGCGCTGTCGGGGTCGCGCCGCAAGCCCTGCATGACCGAGCTGACGGTGGCCGGCGTCGGCGCGCGGCAGGTCGCCGACGGCATCGACGACCTGATGCGCAACGACACGGCCGCCAACCGCCAAGCCAACCTGCTGGCCTGCCCCGACCACTACCTGCTGCAGGCGCGAGGCGATCTGCTGGAAGTCATCGAGACCGCCGGCGGCTCGCCTTTCCCGGCGCAGTTCTTCATGCGCTTCGGCGACGAGTCGGGCCTGCAGACGCCGCGCGATCCGGCCGCTGCCGGCCAGTCGGTGGGAACGGCCCGCCTTGCCGATGGCACGGTGATCGGCGGCGTCCGCCATCAGTTCTACGACGCTGCCGATGGCACGCTGGCGCGGCTGCGGGTCGAGTTTCCGGCCGCGACGCCGTCGTACATGATCCGCCAGCACCAATGGCATCTGGCCTGCGAGTTCTCGCACTGGCTCAGGGTCGCCGCGGCACGAGCGACTTGAACCCGGCCGACAGGAAGGGCAGCATGCGCTGGAAGGCCACTTCGACATCGGCCGCGCGAATGCGGCGCTTGGACAATTGCTCCAGGCGACCAGGCTGCGCGACGGTGGAGACCATCGTGCCGACCATGAAGCTGAAGGCGTAGAACAGGTCGCTGCTCGGCAGCGCCGGCAGGCTGCGCGCGAACTCGGCCAGGTAGCGCCGGGCCACCGGGTCGTAGTGCTTGCCGAGCACCTTGGAAAACTCCGGCGCGTTGGCGTGGCGGGCGACGAACAGCGAATAGTTGCGCCAGCCCGCGTCACCGGCCCGGCTGCGCTCGATGAACGGCCACACGTAGCCCGACACCAGCGCTTCCACCGCCAGCGGCCGGCCACCGGCCTGGGCCAGCGCCGCGTCCAGCGCCTGCGTCCGATAGGCCGCCATGTCGGCTGCCCGCCGCTCGACGACCGCGTCGAACAGCAACTCTTTGGTGCCGCAGTGGTACTTCACGAGCGCGATGCCGCAGTCCATCGCGCCGGCCACGTCGCGCATCGACGTGCCGTGAAAGCCCTGCGCGGCGAACAGCGCCTCGGCAGCGTCGAGCAGGCGCTCGCGCGTCTGGTCACCGTCGCGCCGCAGGCCGCCGCGAACCCCGGTGGCCATCCGCCCCGATCTGCGCGCCACCGCGCCGGCTGTCATGGGTCAGGAGAGGATGGTCACGGGCGGCGTCATGCCCAGCTTCTTGGCGCGCCGCGCGAACTTGCGGTCGTCGAAGGTCGCGACGCTGTCGCAGGCCTTGTAGCTGGCGTGATGCAGCGCGTCGGCGAAGTCGATGCCGGCATCGCCATTCGAAAGCGCCTGCTCGACCGCCGCCCGATCCTCGATGGTGATGTGCTGCAGCCCGAACAGGTGCCGCAGCACCGCCGCCACCTCGGGCTGCGAGAAGCCGTAGTAGCCGCGCATCACCCATTCGAGTTCGAGAACGACCGTCTTGCTGACCATCAACGGCTGGCCCGACTCGATCAACCGGCGGGCGGCGACACGTTGCCGCCGCGCTTCGGCGTCGCCGGCATCGTCGACGTCGTAGCGGGCCAGGACGTTGGTGTCCAACCCGATCATCGCTTGGGCCGCTTGAGCAGCGAGGCGGGGTCCCAATCCGCGGGCACGGCGGCCCGCCGGCTCTTTAGCAGGCCGTAGCCGCTGCCGGACGCATCTGCAGGCGCGCTGTGGACGCGCATCACGACGTGGTCGCCGACCAGCGAGAACTCGATCCGGCTGCCTTGCCGGATCCCCAAGCGCTGCCGCAGTTCCTTCGGGATCGTGACCTGGCCCTTGCTGGTGACGGAGGTGGTGTCCATGGCGCCGACGCTTGCGTGCGACGCAATCATCCTAGCGCATTGCACACGCCGCGCCTCACCCCGCCGCCAGGTTGACGATGCGCGAGAACAGCTGCCGGTACTCGCGATCGACCTCGCCGCCGAAGTTCGGGTCGCGGTTGTGCTCGAAGGCGGCGTCGATGGCCTGCCAGTCTTCGGGCAGCAGGTGGCGCCGCGCGGCGGGCAGGATCACGCCTTCCTCGCGACCCATGTGGTCCCACTGGAAGCGCGCATAGGCTGCGACGTCGGCGGCCAGCACGCGCGTTGCTTCGGCGCGCGCCGCTTCGTCTTCGGCTTCGGCCAGCCGCGCCACCTGGGCGGCCAGCGCGGCCACGAGGTGGTGGTCGCGCTCGTGCTGGCGCTGCAACTCGTCGAGTTCGGCGCGCGCGTCCTCGCAGCGCAGGCGCAGCCGGCTGAAGAGGTGCTGCTCTTCCTTCGGATGATGCAGCTTGAGCGGAAACTCGCGCACGTAGCGCAGCATGGCGGCCATCATCGCCGGGTCGGCGCCGCGGCCGGCGCCGGTGGCGGCGGCCAGCGCGTGCATCCAGGCGTGCATCACGGCGGCCAGCGAGCGGTGCTCGTCGCGGATGATGGCGATCGAGCGTGCCGGCGCCGCCGGCTCGCCGGTCGACGACACCAGCACCGGCAGCCCGGCGTTCATCAGCACCGCCAGCGTCTCCGATGCCATCGCCATGCCCAGCTTGCCGCGGTGGCCGTGCGAGGCCATGAAGATCAGGTCGGCGCCGCAGCCGCGCGCCGCCTCGATGATGGCCTGCGCCGGCTTGCCGTGCACCGCGTGCCGCGCCTCGCAGGGCACGCCCAGCGCGCGCGCTGCGGCCTCGGCCTTGGCCAGCAGCTCGCGCGCCTTGCCGGCGTAGGCGTAGTCGTGCTCCTGCGGCGCGGTCAGGCGCAGCAGCTCGGCGTCGCCGCGCAGCGAGCCGGCGCCATCGGCCTCGGCGTGGAAGAAGGTGATGCGCGCGGCCAGCGAACGCGCCAGCGCGACGGCGTTGCCGACCACCTCCACCGACAGGTCGGTGGCATCGATCGGAACCAGCAGGTGGCGGTACATGGCGCGCGCTCCGGGCCCGTTGCGGGATCGGGCCTCGCGTCCATGCTAGGCACCGCCCGCCGCGGCCGGCCTCCCCGCCGCGGGGGGGATTGGCAAGCCCGGGGCTGCGCGCCGCGGCCCCGCCGCTACCATCGGCCGCGTGGCTTCCGCCTTTCCCCGCGCCGCCGCCGGCGCGCCCGACGATCTGCTGCTCAAGGTGACGCCGCCGCGCGTGCCGCGCCAGCAGCTCGTGCGGGCGCGGCTGCAGTCGGGCCAGGCCGAGCTGCGCGAGCAGCCGCTGCTGCTGGTGCAGGCGCCGGCCGGCTTCGGCAAGACCTCGCTGCTGGCGCAATGGCGGCGCGAGCATTTGGCGCAGGGCCGCGTGGTGGCCTGGCTGTCGGCGCAGGCGCGCGACGACGTGCCCCGGTTCGCGCAAGGCCTGGCGCTGGCCCTGCGCGTCGGCGCCGGCCGCCCCACCTTCGGCCACACGCTGCTGGAAGGCGCGGTGCCGGCCGGGCTGGAAGGCGTCACCGCCTGGCTGGCCGAGGTGGCGCAGTCGGCGCTGGACGCGGTGCTCATCGTCGACGAGGCCGACCGCCTGCCCGAGGCCACGCGCGAGGCGCTGGCCTACCTGCTGCGCAATGCGCCGGCCAATCTGCGCGCCATCGTCGCGCTGCGCGCCGACGTGGCGCTGGGCGTCGACGACCTCGTCAGCTATGGGCTGGCGACGACGATCGGCCCGGCGCGGCTGCGCCTGGCGCTCGACGAGACGCTCGACCTCGTGCGCGGCCGCTTCGGCGCGCGCGTCGACCGCGACGCCGCCGCGCGGCTGCACGAGCTGACCGAGGGCTGGCCGCTGGGCCTGCAGCTGGCGCTGTCGATGATGGCCGCTGGCAGCGACCCGCAGGCCGAGATCTCGGTGCTGGCGGCGCACGGCGGCGCACTGCGCGACCAGTTCGTCAACCTGCTGCTGGCCAACCTGGACCCGGCCGACGTCGGCTTCCTGACGCGCATCGCCATCCTCGACCTGCTGCACCCCGAGCTGTGCCGCGAGCTGACCGGCGCCGCCGACGCCGCCGAGCGCCTGGCCCGCCTGGTGCGCGACACCCCCGTGTTCAGCGCTGCCGAAGCCAGCGACTGGCTGCGCATGCACGCGCTGGCGCGCGCCGAACTGTTGCGCCGCTTCGCCCAATTGCCGGCCGCCGAACAGGCCGCGCTGCACGCCGCGGCGGCCACCGCGCTGGCCGCGCGCGGCCTGCTGGAAGCCGCCGCCGGCCACGCCCTGGCCGCCGGCCAGCGCGAAGCCGCCTACGACCTGGCCGAGCGCAGCCTGTACGAGAACCTGATGGTGCAAGGCCGCCAGGGCGCCGTGCTGCAGTGGCTGGCGCGCATGCCCGCGGCCGAGCTGGACCGCCGGCCGCGCCTGCTGCTGGCGGCCGCCTGGTCGCTGGCCTTGAGCGAGCGGCACGACGAGGCTAACCGTTATATCGAACGCATCCTGGCGCACCCCGATGCCGACGCCGCGCTGCGCTGCGAATGCGCGCTGATCCAGAGCGGCGCCGCCCTCTGGGCCGACGACCCCGACCGCTTCGCCGAGCTGCACGACCCCTGGGCGCAGGACCCGCCGCTCACCGACCCGCTGCTGCTGCAGGTGCACGCCAACCGCTCGGCCTTCCGCACCCTGATGGAAGGCGAGCCGGCGCTGGCCCGGCTGCGCCAGCAGCACGCGCCGCAAGGCGCGCCGGGCGCCGCGTCCAGCTACCTGGCGCGTTGGGGCGACGCGGGCCTGGCGATGGCGTACCTGTGGGAAGGCCAGGTGCTGCTGGCCGAGAAGCTGCTGCGCCCCACGCTGGCGCGCGCCGAGGCCGACCTCGGCCGCCGCAACCTCTTCACCTGCACGCTGGCCTCCTTGCTGGCCGCCGCGCTGTGGGAGCGCGACCGCCCCGACGAGGCCGCCGCCGTGCTGGCCAACCGGCTGGACATGCTGGAGCGCGGCGCGCTGCCCGAGGCGGCGCTGCTCGGCTTTCGCACCATGGCGCGCATCGCCGCCGCCGAAGGCGCCGAGCACCGCGCGCTGGAACTGCTGGGCGCGCTGGACGCGCTGGGCGTGGCGCGCCGGCTGCCGCGGTTGCGCATCGCGAGCCTGGCCGACCAGGTGCGGCTGCACGCGCGGCGTTTCCGCCCCGAAACCTGCCGCGAACTGTGCGCGCAGATCGACGCCCGCCTGGCCGAGCCCGGCGCGCCGCAGGGCCGGCTGTGGCGGCGCCACGTGCTGCTGCTGCGCGAGGTGGCGCTGGGCCATGCCGCCATCGCCGCGCAGGAATGGCGCCGCGCTGCCGATGCGCTGGCGCGTGCCGACGGCCAGGCGCAGGCGCTGCACCTCGGGCGGCTGCACATCGAGCTGCTGGGCCTGCGCGCCTGGGTGCTGGACCGCTGCGGCGAGAAGTCGCTGCCGCTGCTGCGCGAGGCCGCCGACCTGGCCGCCACCTACGGCCTGCTGCGCGTGTTCGACGACGCCCACCCGGCCTTGGGCGACTGGGCGCGCCAGGTGCTGGGCGCCAGCGGCGCGGCGGCCGGCGCCACCGCCAGCACGGCCGCCAACGCCCCGGGGCCGGGGCCGCTGGCCGCGCCGATGCGCGCGCCGCTGCCGCCGGCGGCGTCCGCGGCGCGCGCCCGCTCGACGCCCAGCATGGCGCTGACGCCCAAGGAGCGCGAGGTGCTGGAACTGCTGGCCCGCAACCTCTCCAACAAGGAGATCGGGCTGGCCATGCAGGTGGGCGAAGAAACCATCAAGTGGCACCTGAAGAACCTGTTCGCCAAGCTCGACGCCGGCACGCGCAAGCAGGTGGTGCAACGGGCCAAGCTGCTCGGGCTGCTGGCCGACGCGGCCTGAGAACGGCGGCCACCCCCCTCCACGCTGGGGGGCAGGCGGCGGCCCCCGCTTCCTAAGCTCCTCCCCGTCGCAACCGCCCCTGCGGGGGTGCCCGGAGGAGACCGATGACCCTTGCCACCCTCAAAGCGCCGGCCGTCGTGCGGCCCGCCATCAAGGTCGAGCCGCTCACCTGCGCCATCGGCGCCGAGCTGGTCGACCTGAACCTCGGCGACGCCTCGCGCGACGCCGGCCTGGTCGCCGAGATCCGCGCGCTGCTGCTGGCGCACCGGGTGCTGTTCTTCCGCGACCAGAACATCACGCGCGCCGAGCACGTCGCCTTCGCGCGCCACTTCGGCGAGCTGGAAGACCACCCGGTGGCCGGCAGCGACCCGGAGAACCCGGGCCTCGTGCGCATCTACAAGAACCCCGAGATGCCCAACGACCGCTACGAGAACTCGTGGCACACCGACGCCACCTGGCGCGAGAAGCCGCCGTTCGGCTGCGTGCTGCGCTGCGTCGAGTGCCCGCCGGTGGGCGGCGACACGATGTGGGCCAACATGGTGCTGGCCTACGAGAACCTGCCCGAGCACATCAAGCAGCAGATCGCCGGGCTGCGCGCGCGCCACAGCATCGAAGCCACCTTCGGCGCGGCGATGCCGATCGAGAAACGCCACGCGCTGAAGGCGCAGTTCCCCGACGCCGAGCACCCGGTGGTGCGCACGCACCCGGAGACGGGCGAGAAGGTGCTGTTCGTCAACGGCTTCACGACGCACTTCACCAACTTCCACACCGCCGCCAACGTGCGCGTCGGCCAGGACTTCACGCACGGCGCCACCGACCTGCTGCGCTACCTGCTCAGCCAGGCCTTCATCCCCGAGTACCAGGTGCGCTGGCGCTGGCAGCCCAACTCGATGGCGATGTGGGACAACCGCTCGACGCAGCACTACGCGGTGATGGACTACCCGCCCTGCCATCGAAAGATGGAACGCGCCGGAATCATCGGAGACACGCCGTTCTGACGGCCCCACCCGCTTCACGCAAGCGATTCACGAAAACGATTCACGAAAGCCATGCCATGAACTTCCAAGACGGATCCCACTTCCCCGAGAACCAGGAAAAGCTCGTCATCACCTGCGCGCCTTACGGCCCCGAGTGGATGCCGGCGGACTTTCCCGAAGACATCCCCGTGTCGATGCCCGATCAGATCCAGAAGGCGGTGGACTGCTACAACGCCGGCGCCACGGTGCTGCACGTGCATGTGCGCGAAGCCGACGGCAAGGGCAGCAAGCGGCTGTCGAAGTTCAACGAACTGCTGGCCGGCATCCGCGCCCGCGTGCCCGACCTCATCCTGCAGGTCGGCGGCTCGATCAGCTTCGCGCCGGAGAACGAAGGCGACAGCGCCAAGTGGCTGTCCGACGACACGCGCCACATGCTGGCCGAGCTGACGCCGACGCCCGACCAGGTGACCATCGCCATCAACTCCAACCAGATGAACGTGGTCGAGCAGATGTGCGAGGCCGACGTTGCCGGCACCTCGCTGGCCGAGCCCGCCAACTACCGCGCCTACCGCGAGATGACCATCCCCGCCGGCCCGGAGTGGGTGGAAGAGCACATCAAGCGGCTGTCGGCCAAGGGCATCCAGACGCATTTCCAGCTCGCCACCATCAGCCAGCTGGAGACGGTGGAACGCATGATGCGCCGCGGCGTCAGCAACGTGCCGCTGATCCTCACCTGGGTGGCCATCGGCGGCGGCTTCGACCAGCCCAACCTCTACAACCTGGCCAACTTCGTTCGCGCCGTGCCCGACGGCGCGGTGCTGACGCTGGAAACCAGCATGCTCAACGTGCTGCCGCTCAACATGATGGCCATCGCGATGGGCCTGCACGTGCGCTGCGGCATCGAAGACAACATCTGGCAGCAGGACCGCAAGGCCAAGATGGGCTCGGTGCGCCAGATCGAGCAGCTCGCGCGCATCAGCCGCGAGTTCGGCCGCGAGGTGGCCACGGGCAAGGAAGCGCGCCGCATCTACCGCATCGGCGAGTTCTACAAGAGCGCCGACGAGACGCTGGCGAAGAACGGCTTCGCGCCGAACCGCCGCCACGGCCAGCGCGGGTTCCTGCAACATGCCTGAGCCGACGATTCTGCTGGTGCCCGGCCTGCGCGACGCGGTGGCCGAGCATTGGCAGACGCTGCTCGAAGCGCAAGCGCCGCGTGTGCGCAGCGTGCCGCCGATGGGGCGCACCGATCTCGACTGCGCGGCGCGCTGCACGGCGATCGAACGCGCGGCGCAGGCGATCGAAGGCCCGGTGGTCATCGTCGCGCACAGCGGCGGCTGCATCACGGTGGCGCACTGGGCGCAAAGCAGCCGGCGCCGCGTGCACGGCGCGCTGCTGGCCACGCCGCCCGACTTCGACACCGCCATGCCCGCCGGCTACCCGACGCTGGCGCAGCTGGCCGCGGCCGGCTGGCTGCCGGTGCCGCGCACGCGGCTGCCGTTCCGCAGCATCGTCGCGGCCAGCCGCAACGACCCGCTGGGCAGCTTCGATCGCGTGGCCGCGCTGGCGCGCGACTGGGGCAGCGAATTCGCCGACCTCGGCGAGGTGGGCCACCTGAACCCCGCGTCGGGCTACGGACCGTGGCCGGCGGCGCACGACTTCATCGCGCGGCTCGCGGCCGCGCACTGAACAGGAGGACGGTCATGGCGCGTGCCATCCGCTTTTATGAAACCGGCGGCCCCGAGGTGCTCAAGCTCGAGCGGCACGAGGTCGGCGAGCCCGGCCCCGGCCAGGCGCGCGTGCGGCACAGCCATGTCGCGGTCAACTTCATCGACGTCTACTTCCGCACCGGCCGCTACCCGCACCCGCTGCCGGCCGGCCTGGGCAGCGACGCGGTCGGCGTCGTCGAGGCCGTCGGCCCCGGCGTCGACTTCGTCAAGCCCGGCGACCGCGTCGGTTACCTGTTAGGCCCGCAAGGCGCCTACAGCGACGTGCGCGTGATGCCGGCCGAGGTGCTGATCCCGCTGCCCGACGGCATCGGCGACCGCAGCGCCGCCACGCTGATGATGAAGGGCCTGACGGCGCAATACCTGTTCCGCCAGGTGTTCCCGCTGCACGGCGGCGAGACCATCCTGTACCACGCGGCGGCCGGCGGCGTCGGCCTCGTCGCCTGCCAGTGGGCGCGCGCGATCGGCGTCACGATGATCGGCACCGCCAGCACCGAGGCCAAGGCCGAGGTCGCCAAGGCGCACGGCTGCGCGCACGTCATCGTCACCGGCGGCATGACGCCCGACGACCTGGCGCGCGAAATCCCGCGTCGCGTGAAGGAGATCACCGGCGGCCGCGGCGTGCCGGTGGTCTACGACTCGGTCGGCAAGGACACGCTGATGGCCTCGCTCGACAGCCTGCAGCCGCGCGGCTCGCTGGTCAGCAACGGCACCACCTCGGGGCCGGTGCAGGTCGACACCACGCTGCTGGCGGTGAAGGGCTCGATCTGGCTGACGCGGCCGGCGATGGTGCACTACGCCGCGCCGCGCGCGCAGATGCTGGCGATGGCCGACGAGTTGTTCGCCCACGTGCTGGCCGGCCGCATCGTCGGCGAGCCGCAGCAGGAATTCCCGCTCGAACGCGCCGCCGACGCCCACCGCGCGCTGGAGTCGCGCGCCACCACCGGCGCCACGGTGCTCACGCTTTAGGCAGCCCGCCATGGACCTGCACGCGCTCGACAAGACCCCGCCCGCCGACGGCTACCTGGTCGGCCGCGGGCCGGCCTGGTTCGCTTTCGGCATGACGCTGGCGCTGATGGTGTTCGACTACGTCGACCGCCAGGTCATCGTCTCGCTGTTTCCCCACCTCAAGGCCGCGTGGGGGCTGTCGGACAAGCAGCTCGGCGCGCTGGTCTCGGTGATCTCGGTCACCGTCGCGCTGGGCGCGCTGCCGGTGGCGCTGTTCGCCGACCGCGTCAGCCGCGTCAAGAGCATCGTCGCGATGGCCACGATCTGGAGCCTGGCCACCATCTCCTGCGTCTGGGCGCGCAGCTACGGCGCGCTGATGGCAGCGCGCGCGATGGTCGGCCTGGGCGAGGCGGGCTACGGCGCCGTCGGCGCGGCGTTGATCGCCAGCCACTTCCCGGCGCGCATGCGCGGCGCGCTGCTGGCGGCCTTCTTCGCCTCGGCCTCGTTCGGCTCGGTGCTGGGCGTGATGCTCGGCGGCCTGATTGCCGAGCGCTGGGGCTGGCAGGCCGCCTTCGGCGTGGTCGGCTTCCCCGGCCTGGTGCTGGCGCTGCTGTACCTGAAGGTGCGCGACTACCGCACCGTGGAGATGACGCCGGCGCTGGCCGCCAAGCGCCAGTCGCTGGGCGCCACGCTGCGCCACGTCGCCAGCGTGCTGGCGCGCTCGCGCACCATGCTGTGGGTGTGCATCGGCGGCGCGGCGCAGCTCATCGTGGTCTCGGCGCTGTGGTCGTGGCTGCCCAGTTACCTCAACCGCCTGCACGGCGTGGCGCCGGCGCAGGCCGGCATGAAGGCCGCGCTGGTGGTGCTGGCCGGCGCCGTCGGCGCCGTGGTGTGGGGCACCGTGGTCGACCGTGCCGGCCTGCGCGCGCCGCGCCGCAAGCTGGCGACCCTGGCCGCGCTGTGCGTGGCGGCCATGGCCGTGCTGGTGCTCGCCTTCGGCTGGGCGCCGGCCGAATCGCAGTTCGCGCTGATCGTGCTCGGCGGCTTCCTGGCCACCTGCACGGTGGGGCCGGTGTCGGCGATCGTCATCGACGTCATCCACCCCGGCGTGCGCGCCACCGGCTCGTCGGTGCTGGCGCTGTTCCAGAACCTGTTCGGCCTGGCCGCCGGCCCGCTGGTGGCCGGCGTGCTGTCCGACGCCTGGGGCCTGCGCGCCGCGCTCAGCGCCACGCCGCTGTTCGCACTGGCGGCCGCCGCCGCCTTCTTGCTGGCGGCGCGCAGCTACGAGGCCGACAAGGCACGCGCCCACCTGCCGGTGGACGGCAGCGGCGCCGCGGCGCCGCCGGTGGCGGCGCAGGCGGGGTGAGCATCGGGCCTGCGCAGCAGGACCGTGCAGCCGGCCTGCGCAGCAGGCCCGTGCAGCCGGCCTGTGCAGCAGGCCCGTGCAGCTGGCCTGAGCAGCCGCGTCGAGCGCGCGCGCAGCGTCATCCCCGCCCGGCGTCACGGGCCGCCGCGCCGAACTGCTGCCGGTGCCAGCGCGAGAAAGCGCTCGGCGCCGAAAACCCCAGCCGCAGCGCCACCTGGGTGAGCGGCCAGCCACCATCGGCGCGGTAGCGCGCCAGCAGTTCGCGGCGCACCTGCGTCACCACCGCGCTGAAGGTGGTGCCCTCGGCGGCCAGCCGGCGCGCCACGGTGCGGCGGTCGGTGCCCAGGTGCAGGGCCACGGTGTCCACCCGGCAGTGGCCGCGCGGCAGCAGCAGCACCACCAGTTCGCGCACGCGGTCGGCGCGCGTGGTGCGGGCGCTTTGAGCCTGCTCGACCAGGCGCCGGGTGTAGCGCGCCATCACCGCGTCGGCCACCGGGTTGGGCGCATCCAGGTCGGCGGCATTGCAGACGATGCCGTTGAACTCGTGGCCGAACTCCACCGCGCGCCCGAACACCTGCCGGTGCAGTTGCAGGCTGCGCGGCGCGGCATGCGCGAAGCACACCAGGCGCGGCTGCCAGGCCGCGCTCATGAACAGCCGCAGCACGCGGTAGAGCACCGCCACGGTGATCTCCACCGCCTGCCGCACCGACTGGCCGCGCCCGGCATGCAACTCGACGCGGATGACCACCAGCCCGCCGTGCTCCTGCACGGTGACCGACATCGCTTCGTTGTGCACGTGGATGTGGCGCACCAGCGCTTCCAGCGCGCTGCGCAGCGTGGCTTCGTCGCGCACCAGCATGCCCAGCGGCCCCAGGTTGGACAGCCGCCGCGATTGCGCCATGCGCAGCCCGAAGGCCGGCTCGCCGGCGCGCTGCGCGGCGCGCTCCAGCAGTTCGCCCACGCGCTGCGTGGGCACCATCAGGTCGGGGTCGTCGAGGCAGCGCGCCGGCAGCCCCACCTCGGCCAGCAGCGCCATCGGCGCCAGGCCGCAAGCCGCCGCCACCTCGGCGAAATGGGTCAGCGCGGCACTGCGGACGAGGGTGGACAAGGGCTTTCCCGAGGTGTCCCGAAATGGTAAGCCGCTGTCCCCATCGGTCAAGTCGGAACGACCCCCAAGCGGAACAATGCGCCGCCATGACGACACCGACCCCCGCCACCCCGATGTGCGACCGGCTGCGCGCGCTGGGCCGCTGGAACCCCGCCTGGCAGCCGTTCTACGAACTCGACCCGGCGTGGACCGAGCGCTTCATGGCGATGGGCGCGGCGCCCATGCTGTCGGGCGTGCTGGATCCGAAGGTGATCGAGTTCATCGCCATCGCGGTCGATGCCTCGTGCACCCACCTCTACGCGCCCGGCGTGCGCCGCCACATCCGCCAGGCGCTGGCGCTGGGCGCCACGGCCGAGGAAATCACCGCCGTGCTGCAGCTGACCAGCGTGCTGGGCATCCACACCATGAGCCTGGCCGCGCCCATCCTGCAAGAAGAACTAGGGCCTGTTGACGCTACGGGAGGACTCGCGTGACTCAGCAAACAGCCGCCAGCAAGGCGCGCGGCGCAGCCCATGCTGTGCGCCTGGGCAAGCCGTGCAACGCGGCTGGCGGCTGTTTGCTGAGATCACCCGCAGGGCCGCCGCCTGGCTGGCCCCACGGCGTCGTTGCTCGCTCGTTGCGTGCCGAAGGCACGCGGCCTCGCTCGCGTCTAGCCCTGGGGCCAGCCAGGCGGCGGCGCGAGCCCTCCCGCAGCGTCAACAGGCCCTAGCCGCCCGCGGCTGAGCCGCACGCCTTCCACCGCCTCAAGGAGCCTCACCATGCAATTCCTCGACGATTCCCTGCTGCCCGAAAACCAGCCGCCGCTGGTGATCCAGGTCGCGCCTTACGGGCCCGAGTTCCTGCCCGGCGATTCCGACGACATCCCCGTCTCGCTCGACGAGCAGGTGCAAAAGGCGGTGGACTGCCGCAACGCCGGCGCCACCGTGCTGCACGTGCACGTGCGCGAGGCCGACGGCCAAGGCAGCAAGCGCCTGTCGATGTTCAACGAGCTGCTGGCGCGGCTGCGCCAGGCGGTGCCCGACATGCTGCTGCAGGTGGGCGGCTCGATCTCGTTCGCGCCCGAGACCGAAGGCAACCAGGCGCGCTGGCTGAACGACGACACGCGCCACATGCTGGCCGAGCTGAGCCCGAAGCCCGACCAGGTGACGATCGCCATCAACACCAACCAGATGAACGTCTGCGAGCTGCTCAGCGGCGACGACGTGGCCGGCACCTCGCTGGCGCTGCCGGCCTACCAGCAGGCCTACAGCGAGATGACCATCCCGTCGGGCCCGGCCTTCGTGGCCGAGCACCTGCGGCGGCTGCAGGCGGCCGGCATCCAGCCGCACTTCATGCTCGGCGACACCGGCCAGCTGGAGACCGTGGAGCGCCTGATCCGCCGCGGCGTCTACAGCGGCCCGCTGGTGCTGAACTGGGTGGGCATCGGCGGCGGCGCCGACGGCCCCAACCCGCGCAACCTGCTGGAGTTCGTCAACCGCTGCCCCGAGAACTCCGTGCTCACGGTGGAAAGCATCATGCGCAACGTGCTGCCGCTGGGCGCCATGGCCATCGCGATGGGCCTGCACGTGCGCGTGGGCATCGAAGACAACCTGTGGGGCCGCAAGGGCGAGCGCCTGACGAGCGTGCGCCAGGTCGAGCAGATGGTGCGCATCGCGCGCGAGCTGCACCGCGAAGTGGCCAACGGCGCGCAGGCACGCGCCGTCTATCGCATCGGCGAACACTACGCCGGCGCCGACGAGGCGCTGTCGCGCCTGGGCTACCCGCCCAACCGCAAGCCCGGCGAGCGCGGCGCCACGCTGCGCCTGGCGGCCTGAGCCGCCGGCAACGCCACCGCCCCGCGCCCCTGTCCCTTCGAAGGAGACCTCGCATGCGCTGGAAGCAAAGCCCCCGTGCCGTGCTGTTGGGCGCCAGCCAGGGCTGGCGCGACACCTTCACGCTGCTGGGCGTGATCGGCGTGCTGATCGCGCTGCCGTTGCCGCTGCTGGCCGACCGCCGCGGTGGCGCCGATGCCGCCGATGCCGCCGGTGCCGCCGATGCGCTCGCTACGGCCGACGGCACGGGCGCCACCAGCCCGCGCGGCCAGCCGCTGCGGCGCCAGTTGCCTGAAGCCTTGGCCGCGCTGCGCGCGCAGCCCAGCGTGTGGCTCACCATCGTCGGCTTCGTGCTGGTGCACATGGTGTTCGCCGGGCTGTCGTTCACCCAGCTCTGGCTGGTGCGCGAGCGCGGCTTCGACGCCTCGGGCATCGCGCGCCAGATCGGCGGCCTGCAAATCGTCTTCGGCGTGCTCGGCGCGCTGCTCGGCGGCGTGCTCGGCGACCGGCTGGCGCGGCGCATGCCCGGCGGCCACGCCGGCTTCCTGGCCGCGCTGGTGCTGGTCTGCGGCCCGCTGATGCTGGCCGGCCGCTTCGCGCCCGCCGGCTCGGCGCTGCTGTATGTCGGCCTGTGCGCCGGCTTCTTCCTGCCGCTGGCCACCTACGGGCCGGCGCTGGCGCTGATCCAGGGCCGCACGCCGGCGCAGATGCGCTCCACCGTCACCGGCTTCACGATGCTGGCGATCAACCTGTTCGCCATCGCCATCGGCAACCTGCTGGCCGGCGCGGCCAGCGACCGCCTGGCCGCCGCCGGCTCATCGTCCGCGCTGACCACGGTGCTCGTCGGCAGCGATGCGCTGGCCCTTGCCGGCGCCCTGTTCTTCGTGCTGGCCGCGCGCGGCCCGCGCCTGCATGGCGCCGCCGCGCCGGTGATCGCGCACTGAGCCTGCGCCGCGGCGCGGCCCCCCTCTGCGCCGGGGGGTGGCGCGGGCGGGCCGGCTTCTACAGTGGCTGGCCGTTGAGCTTCGGCGGCACCGCCCGCCGATGCACCTTCGGCTTCTATCGAGACCTGTCCATGAACGGTTCCAAGATGCAGCAGCCGCTGCCGATCGCCTCGCTGCCGACCCCTGCCCAGCGCCCCCTCGTGCCGATGAGCGACCGCGCGCACCGGCGCGCGGCCTGATCGAAACGGACGCAAGCACCATGCTGGCCACCCTGGCGCGAGCTGCCGACCCGCAAAACGCGCGCCTGCTGTTCCCCGGCGTCGTCGCCTGCGCCGTGGCGGCCGCGGCCGCCGGCTTCCTGGGCGAGCACTACGGCGCGCCGGTGCTGCTGTTCGCGCTGCTGCTCGGGCTGGCGATGAACTTCCTCGGCGAGCAGGGGCCGTGCCGGCCCGGCATCGAGTTCTGCGCCAAGACGGTGCTGCGCATCGGCGTCGCGCTGCTGGGCCTGCGCATCACGCTGGCGCAGGCGGCGGCGCTCGGCTGGGGGCCGCTGCTGCTGGTGCTGATCTGCGTGGCGGCGACGATCGCGCTGTCGATGGTCGCCGCGCGGCGCCTGGGCTTCCAAAGCCTGTTCGGCCTGCTGACCGGCGGTGCGGTGGCAATCTGCGGCGCCTCGGCCGCGCTGGCGCTGGCCGCCGCGCTGCCGGCGCACCCGCAGAAGGAACGCGCGACGCTGTTCACGGTGATCGGCGTCTCGGCGCTGTCGACCTTCGCGATGGTGGCCTACCCGATGGTCGTCAAGGGGCTGGGCCTGGACGCGCGCGCCGCCGGCATCTTCCTCGGCGCCACCATCCACGACGTGGCGCAGGTGGTCGGCGCCGGCTACAGCCTGTCCACCGAGACCGGCGACGCGGCCACGCTGGTCAAGCTGCTGCGCGTGGCCATGCTGCTGCCGGTGATCGTGCTGGCCGCCGCGCTGACGCGCCGCCGCCTGGCCGCCGAAGGCGCCGCCGGCGCCGGCGGCCAGCGGCCGCCGCTGCTGCCCGGCTTCGCCGTCGGATTTGCGGTGCTGGTGGCCATCAACAGCACCGGCATCGTGCCGGCCGCGCTGCAGACGCTGGGCAACGAAACGTCGCGCTGGTGCCTGGTGGCGGCGATGGCCGGCATCGGCATGAAGACGCAGTTGAAGGAACTGGCCACCGTCGGCTTCAAGCCGGTGGCCTTGATGATCGGCGAGACCGTGTTTCTCGCCGCGCTGGCGCTGGCGCTGATGCGCTGGCTGGGCTGAAGCCCGCTCGACAACCTCGAACCCCGTTGAAGGACACTGCATGACGATGGCGACCCCGACCCCTGCCGTTTCGACCGCCGCCGCCGCGGCGCCCTCCAGCCCGCGCCGGCCGGCGCGCCGCGCGCTGCTGGCCGCATCGGCGCTGGCGCTGCTGGGCGCCGGCAGCGCCCGCGCGCAGGGCTTTCCGGCCAAGCCGATTCGCATCATCGTCGCCGGCCCGGCCGGCGGCAGCGCCGACGTCATCGCGCGGCTGGTCGGCGAGCCGCTGGCGCGCGAACTGGGGCAGGCCGCGATCGTCGACCCCAAGCCGGGCGCCGCCGGCGCGCTGGCCGTCGGCGACCTGGTGCAGGCGCCGCACGACGGCCACACGCTGCTGGTGGGCGTCAACTCGCTGGTCAGCGAGATCCCGCACATCGTCAAGCTGCGCCTGGACATGGCGCGCGAACTGCGTCCACTGGCCGAGCTGGCGCGCGGCGGCCTGGTGCTGGTGGCCACGCCGGGCTTGCCGCCGCGCACGCTGGCGGAGTTGATCGCCTACGCCAAGGCGCGGCCCGGGCAGCTCAACGTCGCCTCGTACAGCCCCGGCACGCTGAGCCACGTGATGGGCCTGCTGCTCAACCAGGCGGCGGGCATCGACCTCGCGCACGTCGGCTACAAGGGCAGCACGCCGGCGCTGACCGACGTGATGGGCGGCCACGTGCCGCTGATGTTCGACGGCATCGCCACCAGCCTGCCGCTGATCAAGGCCGGCAAGATCAAGGCCTACGCGATCAGCACGCCGCGCCGTTCGCCGCTGCTGCCCGACGTGCCCACCTTCACCGAGCTGGGCTACCCCAAGCTGGAAGCGCTGGGCTGGATGGGCCTGTGGTGCCCGCCCGACGTGCCCGCGCCGGTGCAATCGCGCGTGCGCGAAGCGGCGCTCAAGGTGCTGGCGCAAGGCCCCGTGCGCGAGCGGCTGCTCGAACTCGGCTTCGAGGTCGGCACGCCGCGCAGCAGCGACGAGATGACCGCCGGGCTGAAGGCCGACTTCGAACGCGTGGGCGCGGTGCTGAAGTCGATCGGCTTCAAGGCGGAGTGAGCCGGGGCGCGCCGGCTACGCGAAATTGACGCGCTTGCTGAACGGCATCTCGCGCAGCCGCACGCCGGTGGCGGCGTAGATGGCGTTGGCCAGCGCCGGCGCGGCCGGCGGCACCGGCGGCTCGCCGGCGCCGCGCACCTTGGCGCCGTTCTCCAGCCCGCGCACCTCGATCGTCGGGCATTGGTGCAGCCGCATGCCGGTGTGGGCGTGGAAGTTGGTCTGCTGGGCCTTGCCGTCGGCGTAGGTGATCTCGGCGTTCATCGCGTGGCCCAGGCCCCAGACGACGCCGCCTTTCACCTGGTTGTCGAAGTTGACCGGGTCGACCACGCGGCCGACGTCCAGCGCCACCCACACGCGGTCGATGCGCAGGCCGGCGGCCGTCTGCGTCACCTCCACCACCTGCGCGCAAGGCACGCCGAACGAGGTGACGAGGGCCACGCCGCGCCCGCGCCCGGCGCCCGGCTTCGCGCCTTGCCAGTTGGACATCTCGGCCACCGCATCGAGCACCTTGCGCGCCACCGGGTCGTTGGCGAGGCGCAGCCGCTCGTGCAGCGGGTCGGCGCCGGCGGCGTGGATCAGTTCGTCGAGGAACCCATCGGCGAAGAAGCCGGCCGACGAAGCGCCGACCGAGCGCCACGAACTGGTGGGCGCCAGCTCGGGCACGCGGTAGGCGCGCAGGCGAAAGTTCGGCAGCGCATACGGCAGGTTCCAGGCGCCGGCGGGAATCTGCCCATCGGGCCCCGGCGCCGACAAGCCCAGGCGCTTCATCTGCGAGCTGCTGGCCGAGACCGAGGCGATGTCCAGCGCCAGCGCCTCGACCTGGCCGTTGCGCGTGCTGCCGCGCGCGCGGCTCATGGTGATCTGCCGCGGGAAGTCGTGCGCGAAATCCTCCTCGCGGCTGAAGGTCAGCTTGATGGGCACGCCGGGCATCTGGCGGCCCACCTCGGCGGCCAGCGTGATGTTCTCGAATTCCAGCCGATGGCCGAAGCTGCCACCGCAAAACTGGTTATGCAGGTAGACCCGCTCGACCGGCACGCCGGTGATCCTGGCGACCTTGTCCTGCGCGAAGCGCGGCACCTGCGTGCCGACCCAGATGTCGACGCGCTCGGGGGTCACCTTGACCAGCGCCGACAGCGGCTCCAGCGGCGCGTGGGCGACGTAGGGCGCGCGGTACTCGGCGGTGATCGACGCGGCGCCATTCGACGCGGCGCCGAGCACGGCATCGACATCGCCGTCGTTGCGCCACTGCTTGTCCAGCCGCTCGGGCACGAAGGAATCGGCCACCACGCGCCAATGCTCGGCCTGTTCGGCCGGGTACGGCGCCGGGCCCCAATCGCAGGTGACGGCGGCGGCGGCGCGGAAGGCGCGCCAGGTGTTGTCGGCAATCACCGCCACGCCGTGGGTCACCGGCACGATCTTCTTCACGCCGCGCATGGCGGTGGCAGCCTTGGCGTCGAAGCTCAGCAGCGCGCCGCCCTGGCGCGGGTTGACCTTGATCGCGGCATGCAGCATGCCGTCCATGCGCAGGTCGATGCCGAAGGCGAGCGTGCCGGTCGACTTGGGCACGATGTCCAGGCGCGGCATGGGCTTGCCGACCAGCCGCCAGGCCGACGGCTCGCGCAGCCTGACCTCGGCCACCGGTTCGATCGTGCTGGCGCGCGCGGCCAGCGCGGTGTAGGCCAGCCGCCGGCCGTCGGGCAGCACGACGGCGCCGCGCTCGGTCATCAGTTGCTCCACCGGCACGCCGCTGTCGCGCGAGGCCGCCAGCTTGAGCGTCTCGCGCGCCACGGCGCCGGCCACGCGCAGCTTGACGAAGCTGTCGGGCACGGTGGTCGAGCCGCCGGTCACCTGCAGCCCCAGCACCTTGACGACGGCGCCGATGCCCGAGCGCAAGCCCTCGGCGATGGCGCTGGTGTCGGTCGACAGGAAGGGCACCTGCTCGTCGGCGATCGCGGTGTTGTAGTAGGCAGCGCTGGGCGGCCCGGGCTCGACCCTGAACTGGCCCCAGGCGAGATCGAGTTCCTCGGCGATCAGCGCGGCCTGCGCCGAGCGCACGCCCTGGCCGAGGTCGGCATGCGGCGCGATCAGCGTGACGCCCTGGGCATCGATCCTGACCCAGGGGTTGAAGACGGCCTCGCCGTCGCGGCGGCCGTCGAGCAAGGGGTTGGCCGGCGGCCGGCGCACCCAGTAGGTGCCGAACGCCACGCCGCCGGCGATGGCCACCGACCCCACCAGGAAGGCGCGGCGCGCGGTGCTGCGCGGCCGGCTCATGCCGCGCCGCCGGCCAGCGCCTTGGCGGCGGCCTTCACCGCGTCGCGGATGCGCGGGTAGGTGCCGCAGCGGCACAGGTTGCCGGTCATCGCGGCGTCGATCTCGGCATCGCTGGGCGCGGCGTTGCCGGCCAGGAACGCGGCCGCCGTCATGATCTGGCCCGACTGGCAGTAGCCGCACTGCGCCACCTGGTGCTCGATCCACGCCCGCTGCACCGCGTGCAGCGCCGCCGGCGTGCCGAGCCCTTCGATGGTGGTGACGGGCGCCTGCACCTGGCCGGCCGGTGTGATGCAGGCGCGCACCGCGGCGCCTTCGATGTGCACGGTGCAGGCGCCGCACAGCCCGATGCCGCAGCCGTACTTGGGGCCGGTGATGCCGAGCTCGTCGCGCAGCACCCACAGCAGGGGCATCTCGGGTTCGACGTCGATGTCGTGAAGCTTGCCGTTGACGGTCAAGCGCATGAGGACACTCCTGGTTCAGGTGCTCAGCCGCGGCGCGATCCAGCGCTGATATTGCCGCACGCGCCAGGCGTTGCCGAGTTGCTGCTCGACCAGGGCGCGCAGCGGCCAGACCTGCGGGTCGGTGGCCTTGCCCTGGCTGAGCTTGCGCAACTGGAACTTCACCGCGGCCATGTTGGCCAGCGACGCCAGCGGCTTGTTCTTCCACGCGATGGGGCGCAGCGCGGGGGCGCTGTCGCGGCCGTGCTGCCAGTCGCGTGGCAGGTTGGGATCGATGGCCAGGGCGGTGGCCATGCCCACCATGTCGACGCCGCTGGCGACCACCTGCTCGGCCACCGGCAGGCGGCGCACGCCGCCGGTGACCATGATAGGCATGCGCGCCACGGCGCGGATGTCGCGCGCGAAGTCGACGAAGTAGGCCTCGCGCGCCAGCGTGCGGCCGTCGCGCGCCGTGCCTTGCATGGCCGGCGCCTCGTAGCTGCCGCCCGACAGCTCGACCAGGTCGACGCCCAGTGGGTTGAGCATGGTCACCACCTCGCGCGCGTCTTCGACGCTGAAGCCGCCGCGCTGGAAGTCGGCCGAGTTGAGCTTGACGGCCACCGCGAAGCCGGGCGAGACGGCGGCGCGCACGGCCTTGACGATTTCCAGCAGCAGCCGCGCGCGGTTGGCCAGCGGGCCGCCCCAGGCGTCGCTGCGGTGGTTGCTCAAGGGCGAGAGGAACTGGCTCAGCAGGTAGCCGTGCGCGGCGTGGATCTCCACGCCGGTGAAGCCGGCTGCCTCGCCGAGTTGCGCGGCGCGGGCGAAGCGGCGGATCACCTCGGCGATCATCGCCTCGGTCATCGCCTGCGGCGGCTTGAAGTGCTTGGACATCGAGCCCAGGTCCAGCGCCACGGCCGACGGCGCCCACGTCGGCTGCCCCAGGTCGGCCGGCATCTGGCGGCCCGGGTGGTTGATCTGCAGCCAGAACTGCGCGCCCTTCGACCGGCCGACGCGCGCCCAGCGCTTGAACTTGTCGAGCTGCGTGGCGTCTTCCAGCACCACGCCGCCGGGGCCCGTCATCGCGCGGCCGTCGACCATCACGTTGCCGGTGATCAGCAAGCCGGCGCCGCCGTCGGCCCAGGCCTGGTACAGCAGCATCAGCGCCTCGGACGGCGCCTGGTCGCGGTCGGCCATGTTCTCCTCCATGGCGGCCTTGGCCAGGCGGTTCGGGATGCTGGAGCCGTTGGGCAGCGGGAGCGCTTCGAAGATCTTCACGGGGTGGCCTCGGTGGACGACAGTGACCGACAGTGACGCGAGACTGAACTTTAAGCTTGAAGTCAACTTGAGAGTCAAGCGGCGATCACCCCATCACCTCATCACCCCATCGCCCCATCGCCCCATCGTCATCACTCACCGCGGCTGGCGCCCGGCCGCAGCCCACAAGGCGTCGCCCTGGTGCAGCAGGCGCACGATGTCGGTGACGCGGTGCACGCCAAACTTGCGCAGCAGGCTGGACACGTGGGTGCGCAGCGTGTGGACCGAGACGCCCTGCTCGGCCGCCAGCATCTGCACCGTGGCGCCTTCGGCCAGCCGCGCCGCAACGCGCGCTTCGGCCGGCGTCAGTGCAAACAGCTCGCCCAGCACGAAGGCGTCGAGCGTGGGCGACTCCCGGGGGTCGAACAGCGTCGCGACGACTTGCGCCTGCTCGCCGAACGCGCCCAGCGCCTGGCCCGGCACCATCGTCGCCAGGTGCAGCCAGACCGGCGGGTCGGCGCGCGCGCGGCGCAGGTCCACCACCGCATGCGTGCCGTGCGCCGCCGCGGCCAGCCGCTGCAGTTGCAGGCCGAACTCGCGGTCGGCGCGGTCGCCCACGAGTTGCAGGCGCTGCGCCGGGCAGGCCACGCGAACGCCGCGTTCGCGCTCGGCCTGCGCGGCCTCGTTCTCGAAGCTGACGTAGCGCTCGACGTCGATCAGCCACATCGGGTAGGCGAAGGCGCGCAGCAGGCCGTGCCCGGCGAGCGCCTGCGCCGCCATCCGGCGCACGCGCTCGTAGGCATGCAAGGCTTCTTCGAGATAGGTGCCCAGGCGGCGCGCGGTCTCGCGCTCTTCGGCGTCGAGCGGGCCGCGCCGCGCGTCGAGTTCGAGCGCGAAGCCGCAAACCACGTCGGGGCCGACCATGAAGGGCACGTTGCTGTGGTGGTGGCAGCGGTAGGCCGGCAGGAAGTGGCGGTAGTAGGCGCTGCGCGCGGCCACCTGCGGCTTGATCGCCTCGTGGTCGTGGTTCCACTGCCCGAGGCCGGTGGCGGCGCGGAAGAAGCCGGCGGCGATGCCGTCGAACGTCTGCGCTTCCATCCCTTCACCCCCTGCTCTTCTTTCGGACCCTGGCGGCCGCGCCGTCGTCCAGCGGCGGCGGCGCGGCCGGCGCCGCGCTTTCCTTGAGCTTGTCCAGCACCCACTGCGCGCGGTCGGTGCAGGCCAGCGCCTCGGGACGGTTCTTGACGCTGTCGATGGCCACCTGCAGTTGCACCTTCGTCTGCGCCAGCCGCTGCTGCATGGCCTCGATGTCGGCCAGCTTGCGCTCCAGGCTGGCCAGCAAGGCATCGTGCTGCCAGCGGGCGTCGCGGTCGGGCAGCAGGTTGCGGATGTCGTCGAGCGCGAAGCCGGCGCGCTGCGCGCTGACGATGATCTCCAGCGTCCACAAGGCCTCGGGCCCGTATTCGCGGTAGCCGTTGTCCTTGCGCTCGACGCCCTGGACCAGGCCGCTCGCTTCGTAGAAGCGGATGCGCGAAGGCGCCAGGCCGCTTCGTTTGGCCAATTCGCCGATCTTCATCTCGAGCCTCGGATTTCGCTGGACTGTGAAGGTAACTTTAATCTTAGAGTTCGTCCATCGTCACCAACCGGCCGCACGCCACCAGCTTCGGGCCCTTCACGCTGCTGGGTCAATCGATGACCAATGACTTCTGGGGTTATGTGCTGAAACTGCCGGTCGACACCGAACTGGCGCGCGTGCGCGGCGTCGTCGGCTACAACCTGCCGAAGTGGCTGACCGAGATCCGCTACAACGAGACCAACCAGTCGGGCATCGTCGTCAAGTACGAATACGTGCCCGAGTTCCAGGCGGCGCTGTACGCGCCCAAGCCCTCGTCACCGACGCAGGGCCTGGCTGGTGAAGGCGACGGTACTCGGCGGACGACAGCACTTTCGACCGCAGGGCTCCCGGCGCGTCAGGCCCGCGTCGGCAGCAGCCAGCGCGACAGCGCCGGGATCAGGACCACCGCGCCCACCATGTTCCACACGAACATGAAGGCCAGCAGCACGCCCATGTCGGCCTGGAACTTGATGGGGCTGAAGGCCCACGTGGCGACGCCGGCGGCCAGCGTGATGCCCACCAGCACCACCACCTTGCCGGTGAAGTGCAGCGCGCGGCGGTAGGCCTCGGCCAGCGGCACGCCCACGCGCTGCTGGGCGAGCTGCACGGAGAGCAGGTACAGCGCGTAGTCGACGCCGATGCCCACGCCCAGCGCCACCACCGGCAGCGTGGCCACCTTGACGCCGATGCCCAAGGCCACCATCAGCGCCTCGCACAGCACCGAGGTGATGACCAGCGGCACCACCGCCACCACCACGGCGCGCCAGCTGCGGAACGTGATCCACGCCAGCACGATGACGGCGGCATACACCAGCAGCAGCATCTGCACCCAGGCCTTGCGCACCACGATGTTGGTGGCGGCCTCGATGCCGGCGCTGCCGGCGGCCAGCAGCAACTGGCGCTCCGGCGCCGCGTGCTCGCGCGCGAAGCCCTCGGCCGCGGCCACCACGCGGTCCAGCGTGTCGGCACGGTGGTCGGCGAGGTAGGCGATGACGGGCATCACCGAGCAGTCGGTGTTGAACAGGTCGGGGTTGTTGACGCCGGCCTGCTGCGCGCCGTAGTTCAGCACGTCCTGGTTGCGCGCGATGGTCAGCCACTTGGGGCTGCCTTCGTTGCTGCCGGCGGTGATCTGGCGCACCGCGTTGGCCAGGCTGGCCGTGGTCTGCACGCCGCCCACCTGCTGCAGCGCCCAGGCCAGGCGGTCGGCCTCGACCAGCGTGGGGTACTGCAGGCAGCCTTCCTTGGCGGTCTTGACGATCACCGCGAAGACGTCGCTGGACAGCGTGTAGTGGCCGGTGATGTAGGCGTTGTCGCGGTTGTAGCGGCTGTCGCTGCGCAGCTCGGGCGCGCCGGGGTCGAGGTCGCCGATGGCCAGCCGCGTGCTGGCCGCGTAGCCGGCCACCAGCAGCACGGCCGCGCCGACCAGCGCCGCGGTGGCCCAGCGCCGCTCGGTGAAGCGGCCCAGCACGCCGAACAGGCGGTCGAAGCCGCGGCCGCGCGCGGCTTCGCCCTCGGCGGCCAGCGCGCGCGCCGCGGCGCGGTCGCTGACGCCGACATAACTCAGCAGCACCGGCAACAGAATCAGGTTGGTGAAGATCAGCACCGCCACGCCCAGGCTGGCGGTGAGCGCCAGGTCCTTGATGACGGCGATGTCGATCACCATCAGCACCCCGAAGCCCACCGCGTCGGCCAGCAGCGCCGTCAGCCCGGCCAGGAACAGGCGGCGGAAGGTGTAGCGCGCGGCCACCAGCTTGTGCGCGCCGCGCGCGATGTCCTGCATGATGCCGTTCATCTTCTGCGCGCCGTGGCTGACGCCGATGGCGAACACGAGGAAGGGCACGAGGATCGAGTAAGGGTCCAGCTCGAAGCCCAGCGCCGCCACCAGGCCCAGCTGCCAGACCACGGCCACCAGCGAGCAGGCGATGACCAGCGCGGTGGAGCGCGCGCAGCGCGTGTACAGCCAGATGATGGCGGCGGCGATGGCCGCGGCCACGCCGAAGTACAGCGCCACCTGCGCCAGCCCGGCGATCAGGTCGCCGGCCAGCTTGGCGAAGCCGATCACGTGCAGCTGCGTGCGGCCGTCGGCCTCGACGCGCGCGCGCAGCTTCTCCAGCGATTGCGACAGCGCGCGCACGTCCAGACGTTGGCCGCCGGCGGCGTCGCCGTCGAGCAGCGGCACCACCAGCATGCTCGACTTGAAGTCGTTGCCGACCAGGCTGCCGACGATGCCGGCGCGCGCGATGTTGGCGCGCAACTGCTCGGTGGCGGCGCTGCTGCCGTCGTAGTTGTCGGGCATCACCGGGCCGCCGCGAAAGCCCTCTTCGGTGACCTCGGTCCAGCGCACGCCGGGCGCCCACAGGCTCTTCACCCAGGCGCGGTCGACGCCGGGGGTGAGGAAGACCTCGTCGTGCACCTGGCGCAGCACGGCCTGGTAGCGCGGGTCGAAGATGTCGCCGTCGCGGCTGGTCACCACGATGCGCAGCGCATTGCCCAGGCCGCGCAGCTCGGCCTTGTTGTCGAGGTAGTTGACGATGTACGGATGGCTGCGCGGAATCATCTTCTCGAAGCTGGCGGCCAGCCCCAGCCGCGTGGCGGCCAGCGTCCCCAGCAGCAGCGTGAGCAGCGCGCAGACGACCAGCACCACGCGCCGGTGGTTGAACACGGCGCGTTCCAGCAGCGTGCCGCTGGCGGTGTCGAAGCCGTCCAGCGACGGCGGCGCTTCGGCCGCGGCAGGGGCGGTCACGGCATGCATGGGCGGCCTTTCAAGGCAGGGTCAGGGTCTGCAGGCCGCGCGGACCGGCGAGCACCAGCGTGCCGTTGCCGGCGCTGGCCACGGCCGCCGCGGGCTGCGGGCGTTCGATCTGCAGCGGCGCGAAGCTGGCGCCGTCGTCGCGGCTCGCCAGCACGTGGCCGGCCTGGCTGACGAGGACGAAGCGGCCGCGCTCGTCGAGCGCGCCGCCGGTCAAGCCGACGGCCAGCCGCGTGGCCACCGGCTGCCAGGTGGCGCCGCCGTCGGCACTGCGCAGCGCGTGGCCGCGCAGGCCGTGGGCGAGCAGCGCACGCTCGTTGCCGAACACGCCGAACAGCGTGCCGGCATAGGGCAAGGTGACGGCCGCGAAGCGCGCGCCGTCGTGGCGCAGCAGCAGGCCTTGCTCGCCGGCGATGAACAGCGCGCCGCCGACGCGGCGCACCGCGTACAGGTGCAGGCCCTTGGGGTTGTCGGCGCTGTCGGCGGCGCTGCGCCAGGTGGCGCCGCCATCGGCGGTGCGCAGCAGCGTGCCGAAGGCGCCGACGGCCAGGCCGTTGCTCGCATCGTCGAACCAGACGTCGAGCAGCGGGTTCTCGGCGCCGCGCGCGCCGAGCTGGCGGCCGTCGAACTGCCGCGTCCAGCGCCGGCCGCCATCGCTGCTGGCCAGGATCACGCCGTCGTGGCCGACGGCCCAGCCGCGCTCGGCCGTGGCGAAGTGCACCGCCACCAGGTCGGCGCTGACGGGCACCGCCTCGGCCTGCAGCCAGGTCTTGCCGACATCGTCGCTGGCCAGCACGTGGCCGCGCTGGCCCACCGCCACCAGGCGGCCGCCGGCGCGCGCCAGGCCGTTGAACAGGCCGCGCGCGGCCAGCGGGCTGGGGCTGGCCGGCGTGTCCAGCACGTCGCGGAACGCCGCGGCCCGCGCCGCCGCGATCGGCATCGACAACGGCAGCAGCGCCGCCGCGCCGAGCAGGGTGCGCCGCCTCATGGCCTGGCCCTCGCCTTCAGCGCACGCCGGCGCCGGCCAGCGCGTCCGCGGTCCACTCGCGCTCGGGCAGCGGCTTGGTCTGGCGGATGCCGCCGGTCTCGGCGATGAAGCCGGTCAGCGAGTACACGCGCGACACCAGGTCGTAGTGGCCGAACATGTCGGTGTACGGGGCCGGGATGTCGTAGCTCGGCGCCATGTAGGCGAAGCCGGTGCGCCAGAGCTGGCCGCGCGCGTCGTACTCGTCGCTGGCCAGCGCGGCCCACGAGTCTTCGTCGAGATAGAACACGCGCTTGCCGTAGACGTGGCGCTTGCCCTCGCGCAGCGTGGCCTCGACCACCCACACGCGGTGCAGCTCCCAGCGCACGAGGTCGGGGTTGAGGTGGTTGGGCTTGAGCAGATCGTCCTGCTTGGCACCATAGACCGCGGCGTAGTCGTTGTACGGCACGAACATCTCCTTCTTGCCGACCAGCTTGAAGTCGAAGCGCTCCATCGAGCCGTTGAAGATGAAGGTGTCGTCGAAGGTGCTGGCGCCGGCGGTGCCGGGGTTGGGCGTGTCGTGCCCGAGGTCGGGCGCCACCTTGGTGCGGCGCTGGCCCGGCAGGTAGGTCCAGGCGCGGCGGTCCTTGGCGCCGATGTCCAGCGGGTCGATGATCATCAGCGCCTCGCCGGCGCGGCGTGCCGGCCCGGTGTAGCTGAGCTTGATCTTCCAGTAGGTGTCGGCGCTGGTCTTGGCGGGGTCCCAGTACGGGTACTCCTGCACGCTGACGCCTTCGGTGGCCAGCGTGACGCGGCCGCTGGCGTCCACCGTCAGGTTGCGGTACTTGGCCTCGTAGGCTTGGCCATTGAAGCGCACCAGGTGGTTCCACATCGCCTCGTAGCCGGTCTTGGGCATCGGGAACGGGAAGCCGGCGTGCGCGCCCTCGATCGAGCGGCCGTCGTTGTTGGTCTTGGCCTTCACCGCGTTCTTGGCGGTGTTGTCGTAGATCCATTTCGGGAAGGCCACGCTGCGCTGCGTGGGGTACACGTCGATGCGGAAGCTCGGGTACTTCTGCAGCAGCGCCTTGCTGCCGTCGGTCAGCTGCGCGGCATAGGTGGCCATGTTCTTGGCGTCGATCACCAGGCGCGGCTTGTCGGCGGCGAAGGGGTTGGGCCGAATGCCGTCGCCGGGCTTGAAGCCGGCCGGCGGCGCGGTCAGGCCGCCGCTCCAGGCGGGGATGCTGCCGTCCTTGTTGGCGCCCTTCTCGGCGCCGATGGGCGTGAGCGTGGTGCCCAGCGCCTTGGCCTCGTCGGCGCTGACGGCGGCCATCGCCGGCACGGCCACGGCCGTCGCCGCGGCCCAGGCCGCGAAGCAGGCGAAGAGTTTCGAATCGAAGGTCATCATGGTGTCGGCCTTTCGGGTGCGTCTCGTCAGAAGGTGGTCTTGAAGGTCAGGCTCAGGAAGCCGCGGTCCTTCAAGTAGGTGGTCAGGCCGTTGGTCGACGTGACCTGGGTGGCGTTGCTCTTGTAGCGGCCGACGTAGTCGACGTACTTGAGGTCGAAGCGGTACTTCTGCTGCACGTCGGCCGACAGGCCCACCGTGTAGTTGCCCAGGCCCTGGTTGCCGCCGAAGGTCACGGCGGCGTTGCCGTCGATGCCGATCGCGTACGACAGCGGCGCCGACAGGTCCACCCCGGGCAGCACCTGGAACCACGTGGGCGTGAACGCGAAGGCCACGCCGGTGTAGCTCTTGGTGGCGCAGCCGTCCCACTTGTCCTTGGCCGGCGCGGTGGCGGTGGCCGCGCAGGGCGCGAAGCCGAGCGCGTTGAACAGGTTCTCGCCGCTGCGCACCTTGGTCCAGCGCGACCACTGCACTTCGGCGGCCCAGCTGGCGGCGTCGAACAGCGGCGTCTTGGCCACCGTGCCCAGCAGGTTGAGCAGCGCGTGCTGGGTGTCGCCGCGCGGGCCCTTGGTCTCGCCGCTGTCGGGCATGCCGGCGGCCAGGCCCAGCACGGCGCTGTTCAGCGGCGTGTTGCGGCGCTGCGAGAACTCGGCGCCGACGCTGATGCCGGCGATGTTCTTGGCCAGGCTGATGCCGGCAAGCTTGATGCCGTCGGCGTAGATCATGTTGTACGTCGTCGGCGCCGTGCGCAGCACCTGCGGCAGCTTGTCGGCGAAGTCGCGGTAGTAGAAGCCGAGCGTGCCGTCCAGCCAGTCGGGGCTCCAGCGCGCCGACAAGCCGTACTCGCCGCGCTGGCGCGGCTCGGACGCGGGGCCGCGCACGGCGTACACCGGCGTCGCCGGCGTGGTGGCGGTGTTGACGGTGAGCAGCTGACGCGACGGGCCGTTGAACACGAAGTCCACCGGCCCGAGGTAGGTGCCGCCCTCGGGGTAGCGCGCCGGCTCCCAGGCCAGGCCGGCGGTGGCGGCGACCGACAGCGTGTCCGTCAACTGCGCCTGCAGCGACAACTGGTTGAGCGGGCGGAACAGTTCCTTGGCCTCGGTGCCCGGCGTGGCGAAGCCTTTTTGCAGGTCGAGCGGGCTTTGCCCGTAGGCCACGCTGTGCAGATGGCCGCCGAGCAGCAGCGACTCACCCCAGTACACGGTGTGGCGGCCGAGCTTGGCGCGCAGCGGCACGCCGCCGAGGTCGATGGCGCCGAACACGAAGGCGTCGAGGAACTCGCCCGAAGGCCCGCGGTACAGGCGGTCGACGGTGTTGGAATAGGTGTTGCCCGGGTAGCTGGGCGTGGACGCCAGCAGCGCCAGGTCGGGGTTGGAATGGCCTTGCTTGCCATAGGCCGCGTCGTACCAACCGGCGGCGCTGACGCGCAGGCCGTAGGCCTTGCGGTAGACGAGGTCGAACTCCGACAGCAGGTCCAGCCGCTCGGCCACCATCTGGCCCTTGTTGAAGGCGTAGTCGCCCTCGTCGGCCAGCGCCGAGTTGCCGATCTTCGGGTCGCGCGATTCGACTCGCGTGGCGGCGTTCAGCCGCAGCGTGTTGTCCCAGCGGATCGTCAGGTCGGGGTTGCCGGTGGGCAGTTCGAGCGCGCCGGCCGGCAGCGCCGCCAGGCACACGGCCAGCGCGGCGGCGGCTCGCAGGTTCAGCCGCAAAGCAGAGTCGCCGGCGCACGCCGGGGGGAAGGGCCAGTGATGTCTCACGTTGTCTCCGTTGTGGGTCCTGGACGGACGCTCGGCATCCATCAAGGTGCCGATTGACGTGAGGCATTCTGGAAACGGGGAGGCCGCCGCTCCCCCCTCCTGGCAGGGGGGCGGTGGCGCGCGACGGGCGTCGCGAAGCTAACGTCCGATGGGAGCCGATCGGCGGCCGTGCGCCGGCGATCGGCGCGCCTTCAATGCGTCATCAGCGCGGCGACAACTGCACGCTGCCGCTGACCGTCGCCGTCACCGCCGTCTTGCCGGCTTCCACCGGCAGCGGCGCATCGGCGGCCGGGGCGGCCGATGCTTGCATGCGCATCATCGGCTGCGGGTGCACCGACAGGTCGGTGCCTTGCACCTGCACCTCGCGCAGCGCCCAGCCGCCGAAGCCGAACTGCCGCGCCACCTGCTCGGCCTTGAGCTTGAAGCGCGCGATGGCCTGCGCGGTGACCTCGGCGTCGACCGCCTCGCGCGCCTCGCGCGACAGGCCGAAGCTGCTGCGCGCGACGGTCAGCGTCTGGATGCGGCCGACGAGCTGGGCGATGGCCGGCATGTCCTTGCCTTCGACGATCAGCTCGGCGCTGCCGGTCCAGCCGCCCGGCGTGCCGCGGTTGTTGTAGCGCGGGTAGACCGCGAAGTTGCCGGTCTGCACCTCCACCTGGCCGCCCGGCTTGGCGGCCTTGCGCGCCTCCGCCAGCGCGGCGTCCAGCGCCTGCTTGAGCTGGGATTGCACCTGGGCGGCGTCGGGGCCTTCGCGGTTGGTCGAGAAGACCACGGTCAACTGGTCCTTGGGCACTTCCATCGACGCGCTGGCGTTGAGGCTGACCACGTTGGACGGGGCCACGGTGGTGGCCAGCGCCGTCTGCGCGCCGGCCGGCGCGGCGAGCATTGATGACAAGCCGACCAGGCCGGCGGCGGTGATTCGATGCATGGACCTTCCTTCTGGATGCTGATGGGGATGGCGCGCAGGCTACTGCAAGTGCTGCCAGCCGGCGCCCATTCGGTGGATCGTGGCAGCCGGCGCAAGTTCTGTAACAGGTGGTCAGAGTGGCGGTGATCGGCGGCGAAACCCTGGCGATCGGCCCCCAAAATGCCGCTGTTACAATTTTCGGAGCGCCTGCCGATGAACGCCCCTGCCACGCCCCGGCCCGACCGCATCCTCGTCGTCGACGACGATGCCCGCATTCGCGACCTGCTGCGCCGCTACCTGTCGCAGGAAGGCTTCGAGGTGCTGCTGGCCGAAGACGCCAAGGCGCTGAACCGCGTGATGACGCGCGACACGGTCGACCTGATCGTGCTGGACCTGATGCTGCCCGGCGAAGACGGGCTGTCGATCTGCCGCCGCCTGCGCGCCGCCAACGACGCCACGCCCATCATCATGCTCACCGCCAAGGTCGAAGACGTGGACCGCATCGTCGGCCTCGAGGTCGGCGCCGACGACTACCTGCCCAAGCCTTTCAATCCGCGCGAGCTGCTGGCGCGCATCCACGCCGTGCTGCGCCGCCGCCCGGCGCCGGAAGCGCCCGGCGCGCCGAGCAAGGACGCGCAAAGCGTCAGCTTCGGCCCCTTCGAGTTCGACCTCTCGCTGCGCCGGCTGACCAAGGACGGCCAGCAGATCGCGCTGACCACCGGCGAGTTCAGCATGCTCAAGGCGCTGGTGCGGCACCCGCGCCAGCCGCTGTCGCGCGACAAGCTGGCGCAGCTGGCGCGCGGCCGCGAGTTCGAGCCTTTCGACCGCAGCCTGGACGTGCAGATCTCGCGCCTGCGCAAGATGCTGGAGCCCGACCCGGCGCAGCCGCGCTACATCCAGACCGTCTGGGGCGTCGGTTATGTCTTCGTGCCGGACGGCGCCAACTGACTGAGCGAAGCACCTGGTGCGCCTCCGCCTGCTGCCCTTGAGCCTGTTCTGGCGCACCTTCTTCCTGCTGGCGCTGCTGCTGGCCGGCGGCGTCTTTGCCTGGGTGCAGACCTTGCGCGCGCTGGAGTTCGAGCCGCGCGCCGTGCAGGCGGCGCAGCAGACGGCCGGCCTCGTGAACCTGACGCGCGCCGCGCTGCGCCAGGCCGACGGCATCAACCGCGTGGCCATCCTCAAGGGCCTGGGCGCGCAGCAGACGGTGCACGTGGCGCCGCGCGAGCCGGGCGACCGCTGGGAGCCTTTCGAGGTGGACCGCTTCACGCGCCGCGTCAGCGCCGAGCTGCGCGCCAGCCTGGGGCCCGACGCGGTCGTCGCCCGCGCCGTCAACGGCAAGCCGGGCATGTGGGTGGGCTTCACGATCGAGCGCGACCGCTACTGGCTGCAGGCCGAGCCCACGCATGCGTCGCCGCTGTCGGGCAGCACCTGGTTCGTGTGGATCGGCATCGCCGCGCTGGCCACGTTGATCGGCTCGGCCGCCGTCGCGCGGCTGATCAACCGGCCGCTCAAGCAGCTGTCGTTCGCGGCCAGCCGCATCCGCGGCGGCGACCTCGATTCGCGGCTCGACGAGAACACGCTGACCAGCGAGATCCGCGAGGTCAACATGGGCTTCAACCGCATGGCGCGCGAGCTGGCGCGCGTGGAGGAAGACCGCGCGGTGATGCTGGCTGGCATCAGCCACGACCTGCGCACCCCGCTGGCGCGCTTGCGTCTCGAAACCGAGATGAGCGTCTCCGACGACGAGGCCAAGCGCAACATGGCCGCCGACATCGAGCAGCTCGACCGCATCATCGACAAGTTCATGGACTACGCGCGCCCCGGCGAGACCGAGGTGCAGCCGGTGACGGTGTCGCGGCTGATCGAGAAGGAGGCCAACGCCTTCCGCGACCCCTCGCAGATCCGCATCAACACCCGCGTGCCGGCCGACCTGAAGGTGCTGGCCGACGAGACCGAGCTGGCCCGCGTCTTCCTCAACCTGTTCGAGAACGCGCGCCGCTATGGCCGCGGCACCTACACCGGCGTGACCGACGTCGTCGTCACCCACGTGCGCGCCGGCTCCTGGGCCATCCTGACCGTGCGCGACCACGGCCCCGGCGTGGCGCCGGAAAAGCTGCACCAGCTGACGACGCCGTTCTTCCGCGGCGACGCCGCGCGCACCGCGGCCACCGGCGCCGGGCTGGGGCTGGCCATCGTCGAAAAGGCGTTGTTGCGCATGGGCGGCAGCCTGGAGCTGAACAATGCCCCTGGCGGCGGGCTGATGGCGCACGTACGCCTCAAGCGCGCCGCTTGATGACAGCCCCCGGCCGCCTGGCGGCCGCCCCCAGCCCCAGCAGGGGACCCTACGGGTCCTGGGGCTACCAAACCCGACCGGCAGAGCCGGATCGGGTTTGGCGCGCTAACGACGCCGCTCCCCCTGGTCGCCTGCGGCGACCTGTCCCCGAGGGGAGGTCATAGGCATCATGCAAGAGGATCCGTCGTCGGAACAGGTCGCGCTGGAACTCGCGCGCATCGAGCAGAGCGCCGCCTTCCGCCCCTCGGCCCGCCACCGCGCGCTGCTGCGCCACCTGGTGCAGCGCGCGCTCGACGGCGACCTCGCGGCGTTGAAGGAATCGGTGATCGCGGTGGAGGTCTTCGGCCGCGCGGCCGACCGCTTCGACCCGCGCAGCGACACCATCGTGCGCGTCGAGGCGCGGCGGCTGCGCACGCGGCTGGCCGACTACTACCGCGGCGAAGGCCGCGCCGCGGCGCTGCGCATCTCGCTGCCGGTGGGCAGCTACGTGCCGGCCATCGCGCCGCTGGCGCCGCCGCCGCCGGCGGCCGCCGCCGAAGCCACGCGCCGCGCGCGCGACCTGTGCGAACGCGGCGACCACTTCCTGCGCCAGCCGCTGTCGGCCGCCACGCTGCGCGCGGCGCTGCAGCGCTTCGACGAGGCCATCGCGCAATCGCCCGGTTTCGCGCCGGCCCACGTCGGGCGCGGCCGCGCCTGCCTGAACCTGGCCACCGGCTGGTACGAGCCGCCGGCGCAGGCCGCCGCCGCTGCCGGCGCCGCGCTCGACCGCGCGCTGGCGCTGCAGCCCGGCCAGCCGGTGGCGCTGGCGCTGCGCGCGGCGATCCACAGCCAGTTCGATCGCGACTGGCCGGCCGCGCGCCGCCTGTTCCGCCAGGCCGCGCAGATCGCGCCGGCCGAAGCCTTCGTGCATTCGGCCTTCGGCTGCCATTTGCGCATGCACGGCGAATTCGCCGAGGCCGAGGCCGAACTGGCGCTGGCCCGCCAGCTCGACCCGCAGTACCTGAACACGCGCTCGCACATGATCAACCTGCGCATCGCGCAGCGCCGCTTCGACGATGCCGAGGCCGAGCTGGAAGCGCTGTGCGACCTCTCGGGCCCGTCGATCACCGCGCTCGGGCTGCGCGGCGCGCTGGCGCTGTACCGCGGCGACGCCGCCACCGCGGTGACGCACTACGAAGCCCTGTGCCGGGCCCTGCCCGACGTGCCGGCCTGCAGCCTGGCGCTGGCCGCCGCGCAGGCCGCCAACGGCCACGGCGAGCGCGCCGACGCGCTGTGCGCCGCGCAGGCGCCGCACATCGAGGCCCACCAGGTATCGCCTTATGTGATGGCCATCTTCGAGCGCTGGCAGGGCCGCGCCGACGCCGCCTTCGGCTGGCTCGAACGCTGCCTGGCGCAGCGCGACCCGCTGGCCGTGCAAGTCCCCGACGAGCCTTCGTTCGACGGCCTGCGCGGCGACGCGCGCTGGGCCGCCCTCGCCCGCCGCGCGCGCCGGCCCTGAGCGGCGCCTTGCGCTCTCAGGCACGCCGCCGCTGCCACGCCAGCGACAGCAGCGCCGCCAGCGCCAGCGCCGCCGGCTCGGGCACCGCCGCCGCCGCCAGGTCCAGCGTGTAGCCGATGTTGTCGTAGGCGAACCAGGCGTTCAGGTCGTAGGGGCCGGTCGACGTGAGCAGGAAGCGGTTCATGAAGCCGAAGCTCAAGCTGCCGCCGGCGGCCGAGAAGTCGGGGTGCTGGCTGTTGTCGACCAATCCGGTCAGCGGGTCGTAGGCGCCGAAGTCGCTGGCCAGGAGGCCGGCGGCGGCGCTGGTGTACCAGGCCTGGCGCGGCTGGCCGGCGTCGAAGAAGGCGGCCACGTAGTAGACGCCGCCTTGCACGAGCAGCGCGCGCGAGAAGGCGGTCAGGCCGTTGTTGATGAAGGGGTCGCCGCCGTCGATGTAGCGGTCGTTGGTGAAGCTCACGCTGGCCAGCGCGCCATCGCTGCCCGGGTTCCACGCGAAGCCGTTGTAGACGAAGCCGATCATCGACAACAAGTCGACGGCGGCGCCGGCGTTGGTGAAGCTCAGCGCCAGCCCGGCGCCGGGGTTGCCCGCGGCGGTGGCGGCCACGGCGGCGGCCACCGAGGGGTCGGTGTGCAGCGTCACCTGCGTGTAGCTGGCGGGGTCGACGGCCGTGTCGGTGAAGCCGGCCAGCGTGGCCTGCGCCGGCAGGCTGGCGGCCAGGCCCAAGGTGACGGCGGCCGCGGCGGCGCGCAGAACGGACGTTTGCATGATGGGCACCCCTTGCTGAAGACGAGTCGCTGCCAGCTTAGGAGCACGCCGCGGCGCGGCGCCAGCGCCGGGGGGTGACGCGCAGGTGACTTGGGCGCCCCCCGGTTCAGGGGAGATCGCTCTCGCGTCGCAGCAGCAGGCACACAGCGCGCGCCTCGATCGCCCGGCCCTCGCCCACCGGGCCCATCTTCTCGGCCGTCTTGGCCTTCACGTTGACGGCGTCGCGCGCCAGCCCCAGCACGGCGGCGATGCGCTCGACCATCGCCGGAATGTGCGGCGCCAGCCGGGGCGCCTGGGCGATGACGGTGGCGTCGATGTTCAGTGGCTCGTAGCCGGCCACGCGCACGCGGCGCAGGGCTTCGGCCAGCAGCACGGCCGAATCGGCGCCGCGAAAGGCGGCGTCGGTGTCGGGAAAGTGGCGGCCGATGTCGCCCAGCGCCGCGGCGCCCAGCAGCGCGTCGGTGATGGCGTGCAGCAGCGCATCGGCATCGCTGTGGCCGAGCAGGCCGTGGCTGTGCGGGATGGTGACGCCGCCCAGCACCAGCGGCCGGCCGGCGACGAGCTGGTGCGTGTCCCAGCCCTCGCCGATGCGCAGTCGATTCAGGTTCATGTGCTTGATCCGCGGCTGGCCAGCAGACGTTCGGCGAGGCCGAAGTCGGCCGGCCAGGTGATCTTCAGGTTCTCCCACGCGCCTTCCACCAGCAGCGGCTGCAGGCCCAGGGCTTCGACGGCGCTCGCTTCGTCGGTGACCTCGGGGCCGGCCTGCGCCAGCGCGCGCTGCAGCAGGCTAACCCGAAACATCTGCGGCGTCTGCGCCTGCCACAGGCCTTGGCGGGGCACGGTCTGCTGCACGCGGTGATCTTGCCCGCGCGCGTCCCCGCGCCCGTCCCCGCCCCCGCCCCCGCCCCCGCGCTTGAGCGTGTCGGACACCGGCAGCGCCAGCAGGCCGCCCACGGCGTCGGTGCTGCAGGCCTCGATCAGCCGCCGCACCCAGGCCGGCTGCAACAGGCAGCGCGCGGCGTCGTGCACCAGCACCCAGTCGTCGTCGGCGGCGCCGCGGCGGCGCAGCTCGGCCAGGCCGTTGGCGACGGTCTGCGCGCGGGTCTCGCCGCCGACGCGGGCCAGCCAGTCGCGCGGGTGTTCGGCCGCCGGCACCAGCGGCTCGAACCATTCGTCGCCGGCGCTCAGCACCACCAGCGTGGCCTCGATGGCGGCCACCGCGCGCAGCGCCTGCAGCGTGTGCGCCACCAGCGGGCGGCCGGCCAGCGGCGCGTACTGCTTGGGCACGCCGGCGCCGGCGCGCCGGCCGACGCCGGCACCGGGCACCAGCGCGTAGCAGCGGGCGGCGGCGGGCAAGGGCTTGGGCATCCGCAAGATTCTAGAATTCGCGCCTTCCGCCCCATGCAGCTTCCTTCCATCGCGCCCGGCAAGCGCTTCACCCTGCCCCGCCCGATCGGCTCTGCCGACGCCCTGCTGCTGGCCCGCCAGGCCGCGGCCGCCAGGGCCGGCGGGCATCCCCAAGGCCGTGTGCTGGCGGTGATCACCGCCGAGCCGGCCGACGCCGCGCGGCTGGCCGACGAACTGCCCTTCTTCGAGCCGGGCCTGCGCGTGGCGCTGTTTCCCGACTGGGAGACGCTGCCCTACGACAGCTTCTCGCCGCACCAGGACCTGGTGTCGGAGCGCCTGGCCACGCTGTGGCGCGTGCGCAATGCAGACGTCGACGTGGTGCTGCTGCCGGCCACCACGGCGTTGACGCGGCTGGCGCCGCCGTCGTTCATGGCCGGCACCACCTTCCATTTCAAGCACAAGACGCGGCTCGACGAAGCGCGGCTGAAGGCGCAGCTGACGCTGGCCGGCTACCAGCACGTCAGCCAGGTGGTCTCGCCCGGCGAATACGCGGTGCGCGGCGGGCTGATCGACCTCTTTCCGATGGGCAGCCCGGTGCCTTACCGCGTGGACCTGTTCGGCGACGAGATCGACTCGATCCGCACCTTCGACCCCGACAGCCAGCGCAGCCTGTACCCGGTGCCCGAGGTGCGCTTGCTGCCCGGCCGCGAGTTCCCGATGGACGAGGCGGCGCGCACCGCGTTCCGCGCCCGCTGGCGCGAGCGGCTGGACGGCGACCCGACGCGATCGCGCATCTACAAGGACATCCAGCAAGGCATCGCCAGCGGCGGCATCGAGTACTACCTGCCCCTCTTCTTCGAGCAGACGGCGACGATCTTCGACTACCTGGGCGAACAGGCCGTGGTGGCGCTGCACGGCGAGATCGACGACGCGCTGCAGCGCTTCTGGACCGACACGCGCGAGCGCCACCGCTTCCTGCAGCACGACCCCGAGCGCCCGATCCTGCCGCCGGAGGCGCTGTTCCTGCGGCCCGAGGAGTTGTTCGCGCTGACGCAGCCGCTGCCGACGCTGGTCTTGCGGGGCAACGATCCAGTTGACTGGGCGCGGCCGCTGCCCGACCTGGCGATCGACCGCGGCGCCACCGAGCCGCTGGCGGCGCTGGAGCAGCACCTGCAGCGCACGCCGCACCGCGTGCTGATCGTCGCCGAGAGCGAAGGCCGCCGCGAGAGCGTGCTCGACCTGCTGCGCGACCACCGCATCCAGGTGCCCAGCGTGGCCACGCTGGCCGAGTTCACCGCCGGCGACGAGAAGGTGGCCATCGTCGCCGCGCCGCTGGCCGCCGGCTTCCACTGGATCGAGAAGGAAGGGCCCGAGCCAGGCCTGTCGCTGCAGTTCGTCACCGAGACCGAACTGTTCGCCAGCACGCCGCAGGCGCGCCGCCGCCGCAAGCAGGAGCAGGCCAGCGACGTCAACGCGCTGATCAAGGACCTCTCGGAGCTGAAGGTGGGCGACCCCGTGGTGCACGTCAACCACGGCATCGGGCGCTACCTGGGCCTGATCCACATCGACCTGGGCGACGGGCCGAGCGAATTCCTGCACCTGGAGTACGCCGACAAGGCGACGCTCTACGTGCCGGTGGCGCAGCTGCACCTGATTGCGCGCTACACGGGGGTCAGCCCTGAAGAAGCGCCGTTGCACAAGCTCGGCTCCGGGCAGTGGGAGAAGGCCAAGCGCAAGGCGGCCGAGCAGGTGCGCGACACCGCGGCCGAGCTGTTGAACCTCTACGCCCGCCGCGCCGCGCGCGAGGGCTTCGCGTTCCGCTTCCAGCCGCACGACTACGAAGCCTTCGCAGCCAGCTTCGGCTTCGAGGAGACCCCCGACCAGCAAGCCGCGATCCACGCCGTGATCCAGGACATGGTCAGCCCCAAGCCGATGGACCGCCTCGTCTGCGGCGACGTCGGCTTCGGCAAGACCGAAGTCGCGCTGCGCGCCGCCTTCGTCGCGGTGACGGGCGGCAAGCAGGTGGCCATCCTCGCGCCGACCACGCTGCTCGCGGAGCAGCACTACCAGAACATTGCCGACCGCTTCGGCAAGTGGCCGGTGAAGGTGGCCGAGCTCTCGCGCTTCCGCTCGCCCAAGGAAGTGAAAGCGGCGATGGCCGGCATAGCAGACGGCACGATCGACATCGTGGTCGGCACGCACAAGCTGCTGTCGGCCGACGTGAAGTTCAAGCGCCTCGGCCTGCTGGTGATCGACGAGGAGCACCGCTTCGGCGTGCGCCACAAGGAGGCGATCAAGGCGCTGCGCGCCGACGTGGACGTGCTGACACTCACCGCCACGCCGATCCCGCGCACGCTGGGCATGGCACTGGAAGGCCTGCGGGATCTCTCCGTGATCGCCACGGCGCCGCAGCGCCGGCTGGCGATCAAGACCTTCGTGCGCAACGAGGGCACGGGCACGATCCGCGAGGCGGTGCTGCGCGAGTTGAAGCGCGGCGGGCAGGTCTACTTCCTGCACAACGAGGTGGAGACCATCGCGGCGCGGCGCGACAAGCTCGCCGAGCTGCTGCCCGAGGCGCGCATCGCCATCGCGCACGGCCAGATGCCCGAGCGCGAGCTGGAGCGCGTGATGCGCGACTTCGTCGCGCAGCGCCACAACCTGCTGCTGTGCTCGACCATCATCGAGACCGGCATCGACGTGCCGAGCGCCAACACCATCGTGATCAGCCGCGCCGACAAGTTCGGCCTGGCGCAGCTGCACCAGCTGCGCGGGCGCGTCGGCCGCTCGCACCACCACGCCTACGCCTACCT
>Ga0102832_1000414_pt1 | contig 75459 bp, 66 predicted proteins | sample EBPBio282013_DNA_FD_88942 | JGI IMG/M metagenome (GOLD analysis project Ga0102832, IMG submission 88942) | Wastewater treatment Type I Accumulibacter community from EBPR Bioreactor in Madison, WI, USA - Reactor 2_5/28/2013_ DNA (Illumina Assembly) | ecosystem: Engineered > Bioreactor > EBPR >...
ATCATGACCTTCCGGGTGGTGATCAAGGAGGTCGCGGTGATGCAGAACCTGTTCGCGTCCTTCATGCCCAAGCCGCTGAGCGACCACCCCGGTTCCGGCATGCACACCCACGTCTCGCTGTTCGAGGGCGACACCAACGCGTTCTACGACGCGAGCGCGGAGTACCACCTGTCGAAGACCGGACGCCAGTTCATCGCCGGCCTGCTCAAGCACGCCGGCGAGATCACCGCGGTCACGAACCCGTGGGTGAACTCCTACAAGCGGCTGGTGGCCGGCGCCGAGGCGCCCAGCTACATCTGCTGGGGCCAGAACAACCGCTCCGCGCTCGTGCGGGTGCCGATGTACAAACCGAACAAGGGCGCGTCCGCACGGGTGGAGGTGCGCTCGATCGACTCGGCGGCCAACCCCTACCTCGCCTACGCGATGGTGCTGGCCGCCGGCCTGGACGGGATCGAGAACGAGCTCGAGCTGCCCGAGGGTGCCGAGGACGACGTATGGTCGCTGACCGACCGGCAGCGGCAGGCGCTGGGCATCTCGCCGCTGCCACGCAGCCTGGGCAACGCCATCGACCTGATGGAGAACTCCCAGCTGGTCGCCGACACCCTCGGTGAGCACGTGTTCGACTTCTACCTGCGCAACAAGAAGGCCGAGTACGACTCCTACCGTGGCCACGTCAGCGAGTGGGAGCTGAAGAACTCCCTGCCGACGCTGTAGCCCCGGACCAAAAGGGGACTGTCCCCTTTTGGTCCACCCGGGTGAACGAAAGGGGACTGGGCCCTTTCATTTCGCGACCGTCCCGCACCGCCGTTTGGTCAGCGTTTGCGTGGGGACAGGGTGTCCGGAACTGTACGGACCTGCCGGAATCCCGTCCGGAGGGTGCGCGCGCCGGTTGAATGGTCGCTACCTCCGGTCTCCGGGCCCTAGGCGGCTGCGGCGCTGGGACTGCTCTGATGGAGGGGGCAGACGTCCCCTGGCGTGACCGGTGAGCGGGCCCGCAGGATCTCGCGATCCGTGCGGGCCCGCAGCCTTGCTCTCCCGGGTCAGCGGCTGGCGGTCGCCGTCGGCTGGGAGGAAGCGGACGCGGTCGCGCCCGCCGTGGGTGCCGCGGAGGCGGCCGCGGACGAACTCGACGAGGACGACGAGGTGGTCGACCGCCGGAAGTTCGACTGGTTGGACGGGATCTCCGCCGTGGTGTCGGCCAGCACGACGAGCTTGCCCGCCTCCAGGCCCTCGGTAATCTCCACCCAGCCGCCGCCGACCGCGCCGGTCTTCACCTGGACGGTGGACGCGGTGGTCGCGTTGGCGTTGTCGACCACCTGGACGGTGGCCGCCCCCGCCCCGGTCGGCGTCACCGCGGACGCCGGCACCCGGACCACACCGGTGGCCGACTTGACCGGGATCTGCACCGATGCCTTGGCGCCGGTGGCCAGCAGCCCGGCCGCATCACTCACCGACACCTCGGTGGTGTAGGTGGGGGAGTCGCCGCTGGTGCCGCTGGTCTCCAGGTTGGCGATGCTGGTGATCTTGCCCGTCAGCGTCTTGGTCGACCCGGCCGGGGTCACCGTCACGGAGTCGCCCACCTTCACCAGCTGGCGAGTGGCCAGCGGCAGCTCGAAGGAGACCACCGCGCTGCCGGTGCCGACGACCGTGATCGACCCGCCGGAGGCGCTGCTGCCCTTGCTGAGGTCGACCAGCCCGACCGTGCCGGAGATCGGGGCGATCAGCTCGGCCGCGTCCAGGTCGGCCTGGGCGGCGGCCAGGTCCTGGTTGGCCTCGAGCAGGTCGGCCTTCGCCGACGCCACCTGGGACTTGCTCACCGAGCTCGAGCTGGACGAGCTGGAGGACGAGCTGGACTTCTTCTTGGTCGAGCCGCCCGGCACCTGCGGGTTCGTGAGCTGCGCCACCACCGTCTGCAGGTTCGTGTTGGCCAGCAGCACCTCGGCGCGCGCGTTCGCGCAGGCCTGGAGCTGGTCGTCGGTGAAGTCGCCCTCGGCGAGGGTCTTCGCCAGCTGCGACGGGCTCGACGTGGCCACCGCGTTGTCGTCCTTGGTGGACGCCGACTCGGTCTCCTTCGTGGTCGGGGTCGACTCGGTGGTGGCCTCCGCGCTCGCCGTCGGCGTCGAGCTCTCGGTCGCGGTGGCCGTGGCCGTGGCGGTCGACGTCGCGGTGGACGTGGCCGTCGGGCTCGTAGTCGGCTCGGCCTCCGGCAGGATCGCGTCGCACTTGTCGGCCTCGTCGAGGATCGCGAGGTTGATCCGCGACACCGCCTCGTTGAGGATCTTCGGGTCGATCGTGACGCCGGTGGTGGTGCCCGATCCGGTGCCACCGGACGCGCTGCCGCCGCTCGAACTCGACGAACTGGCCGGGTGCTGCGCGGAGTAGAGCGTCGCCTTCGCCCGGGCCACCGAGGTCTCGGCGTTCAGCACGGCGAGCTGTAGCGTGCCCTTGTCCAGGACGGCGAGGGTGTCGCCCACCTCGACCTCGTCGCCGACCGCGACGCTGACCTTCTTCACCGTGCCGCTGACCGTGAACGACGCCTCGGAGGTGTTCTTCCGGGTGATCGAACCGGTGGTGACGTAGGTCTGGGTCACGTCGCCGGTGCCGACGGTCGTGGTCACGTACTTCGCGGTGGCCGCGCTCGAGGACGACGCCACCCCGATGCCGATCCCGGCCACCACCGCCAGGGCGGTGCCGGCGCCCAGCACGGCGCGGATGCGGGGGTTCTTCAACATCACTCACTCCTCAGTGCGTCGATGGGTGCGAGCTTGGCCGCCCGCGTGGCGGGGTAGACGCCGGCCACCAGGCCGATGCCCAGGGACACGGCCAGGGCGAGCAGCGTCGCCGGGATCGAGACTGCGACCGTGATCCCGATGATCGGGCTCAGGATGGCCGCCCCGATGATGCCCAGCGCGACGCCGACCAGGCCGCCGAGGACGCCCAGGATGCCGGCCTCGACCAGGAACTGGCGGCGGATGACCGCCGGGGTGGCGCCGAGCGCCTTGCGCAGGCCGATCTCACGGACCCGCTCGCTCACCGACACCAGCATGATGTTCATCACGCCGATGCCACCGACGAGCAGCGAGATGCCCGCGATGCCGCCCAGCAGGACGGTCAGGATGCCGGTCACCGACGTGGCGGTCTCGACCAGGGACGCCTGCGTGCTGACCGTGAAGTCGGCGTCGCTGTCGGTCACCTGGTGCGAGGCCAAGAGCGCCGTCTTGACCTGCTGGTAGGCCGCCGAGAGGCTCTCGGCGTCCTTCCCGGACAGGTAGATCTGGGAGACGCTGTTGGCGCTGCTGGACGTCGAGAGTCGCGCGGCGAACGTGGTGTTCGGGACCAGCACGGTGTCGTCCTGGTTGGACGTGCCGGAGGAGCCCTCCGACTCCAGGACGCCGATCACGGTGAACGACTCGCCGTTGATGCTGAGCGTCTCGCCCACCGGTGACTCGGTGTCGAACAGCTCGGACGCGGTCTCGGAGCCGAGCACCGCCACGTTCGAGGAGGCGTCGACCTCTTCGCTGGTGAAGAAGCGGCCCGAGCCCATGGTGCGGGCGCGAACGGTCATCCACTCCGGCGTGGTGCCGACGACCGTGGATGTCCAGGTGGTGCTCGTCGACTGCAGCGAGCCCGACACCGACGAGGTCGGCGCGACGGCGGACACGTCGGGGGCGATCGCCGGATCGGCCAGCATGGCGGCGTCCTGGGTGGTCAGTGTCGAAACCGCGCCGCCGCCGCCCCGGAAGCCGCCGGACGAGGTCGACATGCTCGGGCTGACGATGATCAGGTTCGAGCCCAGCGAGTTGATCTGGTTGGTGATGGACGCCGAGGCGCCCTGGCCCAGCCCGACGGTCAGCATGACCGCCGCGATGCCGATCAGGATGCCGAGCATGGTCAACGCCGAACGCATCCGGCGCGCGTTGAGCGCGGCGATCGCCGTCCGGAGGGTTTCGGTCCAGCCCATCATCGTGTTGCTCCCGTCACCGCGATCGGCGTGGACTCACGCAGCAGCCCGTCGTAGATGTGCACCAGGTGCCGTGCCCGCGCGCCGACGTCCGCCTCGTGGGTGATCACCACGATGGTGCGGCCGGCCGCGTTCAGGTCGTCGAACAGGTCGAGGATCTCGGCGGTGGAGCGCGAGTCGAGGGCGCCGGTCGGCTCGTCGGCGAGCAGCAGGGCCGGGTCGGTCACCAGCGCCCGCGCCACGGAGACGCGCTGCTGCTGGCCGCCGGACAGCTCACCGGGACGGTGCTGCACGCGGGCGCCCAGGCCGACCCGCTCCAGCGCGGCCATCGCCCGCTCCTTGCGCTCGGTGGCGTGGACGCCGGCGTAGACCAGCGGCAGCTCGACATTGCGCAGCGCGGTGAGGCTCGGCAGCAGGTTGAACTGCTGGAAGACGAACCCGATCTTGGCGTTGCGGACGTCGGCGAGCTGCTTCTCGGTCATCAAGCTCACGTCGGTGCCGTCGAGCTCGTAGGTGCCCGAGGTCGGCACGTCGAGGCAGCCGATGATGTGCATCAGGGTGGACTTCCCCGAACCGGAGGGACCCATGATCGCCAGGTACTCGCCCTCGTCGATCTCCAGGTCGATCCCGCGGAGGGCCTCGACCTTGACCGCGCCGGTGGCGTAGGTCTTGCGGACACCCTTCATGTTGAGCTGGTGGGTCATCGGTTGCCGCCGTTGCCGGTGCCTCCCGGAGCGGCGCCGCCGCCGGGCGGTGCCCCGCCGCCGAAGCCGCCGCCGAAGCCGCCGCCGCCGAAGCTGATCCCGCCGCCGTCCGAGGAGGTCGAGGTGCCGGTCGGCCGGGTGATCGTGATCCGGACGGTGTCGCTCTCGGAGACCCCGTCGGTGATCTGGGTGTAACTGCCGAACACCTTGCCGATCGTCACCTCGACGGTGCTGGCCTGGTTGTTGGTCACCTTGGTCACCACGGTCTTGCCGTCGGAGGTGGTGATCGCGGCCGTCGGGACGGTGATCACGTCCGGGTAGCTGCCGGTGGTGATGACCGCCGTGGCGGTGGTGCCGGAGAACAGGTCGGTGTGCTTGCCGGAGAGCTTGACCACGACCGGGAAGGTCGCGGTGCCGTCGCTACTGGTGGCGGTTGACACGATGCCGACCGAGGTCACCGTGCCCTTGAGCGCGTCGGTGCTCGCGTCCGTCGTGACGCTGACCGCCTGGCCGGCCTTCACCGAGGCGAGGTCGGACGCACCCACGGTGCCCTCGACCTTCCAGGTGGCCGTGCCGATGATGACGACCTCGGCGGAGCTCGTGGACGTGGTGGACGAGGTGGTGCTGGCCGAGGAGCTGCCCGAGCTGGAGGAGCCGACCGTGTCGCCGACCTCGATGCCGACGCTCGCGACGGTACCGGCGATCGGGGCGCGCAGGACGGCGTCCTTCAGGTCCTCCTTCGCGCTGGTCAGGGCGGCCTTGGCCGACCGCACCTGGGCGCTCGCGGACGTGATGGCCGCGCTGCTGCCGTCGTTGTCGACCACCTCGGTGTAGTTGGCCCGCGCGGTGGTCAGATTGGCCTCGGCCAGGTCGACCGCGTTCTGGAGGTCGTCGTCGTCGATGCGGGCGAGTTTCTGGCCCTTGGAGACCTTGTCGCCGGCCTTCACGTAGACCTTGGTCACCGTGCCGGAGACGCTGTAATTGACGTCGGACTCCTTGCGCGGGCTGAGCGTCCCGTCGAACGTCACGGTCTGGGTCTGGGTGCCCTTGGTCGCCTGCACGTCGCGGCTGAACGTGGTCGGCATGGTGTTCGACGGCCGGAGCAGGAGGAAGGTCCCCACACCGGCGCCGGCGAGCACGACGAAGCCGGCCACGCCGATGGCGAGCCATTTCTTCCAGGTCATGCGCCGCTTCGGCTTCGTCGGGGCATCCGGGCTGTCGACGGGGAAGCCCGTATCATCGGTGGTCATTAGCGTGCGATCTCCTCTAGGGCGCAGTTCAACGCTCCCGACGCTATGACCCCTACCTGTGGCCGAAGCTGTGCGAACCTGTGGTTCAGCTGTGTGGTGCGGGTGAGTCCTGGGTGGACTCCTCCTGCGCAAGACTCTTCGGGATGCCGACGATGTGGGGCTCGTCCTCGGACGGGTCGTGCACCTCGTTGGAGAAGGTGTTGTCGTGGCGCATCTTCTCGATGACCGGCCCGAGGCTGACGTCCTGGCCGAAGGCGCCGCCGCCCTGCACTGGGCTCATGGCTTGCTCCTGTAGGTGAGTGGTGAGCTCAGGCTAGCTCGACGAGCGGCCACAGGTCGCCGAGATCGCTGAGAACGCCGGACGCCCGGACGGCGTGCCCGGCCAGCGCCTCGTCCCAGCCCAGGCTGCCCCCGGCCAGCCGGATCACGGTGACCGCGTCGGTCTGCACGACGTTCGGGGGAGTGCCGCGGGTGTGGCGTCCACGCTCGCCGAGGCCCAGCTGGACGGCGGCGAACGGCGGCACCCGGAGTTCGACGGTGCCCCCGGGGAAGCGGGCGCCGAGAAGCGCGCACACGGTGCGACTGCCGGACGCCAGTTGCGCCCTGGTCAGGGTCGCGGCGGGATCGGCGGCCAGGGCGGCGACGCTCGCCCGCAGCTCGGCCACTTCGGCGGCGGACACGGTTCGGGCCACCTGCCAGACGCTAGCATCGCCAGCGTGACTCGCATCGACAGCCGGTCCGGCCGCCTCGCCCGCCTGGGCTTCGCGGACGCGAGCGCTGCCGCTGCGCTCGTGGACTCCTGGCGCAGCCACGGCAGCGAGGACGAGATCGAGCAGGCACTCGGCGAGCTGACCCGCACCGCCGACCCCGACCTGGCGCTGGCCGGCTTCAACCGGCTGGTGCTGGCGCGTCCGGGACTGTTCGCCGAACTGGGCGCCGACCCCGACTTCGCCCGTCGGCTGATCGCGGTCCTCGGCGCCAGCGCCGCACTCAACCAGCACCTCGGCACGCACCCCGGCGACGCCTCCGCCGTGGCCGGCGACGTCGGACGACGCTCGTTGGCCGACCTGCGCGCCGAACTGCTGACCGCCGTCGGCGCCGACCCGGCCGGCGATCTGCCGGTGGCCGACCCGAAACGTTCCGACGACCTGCGGCGGGCCTACCGCCGGGCCCTGCTGCGCCTCGCCGCCCGCGACCTGACCGTGGCCGATCCGCTGGCCGAGCTGCCCGACGTCGCCGCCGAGCTCGCCGACCTGGCCGACGCCACCGTGGAGACCGCGCTGGCGCTCGCCCGCGGCGAGGTGCCGGGCTGGGAGAAGTGCCGCATCGGCATCGTCGCGCTCGGCAAGACCGGCGCGGGGGAGCTCAACTACGTCAGCGACGTCGACGTGCTGTACCTGGCCGAGCCGGCGCTGGGGGCGGACGGGGAGCCGGTCTGCGCGTCGGGGGAGGCAGTCACGATCGCCACCCGGCTGGCCGGCGCGCTCACCCGGGTGTGCTCGGCCCACACCGCCGCCGGCACGATCTGGCAGATCGACGCCGCCCTGCGTCCGGAGGGCAAGGCAGGTCCGCTGGTGCGCACGCTCGCGTCCCACCGTGCCTACTACGAGAAGTGGGCGAAGAACTGGGAGTTCCAGGCGATGCTGAAGGCGCGGCCGATGGCCGGCGACCTCGGGCTCGCCCAGGAGTTCGTCGACATGGTGTGGCCGATGGTGTGGCGGGTGGCCGACAACGACCAGTTCGTCGGCGAGGTGCAGGCCATGCGCCGCCGGGTGATCTCGCTGCTGCCCGCGCGCGAGGCCACCACCGAGATCAAGCTGGGCGCCGGCGGCCTGCGCGACGTGGAGTTCAGCGTGCAGCTGCTCCAGCTGGTGCACGGCCGCTCGGACGAGCGGCTGCGGCTGCGCGGCACGTTCGAGGCCCTGACCGCACTCGTCGACCACGGGTACGTCGGACGCGGCGACGGGTTCGACCTGGGCACGGCCTACCGGCTCCAGCGGCTGCTCGAGCACCGCATCCAGCTGTACCGGCTGCGCCGCACCCACCTGATGCCCGAGGACGAGGAGAACCAGCGCTGGCTGGCGCGGACGATCGGGTTGCCCGACCCCAAGGAGCTGATGCACCTGTGGCGGTCGACCACGCGGCGGGTGCTCACCCTGCACCAGCGGCTGTTCTACTCCCCGCTGCTGGAGACGGTGGCGCGGATCCCGTCCGCGGAGGTGCGGTTGACGCCGGAGGCGGCCGAGACCCGGCTGCGGGCGCTGGGCTACGGCGACGCGAAGGCGGCCCTGCGGCACATCGAGGCGCTCAGCCACGGCATGTCGCGACAGGCGGAGATCCAGCGGCAACTGCTGCCGGCGATGCTGACCTGGTTCACCGCCGGGCCGAACCCCGACCACGGGCTGCTCGCGTTCCGACGGGTCTCCGAGGAGCTCGGTAGTACACCGTGGTACCTCCGGGCGCTGCGCGACGGGGACGCGATGGCCGAACACCTCGCCCGGATCCTGGCCTCGTCGCGGTACGCGGTCGACCTGCTGCTGAAGGCGCCGCAGAGCGCGGCGCTGCTCGGCGACCCGGAGGGCCTGGTGCCCCGGCCGGCCGCGGACGTGCTCGCCGAGATGCTCACCGCCGCCCGCCGCCACGAGGCGCCGGACGCGGCGATCGCCGCGGTGCGAGCGACGCGGCGCAACGAGTTGCTGCGGCTGGCGATGGCCGACCTGCTCGGCCAACTGGACATCCCCGCGCTCGGCGCAGCGCTCTCCGATCTGGCCTCGGCCACCCTCGACGCCGCCCTCGAGGTCGCCGGGCGCGGCGTCAACGCGCCCCCGATCGCGGTGATCGCGATGGGTCGCTGGGGTGGGCGGGAGCTGTCCTACGCCTCCGACGCCGACGCGATGTTCGTGTTCGCCGACAGCGACGACCCGGACGCGACCTCGGCGGCCGCCACCGTCGTCAGCCGGCTCCGCGCGCTGCTGGCCAAGCCCGGCCCCGACCCGGCGCTCGAGGTGGACATCGACCTGCGCCCCGAGGGCAAGGGCGGCGCCATGGTGCGCAGCCTCTCCTCCTACCGCAAGTACTACGAGCGCTGGTCGTCCACCTGGGAGGCGCAGGCGCTGCTGCGCGCGTCCGTCGGGGCCGGCGACCGGCAGCTCGGGGCCGAGTTGCTGGCCGCGATCGACCGCGTCCGCTATCCCTCCGGCGGCCTGGGCCACGCCCAGGTGCACGAGATCCGCAAGCTCAAGGCGCGCATGGAGGCCGAGCGGCTGCCCCGCGGCGGCGACCCGTCCCGGCATGTGAAGCTCGGCCTCGGCGGGCTCTCCGACGTGGAGTGGGTGGTGCAACTGCTGCAGCTCCACCACGCCGCCGGCACCCCCGCCCTGCGCACCACCGGCACCCTCGAGGCGCTGGACGCGACCGTCGTGGCCGGCCTTCTCGACGAGACGGACGCGTCCGCGCTGCGCGCGGCCTGGCTGCTGGCCAGCCGCATCCGCAACGCGATCATGTTGCTGCGCGGGCGCGCGGGCGACAGCCTGCCCACCGACGCGCGCGAGCTGTCCTCGCTGGCCGAGGTGCTCGGTTACGCGAAGGGCGAGTCGTCGCTGCTGGTCGAGGAGTACCGCCGGCGCACCCGGCTCGCCCGCCAGGTGATGGACCACGTCTTCTGGGGCGAGGCCCGCGCTCCCGAGAGCCCCTGACCCTCGCAGACCGTGAGTTCAGTCGGAGAGCATCTGGGCGACGGTGGGCAGGCCGACGGTCACCTCGTCCGGGGTGGCGGGACGGCCGTGGATGAGCGGGATGCTGCCCTCGATGGTCGGCAGCAGCGGGCCCTGGCCGTCCAGCGGGACGTGCACCGGCTCGGGGGAGTCGATGACGACCTCGCAGCCGCGCACGGTGAGGGTGCCGCCCGGGCCGTCCTGGAGGGTCAGGACCAGCTCGGACGCGGTCAGCTCGGCGCGCACCCGTGAGCCCGACAGGCCGAAACCGAACCGCAGCGTGCGCCAGCGCGACGGCAGCCGCGGGTCGAGGCTGATCCGGCCCCGGTAGTCGCGCAGGCCGCCGAACCCGTAGACCAACGCGTTCCACGCGCCGCCGGCCGAGGCGATGTGCACCCCGTCTGCGGTGTTGTGGTGCAGGTCGGCGAGGTCGACGAAGATCCCCTCCATGAACGAGGCCAGCGCCCGGTCCTGGTAGCCGACCTCGGCGGCGATGATCGACTGCACGACCGCCGACAGGGTCGAGTCCCCGGTCGTGATCGGGTCGTAGTACTCGTAGTCGGCCCGCTTCTGCTCGGGGGTGAACGCGTCACCGGCCATGAACAGCGCCAGGATCGCGTCCGCCTGCTTCAGCACCTGGAAGCGGTAGATCACCAGCGGGTGGTAGTGCAGCAGCAGCGGCATCCACTCCGGGGGAGTGTGGGCGAGGTCCCACACCTCGCGCTTGAGGAAGTCCTCGTCCTGGGGGTGCACGCCGAAGCCCTCGTCGAAGGGGATCGTCATCGCCGCGGCCGCCGCCTCCCAGCGCTCCACCTCGTCGTCGGTGAGGTGCAGTTCGGTGGCCGCGCGGGCGTGCGCGTCCGGGTCGGTGGCCGCGAGCGTCCGGACGGCGCGGGCCGCGCGTTCCAGGTTCGCCCGGGCCATCAGGTTCGTGTACAGGTTGTTGTTGACCACGGTGCTGTACTCGTCCGGGCCGGTCACGGAGTAGATGTTGAAGCGGCGCTCGGGCCCGCGGAAGAAGCCGAGGTCGGCCCACAGCCGGGCGGTCTCGACCAGGACCGGCAGCGCCTCGCCCAGCAGGAACCCGGGGTCGTCGCAGACGTCGGCGTACTTGCACATCGCCCAGGCCACGTCCGCGTCGATGTGGTACTGCGCGGTGCCGGCCGCGTAGTACGCGGACGCCTCGAGGCCGTTGATCGTCCGCCACGGGAACAGCGCGCCGTCCTGGGACAGCTCGCGGGCGCGCTGGCGGGCGGCGTCGAGCATCGAGATGCGGAACCGCAGCGCCCGGCGGGCGAGCTCGGGGTTGGTGTGGGTGAAGAACGGCACCAGGTACACCTCGGTGTCCCAGAAGTAGTGTCCGTGGTAGCCGGAGCCGGTCACGCCCTTGGCGGCGATGCCGCCGCCGTCCACCCGTCCGGCGGCCTGGGCGAGCTGGAACAGGCACCACCGCACCGCCTGCTGCAGCTCGGGCTGGCCGTCGAACTCGACGTCGGCGTTCGCCCAGTAGGTCTGGAGCCAGTCGCGCTGCTCGGCCTCGACCACCTCGCGTCCGACGGCCTCGGCGTCGTCGAGGGTCAGCCGGGCCAGCCCGACCAGGTCCTCGACGCCGACCTCCGCGGTGCCTTCGTGGTAGGCCACCCACTTCACCAGCAGCATCGGCTGGCCCTCGCTCGCGTCGACCCGGTAGGTGCGCCGGCCGAGGTCGGCGTTCATCCGGGTCTCGATCGCGACCGGGTCGGCGGTGTAGAGGTCGTGGTCGACGCACACCGCCAGGCCCAGTCCCGAGTGGGCGGCGCGGTAGCCCAGGGCGATGCGTCCCTGCTCCTCGAGGGTCAACTGGGACAGCAGCACGCGGTTCTCGAACTGGGACGAACGTCGCGGGTCGAAGCCCACGACCGGGGCGCGTCCCTCCGGCGGCTCGTCCTGCCGGTTGCGCACGTCGGAGGTGATCACGACCTCGGCGTCGCCGTCCAGGACGGTCACCTCGAAGGTCATCAGCGCAAGGTTGCGGCGGGTGAACGACACCATCCGGGTGCTGCGGACCGACACCTGCCGTCCGGAGTCGGTCCGCCACAGCACGTCGCGCCGCAGGATGCCGTCGCGGAAGTCGATCGAACGCACGAACGTCTCCACGCCGGGGTCGGCCAGCCGCAGCGGCTGCCCGTCCACGGTCAGCGCGATGGTCTTGGCGTCCGGCACGTTGACGATGGTCTGGCCGGTCCGGGCGAAGCCGGGGGCGTCCTCGGCGTGCTTGATGTCCCAGGTCTCGTGGAAGCCGTTGACGAAGGTGCCGTGCGCGTAGGCCTCGGCGCTGCCCTCCTCGTCGTTGCCGCGCAGGCCGAGGTAGCCGTTGGCCACCGAGAAGACGGTCTCCCGCTGCCCGATGCCGGCCAGGTCGTAGCGGATCTCGGTGAGACCCCATCCCTCGACGGGGAAGCGGGTGCGGTCGACGGGGTCGGACGCCGGCGCCCTCACGGCTGCCGGTCCGCGTGCTGGTGCGCGTTCATCGCGGACGATCGTAGGGCAGGGTGGAGCGGTCATGGGAGAGGCTGCGACGCGAGTATCCTGAGCGTCGATGAGTGCCACCCAGACCCCCGACCTGCCCACCGTCTCGACCAGCCTCTCGGGCTGGGGCCGGACCGCTCCGACCACGTCGCAGGTGCTGTCGACGGCCGACCCCGAGGTGATCGCCGCCGCGGTCGCCGCGGTGGCCGACCACAACGCCGACTCGCCGTCCCACCTGCGCCGCGGCATCGTCGCGCGCGGCCTCGGACGCTCCTACGGCGACGTCGCCCAGAACGCCGGCGGGATCGTGGTCGACATGACCCCGCTGAACCGAATCCACGCCATCGACCCGGACGCGGGCACCGTCGACGTGGACGCCGGCGTCAGCCTCGACGCCCTGATGCGCGCGGCCCTGCCGTACGGGCTGTGGGTGCCGGTGCTGCCGGGCACCCGGCAGGTCACCGTCGGTGGGGCGATCGGGTGCGACGTGCACGGCAAGAACCACCACAGCGCCGGCTCGTTCGGCAACTACGTGGCCTCGATGCAGCTGCTGGTGGCGGACGGGCGCATCCTGACGCTCACCCCGTCCGGTTCGTCGGACGACCCGGACGCGAGCCTGTTCTGGGCCACGGTGGGCGGCGTCGGCCTGACCGGCATCATCCTGCGGGTGGTGCTGACCATGACCCGCACCGAGACCGCCTACTTCATCGCCGACGGCGTGGTCACGCACACCCTGGACGAGACGATCGCCGTCCACTCCGACGGGTCCGAGGCGAATTACGACTACTCCAGCGCGTGGTTCGACGCGATCTCGCCGGAGCCGAAGCTGGGACGCGCGGCGCTGTCGCGCGGCTCGCTGGCCACCCTCGACCAGCTGCGCGAGAAGGCGCCGAAGCTGGCGTCCGACCCGTTGGCGTTCAACGCCAAGCCGCTGTTCGACCTGCCGGACGTGTTCCCCAACGGCCTGGCCAACAAGCTCACTTTCGGGTTGCTGGGCACGGCCTGGTACGCCAAGAGCGGCAACTACACCGGCAAGATCCAGAGCCTCACCGGCTTCTACCACCCGTTGGACATGTTCGGCGAGTGGAACCGCGCGTACGGCTCGCACGGGTTCCTGCAGTACCAGTTCGTGGTGCCGCCGGCGGCGGTGGGGGAGTTCAAGCAGCTGATCCGCGACATCCAGGCGTCCGGGCACTACTCGTTCCTGAACGTGTTCAAGCTGTTCGGGCCGGGCAACCGGGCGCCGCTGAGCTACCCGATGGCCGGCTGGAACGTGTGCGTCGACTTCCCGATCAAGGCGGGCCTGCACGAGTTCCTGCACGGCCTGGACGCGCGCATCCTGGAGTTCGGGGGACGGCTGTACACCGCGAAGGACTCCCGGGTGACCGCGGCGACCTTCCACGCGATGTACCCCGAGATCGACTCCTGGATCGCCACCCGGCGCCGGATCGACCCGCACGGCGTGTTCGTCTCCGACCTGGCCCGCCGCCTCGACCTGAACTGACCGACCCGCACCAACCTGCACCACCGTCATCCCGGGCAGGACCTGGGATCTCCCGAGGAGAAACGCAAAGTGATCGACGCGACCGGCAACCCCCAGACCGTGCTGCTGCTCGGTGGCACGTCCGAGATCGGGCTGGCCATCGTCGCCGAGTACCTGTCCAAGCTGCCGCTGCGGGTGGTGCTCGGCGTCCAGCCCGGCGACGAGCGGACGGGGGCGACCGTGGCCGACCTGACCGCGAAGGGCGCCACCGCTGTCGACGTGCTGGACTTCGACGCCACCGCCTTCGACACCCACCCCGGCGTGATCGACGCGGCCTGGCAGCTGGCCGACGTCGACGTGGCGATCGTGGCGTTCGGCCTGCTCGGTGACGCCGAGCAGCTGTGGCAGGACCAGGCGGCGGCCGTCCAGATCGCCCAGGTGAACTACACCGGCGCGGTCAGCGTCGGCGTCCTGCTCGGCCAGAAGATGAAGGCCCAGGGCTACGGCCAGATCATCGCGATGTCGACCGTGGCCGGCGAGCTGGTGCGGCGGACGAACTTCGTCTACGGCTCGACCAAGGCCGGCCTCGACGGCTTCTACCGGCTGCTCGGGGAGGCGCTGGCGCCGTTCGGGCCCAAGGTGCTCGTGGTGCGTCCCGGCCAGGTGCGCACCCGGATGTCCGCCCACGTCAAGGAAGCACCGCTAACGGTCGATCCCGACCAGCTGGCCACCCAGGTCGTGGACGCCGCCCGCAACGGCGAGAAGCTGATCTGGGTGCCCGCGCCGTTCCGCTTCGTGATGATCGTGCTCAAGCACATCCCGGGCCCGATCTTCCGCCTCCTCCCCCTCTGATGTGACCCCCTCTCTCCGACTTGTCAGAATCTCGTTGCGCTATAGCACCGTGAGGTTCTGACAACTCGGGGGGTGGGGGCGGAAGGCGGATCGATGTCCGAAAGCCCGAACCTCCGGTTCGACGGCATCACCGTGCCGGCGATCGTGCACGAGCTCGCGCGCGGGCGCGCGGTGGAGATCGTCTGGCGCAACGAGATCGGCGGGGTGACCTACCGGCTCGGCGACGGGGACGAGTACGTCAAGTACGGGCCGCCGCACTGGGAGTTCGACGCCGATCCGGAGTTCGAGCGGCTGCGGTGGGTGAGTGCGTACGTCGCCGCACCGCGTCCGATCGACCACGGCGTGGACGACGCCGGCAACCGCTGGCTGCGCACGCAGGGCATCCCGGGGACGTCCGCGGTGGTGGACGGGTGGAACCGCCGTCCTGAGCTGGTGGTGCCTGAACTCGGACGGGCGCTGCGCCGCTTCCACGACACCGTGCCGGTGGCCGACTGCCCCTGGGAGTACTCGATCGCCGGACGGCTCGCCCGCAAGCGAGCGGCCGACGAGCCCGATCCGGCCACCTGGCCGGAGCTGGACGCCGTCGTCTGCCACGGCGACGCCTGCAACCCGAACTTCCTCCTCGACTCCGTCGGCGCCTGCGTCGGTTACGTCGACCTCGGCAAGCTCGGTGTCGGTGACCGCTGGGCCGACCTCGCGCCCGCCCTGCTCAGCCTCGGCTGGAACTTCGGCGACGGCTGGCAGGACACCCTCCTCGCCGCCTACGGCATCGAGCGGGACGCGGCCAAGCTCGACTTCTACACCTGGCTCTGGAACGCCACCTGAGGTCGTTCCGCGTCGCGGGCGAACCAATCTGCACTGGATCGGGTTGTTTCTGGCCCGATCTGCCCACCCAGCGACTGGTCGAGGGCGAATCGTGTAACGGCCCGTCGTTCGGGTGGGACTATCCTCGGGGGCTTTAACGATACAGACGCAGGGTCGGTTGATCTCTGTAACGATAAAGTTCACCATTGAGGTACACGAAACGAAAGGAGGTGGGCGAGATGGTGAGGATCACACAGCAGGACATCGCGAAGGTGATGGGCGTGTCGGTCATGACGGTCTCGAACGCCTTCAACCGTCCCGACCAGCTGTCGGCCGAGCTGCGGGAGAGGGTGCTCGCGCGGGCCGCGAAGATGGGCTACACCGGCCCGGACGCGCTCGCCCGCCAACTGCGCTCGGGGCGCACCAACACCTTCGCGGTCGCGTTCGAGGAGAAGCTCTCCTACGCGTTCTCCGACCCGTTCTCGGTCGCCTGGCTGGCGGCGTTCAGCGAGGTCATGGAGAAGCACCGCGCCAGCATCACGCTGCTCAGCGTCCCGGCCGGGGACGCGGACGCCCTCGGCGCCATCCAGAACGCGGCGGTGGACGGCGTCGCCGGGCTGTGCGGCAACCAGCCGGCGATGGAACGGGCGCGCCAACGTGGCCTGCCCACCGTGTACTGCACGCTCAACCGGCGCGACGGCTCGCACGAGCCCGGCGACTACGTGGTGATCGACGACCACGCCGCCGGCAAGGAGCTGGCGCTCCACCTGCGCCGGCTCGGGCACCGCCGGATCTTCCTGCTGGCAGAGGCGGCCTACCCCACGCAGGCGATCCTCAAGGAGTACCGGCCCGCTGAGTTCGAGACCCTGGTCGACACCTACGCCGACTACGGGTTCGCCGACTACCTGCGGCTGAGCGGAATGGTCGAGGGGCTCGCCGGCCTCGACGTCACGATCGTGCCGGCCGGTACGAACTCCCGTCGCGCGGGCCACGTGGCCGGCACCCTGGTGCTCGACCGCAGTGACCGTCCGACGGCGGTGGTGGCCATGAGTGACGTGATGGCCCTCGGGTTCATGGACGCGTGCCGCCAGCGCGGCCTCGAGCCGGGGGAGGACATCTCGATCGCGGGTTTCGACGGCCTGCCCGAGACCGCAGAGGCCGGCCTCACCACCGTCCGGCAGCCCGTCCGCGACAAGGGCCGCATCGCCGCCGAACTCCTGCTCGACCCGACCCGGACGGCCCGCCGGATCATCCTTCCGCACGAGCTGATCGTGCGGCGCAGTACCCGCCCTGTGTGACCCGCAGGGCTCGACCCCAACATGCACTCAACCGATTCAAGGAGACAACCATGTCCGCATATGTCAGCTTCGCGCCGATCCTGGAGCGCACCGCCGTCGAGAACACGTCCGCGTTCCCCGAGGCGCCGCAGGTCGTCGAGGCCGCCACTGCCCGTCCCCGGACGGCCCTGGCCGCCCTGCTCCGCCGGACCGCCGACCTCGAGCTCGCCCTCGCCGCTCGCCTGGAGCGGCGCCCGGCGCAGTGCCTCGCCGCCTGACCGCTCCGACGGTTCAGAGCACGATCACCGAACCGTCGGCCAGGGCCTCGGCCCCGCACGCACCCAGGACAACCCGCAGCTCAGCGAGCGGCGGGTTGTCGTGCGCCAGGTGGACGGCGACAACCCGCGTCCGGTCGTCGACCACCCCCGCCTCCCGGAGCCGGTCGACGGTGGCGGCGAACGTGGCGAAGTGCAGGTGGTGTTCGCCCTTGTCGGTGCGCGGTCCGAAGGTGTTCTCCAGCAGCACGAGGTCGACCCGGCGTCCGGCGAGCTGCTGCCACGTCGATTCCGGCAGCAGCCCGGTGTCGGTCGCGTACAGCAGGGACGCGTCCGCGTCCTCGACCAGGTAGCACAGCGCCTCGCCGAACGCCTCGTGGTTGGCGGCGAGCGCGGTCACCCGGTAGCCGGCGAGCTCGAACTCGTCCCCGGCGGTGACCGCGGAGAACCGGACGACCGACTGCTCGGGCGCGAGCCAGCGCCGGGACCACTCGACCACCGGGGCCGGCCCGACCACGCCCAGCGGCGCGGACGTCACCCACGAGCGGTGCAGGAGCACTGCCGGGTCGAGGTGGTCGTCATGGGCGTGGCCGGCGAGCACCGCCTCCAGCCCGACGAGGTCGCGGCCCAGCCGCGAGACCTGCCGGGGTGCCTCCGGTCCGGGGTCGATCAGCAGCCGCCCGTCCACGAGCACCGAGGTCGGCGTTCGCAGCTCGCCGCGATCACGGGCGTCGTCGCAGGTCGCGCAGCGGCAGAACGGGTTGGGGATGCCGTCCGCGGCGCCGGTGCCCAGCAGCAGCACCTCCATCAGCGTCGTCCGCCCGTTGTCATGACCACAGGCTAGGGCAGGCGGACATGCCTGCGGCCCCGCCGGGGAAGGTGGGGCCGCGCTCACATGTTGGGGGAACTGGGCTCTGCGTCATCGACCTCCTGTGTGCTCGTTGGTGAGAACTACTCAACCCCCGCCGACTGTGGGTCGGGGAGCAGGTCCCTGTGGGTCAGCACAGAGTCCTTCGTGATATAGTTGAAGCATCAACTACCACGAAGGGCCCGCGGTGACCACCGAACTACTCCCCGCCGACACCCGGATGTCCCGGGTCGCACTTGACGTCGCCGACCTCGACCTGATGACCCGCTTCTACTCCGACGTGCTGCTGCTCGAGCCGCTCGCCCAGGGCGACGGACGGGTCTCGCTGGGCCGCAACGGCACCGAGCTGGTGGAGTTGCGCCACCGTCCCGACCTGCCGAAGGGGGAGCGACGGACGGCCGGGCTGTTCCACACCGCCCTGCTGCACCCCGACCAGGCGACGCTGGCGACCGTGCTGGCGTCCGTGGCCACGAACACGCCGCAGCTCTACACCGGCAGCGGCGACCACCTCGTCTCCGAGGCCTTCTACCTCGACGATCCCGAGGGCAACGGGGTCGAGCTGTACGTCGACCGCCCGCGCACCGACTGGACATGGGACGGCGCTCAGGTGCGGATGGCCACGCTGTTCCTCGACCCCAACCGGTTCCTCGCCGATCACCTCACCGACGCCGCCCGCGACTACCTGGAGACCGCGCCCGACCACCGTCCGGCGTTGTCCGGTGCGGCGGCGCAGGTCGTCGGCCACGTCCACCTCAAGGTCGGCCAGACCGACCGGGCCAAGGACTTCTACGTCGACGGTCTCGGGTTCGAGGTGACCGCAGACATGCCCGGCGCGCTGTTCGTCTCGGCCGGCGGCTACCACCACCACATGGCGATGAACACCTGGCAGAGCGCGGGCGTGGGGCTGCGTGCCCCCGGCCTGGGCCTGGGCACGGTGTCGATCGAGGTCCCCGCGGTGGCGGACGTGCTCGCCGCCGCCGAGCGCCTGCGCGTCCGCGGCCTCGACGTCGCCCTGGAGACCTCGGCGGACGCCGCCGCGCTCGGCGTCGACGACCCGTGGGGCAACCGAGTGCAGGTCGCCACCGCGTCCCGCTAACCCACTTCGCCACCGAAACGTCCCCTCGCGCCCGGAATTCCGGGCGCGAGGGGACAATTCGGTGGCTAAGCGGGACGGGGGAAGCCCGCCGTCGCCGCCAGGTGGGCGCTGAGCTCAGGATCGGTCGGCAGGCGGACGCCGTCCAGCTCGACCAGCGGCAGGACGCCGCGCACGGCCGACACCAGCCAGGCCCCGTCCGTGCCCGGCAGGTCGTCAGGACGGAACAGCGCCTGCCGCGTGCCGACGCCCTGGTCGCTCGCCGCGTCCATGATCACGTCGATCGTCACCGACTCCAGCACGCCGGTGGCGCCGAGCGGGGTCGTCCAGAGCTGGTCGTCCGCGGCCACCAGGAGGCCGGCGGTCGGACCCTCGAGCAGGTAGCCGTCGGTGGAGGTGAAGACCACCTCGTCCACGCCGCGCCGGGCGGCCTCGCGCTTGGCGGCCACGTTCACCGCGTAGGACAGCGTCTTGACCCCGCCCAGCAGCCACGGCGCGGCGGCGAACGCGTCGCTGGCGTAGCCGCGGCTGAGCGTGGCGCCGGTGACGCCCGTCCGGGCCCTGGTCGCGTCCGGGGCGGAGGTGATCGTCAGCAGCGCCGAGGCCCCGGACGCGGCCAGCTCGGGTCCGCGGGTGAGCACCAGCTTCAGCACCGCCTCGCCGGGGGCGTCCCACTCGTCGAGGGCAGCGTCGATCAGTGCCCGCCAGGCGGTCTCGTCGGGCCGGGGCAGCTCGAGTGCGGCCGCCGAGCGCGCGAACCGGGCCAGGTGGCGGTCGAGGTGGTCGACGCGCGCGCGTCCGTCGGCGACCACGACGCGAGCGGCATCGAAGCAGCCGTCGCCCCGGGTGAAGCCGAGGTCGTCGGCCACCAGCAGCGGGGTTTCCCGCGGGACGACGCCGCGTCCCAGCACGGCCACGACCTGTTGCGTCACGGCTACACCCTAGTCAGGACCCGCGCTGGCGAAGGCAGCGGCGCGTCCGGCGTTGTCGCGTCCGGGGGCAGGCAATAGATTCGAGGCAGGAGCGGGCAGCGACGGAGCGCCCGCGCCGGAAGGAGCTGGACCATGACCATGGCGCCCGTCGAGGTCATCGCCGTCGCATTCCCGGGGAGCGCCTTCAACGGCGCGATCCTGCCGGAGCTGCGGCGGCTGATCGACACCTCGACCATCACGATCGTCGACGGGCTGTTCGTCCGCCGCGACCCCGACGGTGAGCTGTCCTGGCAGGAGCTCGCCGACCTCGACCCCGACCTCGCCGGCCTGCTCGAGCGGGTCGACGGGCTGCTCTCCGACGACGACGTCGAGGAGCTCGCCGCCGGCCTCGCACCGGGCAGTTCGGCGGCCGTGCTGGCGTTCGAGCACACCTGGATGAACCCGCTGCGGGAGGCCGTGGCCGGCTCCGGCGGGGTGCTGGTGGCCGACGTCCAGGTTCCGGGCGGGGTCGTCGAGGAGATCCTGAACACCGTCCCTGACGAGGAGGAACAGGCATGAGGCGCAGAGTCGGACGTCCCGGACTGCTCGGCACGATGGCCCGCACCGCGGTGATCGCGGGTACCGCGAGCGCGGTGTCCGGGAGCGTGCAGCAGGCGCAGGCCCAGCGGCAGCAGCAGGTCGCCCAGCAGCAGGCCGCGCAGCAGCAGCAGGCGGCGGAGTTCGCCGCGATGCAGCAGCAGGTGGCCGCGATGCAGGCGCCACCGCCTCCGCCGGCGCCGCCCGCCGCTCCCGGCGGTGACCTGATGGGTCAGCTCCAGCAGCTGGCGGCCATGCACCAGGCCGGCGTCCTGAGCGACGCCGAGTTCAGCGCGGCGAAGGCGAAACTGCTGGGCTGATCCCGCAGGAAGAGGGACCGTCGCCTTTCTGCGGCTGCCCGGACCGAAAGGGGACTGTCCCCTTTCGGTCCACGTCAGCTGGGTCAGGCCTCGTCGTCCAGGCGGGTGATCTTCACGTGCCACTCGGTGGGGCCCTCGACCAGGTACTCGCAGGCGATCAGCGCGCGCGAGGCGAGCTGGTTCAGCAGCGGGACGGGGGCGTGCGGGGCCACGATCACCAGCGCGTTGCCCGGACGGATCGCGTCGAACGCGCCGAACACGGCGGCGTGACGGATCGCGTGCGGGATCTGGCGGACGTCCAGCGCCGGCACCTCCTCGTCATGGGCGCCGCACGCGCAGCCGCCGGCCTTCGGCGTGGACGGCGTCTCGAGGTGGACGAAGTTGGTCATGCGGATCTCCAATCGGTGTGTTCCCGGGGGTCCGGGAGGTCGGTGGGGGAGCAGTTCAGCGGGTGACCACCACAAACCCGTGGGCGCCGCGCTCGGCGTCCACCATCGCGTGGCTGACCAGCGGGTAGCGGCCGGCCTCGACGAACACGGTCTCGACGAAGCCGCCCTGCGCAGGTTGCAGGCCCAGGGCCTGCGAGCCGCCGCCGCGGCTGCCGAACGCGTCGCGTCCGCGTCGCAGCAGGTAGCCGCCCTCGCTGTAGACGGTGTCGAACTGGGCGCCGACGATGTGGAAGCTGCTGGCCCGGTTGGGCCCGGCGTCCAGCACCCAGAACCGGACGCGCTCGCCCACCTTCGCGGTCAGCGGCGCGGTGTCGTAGCCGTTGGCCACCCCGTTGAACGCCACGTAGCTGGGCTGCTCGGCGTTCACCGCGTCCGCGTTCACTTCGGTCGCGGCGGACGGGTCGGCGGCCGCGGTCTGCAGGTAGGTCTCGGACTGCACCAGCACGTAGGAGCGGTCGACCGGCGCCAGCCCGTCCGGCTCGATCACGACCGCGCCGAACATGCCGGCCGCGATGTGCGTCGACATCGGCATCGTCGAGCAGTGGTACATCCAGATGCCCGCGCGGGTGGCGGTGAACCGGTAGACCAGCGTCTCGCCGGGCTGGATGGTCCGCATCGGGCGGTCGGGCGCGAGCGCGCCGGCGTGGAAGTCGATCGAGTGCCCGATCGTCGCCGAGTTCACCAGCGTCACCTCGAAGATGTCGCCGATGCGTCCGTGAAGCGTGGGGCCGGGCGCGCGTCCGCCGAACGTCCAGCGGCGCTGCCACACCCCGGGCGCCACCTCGAGCGTGGTCTCCTGGGCGACCAGCGTGACCTTGTGCACCCGTGCCGCCTCCAGCGGCGGCAGGACGGGGTCGATCACCGCGGGCGCGGTGGGGTCGGCCGACGGCGACGTGCCGTGGTCCATCCCGCCCATGTCGTGGTCGGTGGGGGTGCTCGTCGGCGTGGCGGACGGGACGCTCCCGGCCACGACCACGTCGAAGACCATGCCCATCTGGCGGTGGCCGATCACCGAGCAGTAGCCCTGCGTGGACGCCGAGATGACCCCGGCGTCCAGTTCCACGGACGCGCCCGGGCCCAGCCGCGGGGTGTGCGCGGACCCGATCACCAGGTCGTGGGTGTTGGTGTCGGTGTTCGTCAGGGTCACGACCAGGCGGTCACCGGCGGCCACCGTCACCGAGCCGGGGTGGTACCGCATGCCGCGGATCTCGACCGCGACCGTGACGGTGTGCCCGGTCGCCGCCACGGTTCCGGCCTGGGACGCGGGCACCGCGCCGGCGGCCTGCGGGTCGAGCCCGACGCCCACCACGGTCGCGGTCACCAGGGCGGTCAGGCCCGCGATCAGCTGGCCCGCCGAGAACACGGGTGGACGGGCGGGCGCCTCGGGCAGCTCCTGCCCGGCGGCGACCGCGCGCCGGGCGGCCACCGAGGCCCGGACGCCGCCGACCATCAGGGGCAGGAACGCCACTGCACCGCCGAGGGCGAGCAGCGAGCCGGTCACCTTCACCCAGCTCGGCGTCGGCGCGAACCACAGCAGCAGTCCGCCGTTGATCGCGACCAGCCGGAACCCGGCGCCGGCATTGAACCAGCGCTGCCCGGCGCGCACCACGGCCGGTCCGCCGCCCAGCACGGACGGCAGCAGGTAGGACAGCGCCCCGGTGAGCAGCTGGACGGCGAAGCCGGCGCCCAACGCGGCCGCCGGCCAGATGAACTGCTCGCGGATCGCCTCCCAGTCGCCGGCGCTGACCAGCACCCAGCCTGCCCAGCCGAGGCCGGCCACCAGCCACAGCAGCGACGCGGCCACCGAGGCCGGGGCGAACTCGGTCGGCGGCTTGGTGCGCAGCGGCAGCCACAGGCCGCGTCCCCACACGCCGAGCCCGCCGAGGTACACCGCCAGCCCGGACGCGGCCAGCCACGGCAGCCCGACGAGGGCGCCCCCGGCCGCGACGCCGATACCGGCCAGCAGCACCGGCAGGGCCCGCCGGGTCCACAGCTCGGCGGACGCGTCCATCCTGGTCCGCAGCATGGTGGGCCACAGGGTCAGCAGGGTGCCGGTGAGCGTCAGCCCGATCCAGCCGAGCACGTTGGTGAGCGCGTGCGCCACCAGCAGCCGGCCGTGCCAGGTGTCGTCCCAGCCCCACGCCAGCGTGATGCCGAGGCCGACGCCGACGGCCAGGCAGGCGGCCGCGGCCACGTAGTAGCGGACGCTGATCCGGAACCGGGCCGGCAGCGCCGTCCGCAACATCCGCACCAGCACCACCGCGTGCCAGCCGACCGCGGCTGCGACCAGCAGGCCGCCGGCCAGCGTGAGCGGCCACCAGGTGGTCGGCACGCCGACGAGCACGCACGCGCTCCCGGCGGTGAGTAGCCCGAGCCGGACGCCCTGGCGGGGAGGGGCCGGCAGGCGCAGCAGGGTGGAGGTGAAGTGGGTGCTCCACACCAGGATCGAGTGGGTGATCGCGCCGAGCAGGACGAGGTGCAGCAGCAGCCAGGACGAGTCGTCGATCCAGCGGTGGGCCAGCGCGACCACCACGGCGGCACCGAACCAGCCGATCAGTGGCCAGTCGCGCCACGGGGAGCGGCCGCCCCTCATCGCTTCCTCCCGGCGACCAGGACGACGCCCAGCGAGGTGAGCACGAAGGCCAGCATCGCGATCACGGTCAGCATGCCGCCGACGCGCCAGTCGCCCAGCGCGGCACCAACGAACCGCACCACGAGCCCGACGTGCAGCGCGACCAGCGGCACCCAGAGCACCGGGTGGTAGGGCAGCGGACGCCCGATCACCGCCGGCAGGATCACCGGCGCGTGCGCCATCACCATCGAGACCGCGAACCCGAGGAAGACACCGTGCACGATCACGTCGTAGGCGCCCGGCGAGGCCTCCAGGCCGACCACCGCGAGCACCGTCCCGGCGAGACCCAGGTGCAGGTAGCCGGCGAACAGGGCCGCGGCCTGGTAGCGGTGCTGGCCTTCCAGCCGCAGTTGGCGACGTACGACGTCGCGGCGCAGCAGCCACACCGCGACCCCCACCAGCGCGAGGCCGACCAGCCGCTGCCCGGGCACGCCGAGGGTGAGGGCCGCCAGGGCGCCGAGCGTGAGGGCGATCGCGAAGCCGACCAGCGTCCGTCCGGCGGTAGGCCCGAGGCTCAGCTGCGCCAGCTCCGCGCGCTCGGACGCGATCGTCAGCACCAGGAAGCCGAACAGGAACGGCAGGGACGCGGGGATGCCGACCAGCACGACCACCACGGCGCCGGCCAGCGCGAGCACCGCCGACAGCACCTGCACCGCGACCAACGGACGCGGCGCGCGCCGGTACAGGGCGAGGTAGACGCCGACGAACACCGCGCACCCCTCGATGAGCAGCAGCTCACCGAGCAGCAGGGGAGCGGGGGTGAGCAGCGCGAGCGCCCCGGCGCCGAGCAGCGCGGGCGCGGCGTACGCCCAGCGGCGTCCCAGCGACTGCGCGCGTTCCATGGCGATCAGGGTGCCGAGGAAACCGAGGACCATCACCAGCCCGTGCACGTCACCCGCGCGCTCGGACGCCACCGGCGCCCACACCTCCAGGCGCACCAGGCCGGCGTCGAGCCCGGCGATCAGGGACGCGCCGCCGAGAGCGAGGAGCGCGAGGCGTCCGCGGGCGGCGGGTGGCCGGGTCGTTCCCACGGCCGACACCTCCCGCGTTTTCTCCAACAGCACGTGGAGAAAATACCGCACGCCGCGTCCGGCCACCAAACCTCGAACGGACTTCGCGGAATCGCGTCACATTCTCACCGCCGGAGTGTCCTAGAGGCAGAGCACGACGCAACCGGGGGGATTCGTCGAGGCTCGGCCGGACGGACTGCTGGGGGGCTACTCGTCCGGCTCCAGATGTACCCAGAGGGGAACTGTCGCCGGACCCTGCGCACCGCGTAGGGTCCGGTGACGACGCATCCCCCCGACCCGACAGGAGCTTCATGATCCTGCGTTCCGTGGAGCTGGAGCCCGACTCCGTCTCCTCCCTCGGCGAGCCTTCCGCGCTCGACGAGGCGACGCTCATCGCCCTGAGCCGGGACGGTCATGCCGAAGCTTTCGCAGAACTCTTCCGCCGCCACCACGGCGTCGCGGTCCGGATCGCTGCCCGCACCACCCGCTCGCTGGACGCCGAGGACGTCGCGGCGGAGGCGTTCGCCCGGGTGTGGGCGGCGCTCGCCGAGGGCCGCGGCCCGGTGAACGCGTTCCGCCCCTACCTCGCCACCACCGTGCGCAACATCGCCCTCAACGGGGTGCGGGCCGGCCGTGAGGTGCCCACCGACCCCGCCGATCTCGCCGACGCCGAAGCCGAAGCCGAGGACACGACCGCGACCGGCATCGCCGAGGCGGACGCGGTCTGCGGCGCCTTCGCGACCCTGCCCGAGCGGTGGCGGCACGCGCTGTGGCTCACCGAGGTCGAGGGACGGCCGGTGGCCGAGCTGGCCCGCTCGATCGGGCTCTCGGTGAACGCCGCCTCGGCGCTGCTGCTGCGGGCGCGCGAAGGGCTGCGGATCGCCTGGTTGCAGTCCCACGTGAACCGCCACGACCAGCCCGCCGAGTGCCGCTGGGTGCTCGACCACCTCGGCGCCCACGTCCGGCACCGACTGCCGGCCGGCCAGCGTTCGCGGGCCGAGGCGCACCTGGCGGAGTGCGAGCGGTGCACGCGGACGGCGTCCCGGCTCGCGGTGATCGGCGGCACGCTAAAGGTGGCCACCCTCTTCGGCGGGAGCGCGGCGACGCTGCTGGCCGGGAAGGCCGCGCTCGCCGCGTCCGGTGCGGCCGCGACCACGGGCACCGTGCTGGCGTTCCCGTCGCTGGTCGCGCAGCAGCCGTCGCTGGTGGCCGGCCTGGCCGCTGCCGGTCACGGCGTGGCCGCGCTGCTCGCCCGCGGCGCGAAGCTCGTCACCCATCTGCCCCGGGTCGCGATGTTCTCGGTCGGCACGACGGCCCTGGTCGCCGTTGCGGCCGTGGGGATCGCCGCCTCCGGGCCGGGACCCGCGCCCCAGCCGTCCACGCCGGCCGTGCTGACGCTCCCGGCGAGCAGCCCGACCCCCGAGCCGACGCCCACGGTGCCGACGCCCACGAAGACGCCGAAGCCGACGAAGACCCCGAAGCCGACGAAGAAGCCGACCAAGGCGCCGACGAAGGCGCCCGTGGTGACCCCGTCGAGCAAGCAGGTCGACCGTCCGTCGAAGAAGCACACGCCCAAGGCCGATCACACGCCCGCGCCGACCGTGCCCGAGCGGCCCCCGCGTCGGGGTCCGGTGGCGACCAAGCCCACGCGCGGGGTCCCGATTCCCAAGCTCCCGCCCTCGCCGGACGCCCGCGGCTGAACCCCGTCCCCGGGTCTGGGGATCGTCTGCCTGTTCTTGCCAGTGGGTGCGTCAACATGCCATAGTTGACTATCCACACAGGTACGAATATTCATGCGGAGAGCGAAATGGCCGAGGTTGTCCTGTCGCTCGACCAGGGGACGACGAGCTCCAAGGCCCTCCTGGTCGAACCGGCTTCGCTGCGGGTGATCGCAGCGGCGTCGCGACCGGTGGCGATCCGCTCCCCGCGCCCGGGCTGGGTCGAGCAGGACGCCGCCGAACTGTGGGAGAGCACCCGCGCCGCCGCGGCCGAGGTGCTGGCCGCCCACCCCGACGCGCAGGTGGTCGGGATCGCGATCTCGAACCAGCGCGAGTCCGTGCTCGCCTGGGACGGAGCCACCGGGACGCCGCTCGCGCCGCTCGTGAGCTGGCAGGACCAGCGGGGCGTGGAGCTCTGCGCCACGCTCAGCACGCCGGAGACGGTGGCGCTGGTGGCCGCCCGCACCGGGCTGGAACTCACCGCGATGTACTCGGCGGCCAAGCTGCGCTGGCTGGCCGACGCCACGGCGGGACGCCCCGGCGTCCGGCTGGGCACGGTCGACTCCTGGCTCGTCGACCGCCTCACCGGTGGCCGGGTGCACGCGATCGAGGCCGGCAATGCCGCCCGCACCCTGCTGTTCGACATCACCACCCTGGCCTGGGACGCCGACCTGTGCGCCCTGTTCGGCGTCCCGCGGGAGCTGCTGCCGCAGGTGCGGGCGTCGTCCGGGCCGTGGGGGACGACCTCCGGGGTGCCCGGGATCCCCGACGACATCCCCGTCCTCGCCGTGCTCGGCGACTCGCACGCCGCGCTGTACGGCCACCAGGTGCTCGCCCCCGAACATGCCGGGGCGGGCAAGGCGACCTACGGCACCGGCTCGTCGGTGATGGTGCCCACCACGGACGCGTCCGCGCGGCGCGACGGCGTCTCCACCACCCTGGCCTGGCTCCTGGACACCCCGACCTGGGCGTACGAGGCGAACATCCTGTACTCCGGCGCCGGGCTCGACTGGCTCGGCCAGACCCTCGGGGTGGACGGCGGACGCGGGCTGTCCGAACTCGCCGCCGGCGCCTCCGACAGCGGCACCGTGGTGTTCGTCCCCGCCCTGAACGGGCTCGGCGCCCCGTGGTGGGAGCCGTCCGCGGTCGGCACCCTGACCGGGCTCACCGTGAACAGCGGACGCGCCCAGATCGCGCGCGCCGGCCTGGAATCGGTCGCCCACCAGATCTGCGACGTGCTGGACGTGATGGATCCCGACCACCGGCTGGGCCTGCTGCACGCCGGCGGCGGCGCGACCGCGTCCGATGTGTTGATGCAGGCGCAGGCCGACCTGCTCGGCCGCGACCTGCTGGTGGCCCCGGTGCCCGACATCTCCCCGCTCGGTGCGGCGGCGCTGGCCGCCCGCGGCATCGGCTTCACGATCCAGCCCACGCTCCCGGCCGGGAACCTGTTCACCCCCGACCCCGCCTTCACCCCGGAACGCCGGACGGCCGAGCGCGCGCGCTGGCGCGACGCGCTGGTCCGCGCCGGCGTCCGTTCCGCAGCAACCCCACAACCCGCCCAACCCTAAGGAAGAGATCCATGACCGAGATCGAGTTCGGAGCAGGCCTCTGGAACTTCGCCACCTACCTGGACCGGTACGCCACCGACGGCTACGGCGAGCCGCGCAGCACGCTCGCCCAGATCGACCTGGCGGCGCGGGTGGGCGACATCAGGTGGGTGGACCTCAACTTCCCGTTCACCGACGGCGTGACCCTCGACGACGTGAAGGCGAAGCTGGCCGAGACCGGCATCAAGGCGATCGGCATCACCCCCGACATCTACCTGCGCGAGCACATGAAGGGCGCGTTCACCAACCCCGACCCGGCCAAGCGGGCGTCCGCGATGACGCGGATGAACGACGCGGCGAACGTGGTGCGCGAGCTCGGCGCCAAGTACGTGAAGATCTGGCCCGGCCAGGACGGGTTCGACTACCCGTTCCAGGTCGACTACAAGGAGCTGAACCGGCTGGCGGTCGAGGGCATGCGCGAACTCGCGTCCGGCCACCCCGACCTGAAGTTCGTGATCGAGTACAAGCCGCGCGAGCCCCGCACCCACATGTACTGGGGGTCGGCGGCGAAGACGATCCTGGGCATCCAGCAGATGGGCGTGGACAACGTCGGCGTGCTGCTCGACTTCGGCCACGCGCTGTTCGGCGGCGAGGCGCCGGCGGAGTCGGCGCAGCTGCTGATCGACCACGGCCTGCTGTGGGGCATGGACGTGAACGACAACTACCGCGGCTGGGACGACGACATGATGGTCGGCTCGATCCACATGGTGGAGATCTTCGAGTACTTCCACGTGTTGAAGAAGAACGGCTGGGAGGGTGTCTGGAACCTGGACCAGTTCCCGTTCCGGGAGGACGCGGTCGAGAACGCGCGGCTGTCGATCCGGTTCCTGAAGGCCGTCCACCGGGCCCTCGACCTGTTGGACGAGGACGCGCTCGCTGCCGCTCAGGCGAAGCAGGACGCGCTCGGTGCGCAGAAGGTCGTGCAGGAGGCCCTGCTGCAGTCCATGGCGGGCCAGTGATGAATGACACCTCGAAATGGGACTTCACCACCCCGGTGGTGGGCCGGATCGGACGCGACCGTCCCCGAGCGGAGGTGGTCGCGCACCTGAAGCGCGCGGCCACCGAACTGCGGCGCCGCGACCCGATCATGATCGCCCACTCCGGCAACGGCCACATCGGCGGTGACTTCTCGATCGCCGACATCCTGGTGACGCTGGTGCTGCACGAGCTGAACCTCGTCCCGTCCCAGCCCCTGATGCCCGAACGGGACCGGCTGATCCTGTCCAAGGGGCACACCGCGGGCGCGCTGTACATCGCGATGGCGCTGGCCGGCTACTTCGACGTGGACGAGCTGATGACGTTCATGGATTCTGGCTCGCGCCTCAACGGGCACCCGAACCGCAGCTACGTCCCCGGCGTGGAGGCCAACACCGGTCCGCTGGGCCACGGGCTGCCGATCGCGGTCGGCACCTCGATCGCCGCCAAGCTCGACGGCTCGCCGCGACGGACGGTGGTGCTGCTCGGCGACGGCGAGATGCAGGAGGGCTCGAACTGGGAGGCGATGATGTGCGCCGCCCACTACAAGCTCGACAACCTGACCGCGGTGGTCGACCGCAACCACCTCCAGCAGGGCGCCACCACCGAGGACACGATGGATCTCGAACCGCTCGCCGACAAGGCGCGGGCGTTCGGGTTCACCGTCCGCGAGATCGACGCCCACGACTACGAGGAGATCCTCGACGTGTTCGCCGCCGCCCCCGAGCCGGGCCGTCCGACGATGGTCATCGCCCACTCCCACAAGGGCCACCCGATCTCGTTCATGAGCGACAACGTCGGCTGGCACCACCACGTGCCGACCGAGACCGAGATCGACGGGATCCTGTCCGAACTGGAGCGTGTGTGATGGCCGCACAGGAGAAGTTCGACTGCCGCGACACCTACACCGCGACCCTGCTCGACCTGGCCCGCGGCGACCGTGACGTGGTCGTGGTCGTGAACGACTCGGTCGGGTCGTCCAAGCTCGACCGGTTGAAGGCCGAACTGCCCGGGCAGCTGGTGAACGTCGGCATCGCCGAGCAGGACATGGTGGGGGTCGCGGCCGGGCTCGAGAACGGCGGCAAGATCCCGTTCGTGTCCGGCGCCGGCAGCTTCCTGTCCGCCCGCGCGACCGAGCAGATCAAGGCCGACCTCGCCTACTCCGGACGCCACGTCGTGCTGTGTGCGCAGAGTCCCGGCGTCGCCTACGGCGCCCTCGGTGCCACCCACCACTCGATCGAGGACGTGGCGTGGATGCGGGTCCTGCCGGGCATGACCGTGTTGGTGCCGGCCGACCCGGCCGAAACCGAGCAGATGCTGCGCTGGGCCTACGGCCACGACGGCCCGGTGTACCTGCGGATCAGCCGCATGAAGGTGCCGGCCGTCCATGCCGAGAGCTACCGTTTCGAGCCGGGACGGGCGGTCGTCCTGCGCGACGGGGACGACGTCACGATCGCCGCGAACGGCACCGTGCTGCACCGCGCGCTGGCGGCGGCCGATCTGCTCGCCGCTCAGGGTGTTCGCGCCCGGGTGCTGTCGGTGGGTTCGGTCAAGCCGCTGGACGAGGACGCGATCCTCGCCGCCGCGCGGGAGACCAGCGGGATCGTGACGGTGGAGGAAGGGCTCTCCAGTGGTGGCCTGGGCGGCGCGGTCGCCGAGACGGTCAGCCGCCACCACCCGGCGCCGGTCACCAGCCTCGGCCTGCCCGACACCTTCGCCCCGACCGGCTCGGCCGGCTGGATCCTCGACCACTTCGGCATGAGCCCGGAGGGCATCGCCGCGGCCGCGGCCGAGCTCGCCTCCCGCGCCACCAGCCGTCCGGCGCGGCTGGTGACTGCCGGCTAGGGTCTTGCCAACTTCGCCACCGATTTGTCCCTTCGCCACCGGAATTCCGGTGGCGAAGGGACAGTTCGGTGGCGAGGAGCGGGAGGGACGCCCTCCGGCGATGGCGAGGAGGGCAGGGGACGGCGTCCGACGCTGACAGAGGGCGAGGGCTGAACCGGGTCTGGTTCGGGGCGGGGAGCGAGAACTAGGCTCCCTGCGTGCCCCCCGTCCGCGTCCGTCGCTCGCGGGGACCGCTGCGCCACGGACGGACCGGCGCCCTGCTGCTGGCGCCGAGCCTGTTCGGGCTGGTGGTGTTCCTGCTGCTGCCGATCCTGGTGGTGATCTGGCTGTCGCTGAACCGCTGGGACCTGCTCGCCCCGATGCGGTTCGTCGGCCTGGCCAATTACGCCGACGTCCTCACCGACCCGACGTTCGGCAACTCGATGCTGCGCACGGTGATCTTCGTGGTCTCGGTGATCCCGTTGCAGACGGCGCTGGGCCTGTTCCTGGCCGTGCTGCTTTTCCGTGGGCTGCCCGGCTCGGCGGTGTTCCGGGTGATCTACGTGGTGCCGTGGATCTGCGCGCCGCTGGCCCTCGGCGTGGTGTGGAAGTGGATCCTGGCCCCCTACGACGGCGCCCTGAACACCCTGCTCGGGCTGAACATGGAGTGGCTCTCCGACCCCGCGTGGGCGATGCCGGCGGTGGCGGGGGTGACGATCTGGTCGCAGGTCGGCTACACCACCCTGTTCTTCCTGGCCGGGCTGGCCGCCATCCCCGACACCCTCATCGAGGCCGCTCAGCTCGACGGCGCGTCCGGCTGGCAGACGTTCTGGCAGATCCGGGTGCCGCTGCTGGGCCCGACCCTGTTCTTCGTGCTGGTCACCGGGGTCATCTCCGCCTTCCAGGCGTTCGACCAGATCTACGCGCTGACGCCCAACGGCGGCCCTGAGGGCACCACGGACGTGATCGCGTCCCGGATCTACCTGGAGGCGTTCCAGGGCGGCTTCAACCTGGGCCGCGCGTCGGTGATGGCGCTGGTGCTGTTCGCCATCCTGGTCGTGGTCACGCTGGTGCAGCAGCGGTTCCTCTCCCACAGGATCACCTATGACCTCAGCTGAGACGAGCGCGCCCCGCGTCCGCCCGCTCGGACGCCGGCGCCGCAACCCCGCCGCCGACCTGGTCACCTACCTGGTGCTGGTGGCCGGCGCGCTGCTCACCCTGGGCCCCTTCGTGCTGAGCGTGATGACGGCGTTCAAGTCGCCGCAGCAGTTCGCGTCCGAACCCGCGCTGAGCCTGCCGAACCCGTTCACGACGGAGAACTTCGACAAGCTGTTCACCGGCAGCTACAGCTTCGTGTCGCCGATCGCGGTCACCGCGCAGATGGTCGTGGTGATCCTCGTCGGCCAGCTGGTGTTCTCGATCATGGCCGCCTACGCCTTCGCCAAGCTGCGGTTCCGCGGACGCGACGCGCTGTTCTGGGTCTACCTGGCGACGCTGATGATCCCGCAGGTGGTGATCGTCATCCCGCTGTACGTGATGATGGTGCAGGCGGGGCTGCGCAACACCTTCTGGGCCCTCGTGCTGCCGTTCATGTTCGGCTCCCCGTACGCGGTGTTCCTGCTGCGCGAACACTTCCGCAGCATCCCGGACGACCTGGTCGACGCCGCCCGCATCGACGGCGCCGGCGACTGGCGCATCCTGTGGCAGATCGTGGTGCCGCTGTCGCGCGGGATCGTCTCGACCCTGGCGATCATCACCGTCGTCAGCCACTGGAACAACTTCATGTGGCCGCTGATCATCACCACCGGACGCGACTGGCAGGTGATCACCGTCGCGACCGCGAACCTGCAGAGCCAGTACAACGCGAACTGGACGCTGGTGATGGCCGCCACCACGGTGGCGATGGCGCCGCTGCTCGTGCTGTTCGGCATCTTCCAGCGCACGATCGTCGAATCCATCTCGCTTACTGGCTTCAAGTGAGACGGACGGCGCCCGATGGAGTGAGTATTGCCTTAGCCCTACGTCGAAGGAGAACACCGTGACACCCCCTCTGAGTCGTCGTACGTTCATGACCGGCCTCGCCGGCGCGGCCCTGCTCGGGGCCGCCGGCTGCTCCCCGGCCCAGCAGCAGGCCAGCTCTTCGGCGTCCGCGTCCGGGTCCGGGGCTGCCGGCAGCGTCACCGTCCGTCTCTGGGACGAGCAGGTGCAGAAGGCGTACGACGCGTCGTTCGCGGAGTTCACCAAGCAGAACCCGGGCATCACGGTGAAGACGGTGCTGGTGCCGTGGGCGGACTACTTCACCAAGCTGCGCACCGACGTCAGCGGCGGCAACGCCGACGACATCTTCATGATGAACGGCTCCTACCTCCAGCCGTACGTGACCTCGAGCTCGCTGCTCGAGATCGGCTCCGACTTCGATGCGCTCAAGAGCGACTGGGTACCGGCCGCGGTCGAGCAGTACACCCGGGACGGCAAGCTGTGGGGCGTCCCGCAGCTCACCGACGGCGGCATCGCCGTGTACTACAACAAGAAGCTGCTGGACGACGCCGGCATCACCCCCGAACAGCTCACCGGGCTGGTGTGGGCGCCGGGCGGCGGCAGCGGCGACACCCTGCTTCCGATCCTGAAGAAGCTCACCATCGACGCCGCCGGCAAGCGCGGCGACGAGAGCGGCTTCAACGGCGCCAAGCCCAAGCAGTGGGGCTACTCGGCCGCGCAGGACCTGCAGGGCATCTACTACAACTTCATCGGCTCCAACGGCGGGCAGTTCCAGGACGACACCGGCAAGTTCGTGTTCGCCTCGGACGCGTCCGCGGCGGCGTTCCAGTACATCGTCGACCTGATCAACAAGTACAAGGTGTCGCCGGCGGCGTCCAACACCAACGACAACGGCGACTTCACCCGCGACCAGTTCCTGCAGGGCAAGATCGCGCTGTTCCAGTCCGGCGTCTACAACCTGAAGAACGTCTCCGACGGCGCCAAGTTCGAGTGGGGCATCGCGCCGCTGCCGGCCGGCCCGGCGGGTGCGGTGTCGGTGGTCAACTCGGTGATCGTCTCGGGCAACGCCAAGAGCAAGAACCTGGAGGCCACCAAGGCCGTGCTGAAGTGGCTGGGCTCGGGCGACGGAGCGAAGTTCATCGGCTCCAGTGGTGCGGCGATGCCGGCCGTGACGAGCGCCCAGCAGGCCTTCACCGACTACTGGTCGAGCCAGAAGGTCGACCCTTCGCAGTTCGCGAAGCAGGGCGGGATGGCCTCGATCTCGGCGCCGGCCGGCGAGAACTACGGTGCGGCGTTCAACGCCTGGAAGCCGACCTTCAACGAGATCTTCCTCGGACGGACGGACGTCGCCGCGGGCCTGCAGAAGGCCCAGGACGCGGCGAACAAGGCGGCCGGGTCGTAGTTCGAAGGCCGGTGGGTACGAGTCACGCATGACCGACAGGCCGACCGTGGCTCGGGGCTGATGCCGCGCCTTCGCCGGGTGTCCCCGGCGTCACCGGGGTGGACGCGCCGTCGCGCCGGACGGGGTTTCCGCTACGCCGACGAGTACGGCGGTCCGTTGGCGGACGGCCAGGTGCAGCGCGTCCGTGACCTGGTGATCCCGCCGGCCTGGCGGGACGTGTGGATCTGCCCGGATCCCCGCGGACACCTCCAGGCCACCGGGCTGGACGTCGCGGGCCGGCGCCAGTACCTGTATCACCCGCAGTGGCGGGAGAAGCGTGACCGGCTGAAGTTCGACCGGGTCGCCGCTGCTGCGCGGCGGCTTCCGCAGGCGCGCACCGAGGTGGCGGCCGACCTGGCGCGCGCCGGCATGCCGCTCGAACGGGCGGCGGCCACCGCCGTCCGGTTGCTCGACCTGGGCTGCTTCCGGATCGGCAGCGACTGCTACGCGGACGCCAACGGCTCGTACGGCCTGACGACGCTCGAGCGGCGGCACGCCCGGCTCCGTGGCGGCGGTCTGGCGTTCCGGTTCGTGGGCAAGTCGGGTGTCGAGCACCGGGTCGTGGTCGACGACCCGGAGGTGGTCGCGGCGGTCCGGGCCATGCGGCGGCGGCGTGGGGGAGAGCGCCTGCTGGCCTACCGCAACGGCTCGGGCTGGGCCGACCTGCCGGCAGCGCTGGTCAACGAGTACCTGGCGGAGTTGCTCGGCGGCGACTTCACGGCGAAGGACTTCCGCACCTGGCACGCCACCGTCCTCGCGGCCGAGTCGCTGGCCCTGTCCGCCGAGCCGGGGACGTCGTCGGCGTCACGGAAGCGCGCTGAGCGGGCAGCAGTGGCCGAGGTCGCGGAGTACCTCGGCAACACGGTGGCGGTCGCGAGGGCGTCCTACGTCGATCCTCGGGTGATCGACCGGTACGAGTCGGGTTCGACGATCGCTGCCGTGGCGTCGCGCCGCTACGCGTCCGCCGAGGCACGCCGCGCGGCGCTCGAGGCGGCCGTCCTCGACCTGCTCGCCTAGAGCTCGTGCCGTTCCCGCGCCTTGCGGGCGAGTTCCTCGTACGGCTCCCGGATCTTGTCGATGGCCTTGTCATCGAGCTGTTCGAGGTCGAGCAGGGCGTCGTCCGCGTTCTCGATGGCGCGGATCAGCTCGTCCAGCTTGGTCTGGATCGCGGCCGTGTCGCGGTTCTGGGTGTTCTGGATCAGGAAGACCATCAGGAACGTGATGATCGTCGTGGACGTGTTGATCACCAGCTGCCAGGTGTCGCTGAACCCGAACATCGGGCCGAGCACGGCCCACACGAGCACGATCAGGATCGCGCCCACGAAGGTAGCCGCGTGCCCGGCGAAGGCGGCCAGGACGTTGGCGACCTTCAGGAACCAACTCCTCTTCACGCGTCCCCCCTTCCGGCGAGCGTCTCCCTCTGCTGGTACCCGCTGGGGGCAGCGCTCAAGCCACCGTCTGATTGGCGCCGGGCCTGCCTGGGTACTTCCGCCACGAGAGGACGGCGCACGCATGGAGCAGGGGAGCGGGACCGAGCCGGAGCGGGACGAGACGGCCGCCGAGCGCAGTGACCGCAACTGGAGCGAGTTGCTCCAGGAACTGCGGGTCACCCAGACCGGCATCCAGATCCTGTCCGGGTTCCTGCTCACGATCCCGTTCCAGCCCCGTTTCGCCGACCTCGAGCCGGCGATGGTGGGGGTCTATCTGGCCGCGGTCGCGTCCGCCACGCTGTCCACCGTCCTGATCGTGGCGCCGGTGGCCGCGCACCGCAGGCTGTTCCGTCGTCACGCCAAGCGCGAGCTGGTGGACGCGGCCGACGCGATGGCGAAGGCGGGACTGGCGGCGCTCGCGGTCACGGTGGTGCTCGTGACGGTGCTGGTGTTCGGCTTCGTGCTCGGCAGCGCCGCGGGCCTGGTCGCCGGTGGGCTGGCCGCCCTCGTGTTCGTCACGGCCTGGCTCGTCGTGCCGCTGACGCTGCGCCGCCGCGCGGCGTAGATGCGACGAGGCCCCCTCCCGAAGGAGAGGGCCTCGATGTACGACGTACTACACGTGATCGGAAACGATCACATGTCGAAGTACATCTCGAACTCGTGCGGGTGCGGACGGAGCCGGATGGCGTCGATGTCGGCACGCTTCATGTCGATCCAGGTCTCGATGAGGTCCGGGGTGAACACGTCGCCGGCGAGCAGGTAGTCGTGATCGGCTTCCAGCGCGTCCAGCACGCCACCGAGGTCGGCCGGGACGGTCGGGACCAGGGCGTGCTCCTCGGGGGGCAGCTCGTAGAGGTCCTTGTCGACCGGCGGCAGCGGCTCGATCTTGTTCTGGATGCCGTCGAGGCCGGCCAGCAGGCACGCGGCGAACGCCAGGTACGGGTTGGACGACGGGTCGGGGCAGCGGAACTCGAGGCGCTTGGCCTTCGGGTTGGAGCCGGTGATCGGGATGCGGATGCAGGCCGAACGGTTGCGGGCGCTGTAGACCAGGTTGGTCGGGGCCTCGAAGCCGGGCACCAGGCGGTGGTAGGAGTTCACCGTCGGGTTGGTGAACGCCAGCAGGGACGGCGCGTGCTTGAGCAGGCCACCGATGTACCAGCGGGCCAGGTCGGACAGGCCGCCGTAGCCGGCCTCGTCGTAGAACAGCGGCTCGCCGTTCGCCCACAGCGACTGGTGCACGTGCATGCCCGAGCCGTTGTCACCGAAGATCGGCTTCGGCATGAAGGTGACGGTCTTGCCGGCCTCCCACGCGGTGTTCTTGATGATGTACTTGAACTTCATCACGTCGTCCGCGGCGTGCAGCATGGTGTTGAACCGGTAGTTGATCTCGGCCTGGCCGGCGGTGCCCACCTCGTGGTGCGCGCGCTCGACCTCGAGGCCGACGGTCTCCAGGTTGCGCACCATGTCGTCGCGCAGGTCGGTGAAGTGGTCCATCGGGGCCACCGGGAAGTAGCCACCCTTGTACTTGACCTTGTAGCCGCGGTTCGCGCGTCCGTCGCTGTCGTTCTCCGCACCGGTGTTCCAGGCGCCGGCCTCGGAGTCGATGTAGTAGAAGGACGAGTTCTGCTTGGTCTCGAACCGGGCGGAGTCGAAGATGTAGAACTCGGCCTCGGGCGCGAAGAACGCGGTGTCACCGATGCCGGAGGCGGCGAGGTAGTTCTCGGCCTTCCGGGCGATGTTGCGCGGGTCGCGGCTGTAGGGCTCCTTGGTGAGCGGGTCGTGGACGAAGAACGTCACGGCCAGCGTCTTGGAGCGACGGAACGGGTCGATGAACGCGGTGGTCGGGTCCGGCAGCAGGGCCATGTCCGACTCGTGGATCTTCTGGAAGCCGCGGATCGAGGAACCGTCGAAGGCGAGACCGTCCTCGAACACCTCCGGACCGAAGGCGGTGGCGGGCACCGTGAAGTGCTGCATCACGCCGGGAAGATCGCAGAAGCGGATGTCGATGGTCTCGACACCCTCGTCCTTGATGAAGGCCAACAGGTCGTCGGCGCCTTGGAACATCTTGCCTCCACACGTAAGGGGATTGAACGGATCACACGCTAGGCACCACCCGTAACCGTCGAGTTGCGCATTTGTTTCAGCGCGGTAACACCGCGTCCCACAGCGCTGCGACGGGCACGAGCTGGTCCGCGCTGCCAAGGATGGCACCGGCCGCCGGCCCCGCGCGGGGCGTCCACAACCGCGGGGGTGGACCAAAAGGGGACAGTCCCCTTTTGGTCCACCCACCCGGTTAAGCTCGGCGGCATGGCCGAGGACGAGGTGGACGCCTACCCTGGCGCGACGCTCGGCCTTCCCGAGAGCGGACGCGGCTCGCTGGCGTCCTGGTGGGCGCGGATCGCCGCCCTGGTGCTCGACTGGGGCGCCTGCATGATCGTGGCGGTGCTGCTGTTCGGCGCCGGCGTCCTGCGTGAGGGCGGGTGGCGCGCCTGGATGGTGCTGGCCACCTACTTCGTGCAGAGCGCGGTGCTCACCGCGCTCACCGGGAGCAGTTTCGGCCAGCTGCTGGCGCGCATCGTGGTCGTCAGGCTGGACGGCGAACCGCTGGGCTGGGGACGGGCGATCGCGCGCGCCGCGATGATCTGCCTGGTGCTGCCCACGGTGGTGATCGGAGCCGAAAGGCGCGCGTTGAACGACCTTGTTCTGGGTACTGCCGTAGTCAATCGACGATAAACCGCAGATTGCTCTTCGATAACGAACTGGCGCTCGGCACGGGTGCCGCGTTGCCCGCCGAAGGGCTCACGGGTACGTTGGTCGAAGCTCACCACGTTCGGTGCGACGAGACCCGTTGTCGCCGGGCGTCTATCTCACTGGAGGAATTACATTGGGCACCAAGAAGCTGCTCGCAGCCGCTGCGGGCGTGATTGCCGGAGCACTGGCGATCACGGCGTGCACGCCGGCGCCGCAGGCCACCCAGACCAATATCTCGACCGCCTCGGTCGCGACGGTGGCGTGGAACCAGGCGTTCTACTCGTACAACAACGCGACCTCTTTCGGTAACGCCGTTGCGAACACGAACATCACCTACCTCACGAACGACTCCTTCAACTATTACGACAAGGAGTTGAAGCTCGTTCAGAACAAGGGCTTCGGGTCGTACGAGAAGGTCTCCGACTCCCCGCTGACCGTCAAGCAGACCATCGCGGACACCGCGACCTGGTCGGACGGCACCCCGGTGACCGCCGCTGACCTGATCCTGGCCTACGGTGCCCAGAGCGGTGCGTTCAACAACTACGACGCGAAGCTGAACGAGGACACCGGTGACGTCGACAAGGCGAACTCCGGCAACAACGTCTTCTTCAACTCCTCCAACACCGGCTGGAGCCTGATCAAGGAGTTCCCGAAGGTCGAGGGCAAGACGGTCACCTACACCTACTCCAAGCCGTTCGTCGACTGGGAGATCGACCTGATGAACCCGGGCGTCCCGGCTCACGTCGTGGGCAAGCGCGCGCTCGGCATCGAGGATCCCACCCAGGCTGCGCAGGCCGTCCTCGACGCGTTCACCAACAAGGACAACGCGAAGCTGGCGAAGATCTCCAACGTGTGGAACTCCGACTTCAACTTCAAGACGATGCCGTCGGACAAGAGCCTGGTCCTGGGCACCGGTCCCTACACGATCACCGACCTGAACGAGCAGTTCGTCACCGTCAGCAAGAACCCCAACTACAAGGGTGAGCACAAGCCGACGATCGACACCATCACCACCCGTATCATCGCCGACCCGCAGGCCTCCGTGCAGGCCCTGCAGAACGGTGAGGTGCTCGCCACCCAGCCGCAGGCCACCGCGGACATCCTCAAGCAGCTCCAGGCGCTCCAGGGCGTCACGGTGCTGAACGAGACCGGCGGCACGTACGAGCACGTCGACATGGCACAGAACAACAAGGGCCCGTTCGACCCGGCCAGCTACGGCGGCGACGCCAACAAGGCCAAGCTCGTCCGTCAGGCCTGGCTGCAGACGATTCCGCGTCAGAAGATCATCGACACGATCATCAAGCCGCTGAACCCGGACGCCGCGATCCGCAACTCCTTCCTGGTGGTTCCGGGCAGCCCGATGTACGACGGTGTCGCAGCCGCCAATGGCATGGAGTCCACCTTCGGCGCCGGTGACAACACCGACAAGGCCAAGGAGTTGCTCGCCCAGGCCGGCGTCACCTCGCCGACCGTCCGCTTCCTGTACGACAACACCAACACGCGTCGCGTGCAGGAGTTCCAGCTGATCAAGGAGTCCGCCGAGAAGGCCGGCTTCAAGGTCGTCGACGCTGGTAACAAGGACTGGGGCAGCATGCTGCAGTCGACCTCGAAGTACGATTCCTGCCTCTTCGGCTGGCAGTCCGTGTCGACCGGTTTCGCCGAGTCCGACCCGACCTACCGCACCAAGGGAATCAACAACTTCTACGGCTACTCCAGCAAGACCGTTGACGGCCTGCTCGATGAGCTGATCGTGGCGACCGACACGGCCAAGCAGCAGGACCTCGTCAACCAGATCGAGAAGAACCTGGTCGACGACGCCTTCAGCATCACGATCTTCCAGTTCCCGCAGCCGACGGGCGTCAGCAACAAGCTCCAGAACATGAGCTCGATGGCGCTGGCCCCGACGTTCTACTGGAACTTCTGGGAGTGGAAGCTCGCGGGCTAAGCACTAAGCAGAAACCGCACAGTGGGGCGCCAGGTTCGCCTGGCGCCCCACTCGTCTGTCTAGAGCCGGGTATCTCCGCTACCGTGTAGCCCCGTGACCGAAGGTGTTCGATGATCAGATTCATAGCGCGACGGTTGGCCATCGCCATCGGCCTGCTGCTGGTCCTTTCCGCGATCGTGTACTGGATGCTCGATCTGGCGGTGGATCCACTGGACGACCTGCGAGTCTCCCCGGCGCCGAACAAGGCGGAGTTGATTGCGCACCGGGTGGCGCTCCTCGGCCTCGACCAACCGTGGTACGAGCGGTACTTCCGCTGGCTCATCCACTTCGTCCAGGGTGACCTGGGCGTCGCCTGGCGGTCCGGTATCAAGGTCTCCGAACTGCTCGGCAGCGCGATCTGGACGTCCATCCAGCTGATCTTCGGGGCGACCTGCATCGCCCTCATCCTCGGCGTCACGATCGGCGTGATCAGCGCCCTGCGCCAGTACACGACCTTCGACTACGCCATCACCTTCATCTCGTTCGTGCTCTACGCACTGCCGGTGTTCTGGGTGGCCGTCCTGCTCAAGCAGTTCCTGGCCATCGGGGTGAACGACTACCTCAACCACCCGGTGATGAACTGGCCGGTGGTGATCGCGATATCGATCGTCTCCGGCCTGTTCTGGGCCGGCGCCACGGCCGTCGGCCTCAAGCGCCAGCTGGTGGTGTTCGCCGCAGCCACCCTGATCACCCTCGGCGTGCTGGCCTACGCGCTGCTCAGCGGCTGGGTGCTCAACCCGCAGCTCGGCATCGTCGGCGTCGGCGTCATCGCCCTCGCCACCGCCGTCGCCATCACGATGATCTTCGCGGGCCTTTCCAATCGCCTGGCCCTCTACTCGGCACTGACCACCGCGGTGGTCGGCATCGCCCTCTACGCCCCGTTGCAGTGGCTGTTCTACCTGGTCCCGATGGACATCTGGTGGATGCTCGGCCTGCTGGTGGTCGCCATCGGTATCGCCCTGGGCATCGGCTGGCTGTGGGGCGGCCCCGACCGTGGCGTCTCGATGCGCGGCGCGGCCATCGTCGCGGTGCTCACCTCGATCGTCGTCTTCGTCGACCGGGTCATGCAGGGCTGGAGCCTCTACATGCACGCCAGTGCCATCAACGGACGCCCGATCGCGACGATCGGCCCGTCCACCCCGAATCTCGGCGGCGACTTCTGGATCTCCCAACTCGACCGCTGGACGCACCTGCTGCTGCCGACGATCGCCCTGGTGCTGATCTCGTTCGCCGCGTACACCCGCTACCAGCGCGGGTCGACGCTGGAGGTGCTCAGCCAGGACTACATCCGCACGGCGCGGGCCAAGGGCCTCTCCGAGCGGGTGGTGATCGTCCGCCACGCGCTGCGCAACGCACTGCTGCCGCTGGCCTCGATCGTGCCGGTCGACTTCATCGCGATGATCGGCGGTGCGGTGATCACCGAGTCGATCTTCAGCTGGTCGGGTGCCGGCGCCCTGTTCGTCACGTCCCTGCGACAGAGCGAGATGGATCCGGTGATGGCGTACGTGATGCTCACCGGTTTCCTCGCGATCATCGCCAACATCGTGGCCGACTTCCTCTACGGCCTCCTCGACCCACGGATCCGGGTGAACGCATGAGCTTCGACAACAACCTCCGCCCTGGGCAGGGCTCGTCCGACAGCTTCGACGACCTTCCGGTCACATCCGATCCCGAAGTGCTTCCCGGCGCTCAGTCCACCATCGGTGGCGGCGGTGCGCAGGGACGGGGTGAGGGCGTCGGCGAACTGAAGGAGGTCGAAGGCCTCAGCCAGAGCCAGCTGGTCTGGCGCCGGTTCATCCGCCACAAGGGCGCCATCTTCGGCATCGTGATGCTGGCGCTGATCGCGGCGCTGTCGCTGTCGGCGATGGGTGTGTTCGGCATGCCGGGCTGGTGGAAGTACCAGAACTACGCGAGCAGCCACGACATCGTGAACGGCGCCGCCCCGACGATGACGCTGCCGAAGTGGCTCGGCGGCCCCGGCTTCGCCATCGGCGACCACCCGTTCGGCCAGGACAACATCGGACGCGACAACTTCGCGCTGGTGATGAAGGGCGCACAGACGTCCCTGCTGGTCATGGTCGTGCTCGGCCTGATCACGCTGATCCTCGGCACCACGGTGGGCGCGTTCGCCGGCTACTACCGCGGCAAGGTCGACACCGTCCTGATGCGGACCACCGACCTGGTGATCACCCTGCCGGTACTCGTGCTCGGCGCGGTGCTGGGCAAGCTGTTGGCCACGCTGCCGGTGAAGCTGGACGCGTCCCAGGAGGTCAAGGAGGCGATCGTCGCCAACACGCCGCTGCTGCTGGCCGTGGTGCTCGGCTTCATCCTCTGGCCGGGCCTGGCCCGTCTGGTGCGCAGTGAGTTCCTGACCCTGCGCGAGCGGGAGTTCGTCGACTCGGCACGGGTCGCCGGCGCCACCGACTGGCGGATCATCACCAAGCACGTGCTGCCGAACGCGGTGGGCGTGATCATCGTCAACACCACCCTGGTGATGTCGCAGGCCGTGGTGCTGGAGGCGGCGCTGAGCTTCCTCGGCTTCGGCGTCGTCGACCCCAATGTCAGCCTCGGCAAGCTGATCAGCGACTACCAGGGCGCGTTCGCGACCCGTCCGTGGCTGTTCTGGTGGCCCGGCCTGTTCATCATCCTGATCGCGCTGAGCGTGAACTTCATCGGTGACGGCCTGCGCGACGCCTTCGACCCGCGCACGAAGCGCATCCCGTCCAAGCGGGAGATGGACAAGGCGCTGGCACGGATCACCGCCACCCCGGCCACCGAGAGCGAGGGCGCGCGATGACCCCGAAGTCCGTTGAGACCAGCCTTGAGGGCGCCGTCCGGCTGTCCCGCCGCATCGGCGACGGCGAGATCAAGCGTGGCGACACCATCCTCGAGGTGCGTGACCTGGGCGTGAAGTTCTGGGTGAACGGCGACTGGTTCGACGCCGCCGACCACGTCGACTACGACCTGAAGGCCGGCGAGGTGCTGGCGATCGTGGGCGAGTCCGGCTCGGGCAAGACCCAGTCGTCCATGAGCCTGATCGGCCTGCTCCCGTCCAACGGACGCGCGACCGGCTCGGCGAAGCTGAAGGGCGTGGAACTGATCGGGCTGTCCGGCTCGCAGCTGCGGGAGGTGCGCGGCAACGAGATCGCGGTCATCTTCCAGGAGCCGATGACCGCGCTGAACCCGGTGTACACGGTGGGCTTCCAGATCGTGGAGACCCTGCGGACGCACTTCGTGATGGCGCCGAGCCAGGCGAAGGCCCGCGCGCTGGAGCTGATGCGTCTGGTCGAGATCCCCGATCCCGAGGGCAGCTTCGACAAGTACCCGCACCAGCTGTCCGGTGGCCAGCGGCAGCGCATCATGATCGCCCAGTCGCTCGCCTGCGACCCGAAGCTGCTGATCGCCGACGAGCCCACCACGGCGCTCGACGTGACCGTGCAGGCCGAGATCCTGAAGCTGATGCGCGAGTTGCGCGAGCGGGTGGACGCGGCGATCATCCTGATCACCCACGACATGGGCGTGGTGGCCGACATGGCCGACCGGATCGTGGTGATGAAGGACGGACGCGTCGTCGAGCACGGCACGGCCGACCAGATCTTCAACAGCCCCCAGCACCCCTACACCCAGTCGCTGCTGGCCGCGGTGCCGCACCTCGGGTCGCAGACCGACGAGTCGCACATCACGGTGCGCGAGTCGCTGGTCTCCGACGGTGAGCACCCGCTGCCGATGATCGCCGGCAACCCGGACGTCACCCCGGCGCTGCTGATGGAGAACGTCTGCATCGACTACCCGAAGCAGGGGCGGCGTCCGGTGTTCCGGGCCGCGCACAACGTGAACCTGCGGGTCGACCCGGGCGAGGTCGTGGGTCTGGTGGGGGAGTCCGGTTCGGGCAAGACCACCATCGGACGCGCCGCGGTGGCGCTGCTGCCGGTGGCCGACGGCACCCTGCACATCGCCGGTCGCGACATCACGCACGCGAAGAACGCCGACCTGTACCCGTTCCGGCGTGACGTCGGGATCGTGTTCCAGGACCCGGGGTCGTCGCTGAACCCCCGGCTGCCCGTGGGCGAGTCGATCGGGGAGCCGCTGTACCTGCACGAGAAGCTGCGCGGACCGGACCTGTCGAAGCGGGTGGAGGCGCTGCTGGACAGCGTCGAGCTGCCGCGCGCGATGCGCAACCGCTACCCGCACGAGCTGTCCGGCGGCCAGCGGCAGCGGATCGGCATCGCCCGTTCGCTGGCCCTGGAGCCCAAGCTGCTGATCGCGGACGAGCCCACCTCGGCCCTGGACGTGTCGGTGCAGGCCCGGGTGCTGAAGCTGTTCGCCGACCTGCAGGAGCGGTACGGCTTCGCCTGCCTGTTCATCAGCCACGACCTCGCGGTGGTGGAGATGCTGTCCAGCCGCATCGCGGTGATGAAGGACGGCCGGCTGGTGGAGTTCGGCCCGACCGCCGAGATCGTGAACTCTCCGCAGCACGCGTACACCCAGCGGCTCCTGGCCGCCGTCCCCGTGCCCGACCCGGCCGAGCAGAAGAAGCGCCGCGAGGTCCGCGACGCCATCCTGGAAGCGGAGAACATCGTCTCCTGATCCGGGCCTGACGAAGGGCCTTCCGGCACCCGGTTTGGCTCCCGAAGTGTCCCCGCGCCACCGAATTGGCCCTTCGCCACCGGAATTCCGGTGGCGAAGGGACAATTCGGTGGCGAAGTTCGGGTTCGGGAGCGAAGGGTGGCCAGGGCCGGGATCGAACCGGCGACCTTTCACTTTTCAGGCGAACGCTACTACCATCTGAGCTACCTGGCCGAAGAAGCAATAGCACGCTTCAGCGACCCCGACGGGACTCGAACCCGCGACCTCCGCCGTGACAGGGCGGCGCGCTAACCAACTGCGCTACGGGGCCAGATGAGTGGCCTCACCGGCCGTTACCCGGCCAGCCCGGAAACTATAACGTACCCGCTCGCCCGCGCGAAAATCGGCCCGGGCCCGCCCTCGTTCGCCTACCCTGAGCGGCATGGGACGACGCGTCATGATCCTCGCGGCCGGGGTCGGATCCGGTCACAACCAGGCAGCCAGCGCGGTCGAAGCCGGTGTCGCGGAGATCGAGCCGGACGCCGAGGTGCGGCGCCTGGACATCCTCGAAACCACCAACGAACTGTTCAACCGGGTCTACGACGACGCCTACTTCCAGCTGGTGTCGGCGGCCCCCTGGCTGGTCGGCTGGGGCTACGACAACGCCGACCCGCCGTTCAAGCTGAGCGCCTCCCCGATGCAGTGGATGGAGCAGCTGAACACGATCCAGTTCGTGCGCGAGGTGAAGGACTACAACCCCGACACCGTGATCTGCACGCATTTCCTCCCGGCGCGATTGATCTCGCTGTTGATCGCGCGACGCCAATTGACGGCCAGCCTCACCATCGTGACCACCGATTACGACATCCAGGGATTGTGGTTCACCTCGCCGTTGTCGCATTTCTTCGCGGCGCGCGAGGAGAGCCGTGAGTACCTGACCAGCGTCGGCCTGCCCGCCGACCGGGTGAGCGCGTCCGGCATCCCGGTGCGTTCGGGGCTGACCGGGCCGATGGACGGCGGGGCCGTCCGGGCGTCGTTCGGGTTGCGGCCGGACGTGCCGGTGGTGCTGATCTCGGCCGGGGCGGCCGGCGGCTCGTACACGCTCCAGGTCGTCCGGCAGGCGATGCGGATGACCCACCCGTTCCAGGCCGTGATCGTGTGCGGGCGGAACGCCGAACTGAAGGCCGAGGTGGACGCGCTGGTCGCGGGCCGGGACGAGTTCGTCGTGCTGGGCTTCACCGACCGGATGGCCGAGCTGATGCGGGTCTCGAGCCTGTTCGTGGGCAAGCCGGGCGGGTTGTCGTCCTCGGAGTGCATGGCCGCCGGGCTGCCGATGGTGATCGTCAACCCGATCCCCGGCCAGGAGGTGCGCAACGCCGACTACCTGCTGGAGGAGGGCGCGGCCGTCCGCTGCAACTACGCGACCACGGTCGGTTTCAAGATCGACGCCTTGTTGGCCGATCCGGAGCGGCTGGCCCGGATGGCCGCCGCGGCCGCGCGGGTGGGGCGTCCGGACGCGGGACGCGAGGTCGCGCGCACGTCGCTGGCCCTGGGCACCGAGCCGCTGTGGATCAGCCGGGACGCCCAGAAGGCGATCATGCAGGCGGTCGAGGAGGGCGTGGCGGCCGCCGACCAGGTGGGGGAGCGGAAGGTGCGGACGCTGAGCGACGCGTCCACCGGCCGCTCGCTGGCGCTCGTCACGCAGGAGGAGGCGGAGGCGCTCGGCGTGTCGTGGGCCTCCACGGTGACCCTCTCCCGGATCCAGGTCACCGCCCTGCGCTGGCAGCCGGAGACGTTCGACCTGGCCGCCGCCGCGCGGTGGCTGCTGCGCGACGCCGAGGAACGCCAGGTCACCGTCCACTGAGGCCGGGGCAGGACGAAGGCCCGGCGCCGGCGAGGAGCCGGCGCCGGGCCGTCCGCTCTCAGGCGGCCGCGACGGTCGAGCTGTAGGTGGCCTTGGCCGCCGTGTCGGGGTCGCTGTGGGCGATCAGCGGGTGGTCGAAGTCGGTGTCCCAGTCGCCGACGGTGACGCTGACCAGGTCTTTCGCGGTGCTCCAGGCCCGGTTCGCCTTGAAGTGCAGCGGGCTGCCGGTCATCACCACCGGCGTGTTGGGCTGGTGGGCCGGCACCAGGTCGAACGGGTTGCTGTCCGCCTCGGTGCCCCACGGGGCGGCTGCGCCCGGTGCCTTGACCTGCGTCCCGTTGAGCCCAGTGACGGTGAGCGTCAGGTCACGGACGTTCAGCGGCCCGGAGTTCGACACCTGGACGGTGAAGGTGACGTCCTCGTTCACGTTGATCGCCGAGCCCGGCGGGTTGACGTCGATGATCTCGATCGTCAGGTAGGTGTGCGGATACGACTCGATCTCGGTCACGAGATCCTGCAGAACGGACATGTGGTGATCCCCCTCGGGTGTTGTCGGCGGGCCCCCTGCCCGCCTGCCATTGACGGTACGAGTGGGACGCCCGGGACGGCGACCGGGGAACCTGCACACCGGACCCCACACCGGCGGAAGTGCCCATTGGGGGTCCGGGGCGCGCGCACTAGGGTTCGCGTGTGGAGCCGACCACGGTTCGACCTGAGCGACGCCTCGTCGGGAGGGACGCCGCACGGCGCCGCGTCGACAGCCTGCTGGAGCGGATCCAGGAGCATCCCGAACACCTCGTGATCGTCGGCGAGGCAGGCATCGGCAAGACCACGCTGTGGCAGTACGGGCTCGCCGAAGCCCGCGCCCGTGGGTACCGGACGCTGACCAGCCGGCCCGGCGAGGACGACTGGGCTCGGCCGGACATGCTGATCCGGGACGTGGCGGCGGACGGGGTCGACCTGACCGACCGGCTGGGGGAGCCGGCGGACCCGAACGCGGTGGCCGCGGCCCTGTTGGCCGCCGTGCGGGAGCTGGCCGCCACGACGCCGGTGGTGCTGGCCGTCGACGACCTGCCGTGGCTCGACCAGGCGAGCGTGCACCACCTGCGGTTCCTGCTGCGCCGGGTGGCCGACCTGCCGGTAGCGCTGCTGGCGACGGCGCGGACGTGGGACCCCGCCGGCGATGAGGACGGCGGCGTCCGGCAGATCCGGGAGGTGCGCGAGCTCGAGCTGGGCCCGATGCCGGCGTCCGAGCTGCGGGCGGTGCTCACCGAGGAGGTGGACGCGCTGCCGCGCACCGAGCTGGAGCGCCTGCACCGGGAGAGCGGCGGCAACCCGCTGTTCGCCCTCGAACTGGCCCGGGCGGGCGGAACCGGGCGTCCGACGTCGGCGCAGGCGGCCGTGCAGGCCCGGCTCGCGGACGTCTCGCCCGGCGTGCGGACGCTGCTCGAACTGGTCGCGGTCGGTGGCCCGGCGAGCCTGTCGCGGCTGGCGGGCGTGCTCGGCCCGGACGCGGAGGCGTCCGCCCGGGAGGCGGTCCAGCGGCGGCTGGCCGTGGTCGAGGAGGACTTCACCGTCCGTTGCATCCACCCGCTGGTGGCCAGCGCGGTCGTCGCCGCGCTGGACCCGCTCACCCGGCGGGACGTGCACCGGCGATGCCTGGAGCTCAGCACCGACCCGCTGGAGCGGGCCGTCCACCTGGCGCTGGGCACGGCGTCCGTCGACGCGGTGGCTGCGGGTGACCTCCACCGTGCTGCGCAGCTGGCCGCGCGGCGGGGTTCCGCGCACCTGGCCGCCGCGCTCTCGGGGCACGCGGTGCGGCTGAGCCCGGACGGCGACCCGGAGCTGGACGCTCGGATCGCGCGGCACCTGATCGCGCTGGCCGCGTGCGGGCAGGCCGGTCCGGCGCGGGCGCTGGCGGAGGAGCGGCTGCGCGTCCTCGAACCGGGGCCGGCGCGCACCGAGGTGGTGACGCTGCGGATCCTGCTGGACTTCGTCGGGGCCGAGGGCTACCTGCGGGACGCCCTGCGCGCCGACGGCCTCGACCCGGGCGCGCGGCAGCAGCTGCTGGAGCTGCTCGGCTGGCAGCTGGGCCTGTTCAAGGGGCGGCTGGCGGAGGGCCTGGAGGTGAGCGCGCAGGCGTTCGAGGCCGCTCAACGGCGGGGTGGTGGGCCGAGGGCCGCCCGCGCGGCCGCGATCCTGGCGACGACGTCGATGATGGCGGGGCACCCGCGGCGGGAGCTGGCTGTCCAAGCCACGCTCGACGCGGGCGACATCGACGCGGCCGGGGCGGGGCTGCTGGGAATCTGGCCGGCGGTGCTCGAGGCGCGGCAGTTCGTCTGGGACGGCCGGATCGAGGACGCCCGGCGGGTGATGGAGCAGATGTACCGGCGGGCGGTGACCCTGGGCACCGAGTTCCAGCGGCCGTACCGGCTGCGGGACGTGGCGGTGGTGGAACTCTGGGCGGGGGAGCCCGACCGCGCCGCGGAGCTGCTGGCGGAGGGGCTGGACGCGGCCCGCGACGCGGGGAACCGGCAGGTGGAGGCGTGGCTCGCGCAGCCGTTCGGGCAGCTGTGCGCACTGCGTGGGGACGCGGCCGGCGCGGACTGGGCGGTGCGGGTGCTGGAGGCGTGGGGAGAGTTGGCCGACGAGCCGCCGCGCCGGGTGATGGCGCGCCACGTGCAGGGGCTGGCGGCGGCGACGCGCGGGGAGTGGGCGGTGGCGTCCGACCACTTCGCGGCGGCGCTGGAGCTGTTGGACGCCCTCGGCTACGGCCATCCCGGCGTCCACCGGGTGGTGCCGGACGCGGTGGTCGCGGCCGGGTCGGCGAACGACGGGGAGCGGGCCCGCGTCCTGGCCGCGGACCTGGCGGAGGCCGCCGGACGCCTGGACTCGCCGTGGGTGTCGGCCTGGTCGCGGGCGGCGGACGGGACGGTCGCGCTGCTGGACGCGGACGCGTCCGCGGGTCCGTTGCTGGAGCAGGCGGTGGACGAGCTGACCGGAATGGGGTGCCGGCTGGACGCCGTCGAACTCTCCTGGCTGCTGGGGGCGGCGCGGATCCGGGCCGGACAGCGGGTGGTGGCGCGTCGCGACCTGCTCGCTGCCTACGAGCAGGCCGACGCGTGGGGGTTCGAGGGCTGGGTCGCGCAACTGCGTCCGCTGCTGGACCGGCTCGGGGAGGGCACGGACGTGCTGACCGCCACCGAGGACCGGGTGGTCGAGCTGGTGCGCGCCGGCCTGCGGAACCGGGAGATCGCCGCCGAGCTGTACGTGACCGCGTCGACGGTGGAGGCGCACCTCACCCGCATCTACCGCAAGCTCGGCGTCCGCAGCCGGGCGGAGTTGCTGGCGCTGGGCGGCTGAGGGCCGTTTCACCGCGATACTGCACGTAGGGCGGCTCGGGAAGGAACACCAGCATGGCTTTCGTGAACACCAGCGTGGCGGGCGATGTGGCGATCGTGACCGGGGCGGCGAGCGGGATCGGGCAGGCGATCGCGGTGGCGCTGGCCGAGGCCGGCGCGAGGGTCGGCTGCGCCGATCTGGCGGCGAGCAGCATGGACGAGACCCTCGCCCGGGTCGCCGAGGTGGGCGGTGAGGGCGTCGCGATCGCCTGGGACGTCACCGACCCCGCGGACGCGACCCGCGCGGTCGCCGAGGTCGAGGCGCGGTTCGGGCCGCTGGCGCTGGCGGTGAACGCGGCGGGCATCGCCAACGCGGCACCGGCGACGGAGCTGGGCCTGGAGCAGTGGCAGCGCATGTACGACGTGGACGCGACCGGGGTGTTCCTCGCCTGCCAGGCGGAGGGACGGGCGATGCTGGGCCACGGCCGGGGCTCGATCGTGAACATCGCCTCGATGTCGGGGTCGATCGCGAACCGTGGGCTGACGCAGGTGCACTACAACAGCGCGAAGGCGGCGGTGATCCACCTGACCAGGTCGCTGGCGGTGGAGTGGATCCGGGACGGGGTGCGGGTCAACTCGCTGAGCCCGGGCTACACCTGGACGCCGATGAACAAGCGCCCGGAGGTGGCCGATCAGGTGGTGGAGTTCGCCGCGTCCACGCCGATCGGCCGGCTCGCCGAGCCGGTCGAGATCGCCGGGCCGGCACTGTTCCTGCTCAGCCCGGCGGCGTCCTTCGTGACCGGTGTCGACCTGCTGGTCGACGGGGGCTTCTGCTGCTGGTGAGTCAGCCGAGCAGGTCCTGGAGGACGACCGCTTCGTTGTGTTCGACGTCCCTCGCTGCATAGAGCAGGGTCACGACATCGTGCTGGGCGCATGTGCTGCGCAGGGCGGTCAGCGCGGGGGAGCCGTCCAGTTCGGCGCGGTACCGCTGGGTGAACTCGGCGAACTTCGCGGGGTCGTGCCCGAACCAGGTGCGCAGGGCGGTGGACGGGGCGACGTCCTTGTCCCATTCGTCGATGCCGGCCTCCGCCTTCGAGACCCCGCGCGGCCAGAGCCGGTCGACCAGGACGCGGTAGCCGTCCGTCACGTCGCGGGGTTCGTACACGCGCTTGAGCTTGAGGGTGCCCATGCGGCTACCGTAGTCCGGGAGGCGCTCGGGGCCCAGACGTGGCGATATTGACGCGTGTAGATGAAAGCCCATCGGCTTCCCATCGAACTCCACCTGTTCGCAGTCGCGAGGCGCTTGCCGTCCGCGAATCTACAGGCGTAGATTAGTGGCCCTGCGCACCTCACCCCTCGAAAGGACGGACGACCCGTGAAGATCGGCGTCATCGGAACGGGCCAATTCGCCCGCAGCTTCATCAGCCTGTGGCAGCTCCACCCCGCGGTGGAGGCGGTGTACGTCACCGACCTGGTCGCCGAGCGCGCCGCGCAGCACGTGGAACAGTACGGCCTGGCCGGGAGCTTCCCGGACGTCGACGCGATGCTGGCGTCCGACGTCGATTCGGTCGCGATCATGACGCAGCGCTGGACGCACGGCGAGCTGGCGCTGAAGGCGCTCGAGGCGGGCAAGAACGTCTACTCGGCGGTGCCGATGGCGATCAGCGCCGAAGAGATCGCCGCGATCGTGGCGAAGGTCGAGCAGACCGGGCTGATCTACATGATGGGGGAGACCAGCTACTACAACCCGGCCGTGATCTTCGCCCGGCAGAAGATCGCCGCGGGGGAGTTCGGACGCGTCTTCTACTCCGAGGGCGACTACGTGCACGACATGGACAACGGCTTCTCCGCCGCCTACCGGTTCAGCGGCGGGGACGACTGGAAGTCGACGGCCAGCTACCCGCCCATGCTGTACCCGACGCACGCCATCGGCGGGGTGCTCGGCGCCCTGCCCACCCACGCCACCTCGGTGTCGTGCATCGGCATCCACGACAGCGGCACCGACGGCATCTTCGACCGTGCCATTTCGGCCTGGGACAACGACTTCTCGAACATGTCCGCACTGTTCGAACTCGCGGACGGCGGCGCGATGCGCACCAACGAGTTCCGCCGGGTGGGCTACTGGAAGGGCCACGAGTCCCGGTTCCGCTTCTACGGCACCGAGCAGGTCTTCGAGCAGACCGGGGACGGGGCGAGCCTGAGCGTGAAGACCGAGGGCGAGGACTACGCCAAGGGCGCCACCCTCGACATCAGCGAGCTGTTCTACACCGGCGAGGGAGCCGTCCCCGAGGGCTTCGGCGACGTCGACCCCGCGCTGATGCAGAGCTTCGCGTCCGGCTCCGCCCAGGTGCAGGACCGCTCCCGGCTGCCGCGCGAGTTCGACGGCGCCCACAACGGGCACGAGGGCAGCCACCACTACCTCGCCGACGACTTCGTCCGCGCCGTCACCACTCGCACCCAGCCGCCGGTCAACGCGTGGCGGGCCGCCCGCTTCACCCTGCCCGGCGTGATCGCCTTCGAGTCGGCACGCCAGGGCGGTGCGAGGCTGCCCGTGCCCGACCACGGCGACGGCCCGGCCGATCCCCGCTGGGACTGAGCGGACGGCACTCAGCACGTCCACCTATACACGGCACTGCTTATAGGAGCTTGTGCCGGGAGGCGACGGACACGACAGACCCGTCTGAGGAGGTGCCAACTCCGAACCCCACGCTCAGCACCCCTGTGACGAGTGAAGTTGTCCTGGTTTGTCCCACCCATGCGGGCTGACCTCGATTGGCATCCCCAACGGGATTCGAACCCGCGCTGCCGCCTTGAAAGTTGGGCCCGGGCCTAAAGTGGGGTGTTCGGAGGGCCCTCGTGAGCGTCTTTGAGCGTGCGGAGCAACCTCTCAAACGGCCTTCAAGGGCCTGATCTGGCGACAACTGTGTTGAGAATGTGTTGAGTCCAGGCTCGACGACGGGCTGCTTGTCGGCGACGGTTGAAGACCAGGACCCCCGGTCGTTTCGACCTCAGATTCGGCCTTCGCCCACACAGCCTCACCGAACCCGAGCGCCAGCTTGGCCTGCATCTCTCCCCAGCCGCCGTTGACGAAGCCGCCGGCCGGTGTCATCCGCGGCTGTGGCACCTAGGATGCAGCTGTCAGGGCCGCGGGGCAAGTGCGGATGCGCCCTCGGCGCCACCGGCGAATCGCTTGTCGAACGCGATCGCTCACCGCTCGGCAAGGCGGATGTCGTCGGACTCTGTGCCACTCTTCCTGGTGTGAACGTCCTCGATGCTGTTGTGCCGATACTCGCCCTCGGCGGTACTGCGATCCAGGCGACTCAGAGCCTGCGGCGACTCAAGGAGGCGGACCCCGAAGCCCACCGCGCGTTCGTTGCAAGTCGACGACCTCAAGATCGAGTACGCCCTCACGAGACATCCCGTGCGCTGGAATGAACGCCGGCGCGAGATGGCGCAGTTGCTTCGAGAATCGCCGGCAGAAGCGAAGCTGTACAAACGGGTGCGATCGCAGTTGGTGGCATGGCTAATGCTCTTCTTCGCCGCTGTCCTTGCGGTCGTCGCTGCCTTCATGGGCTGAGCGCATAGACCCGTCTGGATGCGATCGCGGTGACGACTCAGTCGCTGAGGCGACGCAGGATGTTCGCGAGCAAGATCACAGCGTCGGCAGCGATTCCGGAGGACGTTCGGTCGGCTCGCGGTGAGTGCTTCATCTTGTGAGAGAGCGCGGAGGCCTTCTTCACCAGGCCGCGCAACTCCTCGTTCGCCGATCCGGGAAGGCGCCGGTCGATGTAGGCGCCGATGCGCAGGTCGGTCTTTTCGACGGGCAGCGGCTTGACGCCGTCCGGGCAGTCCAGGTCAGGGTCGTACACCAGCGCGCTGAGTGCTTCGATGACACCGACACATCGGTTACCTACATCCTTATAGTCGACCGGCGTCGACGCGGTGGCGAACCGGTGCCGCAGCTGCTCGATCTGGTCGTCTACCAGTGGCCAGCCCAGGTGATTGCGCGGTGACACGCCACGAGAGAGCTCGTTGGCCGATGCCTGATCCTGAACTGACTCGAGGGCCTTCAAGACCGGCTCGAACTGCTCCGCCAGCATGTCCCGTCGCGCTTGCCAGCTGTCTCGACCCTCATGTGCAAGCCAGTAGGTACGAAACGAAGGGAAGTCGCTCCACGGCGGATCGAAGGCGACCCCCTGACGACGGAGGACAGCCTGTAGCGACCGGTTGGCTTCACGGGACGTGACATCATCGAGCTGCTGCGACCGATCGGTGCCATACGCCTGATACTGACCTCGCACGAACTGAGTGAGTGCAATCGCGGTCTCCAATGCATCGTCGCCGGGAACCGGTCCGAGGGCGAGTCGGCGGACGATGTCCATTCGAACGGTCCTGCTGGGGTGCGTCGCCGCCCATGAACCAGCGGGGGCGAACTCCTCCTCGAACAGGTCGCCAAACCTCATGCGACGATGATCCCAGCTAAGCGGCGACAACGTCCGAGTCGACAGACTCGCTGCAAGCGGGGCAAGCGGGTCGCGCGGGCGGCATTCTGCGCGTGCGGTCTTCGAGGGATTTGCGGGGTACGGGTGTCACCTACCTTGCGAAGGCCAGCAAGTCGCTGATCTGCAGCTCAGGTCGAGCAGTAGACCTACTCTCGCTCTGCTAGCTTCGATGGGTGCATGGCACAGAGACCGATCCAGACTGGCTGACGCATCGATCGGCGGATTCCAACCCTGACCGCCCCAAAGCAATGGCTTGGCAGGAGTATCACGACCGCGCGCTCAGTGACTGGTGTGCGCTGCTCGCTCAGGATCCCGAGGAGGACCGAGTACAGGAGTTCCTTGAGCTACACCCGGCGATGATCCCGGGCGGGAGTGGCGACATCGGTCCCGGGGGCCATCACAATTCGGAGATGGGCCTCGTGTTTCGTCAACCCCAGCTTCGTGGGATGGATCGGTCCTTTCTGCCGGACTTCATGTGGGTAACCCAGTCCTCATCGCTGGCGACTCCAATTCTGATCGAGATTGAGAAGCCCTCCCGGCGGTGGTTTCGACGTGATGAGCGACCGACGGCCCACTTCACCGCGGCTCACGACCAATTGGCGGAGTGGAAGGCTTGGTTTGCTAACGAGCGGAACGTCGGGACGTTTCGGCAGCGCTACCTGTTCGGCGAGCGGTACGAAAGGCGACGATTCCTACCCCAGTACCTGCTTGTGTACGGTCGCAGTCACGAGTTTGAGTTGGGGGGAGGACACCTCAACCCCGACTTCCTCAATCACAAGCGCGACCACATGCGGCGCGACGATGAGCACTTCATGACCTTTGACTCGTTGCGGCCACGCCATGACCACAGCAACTCCATCACGGCGACGATGACAGCAACCGGCCCGGCGCCTTTCGCGTTCTCCCCGGTGTACGGGACGGGACCTCGCACCGGAGAGACCGCGTTGATGTTGGGGTCGCCGCTGGATGCGCTAGGAAGGAGCGTGATGATGTCCGACGAGAGGCGCCAGTATCTTGCGGCTCGATGGCGCTTCTGGGCCGAGCGACATGAGGACGACCTACGTCTTCGAAGACGCATCACATACAGATCTGGGCTGGAGTAGCGGACGAGTTGGAGACCCCCGCGCCGCAGCGGCGGGGAAGCGCACCCGGGTCGAGACCCCGAAAGACAGCGCCGTGTAGCAGGACGGGGGTGCAGGTTCGCCCGACGGCGGCAATCCCCTTGGTTGCTCGTGCTGATCGTGGATCGGAGCCGAGGATCAGTGGTCCGGTAGCGCGAGTTCCTCGCGGGCAGTGAGTTCGGCCCGCCGGGCGGCGTCGAGGGCGTCGGCGACGGTGTCGAGCCTGTCGGCGAAAAGGTGACCGTACAGGTCGAGAGTCATGGTGGCGGACTTGTGGCCGAGCATGCGCTGGACGACCTTCACGTCGGCCCCCGCGGCGATGGCCAGCGAGGCTGCGGTGTGGCGGAACTCGTGCGGATGGAAGTGCTTGGTGAACACCGGGATCTTGATCCCGCCGGGCCCGGTCGTGCTGACGGGCTGGCCGCCGGCGTCGAGCTTGCGGATGCACAGGCCCATCTCCTCGGCTGCAGGCGTTAACGCGGCGCGCTGGAAGGTCTGAGCGCGGAGCACGCCACCGCGTGGGCCTTGGAAGAGAAGGTCGTTGGCCTGCCGGCCGCGGACGGCGGTCTCCAGGTCGGCGATGAGGAAGCGGGGGAGTGCGACTTCGCGTCGTTCGTGTCCTTTCGTGGCGCCCCAGACCATGACGCCCCTCACCGGCGAGACCGATTCGGCGACTACCACCCGGCGGCGTGTCAGGTCGACGCGCGATACGCGAAGGGCAGCCACCTCGCCCCACCGCAGTCCGGTGTAGGCCAGGAAGAGGACCAAGAGCCTCCAATAGGGCCCGACCAGTGACGCCATGTCTTCGACCTGGGCGTGGGAGAGGAACCGCTTCTCGGTTGCGTGGACGCGGGGCAGGGAGATGTCCTCGGCGACGTTGCGTGCCAGGCGCCCGTCGCGGACAGCGGTCGCCAGGACTTGGGAGAACACACGGTGAATCTTGCGAACGGAGGCTGGCGCGAGCTTGATGCCGGCGATCCACTTCTGGACGTCACCGTGGGTGACCTGAGCGAGCTGAACCTCGCCCCACCGCGGCTTGATGTGCGCCTCGATCGCATCGCCGTATCGCTCACGCGTCTTGGGTGTGAGGTTGGTCTTGCCTGCGAGCCACTGGTCTGCCCACGGTCCGACCTTGACCCGCGCGCGGGAGGGATCGATGTAGCCGCCGTTGATCTTGGTGCCTTCGACGTTGACCAGGTGCCCCTCTGCGTCCTTCTTGCGCGTGAACGACTTGCTTCGGCTCTTTCCTTCCGGCGTCCGCCAACGGGCGTAGTAGCGTCCGTTGGCCATCTTGTCGATGGTGCCCATGCGTAATCCGGTCTGTGCTCTAGCCGGCCACGCCGTACTGCCGGTCGAGCCAGGTGAGCACGTCGCTCTTCTTGTAGCGGATGCCGCGCGGGCCGAGGTGGAAGGAGCGTGGTCCGATGCCCTGGTACCTCCACGTGCGCAAGGTGGCGTTGGGCGTGCGGAGCATGAGCGCGACCTCGGCGGTAGTGAGGAGCTGATCCTCATCAAATGCTGAGGCGTTCGAGGGCGCGCTGGCACCGGGTGGTGCGTCGCGGTGGTCCGGGCCGGGCCGGTCGTCGAATCCGGGCGTGTAGCTGGCGGTCATGGCGTCGTCCTCCTTGTGGGTGCCGATTGACGTCCTGACCCACTAAGCCGACGGCTAAGGCCGATCCGGACAAACTCCGTGATCGTTCTTCCGCGAAGTTGTACCTCCCGAGCGGCGACGGCGTCCGCGCACGAAGAGCACCTGTCACCTGCAAGCGGCAACGCGGGCGTGAAGCTGGAGGCTCTCTGCCCGCGCAGCAACCCCGGGCGGATGCACTACGTGTGCGCCGGCGGCAAATCGCGGGAGCCAGCTGCGCGGCGCGTGGCCCGGGGGCTGGAGCCCGTCGGCAGCGCGGCTTGGGGCTGGCCTAGATAGAGTCGCCGGCTCTGGGTGGCGGCGAGGACGAAGTCGGCGAAGCCGGGCATGGCGTAGCGGAGGAGTCCGGTTCCGGCGGATTCGATGATCCCCTTGTCGATGAGGGCCTTCCGGGTGCCGCTGAGTTGCGGGGTGGTTCGGTCGAGCAGTGCGGTGATGTCGCGGGTGCGGGCGATGCCGTAGTTGTCAGCGACCTGTGCGATCGCAGTCAGCAGCGCCCGCTCGGCGGAGGTCGCTTTGGCCCACCGGCCACGGAACATGCCGGCGTCGAGTCCGTCGCGGACCTGGGTTATGGCTGCGGTCACGGCGGCGAGTTCGATCGCCGTGTCTGGCTCGGGGTCGGCGGAGAGCCATGCCTCGTCGCCGTACTTCTGGATCAGGTAGGGCGATCCTGCCGCGGCGGTGAGGGCGGCGTCAGCGGCGTCGGTGTCCCAAGTGACGTGGAGTTGGAGGCTGGGCTCGAGGAGGGCTCGTTCGGCGGCCGTCTGGTCGAGGCGGTCGAGGGTGTGGAAGTCGAACCGTTCGGTGAATGAGGCGGCCTCCATCACCTTCTCAGGTGTCGTGGGCAGGCCGGCGGCGAAGATCACGATCGGGATCTTGCCGGGGGTGGTGAGAGCGTCCTGGATCGCGTTGAACAGCACCACCAGCTGAGTCCGGGGGGCTTCTTGCAACTCGTCCAGGAGCAGGACGAGCCCGGGCTGGTCGTGTTCGGCGACGATCTCGGCGGCTCTGGCGAGCAGTTCGCCGAGGGCTTGGCGGGCCGAGGTTTCGGTGTCCGTTCCACGCGAGTGCGGCTCGCTTGTGACCTTGACGACGCCAGCGTTGAGTTCGACCGAGAGGGTGCCAAGCCGGCGGACGAACCGATCCCACAAGGGTGCTGCGCGGCTCTGGAGCGGGGAGATCGCCTCGGCGATTCGTCCGGCGAGGAGCTGGATGTTGTCGGACACGCTGTCGAGGGACAGCGAGCAGGTGACGAACCCGCGGGCACGGGCGGTGGTGGCGATCTCACCGAGCGTCACTGTCTTGCCCATGCCCCTGGTGCCGGTCAGCACGGTGACCTGGGTCGCGGACCGTCCAGAGTTCGCCACCCGGGTGAGCGTGGCAGCCGCACGCGAAAGCACCTGGTCGCGGCCGACCAGCACGGACGGGCGAGCGCCGAACCCCGGTGTGTACGGACTCTCCATCGACTTCACCTAACTATCTATAAACAGGGCGTCTTATACGAGCTTATACGGGAGCGCGTAGGTTCGGGTCCGCCCGATCGGCCTTCCCCGGCAGTGTCAGTTGGGCCATTGACGGCCGGAGTTATGCTGATTCTGCCCCACCCCCTCGGGCTGATCGGCCTTCCCGGGTGACTCGTCTCGTTGGTGTCGGGCTTACAACTGAAGCCGCGATCGCGCTCCACGGTCTACTTCTGATGTAGCAACTTCTGTCTGTCTGTCCGGATCGACCCCTCTTCATCGGCTTAGTGGGCTAGAGAGAAGAAGGGTGCCCACATGACCGAACCCCGCCGGCTCCCCCTGGGCGGCTGCGTGCTCGCGGTCGTGCTGCTCGCTGGTTGTACGCCCGGAACGGCCTCCCCGCAGACCACGCCGACCCCGACCACCGCGACGACATCGAGCATCGCAGCCCCGTCCGTGTCGGCCACTCCGACCCCGACTCCGACAGCCACTTGGAACGCCACCCAGTCGGCAGCGATCAAGGTCGTCGAGGACTACTTCGCCGCAGGCGAGCGACTGTTCGCCGATCCCTCCCGCTACTCCAAGACGGAGGCGAAGAGCGCGCTGGAGCCACTGACCGGGAAGGACATGCTCGCCGGAAACCTGGCGCTGTTTCAGAAGCTGAAGGCGGAAGGAAAGCGCTACGAGGGCGCCGCTCGGATCAGCTGGATCAGCGCCTCGGGCATCTTCGGCAGCGGACTTGGGGAGTCCGTCAACATCACCATCTGCCGTGACCCGCAGGGCCAGGCCCTACTAGACAAGAACGGCGAGGTCCTATCCAAGGTTCCTTCGGCGATCCGAGAGTTCGAGGTCCGCAACCAGTCCGGATTCCGGATCGTGGGTGAGAAGGAAGGGTTCGGTGCGCCATGTCCATAGTCGCACGGGCGCTCTCGATTCTGCTGGCCGCAACGACACTGGCCGGGGTTCTCGCGCCGACCACCGCCCGAGCCGATGTCGTGTGCGACGAGGTGACCCGCATGTGCACCATCGAGGACGGCGGTGGCGGCGGTGGTGGTGGCGGTGGTGAGCCGCCGAAGGTGCCGTTGTGTTCGTCGTTCCCGCCGGTGGCGGTGCCGGAGGACCCGCCGGAGCCTGACTGGATCTTCATCGAGTGTCGGTTGTCGTCGACGGAGGAGGACACGATCGGGTTGTGGGTGCCGCCGCGGGAGAGCGCGGAGCAGCTGGCCTGGTTGTTGATTGCCCGGTTGCAGTTGAAGCCGGTGGAGATCGGCCTGACGCCGCTGGATCCGGATGTGATGACGGCGGTGGGTATCCCGGTGTGGTTGTGGGTGGATAACCCGTCGCGGACGAGTTGGGGGCCGGCGTCGATCAGCGCCGGTGGGATCTCGCTGACCGCGAAGGTGACCTCGGTCACCTGGACATTGGGGGATGGCACCTCGTTGCGGTGCGGGCGGGGCACCGAGTGGCGCCCCTCGATGGTGGACCGGAACGGCATGGTCGGTGAGTCCCCGACGTGCGGCCACATCTATCAGCAGCAGGGCCGGTATGCCGTGCGGGCGGTGGCGCATTGGGCTGCTGAGTGGCAGGGCTATGGCGAGTCGGGGACGATCCGGCTCGATGTGGGTTCCACCCGCCAGCTGCGGGTGGGGGAGATCCAGGTGATCGTGACCCGGGGCGGCAGGTAGGAGTGAGCCGATGAAGACCGTTGAGACCTCACCCGGCACCGGCAGCCCGGCTGTGTCGCCGGCGCCGGTGCCGGAGACGACGAAGTTGCAGCGGCGGCCCAGCGCGGTGGTGCTGGCGCTGGTGTTGGTGTGCCTGGGCGGCGTGACCGGGCTGTGGTTGTGGACGTCGTCCTCGGCGGCGACCGAGGTGGTCGCGGTCCGGACACCGGTCGAACGCGGTCAGCTGATCGAGCTGGCCGACCTGACAACGGTCCGGGTGACGCTGGATCCTGCGTTGCGCACGATTCCCGCGTCCGGGATCGATTCGGTGGTGGGTCGGCGTGCGGCCACGGATCTGGCGGTGGGCACTTTGGTCGCGCCGGAGCAGGTGAGTGATGCGGTGGTTCCGGCTGCGGGGTTCGCGGTGGTGGCGGTGCCGATCGCGCCGGGTCTGATCCCGACGGAGCCGCTGAAGGCGGGTGACACGGTGCGGCTGGTGCAGGCACCCGCGCAGGGGGTGGAGGTGACCGGTGCCCCTGCGGAGATCACCGGGACGGTGTTGAACGTCACGGCGGGGGACACCGAGACGGTGGTGGATGTGCTGGTGGCCGACAACCGGGCCGGGGAACTGGCTGCGAGGGCGGCGTCGGGTGAGCTGGCGTTGGTGTTGGCGAGCCGGGAGCGGTGAGTCATGGCTTTGATCACGCTGGCATCGGCGGGCGGTGCGCCGGGGGTGACGTCGACGGGGTTGGCGTTGGCGTCGTGCTGGCCGCGCCGGTGCTTGTTGGTGGAGGCTGACCCGTCCGGCTCGTCGGCGCTGTTGGCGGGGTTCTGGCGGGGCACCCGGGACCACACCGGGGTGGTGGATCTGGTGAAGGCGCACCGGGCCGGGGTGTTGGCCGATGCGTTGTTGCGGATGGCGATGCAGGTGGACGGCACCCAGGCGACGGTGATTATCGGGTCCCGCTCGCACGAGCAGGCCGCCGGGCTGGCCCGGTTGTGGGAACCGCTGGCCGGAGTGTTGCGGGATCTCGCCGCCCGCGACCAGGACGTGATCGTGGACGCCGGCCGGCTCGGCCTGGAGGGCTCACCCACACCGCTGATCGAGCAGGCGGATGTCACGGTGCTGGTCAGCCGCACCCGGCTCGCCTCTGTTGCGGCGGCCCGGTCGTGGGCGCTCACCCTGGGCGAGGCGGCGTTGCCGAGCCACGAGGTGCGGCTGTTGCTGGTCGGCGCGGGCCGCCCGTACAGCGCCGGCGAGGTGGGTCGTGCGCTCGGGTTGGCGGTGGTCGGCTCGATCGGTTGGGACCCGGAGCGGGCTGCGGTGTTCTCCGACGGTGCGCCGCTCCCGCCGCCGCGGGGGGTGCGTCGCCTGTTCGGTGGGAGCGCGGCGGCGGCGTTTGCCGGGTCGGGCTATCAGCGCAGTGTGCAGGCGGCCGGGGAGGCGTTGCGGGCGTTGGTGGACCGCTCCGAGCAGGAGCGGGCCCGGTGGATCGCACCACCGCGCAGGGAGGAGACCGGGTCATGAGTGAGCTGGAAGAGCGCGAGTTGATGGATCTGCCGATGTTCGGTAGCGACAAGCCGGCCGGCGCCCGTCGGCCTGGCCGGGTGCGGGGCGGTTTCCGTGTCCCGGGCGAGCCGGAGCCGCCCGTGCCGGCGTCGGTGTCGCGGGTGGTGCCGATCCGGCCCGCGCACGCCACCGCGCCCCGCCCGGCCGGAGATGTGGATTGGGCGGAGGTGGCCCGGTTCCGTGGTGATGTGGCCAAGCGCCTTCCGGGCCGGGTGGGTGGTGGTGTGGCTGACCGGGCCGAGGAGGAAGCGGCGGGCTGGTCGGTGATCCGGCAGTTGCTGGAGGAGGACACCGCCACGTCGGTGGCCCGTACGGGCGAGTTGCGTTCACCGGAGGCGCAGGAGGCGTTGGCGCAGGCGATCTTCGACAGTGTGTTCCGGCTGGGCCGGTTGCAGCCGTTGGTGGACGACCCGCGGGTGGAGAACATCCTGGTGTACGGCTGTGACCGGGTGGTGGTGGAGTACGCCGACGGGTCGATGCGGCAGCTGCTGCCGGTGGCCGACAGTGACGCCGACCTGGTCGGGTTCATCGCGTTCGTCGCCTCCCGAGCCGACAACCCGCGTTCCTTCACCCCAGCCCACCCGTCGCTGAACTTGACGTTGGCGGACGGGTCCCGGTTGGCGGCCTCGCTGGAGACCGGCCGGGTGTCGTTGGTGATCCGCCGGCACCGGATCCGCAGGGTCACCTTGGCTGATCTGGTCGAGTGGGGGTCGCTGTCGGAGGTGATGGCGGACTTCCTGCGGGCGGCGGTGCGGGCCCGGAAGTCGATCGTGGTGTCCGGGGCGCAGGGTGCGGGCAAGACCACCCTGGTGCGGGCGTTGTGTGCGGAGATCCCGCGGATGGAGATCGTGGGCACGTTCGAGTCGGAGCGGGAGTTGTTCCTGCCGGAGATCGAGGGGCAGCACGCGGTGGTGTTCGACTGGGAGATGCGGGCCGGGTCTGGGGAGCGCAGCGAGGACGGCAGCCTGGCTGGGCAGCGGACCACCGGGTCGCAGGTGACCAGCAGCTTCCGGTTCCGCGCCGACCGGCAGATCGTCGGTGAGGTCCTGGGCGCTGAGGCGATGGACATGATCAAGGTGATGGAGTCGGGCACCGGCTCGATCTCAACCACCCATGCGGCGAACGCCCGGCTGGCGGTGCACAAGCTGATCACCTGCGCGATGGAAGCCGGGCCGCACGTCAGCCACGACCTGGTCTCCGCGAAGCTGGCCGCCACCCTCGACTTGGTGGTGCAGATGCATTCGGAGATCACCCCGATCGACGACTTCGGCCAGGTCGCCCAGAAACGCCGCTACGTCTCCGAGATCGTCGAGGTCACTCCGGGGGAGTGGCCGCGCGGCATCTCGTTCACCACCGTGTTCCGCCGTGTGCCCGGCCAGTGTGGGGTGGCCGACACCCGGCCCGACAGCATCTGGGACGACCTGGTCGCCGCCGGCCTGGACGATGTCGCCTTCGAACGCGAAGCCGCCGAGCACCACCCGCCGGGAGGGCTGCGATGACCGGCGCTCTGCTGTCCATGCTGGCCGGGGCGATGATCACCGCCGGCGTGATCCTCGGCATCTATGGGATGACACCCGGCCCGGCCCGTGAGCGGCGCCCGCGTCCGCGTCCGGCATGGCTGGTGCGGGCGGCCCGGATGCCGACCTGGCAGCGCTGGGCGCTGGTGGCCGCCACGGTGGCGGGGTTGGTGGCGAGCGTGTTCGGGGTGCCGCTGGTGGTGGCGGTGTTGTTGCCGTTGGCGGTGCTCGGCCTGCCCGTGCTGCTGGTGACCTCGGATGGGGGCCGGCGGATCGCCCGGCTGGACGCGATCAGTGAGTGGACCCGGAACCTGGCCTCGGTGATCACCGCCGGGCAGAGCCTTGAGCAGGCGGTCACGGCGAGCGTCCGGTCTACTCCGGAGGCGGTCCGGCCGCAGGTGACGAACCTGGTGGCCCGGCTGAGGTCCCGGTGGCCGACCGAGGCGGCGCTGTTGGAGTTCGCTGACGAACTCGACGACGCCACCGGCGATCTGGTCGTCTCAGCGTTGATCATCGGATCCCGGCATCGCGGGGAGGGCTTGTCGCGGGTGTTGACCGGTCTTGCGGAGTCGGTTTCGGAGGAGGTGCGGTCGCGCCGCGAGATCGAGGCCGACCGGGACAAGGCCCGCGGCTCGGCCCGGCTGATCACCGTGCTCGCGGTCGGCGGCACCGCCATCTTCGCCCTGTCCGGCGACTTCTGGCAGCCCTACACCACTCCGGCCGGGCAGCTGGTCCTGGCCGGCCTGATCGGCCTGTTCATCAGCGGCCTGGTTTGGCTCAGGAGGATGGTGGCCGACGATCCTCCGGCACGGTTTCTGCCTGCCCGGGAGGTGCCGCGATGACCGGGGCGCTGCAGCTGTGGATCCTGGCCGGGGCGATGGTCGGGGGCGGGATCGGCCTGCTGGTGTGGACCCTGCGACCCGCCCAGCCCGACCTGGTGCAGGTGTTGGCCCGGCTCGCCCCGGCCAACCACACGGCGCAGCTGGCGAGCAGCCCGGCCCCGGCGGGCTGGAAGGACCGGATCGGGATGTGGGCGATCCGAACCGTGCCCAGCTCGTGGTGGCGCGCGGTGCCGGACTCCGACCTGGCGATCCTTGGCATGCCGCTGCGCGCCTACTACGGGGAGAAGGTCGCCTCGGTGCTGGTCGCGCTGGTCGGTGTGCCGCTGCTGGGTGGGCTGTACTCGCTGATGATGGGCCTGCCGCTGGTGGTGCCGGCGCTGGCGACCGTGGTGATGGCGGTGGTGGCGTGGCTGCTGCCGGACCGGCGGATCGCGCAGGCCGCGGCCCGGGCGCGGGTCGAGTTCCGGCGTGCTCTGAGCGCCTACATCGACCTGATCGCCCTGGGAAGGGCAGCCGGGGGGATCGGCACCCGGCAGGCGATGGAGACCGGTGCCGGGCTGGGTCGCTCCTGGCCGTTCGAACGGATCGGGACCACCGTCGTCCGTAGCCGCTACTCCGGTGTCCCGCCGTGGGACGCGCTGGCCGAAATCGCCACCCAACAGGGCCTGCCCGAGCTGGACGATCTGGCCGACACGCTGCGGCTGGCCGGGGAGGAAGGCGCCCAGGTGTTCGCCACCTTGAAGGCCCGGTCCTCCGCGCTGCGCAACGCGATCACCACCGCCGACCGGGCCGACGTCAACGCCCGCAGCGACCGGCTGATGCTGCCCACCCTGGTCATGGCCGCCGCCTTCATCGGTGTGGTGATCATGGCCGCCGTCTTCCGAATCCTCGCCGCCTAACCCTGGAAGGAACCCGTCATGCTGACGATCTGGAACACCAAAGCCACCGTGTGGCTGCAGGCCCTGTTCACCGACACCCGCACCCGGCTACGCGAAGAGAGAGGAGCCCTCGGCACCGCCGAACTGCTGGGCCTGATCATCATCGTGCTCGCCGTCCTGGCCCTGGTCGGCCCCGCCGTCATGGACTACATCCAGAGCAAACTCGGCGCCCTGCGCTGAACACCATGACCCGCCAACCCCACCCGAACCGCCGCCTGCACGCCGGCCGATGTGACCGCGCCCACCGGCGGGGGGAGCGGGGTGCGGTCGGGTCGGTGCAACTGGTGGTCGTGCTGCCCCTGCTGATGGGCCTGTTCATGGCCGCGATGCAGGCCGCCATGTTCTACTACGGCCGGACCGCGGCGATCAGCATCGCCCAGACCGGCGCTGCCGCCGCTGCCGCCGAGCACGGCACTGTCGCCGACTGCGAGCAGGCCGCCGCCAGCCTGCAGGCCAGCATCGGCGACGCCCTGACCGAGGTCCAGATCAGCTGCCAACGCACCCCTACCCGGGCCCGCGTGACCGTTTCGGGGCAGGCGCTCAGCGTCTTCCCTGGCTGGCGCAGCACGGTGGTCCAGCAGGCCGAGGCGCCGGTGGAGCGGCCGACATGACCCGGGGGAGGTGGCGGGACGAGCGGGGTTCGGTGTTGGCGGTCGAGTTGCTGGTGTGCGCCCCGATCCTGGCCGCGTTCATCCTGCTGATCGTGTTCGGCGGCCGGATCGCGCTGGCGAACCAGGCCGTCCAGACCGCCGCCGCCGACGCCGCCCGCGCCGCCTCGATCGCCCGAACCGCCACCACAGCCAGCACCCAGGCCCGTGAATGGGCCACCACCAGCCTGACCAACCAAGGCCTGGCCTGCAACGACGTCCAGGTCCAGGTCGACACCGCCGGATTCCGTCGCCCGGTCGGCACCGAAGCCACCGTCACCGTGCGGGTCAGCTGCACCCTCGACACCGCCGACCTCGCCGCACTGCCCGGCATCCCACGCAGCATGCCGATCGAAGCGTCCATGACCAGCCCGCTGGACAAGTTCAGGGAGAGACGATGACCACCCCCGGCCGACTGCTCCACGACGAGCGCGGCGCGGTCGTCTCAGTGTGGACGGCCGTGATCGCCACCACCATGGTCCTGGTCCTGGGCATCGCGGTCGACCTCAGCGGCCTCGTCCACGCCAAACAACAAGCCGCCGACGCCGCCGCCCAGGCCGCCCGGCAGGCCGGGCAGCAGCTGTCCACCGGCACCCTGCTGCAACAAGGACGGCTCGAAGTCCGCACCCGCCAGGCGAGGGCCGCCGCGGTCGACTATCTCGAAGCGGTCGGCATGACCGGCACCGCCACCGTCGAGGACGGCACCACCTTGGTCGTGACCGCCCAAGCCACCTACCAGCCACTGTTCCTGTCCGGCATGGGCATCGGAACAGTCCAGGTCAGCGGCACCAGCTCGGTGCGGGTACTGCGCGTCGAAGACGGAACGGAGCGATGACCATGAGACGACGACTCACCGGGCTACTCGCCGCAGCTGGCCTGGCCGGGATCATCATCGGCCTGCCGCTGCTCCTGATCGCCACCCACAACGTCGCCGCACCTCGGCTGGGCTGGACCTGGGACGGGATGTGGCGGGCACTGCTGGCCCCCGATGACGGCACCCTGCTCGTCACCATCGTCAAGATCGTCGGCTGGATCTCCTGGGCCATCCTCACCACCACCATCGCTGTCGAGATCACCAGCCGAGCCCGACACCTCCCCGTCCCCCAACTCCGAGGCCTGGCCTGGCCCCAACTCCTCGCCCGCGGCCTGGTCTCGGCGATCCTGACCGGCTTCATCGCCACCAACACCCTCAACCCCACCACCGAGCCCGCCGCCGCGCACCCGACCAGCCCGGTCGCCGCGCCGTTCGTGGCGACCGCACCACTCCACGCACCCGCCAAGACGCCCACAGCAGCCGACACCTACACGGTGAAGCGCGGCGACACCCTGTCGGAGATCGCGCTGGACGAACTCGGCGACGGGCACGCCTACCCGCGCATCTTCAAAGCCTCCAAAGCCACCCTGCAGCCCGACGGGCGCAAGCTCACCGACCCCGACCTGATCATCCCCGGCTGGAAACTCACCATCCCCAACACCCACACCGACCAGGAGAAGCCCGACACCAAGCCCGACCGCGATCGCACCGACGACAGTCCGGCCAAGCCGCCGCGGCCGGCATCGCCGCAGCCGACGGCGACAACGTCACACCCAGCCACCGAGGCGACACCGACCCAGGCGACGCCTGGCGTTGCGGACTCGGATCGGATTGACCCGGCACCGGTCCTGGACGACGCGGACGATGGGTGGGTGGACCCGCCTTGGCTGGTGGCGGGCCTGGCCGGGGCCGGCAGCCTGCTCGCCGGCGCCCTGTGGCTGATGCTGCAGCGCCGCCGACGGGCGCAGTTCCGGGCCCGGCGGCCCGGCCGCACGATCCCGGTGCCCGCCGCGGGGTTCGCACCGATCGAGAAGACCCTGGCACAGGCCGGGGCACCCACCAGCGAGATCATCATCGCCATCGACGAAGGCCTGCGCCGCCTCGCCACCGGCCTCCACACCAGCGGCCAGCCGATCCCCACCGTCACCATGCTGAAGGTCACCCCCAGCACCCTCACCGCACGGTTCGCCGACCCGGTCACCCTGCCAGACCCGTGGCAACCCGCCGACAGCACCGAGGTCACCGCATGGCGGGTGGAACGCCGCAGCCTCGACCAAGCCGGGCCCCTCGACCCCGACAGCCCGCCGCCGTGGCCGCAGCTGGCTACCATCGGAATGGACGACCACGACACCTGGCACCTGCTCAACCTCGAAGCGCTCGGCGTCATCACCCTGACCGGCGACCCCGACTACACCACCGACCTGGCCCGCTACCTCGTCGGCGAACTCGCCGTCGTCCCCTGGGCACGCGACCTACGCATCGACTGCGTCGACATCTGCCCCGAACTCGCCGCCCTCAACCCCGCCCGAGTCCACCACCAAGAGACCGGGGTTGTCGCCAACACGGTCGCGGCAGCGGTGAAGGTCCACGACCGGCTCACCGCCGCCAGCATCGACCACCTCGAAGACGCCCGCCTCGCCCAGACCGACGACCGGCTGTGGGACAGCCGCATCCTCATCACCAGCCCTGAGGCGGCCGAGCTGCCCGTGCTCACCGACCTGATCGCCAAACAGCCCGGACGAACCGCAACATCCGTACTCATCGTCGGCAGCGGGGAGACCATTCCCGGGACCGAGATCAGGGTCGACGCCGACGGACGAGTACAGATCCCAGACCTAGGACTCGACCTGATCGCCAACGGGCTCACCCCCTCCGAAGCCACCGGATGCGCCGCCGTCCTGGCCGCCGGCGACACCCTCGACGACATTGCAACTCCCCTGCCGCACAACACCGGACAGGCCTGGGAAGAACTATGCGACGAAGCCGGGCGACTCCGCACCGAACTCACCGTGCCCCGAGACGCCGACCCTGACAGCGACGCGACCAGCCTCATGCCCGGCGACGACGAGCACTGGGTGACCATCACCGCCAACACCGCCGAAGACCTCGCCGTGATCGCCCCACGCGTGCCGACCCACGTCCGGGCCAGAGCCGAAGCCGCTGACCCGACGCTGGACAACGACCTCGCCGCGTGGGCGGCGAGCAGTTGTGACCGGCCACGGCTCAGCGTGCTCGGACCGATGCGGCTCCGCGTCGGCCCCGGCGGCGACCCGACCGTGGTCGCCAAACGCACTCCGTACTACACCAACATGGTCGCCTACCTCGCCGCCACCCGCGGCGCCACCGCCGACCAGGTCGCCACCGCCATGGGCCTGGGCACCAGACGAGTCCACAAAGACATGTCGGTCGTACGTGACTGGCTCGGCATCAATCCCCGCACCGGCGACCACTACCTCCCCGACGCCGCCCACAACAAAGAAGCCCAGCTACGCGGCGTCGGCATCTACATCGTCGAAGACCTCATCGAAGACGCCGACCTGTTCCGCCGCCTCCGCCTCCGCGGCGAAGCCCGCGGCGCCAACGGGCTCCCCGACCTGCTCGCCGCACTCCGCCTCATCGTCGGCGCACCCTACGAGGACCAGCGACGCAAAGCCCGGCCTTGGCTCACCGACACCCGCCCCGACCGCTACCTGCAATGCGCCATCGTCGACGTCGCACACCTGGTCACCAGCATCGCCCTCGAAGCCGACGACACCCGCCAAGCCAGAGCCGCCGCCGAACTCGCCATGCTCGCCGCCCCGGACCAACACACCCCAGCCCTCGACCTCGCCGCCGTCGCCGCCAAACAAGGCCGCGACGACGAAGCCGCAGCACTGGCCCGATCCGTCATCGACTGGACCGACGGCAGCGGCGAACCCCCCATCGAACTCCCCGAACGCGCCGACCGCATCCTGCGCACCCACCGCTGGCTCGAACCCAAAGAACAAGCCAGCTGACCCAAGACACCAGTTGACCATGAACGGTCCCGAGAGTCGGGGGCCGGACTTCGACGAGCCGAAAGGAGCTACCGATGGACCAGACGCAAGCACCACCCGCGCCCCGGGTCGAGCCGAACATTCCCGACAATCCGTCCACCTGGGTCGATGACCTGCGGCATCTCTCGACTGGCAAGGTGGATAGCTGTCCTTCCCGATCAGTCGGCGGCAGGGTTATCCACAGCCCGCCAGTGACGAGCGGTGGATTCGCATGCAACAACCAGACACTGGCCGGCATCAGGACCGCGATTGGAAGGATTGGCCGATGGAAGCACTGGAACTCATGGCACGACGCGAAGCCCTCGGCCTGGACCAGGCCACCCTCGCCGGGCTTCTTCAGTGGGAGATCGTCACCGTGGTGGACTTCGAGGCGGCCAAGCGAGACATCCCGACCCTGGTGGACGCCAAGCTCAACGAACTCGAACTCGCCCGCGACACGATCGCCGGCATTCTGGAGGACACCCTCCCCGCAGACCTGCCCACCTACGCCAACGACACGGCATTCTGGGACGCCTGGCCCGACCTGCGCGGCATCCCGGCCACCATCCACCGGGTCGCAGCCGCCGACGCACTTCGCAGCGCCAGATGGGCCGGCATTCATGCCCGCATCGTTGCCGCTCAGCCTCAGCCCTCCACCACGGGAACGGGACCGACCTCAACGCCCTAGTGTCGGCGCCGCCGGAGCAGGCGAGTACGCCGGCTGCCAAGCCCAAAGCTCCGGATCGGGACGGTGACCCATGGTTGGCTTGCCAGGCGCGTTGCCGCTGCTGAGCGCCGACGAGGAAGCCCATCTGGCGTGGACGATCGAGGCTGGTGTGGCCGCGGCGGCTGTGCTCGCCGGACACCAGCTGCGGGTGGACGCGAAGCGCGCCGAACTCGAACGGATCGCCACCGAAGGCGACCAGGCACGCGAGCGGTTCGTGCTGTCCAACCTGCGCCTGGTTGCGTTCGTCACCAGCGGTATCAGCGGCCGCGACCCCGGACTGTCGCGACAGGAAGTGATCCAGGAAGGCGTCGCGGCAATGGCTGAAGCACTCCGGAGGTACGACTGGCGCCGCGGCCGGTTCTCGACCTTCGCGGTACCAACCATCCGCCGGAAGGTCACCGAGTACCGCGCCAGCCGCGGCGGCTCGCTCGGCGTTCCAGCCCACCGCGCCATCCAGATCCGACGCGCCCGAGCGATCGCGGCCCGCCTCGAGTCCGAATCAGGCCAACCAGCCGAGATGCACGCCGTCGCAGACGAACTCGGCCTCAGCGAAACACTCACCGCCGCGCTCCTTCGGCACCAGGCCCCCGTGTCGATCGATGCGATGGCGCCGCACACACAAGAGCAGACCCTTGGGGTCGCCATGGCGCACTACCTGGTCGACGATCCGACTGCGGACCTGAGCAGCCTCCCCGATGACCAGAGGGAAGCGCTCACCCTGCGCTACGGACTGACAGACGGACGACCCCGTAGCTTCCACGAGATCGCTGAGGAAACCGGACAGTCAGCCAGCAGCGCACGACGCACCTGCGAGCGAGGACTCGCCAACCTCCGCGCCCAGGCGACGAAGCCGGCCGACGACCACAACCAGGCGAACTGGGCGCGCGTTCAAGCGATGACCGAGACCCTGAGGCTGGTCGATCGGCTGAGCAAGGCCGGACTGAGTCTCCCGGAAGTCGCGATCGCCCTCGAGATCGAACCGGCCCAGCTGCACGACCTGTGCCAAGCAGCTCATCGGCAGGACCTGCTCGCCAGATTCGGCCGGCTGGAACAGACCTACGGCTTCGAACCCAGCCCTTACACCGCCCCCTACGTGACTGTGACCGAAGAGTCCGTCCGCCGGCGCGAGCGATTTCAGGCGGCCGCAGCCGCGCCCAACGACACATCCCCGCCACCCGAGGATGGGCCGCGGGCATACGAGACGATCGCGCCGCCCGTGGGAACGGCCTCTGGCCGAGATACACCGCGCCCCAAGCCAGACACCCGGAGGGGAATCGGAAGGTGAGGTCTTCGCGCCGCATGCCACGACGTCATCGCGGCACCGCGAAGTCCGGCCCCGCAATTCGTTACGGCGGTCGAGGGGCTCACACGGAGCGCGAGGTCAGTTGGCCGACCCTCCACCCGGCGCGCGGCGGACTTGCTCGGGACAAGTGCCTGTTCCCAGTAGCCTCAGCCTCGTGGCTAGCTTCGAGCAGGTGGGCGACGGGCGCACGACGAGCGTCTATCAGGATGCTGTTCGCCTCCTGCTGCTCATCGACGCGGCAGCGGAGTCTCTCCCCGACCCGCCACCGGCCGAGGCACCCGTAGACGCAGTCGCCGTCCTCCACTCTCAGGTCTTGCTCCAGAAACTTGACTTCTGGCTACGGAATCCCGATTACTTGGCGGACGAGCTGATCTCGCGGTTCGAGCGTGACGGCAACGCTGAGGATCTGGAACTCGCTCGGGACATCCTTGAGAGCGACGAGCCCGAGGTCCGCTCTTACCAGATGCTTCGCTTTCTGTTCGGCGCCTACGAGCCGCTCGACGAAGCCCTATCGGTGCTTCGCACTCCTGGTTTGGTGATTCGCCGCAAGCAAGGCAGTGCTGGCAAGGTCAGGCAGCACGACTATTACCTCACGGCCTCCGGGCGAACCGTGGCCCGGGCGGTAGTCGATACAGCACCGGCCCTCTCCTACTACGTGGAGCGTTCGGCACTCGTCGCAGATCTCGCTGCGGGCCGGCGTGGCAGTGCGCTTCGCGACATTCAGTACCTCCAGCCTGAATACGCGGACGCCGCGTTGGGCACCCGTATCGCGGGTATCGCCGACCGCGCCAGGCACCGTCTCGAGGAAGCGCTGGCGAGCGCAGGGAGCGAAGGACCGCAGTGATTGGAAGTACCAGTCTCGTCGAACGAGTTGCCACAGGAGTCTCCTGCCCGCGAGAGGCAGTTGAGCAGGTATTCAACGACTTCGGCCTCAACCTGACGACGAGCAACCGGCGCCATCGGAGCCTTCGACTCGATCGGCTACGCCTGCGCGGTGAGAAGGCCGGGGAAGTTGAACCTGGCCCCTTTGATGAGACTTTCGAGTTCGCCCTAGGAGTTACTGTCATCGCGGCCGACAACTTCCGTGGCAAGACCAGCATTCTCGAAGTGCTGACGCTCGTCCTAAGGGGTGAGCCTCGGGGCCTCCAACCCGACGTGTTGTCCTGGCTGGAGGAGGTTTCGCTTGACGTTCATCTCAACGGCCTGCCCATCGGATTCCGTATCTCTCTGAAGGCCTCGGAGATCACCGCTGGCCGCATCCTGGCCGGCACGATCGAAGACCTAGAGGCGAGCGATGACTCCATCGCAGGCGGTGCCATCGAGCTAGCGAATGCCCGGGGCAACGACGAGTGGGGCGAGCAGATTGCTTCGTTCATGATGACTCAGCTCGGGCTGGAGGAGATGCAAGTCTTCAACCGGGCACGCGCTGAGGACGAGGCAGGGATCATCAAGTCACACGGTTGGCCGTCCTACTTCGGCGTCTTGTACCCGCCGTCAGGAGCAGACACTGTCCTTCTCGGCAGCACGGCTGGTGACCAACTCCCCGTGAGGCTCATGCAGGTATTCCTGGACATGCCCGAAGCAACACGATCGATGCGTGTCCGAGCACTGGCCCAGCGACTCGAGAGCGAGTTCAAGGCCGAACAGCGGCGTGGCCGGGACGCATACGGAGCGATCGCAAAGCAACTTCAAGACGCCACTCTGCGGCGGGCAGACGCCGAGGCGCGACTCCAGGCACTAAGCGACCAGGCTCCCGCGGAGAGTCTGGAGGAGTTGGCACAACTGGCCAGTGCGGCGGGCAAGCGGGTCGTGGCTGCGGGGCAGGCCGCAGAAGCGGCGGCGGCCGCTTTCGTCGAAGCGCAGGTTGCTCGAGTAGCCGACGAGAAGGCCCTCAATGGTCTTCGGGAGTCGAAAGCAGCGAGCGCGCTCTTCCAGGGCCTAGATCCCCAATCCTGTCCTCGATGCGAGACGGCGATCAGCGCCGAGCGTCGTTCGCGAGAGCACGACGAACACCACTGCGCGGTCTGCGCCACAGCACTTCGCATCGACGACGAAGACGACTACGCGGAGCGTGAAGATGAAGCCGTCCATGCGCTCACGGCCACGCGCGCAGCTGAGAAGGCTTTGGATGCGGCGAGAAGCAAGGCGCTGGTTGACTTGGATGTCGCGCAGAAGGGCCTCGACTCAATCGGCGCGCGAATTGGTCGGGCGCAGGCTGTGCGCCAGATGAGCGAGCGGACCGAAGCGGAACATGAGCTTCTGGTCGGACTTGTCCTGAACAGCACGCTGGGCTGGTACTGGGCCGATCCGATCGCCGCGCTCGTCATCGCTGGTTTCGCGGTCAAGGAAGGGCGCGACGCCTGGCGTGGGGACGCGTGCTGCGCCCCGACCGCGTCCGCTGTGGACGGCGACGACTGCACCGACAACTGCTGCCGCTGACACCCACGAACGCGCCGGCGGTTCGGGTTCACCAGTCCGCGCCCTGGCAGTCGCCATCTCCGGCGGTCTCGATCTGGAGGGTGGCGTGGGCAATCTGGAAACGGTCCCGCAGCGTCGTGCTGGCATCGGCGAGCACGGCGCCGGGCGTGGCCCCAGGTGAGGTGACCAGGTGTGCCGTGGCGACGTCCATCCCCGAGTTCAGCCGCCACACGTGCAGATCGTGCACCTCGCTCACGCCGGTGACGGCCATCAGGGCGTCGGTGAGTTCTGCGGGTTCCATGCCTTCGGGTGCGTGTTGTCCCAGGACAGCCAGAACCTCGCGTCCCAACGCCACCGCCCTCACGACGACGAAGAGTGCGATAGCCAGGGCGATGCCGGTGTCCCACCACGCGTTCCCCGTCCAGGACACCATCAGTCCGGCCACGATGACCCCGACCGACCCGACGGTGTCGGCGATCACCTCGAAGTAGGCGCCCTTCAGGTTCAGGCTCTCTCCCGCTCCGGCCCGCAGGAGCACGATGCTGACCAGGTTGACGATCAGTCCAAGGACGCCGACGACCATCATCATCCCGGTCGCGAGCGCCGGTGCCGTTCCGATGCGTCCGACCGCCTCCAGGCCGATGTAGACGCCGACCCCGAGCATCATCAGCACGGCCAATCCGGACGCGAACACCTCGGCACGGTAGGAGCCGAAGGTGCGCCGGCCGGTGCTGTCCTTGCGCGTGGCCAGCCGGGTCGCGATCAGCGCCGCGCCCAAGGTGGTGACGTCGGCGGCCATGTGCCCGGCGTCGGAGATGAGCGCCAGCGAACCCGACAGCAGCCCGGCGGACAACTCGACGACGAAGAACACGGCGACCAGCGCGAACGTGACAGCGAGCCGCCAGCGATGACGGCCCGCGGCGCTGCCTACCTCGTGCGAATGGCCCATCAGGCCTCCTCTGCCGCGGCCGCCGCTGCCTGCCGCGGGTCGTGCGTGATGTGCTCCCTGGTCACGTCCAACAGCAACCGGACGTGGGCGTCCGACAACCGGTAGAACACGTTGCG